>PR_CR_10_Liq_1_inCRDRAFT_1001798_pt1 | contig 11661 bp, 11 predicted proteins | sample PRCRCaboRojoPR_3_FD_10241 | JGI IMG/M metagenome (IMG submission 10241) | reverse complement strand
GCGCCCGCCGGGGGCGGGCGCAAAGCGATGGCTTGGCGCGCGGGGACCGCGCGCCGCGTCAGCCCACGTGGAACAGCGTCGTGAAGAGCCGTGGATCGAGGCTCTCGGCCGCGAAGGTCTCGCCCTCGGTCAGGATCGAGACGGCGTCGTGGCTGTGCAGGCTTTCCTGGTGGCTCGCGACGACGCGGAAATCGCCCACGCGCGGATCGTCCTTGAGCCCCGCGCAGAAGAGCCGCGCGGCATCCTCCACGAAAATCGGGTTGGCGGCGTTGAGCTCGGCGAAGGCCTGCTCGTCCTCGCGCTTGACCATCACCTGGGTCTCGGTCGGCACCGCCTGGCGGCACATGTCGATCAGGTCCTCGAACCAGAGGCATTCGCCCTCGACCACCTCGGCCGAGATCCGCGCGACCGAACGCTGCGAATGCGGGGTGGCCAGCTGGCCCCGCGCCCGGCGCGCGTGTTCGCTGAGTTCCAGCGAACAGGGGCAGGTCGAGGAGTAGACATAGTCGAGATGGATGATCTTCTTGCGCACGCCGGCGCGTTCGACCAGTTCCAGTGCGATGTCGTAATACTGGTAGCCCTCGAGCCCCGAACGCAGCGAGCCGATCTTGACCGGGAAGGAAAAACGCATCTGGATCCGAGCGTCCATGCTCTCGAGATCGGCCTTGTAGCCGTCCAGCGCGGCCTCGATGACGCCGAAGCTGAAGGTTCGCTCGGCATGGCCATAGAAGCTGCGCATGATGCGCGACATGTTGATGCCCTTCTTCTCGGCCTCCAGGCTGACCGTGCCGGTGACGGATGTCTCGAGCGTCACGTCGCCGTTGTCGCGGGTGTGAAAGCGGATCGGCAGGCGGAAATTCGAGATGCCCACATGCTGCAGTTCCTGCCGCGCGCCGCGGATCAGGCTCGCCGGGCCGTTCTGCAGGTCGGGCAGCGTCGCGCGGTAGCCGTCATCGGCCTCGAAATCCTGCGGGTAGGCGCGGCTGAGCTCGGGGTAGGCGGCGCTGCCGGCCAGCCGGGCCAGGGCGGGTTCCAGCGCATCGCGCGCGGCGCCGTCGGCCTGGGACATCCAGGCACGCAGCGTTTCCAGCGCGTCGCGGGCGTCGCCCTCGCTGACCGGGGCTTCCGCGTTCTCGGGGTTCGGCGTGTGAATGTTCATCGGTCTTGTCCGTCCCGCTTGATGTCCGACCACCCAAATCTGGCCCAGACTGGGGGCATTTCCAGTCTTTTACAAATTTTTTGCATGCGTCGGGGCGACGCTCAGACGGCCGCGAGCGCCTTTTCGAGATCCGCGATCAGGTCTCCCGCGTCCTCCAGCCCGACGGAAAGGCGCACCAGCCCGTCGCCGATCCCGAGCGCGGCGCGGACCTCTGCGCCCAGGCGCTGGTGGGTCGTGGTGGCGGGGTGCGTGACGAGGCTTTTCGCATCCCCGAGATTGTTCGAAATCCCCACGATTTCAAGCCCGTCGAGGAAACGGAACGCGGCTTCCTTGCCGCCCGCGATCTCGAGCGACAGCACCGTGCCCCCGGCCGTCATCTGCGCCCGGGCGAGGTCATGCTGGGGGTGGGAGGGATGGAAGGGGTAGAGCACCCGCGCCAGCTTGTCATGGCCGGCCAGGGCCTCGGCGAGGCACCGCGCGGTTTCGGCCTGCGCGGCGAGGCGCAGCTCCAGCGTTTCCAGCCCCTTGAGCATCACCCAGGCGTTGAAGGGGCTGAGCGCGCCGCCGGTATGCTTGAGGTAAGGCTCCAGGGTCTTGCGGATGTAGTCGCGGCGCCCCAGCACCACACCGCCGAGGCACCGCCCCTGCCCGTCGATATGCTTGGTCGCGGAGTAGATCACGACATCCGCGCCCAGCTCGAGCGAGCGCTGGAAGACGGGCGTGGCGAAAACGTTGTCGGCGATCACCGTCGCGCCCACCGCATGGGCCATCTCGGCCACCGCGGGCAGGTCGATCACTTCGAGCGTGGGGTTCGAGATCGACTCGAGGAACACCGCCCGCGTGTCGGGCCTTATCGCGGCACGCCACTGGTCCAGATCGGTGCCGTCGACGAAACTCACCTCGACGCCGTAGCGGGTCAGGATCTCCTCGAGGATATAGAGACACGATCCGAAGAGCGCGCGCGCGGACACGACATGATCGCCCGCCTTCAGCAGCGACATCAGCGCGCCGTTGACCGCGGCCATGCCGCTGGCCGTGGCGAAGGCGTCCTCGGCGCCTTCCAGCGCGGCGATGCGGTCCTCGAACATGGCCACGGTCGGATTGCCGTAACGGGCATAGACGAACTCGTCCGCGCCCGCCTCGACGAAGCGGGCCTCGGCCGCCTCGGCGCTGTCATAGACGAAGCCCTGCGTGAGGAAGATCGCCTCGGAGGTTTCGCCGTACTGGCTCCGCCGCGTGCCGGCATGCACCGCGCGGGTGCGTGCTTTCCAGTCCTGGGTCATGTCCGTCTCCCCGCGCGGGGTGCCCGCGCAAAATAAAGCCCCCGGACCACAGAGGATCGGGGGCGTCAGGGGCCTCGACCTCTTTAGCGGCATATTTAACGTGGCCCGCAATCCGGTGAACAAATCGCCACGATAGCGGCATTAGCCGAGCGGCGGCGTTGCGTCAAGCGCCGGGCATCGTCACGCAGCTGTCACCGGCCGGTAACCGGGCCGTTGCAGTCTGGCTGTACTCAGGCGCCAAAGAGAACGGCGGGGCACGGGCAGATGGCACTGCTTCAGGTGAACGCGCGTCGGGGCGGGCTCGAGCATCCCTCCCCTTGCGGACGGCCTCTGGACGTCGAGCTGGCGGAGACGCTGGGACGGATCCGGGCCGACGCGCCGATCGTGGTGCTGATCCACGGCTTCAAGTTCTCGCCCTTCGAACGCCGCGCCGATCCGCATCGCCACATCTTCTCGCTCGCGCCCGAAACCGATTGCTGGAAGGCGCTGTCCTGGCCGGGCCAGCTGGGGTTCACGGAATACGGGCGGGAGGACGGGCTCTGCATCGCCTTCGGCTGGCATGCCACGGCGCTGTTGCCGGAACCGGGCGTCCGCCGCGTCTATGGCCGCACTGCCGGCGCGGCGGAGGCGCTGCAGACGCTGCTGCAGATGATCGCGGCGCTGGCACCGGGGCGGCGCGTCGATATCCTGGCCCACTCCCTGGGCGCGCGGGTCGCGCTCGGTGCCATGGCGGCGGTCACGGCGCCCGTACTGGGCCGGGCGATCCTGATGGCGGCGGCCGACTACCGCGGCAATGCCGAGCGCGCGCTGGCCAACCCCGCCGCCCGCGGCGCCCAGGTCTACAACGTGGTCAGCGCCGAAAACGACTTTTACGACGCGCTCTTCGAGACAGTCGTGCCGGCGCCGCGCCCGGGCGACCGGGCGCTCGGGCGCGGGTTGCCGCAGGCGCCGGGGCGCTGGCTCGATCTTGGCATCGACTGCCCCGACACGCTCGGCGCTCTCGCCGACAGGGGCACGCGGATCGCGCCCCGCGACCGCCGCGTCAGCCACTGGAGCTTCTATCTCCGTCCCGGGGTCTTCGCGCTTTACGCGGCCATCCTGCGCGACCGCGACAACTGGTCCCCCGAGGCGCTGCGCGCGGCCCTGCCCGGCCGGGCGGCCGCGCCGGCCCGCACCGCACGACGCCTGCCGGCCGGCATGGACCTGCCCGGTCGCGCCGGGTACGGGGGCGCGCACAGCGCCTGAGGGGTTGTCTCGGGCGCGGGCGCGGCCAAGTAGTGGGGCAAATCGAAAAAGGAGTTCCCCATGACGCAGCCCATCGATCTCTACTACTGGCCGACGCCGAACGGGTGGAAGATTTCCATCGCGCTGGAAGAGATGGGCCTGCCCTGGAGCCTGCAACTGGTCAATATCGGCGCGGGCGAACAGTTCGAGCCGTCTTTCCTGTCGATCGCGCCCAACAACCGCATGCCGGCGATCGTCGACCCCGACGGCCCCGACGGCAAGCCGGTCTCGGTCTTCGAATCCGGCGCGATCCTGCAATACCTGGCCCGCAAGACCGGCCGGTTCTACGGCGACACCGACCGCGAGCGCATCGAGGTGGAGCAGTGGCTCATGTGGCAGATGGGCGGGCTCGGCCCGATGGCCGGCCAGGCGCACCACTTCCTGAAATACGCGCCCGCCATGGACCCGCCGCAGGACCTGCCCTATGCCAAGGATCGCTACCGCAACGAGACCGCGCGTCTTTACGGCGTGCTCGACCGGCGGCTGGCAGACCGCGATTTCGTCGCCGGACCCTATTCCATCGCGGATATGGCGATCTGGCCCTGGGCCTCGCTCTGGGAGGGCCAGCAGCAGACGCTGGACGACAAGCCCAACCTCAAGGCCTGGCTGGCCCGCGTGGGCGCGCGCCCGGCGGTGCAGGCCGGCCGGGCCGTCGCGTCCGACCTGCGCGCCAACCTGCAGACGGATCGCAAGGCGCAGGAGGTGCTTTTCGGCAAGCGGGCCTGAGCGGTCAGTCGCCCCGGCCCGACAGCGTCTCGGAGCCGTATTTCTGGAACAGCTTGCCCTGGGTCATGAAGAAGACGAAGACGGCGATCGTCAGCCCGAAAGTCTTGAAATTGACCCAGGCATCCGTGGACATGGTCCGCCAGACAAGCTCGTTGGCGACCGCCAGCCCGAAGAACAGCGCGGTGACGCGGCGGGTCAGGATCATCCAGCCCTCGCGCTGCATCGGCATCACCTCGGACATGACGAGTTCCAGGTAGGAGCGCTTGCGCAGCAGCCCGATCCCGAGGATCACGGCGAAGAGCAGGTAGATGGCCGTCGGCTTCATCTTGAAGAAGCGCTCGTCGTTGAGCCAGACCGACAGCCCGCCGAAGAGCACGACCAGCACCGCGGTCATGATCTGCATCCGCGACAGCGTTCCCGTCAGCCGCCAGAGCGCGGCCGTCGAGGCGAGGATCAGCGGGATGAAGGCCGCCGTGACCACGATGAAGCCGTCATAGGCCGTCCCCGCGATCGTGAAGCTTTCGTCCTTCAGCCACAGGTAGCCGGCGAAGAACACCAGGATCGGGCCCAGTTCGAGCGCCATTTTCAGCATCGGGTTGATCGGTTTCTCGGCCATCGCACGCGCCTCTCTCATCCGCCCATTTCGACTATCACGGCGCCGGCCGCGATCAAAGCCATCAGGCCCAGCCGGCGGGGACCCACGGTTTCCTTCAGCACGACCCAGCCGATCACCGCGGCGAAGACCGTCGAGGTCTCGCGCAGCACCGCCGCCTCGCCCACCTTGTCGAGCCGGGTCGCCAGCATGATCGACCCGAAACTGAAATAGGCGATGAAGGCGCCGATGACACCCCGCTGGATCAGCGGCACCGCCTCGGCGGCGGTCAGCCCGCACCAGCGCCGCCAGGTGAAGGCCGGCATGAAGATCCCGTCGATGAAGAAAAACCAGGCGAGGAAGGTAAAGGGATCGGCCGCGGCACGGATGCCGTAGGCGTCGTAGGTCGTGTAGAGTGCGACGAAGACGCCGGTCAGAAACGCCAGGCCCAGCGCGACGTAGAGCGTTTGCCGATCCACGGAGGCGTGCAGGATGTTGTAGACGGCCAGNCCGAAGATGCCCGCCAGCAGCACCCCCACGCCGAGCCACTGGGTGGCGGTGAAGGCCTCGCCGAAGACCGCGCCGGCGGCCAGCACGGTCACCAGCGGCCCGGTGCCGCGCACCACCGGGTAGACGACGGTATAGGCGCCGCGCTGGTAGGTCATCGCCTGAAGCACCTTGTAGCCAACATGGATCACGAAGACCCAGGCGAAGATCGGCCACATATGCGGCCCCGGCCAGGGCACGAGGAACAGCGCCACGGGCGCCGCGATCACGCCGTAGCTCGCGTCGATGGCGGCCCGGCTCAGCCAGGGATCGAAGCGCCCCTTTTGCAGCGCGCCGAAAACCGCGTGCAGCAAGGCCGCCAGCAGCGCCAGCGCCATCGCCAGGCGATGCCCCGCCTCGGTGCCTTCGAGCGCGAGAAGGAACTCGCTCATACCGTCCCCGCGTTGAGGACATATGACAGCGCAGGAGGCCCGGTGATGTTCGAGACGCTTTGGTCGGAATTCAGCGCCCCGTTCCGCGCCACGCCGGTGGAGGTGGCGGCACTGCGCCTCGCCGCGGCGATGGTGCTCGGCGGGATCATGGGCTTCGAGCGCGAGATGCACGACAAGCCGGCAGGCCTGCGCACCCACATGATGATCGCGCTGGCCGCGTGCCTTTTCACGCTGGCCAGCTTCGAGCTGATGGAGGTCGCCGCCGCCCGCGAAGACGACAATGTCCGGCTCGACCCGCTGCGCCTGACCGAGGCGATCACCGCGGGCGTGGCCTTTCTCGCGGCGGGGACGATCATCACCGGGGGCGACAAGGTGCGCGGCCTCACGACGGGCGCCGGCATGTGGTTCGCGGGTGCCGTCGGGCTGTCCTGCGGGATCGGCAACCTGACGCTGGCCGGGCTGGCGACGGGGATCGGGCTGGTCGTGCTCTGGCTGCTGCGCCGGGTGACACGGGCGCTCGGCCCCGACCGCCCGGCCGACGACTGATGGCTCACGCGGCGGCCCCGGTCAGGGCACGCGCGAATTCCTCGGGATCGAAGGGGGCGAGATCGTCGATCTGCTCGCCCACGCCGATGGCGTGGATCGGCAGGCCGAAGCGATCCGCAAGCGCGACCAGCACGCCGCCCTTGGCGGTCCCGTCGAGCTTGGTCATCACCAGGCCCGAGACATCCGCCATCTTCTGGAAGGTCTCGACCTGGCGCAGCGCGTTCTGCCCGGTCGTGGCGTCCAGCACCAAGAGCGTGTTGTGCGGCGCATCCGGGTCGCGCTTGCGCAGCACGCGCACGATCTTGGCCAGTTCTTCCATCAGGTCGGCGCGGTTCTGAAGCCGCCCGGCGGTGTCGATCATCAGCAGATCCGTTCCCTCGGCCTCGGCCCGGGCCAGCGCGTCGAAGGCCAGGCTCGCCGGGTCCGAGCCTTCGGGCGCCGTCATCACCGGCACGCCCGCACGCTCGCCCCAGACCTGGAGCTGCTCGACCGCCGCGGCGCGGAAGGTGTCGCCCGCGGCGATGATGACGGACTTGCCGGCCGCGCGGAACTGCGCGGCGAGCTTGCCGATGGTCGTGGTCTTGCCCGAGCCGTTGACGCCCACCACCAGCACCACCTGCGGGGTCTTCTGGTAGAGCGGCATCGGTTTCGCCACCGGATCCATGATCCGTGCGATCTCCCCGGCGAGAAGCCCCTTTATCTCTTCGGCCGAGAGCTTCTTGCCCATGCGTCCCTCGGCCATGTTGGCGGTGACCCGCAGCGCGGTCTCGACCCCCATGTCGGCGGAGATCAGCAACTCCTCGAGGCTTTCCAGCATGTCGTCGTCGAGCGTGCGCCGCAGGACCGGCCGTGCGGACTCGCCGCGCCCGAGAAGCCGCCCGAAAAGGCCGGCCTTGCGGGCCGGGGCGTCTGCCACGGCCTCTTCCACCCCGGCGACGCCGGTCTCCACCGGGATCTCGGCGGGTGCGGGCCCGGGGATTTCAGCGGGTGGCGCGTCGGGCGCCTCGACGGGGCCACGCACGGGCTCTGGCACCGGTTCGGGCTCGGGGACGGGATCCGGGCGGACCGGCTCCTCGGGCGCGTCGGGGGCGGGCCCCGGCGGTGCCGGATCTTCCTGCGGCGTGGGCTCCGGCTCCTCGGGCACGGGCGCCGGCGCGGGGTCCGGCGCGGGCTCCGGTTCCTCTGGGACCGGCTCCGGCACGGGGTCCGGCGCCGGCGCGGGTTCCTCCGGGGGCGTTTCCGGTTCGCGCTCGGGCGGCTCGGCCGCGCCGCCCTCTTCCACGATGGCGTCCAGGCCTTCCTCGAGCTTGGAGGAGGACTTGAACAACCGTTCCTTGAGTTTTCCGAAAAACGACATCTCTGAACCCGGCTGGTGGTGTTCCACTCACCTAGTCGGTTCGGCGCGGCAATGGAAGGGGCTCGGCCGGGCTCAGACCTCTTCGGGGAAATGCTTCATCGTCAGCCGGATCGGGTTCGGAGCGGCCTGGCCGAGCCCGCAGATCGAGGCGTCGGCCATCGCCTGGCAGAGATCCTCGAGCAGCTCCTGGTCCCAGCGATCGGCCTGCATCAGCTTCACCGCCTTCTCGCAGCCCGCGCGGCAGGGCGTGCACTGTCCGCAGCTCTCGTCCTCGAAGAAGCGCAGCATGTTGAGCGCCGCGGCGCGGGCCGAGTCGTGATCCGACAGCACGACCACCGCCGCCGAGCCGATGAAGCTGCCATGCGGCTGAAGCGTGTCGAAATCGAGCGGCACGTCGTCGAGCGTCGCGGGCAGAAGGCCCGAGGACGGCCCGCCCGGCTGGTAGGCCTTGAAACTGTGCCCCTCCAGCATGCCCCCGGCGGCCGCGATGATGTCGCGGATCGTGGAGCCGGCCGGCAGAACGTGGACGCCCGGGCGCTTGACCCGGCCCGAGACGGAATAGCTCCGCAGCCCCTTGCGGCCATTCTTCTCGACGCGGTTCAGGATCCCGGGCCCCTCGCGGCAGACGCGCGCCACCCAGTAAAGCGTCTCGACGTTGTTGACGAGCGTCGGGCGGCCGAAGACGCCCACCTGCGCGACGAAGGGCGGGCGATGGCGCGGCAGGCCGCGCTTGCCCTCGATCGACTCGATCATCGCCGATTCCTCGCCGCAGATATAGGCGCCCGCGCCGCGGCGCAGGTCGATATAGCCCGGCGCGACCAGCCCGGCTTCCTCGAGCGCGGCGATCTCGCGGCGCAGGATTTCCAGAACGGCCGGATACTCGTCACGCATGTAGATGAAGCAGGTCTCGGCCGCGACGGCCCAGGCCGCGATCAGCATCCCCTCGAGGAAGACATGCGGTTCCCGCTCGAGATACCAGCGATCCTTGAAGGTCCCGGGTTCGCCCTCGTCGCCGTTGACCGCCAGGTAGCGCGGCCCGGCCTCGGCCCGGACGAAGCCCCATTTCCGCCCCGCCGGGAAGCCCGCGCCGCCCAGGCCCCGAATGCCCGCGTCCAGCAGTGTCTGCTGCACCGCCTCGAAGCTCTCGGCGCCGGCGCGCAGCGCCTCGAGCCGGGTGTAGCCGCCGTCGAGACGGTAGGCGTCGAAGCCCTGGTAGGTCGGCACGTGCACATGGGTGTCGCCCTGCGCGATCGCGGCCTCGACCTTGCGCAGGCTCGCCCTGTCGATGTGGTTGTGCCCGATCTCCAGCACCGGCGCAGTATCGCAGCGCCCCATGCAGGGCGCACGCAGCACGCGGACCTCTGCCGGGTCGAGCCCCTCTTCCAGCGCGCGCTTCAGCTCCTGCGCGCCGGCCATCTCGCAGGCCAGCGAATCGCAGACCCGGATCGTCAGCGCCGGCGGCGGCGTCTCGTCCTCTTTCACGACGTCGAAATGGGCGTAGAAGGTGGCGACCTCGTAGATCTCGGCCTGGGGCAGCTTCATTTCCTCGGCCAGGGCGCGCAGATGCGCCGCCGAGAGATGGCCATGGGCGTCCTGGATCAGGTGCAGATGCTCGATCAGCAGGTCGCGCCGGCGCGGCCGGTCCCCCAGAAGGCGCTGCACCTCGGCAAGCGCGGCGTCGTCCAGCTGGCGGCCCTTCGGCGTGCGCCGACCCTTGCCGCGGCCCGACTTCCAGACCCCCTTGTTCTCGTCCAGCGCCATGATCCCCGGCCCTCCTTTCGGTTGTGGCCCTGTCTAACGCCCCGGACCGCCGCCGGGCCACGCCAAAAGCGACATGCGCGGGTCCGGATGCGGGGTTACCGGCGGCAAACCACTTGCGGTGTAGGACATCCCGGAAGGGAGACGCCATGCAACGCGGTATCCGACATTTCGCGACGGCGACGCTTCTGCCCCTGCCGGCCCTCGCCGCCGGGGCGGTGATCGATGCGCGCTGGGGCCTCGGTGCCCTGGCGGCGCTGACTCTGGGGGTCGCGGGCCTCGACGCGGTGATGCCCCGCGACCGCGCGCAGGGCGCCGGCACCGCGGCGGACGGGGCGCTGCTGACCATTCTGGCGCTGATGCCCCTGCCCCTGCTGGCGCTGGCGGCCTGCGCGGCGGGCCTGCCCGTGGCCGGCGGGGCGCCCGCACGGGCCGGCGCGCTGGCCGCCATCGGGGTCTGGCTCGGCACCACCGGCAGCGCGGCGGCGCTGGCGCTCCTGCATGCACGGGCGCCGGGGGCGCGCGCGGTCGGGCGGTTCGCGCTGCGGCTCCTGGCGCTGGGGCCGTTGGCCGTGACCGATCCGGCCGTGCATCACCGATTCGCCGCGACATCCCGGGATCCGACCACCGCCCGGCGGGGCGAGAGCCTCTATGCCTATCTGCCGCGCGCCTGGGGCGGCGCCTTCCGGCTGGCCCGGCACGGCGCCCGCACCCGGCGCCGGGCGGCGGGCCATGGCGGGGGCCGGGCCACCGGCCCCGTGCTGGCCGATCTCGCCCTGGTCGCCTGCCCGCCCGCGCTCGGCGTCGCGCTTGGCGGGCCGGCCGCGGGCGCCGCGATCTGCGCCGTCGTGGGGCTGGCGCTGCTGCTGACGCTGACCCGCGCCTATGTGCAGCATTACGGGCTCCGGCGCGAGCCGCGCCCCGATGGCCGCATGGCGCCGCTGGCGGCCTGGCACGCGTGGAACGCTCCGCACTGGGCCAGCGGGCTGATGCTGCTCAACGCGACGCGCCATTCCGACCTGCACGCCCATCCGGGCGCCCCCTTCACCACGCTGCGCGACAGCGCGCCGGTGCTGCCGCGCGGCCCCTATGTCATGATCGCGCTGGCCTTCCTGCCGCCGGTCTGGCACCGGGTCATGGCACGCCGGCTCCCGTCGGAGGAAACGGGCTGACCGGGTCGCGGCGATCGGCTAGCATCCGGCCAGCCGCCTTTGCCGGAGCCGCCCATGCGCCACCTGTCGCTTCCGCTTGCCCTTGCCCTGGCCGGCCCTGCCTGGGCCGCCGATGAAGCGCCGTTATCGGCAGAGGCCTTCGCGCAGGCGGTCACCGGGAAGACGCTGTATTTCACGCGGCGCGGGGCGCCCTACGGCGCCGAGCAGTACCTGCCCGGCCGCGAGGTCATCTGGACGTTTCTCGACGGGCACTGCGTGCGCGGGCGCTGGTACGAGGCGCGCGAGCATATCTGTTTCGTCTACGAAAACGAGCCCGAGCCGCAATGCTGGGACTTCCTCGAAACGGAACGGGGCCTCGCCGCGCGGGGCGAGGGGGCCGACCCGGTCAACGACCTGGTCGTGGCCGGCGAGAGCCGCGCACCGCTGGATTGCGACGGACCGGTCCCGGGGGTCTGAGGCTCAGAACAGGCTGCCTTGCTCGGGCGGGCCGCCGGGTTTCCGGGGCGCCTTGCGCGGCGCGCCGCCGCCGGGTGCGCCGCCCGCGGACCCGCCACCGGCCGCGTCCACGGGCAAGCGGCCATCCTGGAACTCGATCTCCAACGCCCCGGCCTTCTCGGCCGCCGCGCGGGTGGTGACGACGGCCGTGCCGGCGCGCACCACGGCATAGCCCCGTTTCAGCGTCTCGGTATAGCCGAGCGTCTGGCGGAGCCGTTCCAGCCCGTCGAGCCGGGCGCGCCAGTCTGCGGTCTGGCGGTCGGCGGCCCGTGCGAAGCGCCGGCGCAACTGGTCGAGATCGCGCCGGCGCTGGTCGGCGGCACGGCGCAGCAGCGCGGGCCTCAGGCCCGC
>PR_CR_10_Liq_1_inCRDRAFT_1001797_pt1 | contig 11664 bp, 11 predicted proteins | sample PRCRCaboRojoPR_3_FD_10241 | JGI IMG/M metagenome (IMG submission 10241) | reverse complement strand
TGTTCAATCATGCGCCCAGTGTCTAAGTTGCGCATTTTGGTACGTACAAAGGCCGGGCCTTTACCCGGTTTAACGTGCAAAAATTCGGTGATTTGGTGAGGAGCGCCTGAGTAGGTAATACAAAGGCCATTACGGATATCTGAAGTGTCTGCCATGTTTTTAATTCTTAATGCGGCAAAAGTAAGGTTTTGAGGGGAAGTTAGCGAGCCGGCATCAAATGGTTAGGGACCTCAAATGCGATTTTCATCAGCGCTCTTATCGGGCAAAAGATAGTTTAGGGCCCGCAGTGTAACTCCAACAAAGGAGAAGTAAAGGATTAAACCTCTGATTAATAGCGTTAAATCTCATTCACAACTACTAGCAAAAATACTGCTAAGAGCCTCTACCAATGCTAAGGCAATTTTAAATTTAATAGGAAGTACGTCTGCGGTTACAAAACTTGCTTACTGATAATCCTTCAACTCTAACTTTTCTTCACACAAAAAAGTCTCGGTCTCACTAAAGTTACTGCCCACCAAAAGGGTGCGATTCTCCAGCTCATTTTTTAAAAGCTTTTGATACCATTCCATTCCTTTGGGATCCAAGTTAGAAGTGGGTTCATCCAGCAGTACTACGGAACTATCAGAAAATAGCGCCAGGGCTAGTTTCAGGCGCTGCTTCATACCCGAGCTAAAATGGGTAATGGGCTTTTGGCGTGCTTCAGAGAGCCATGCTTGTTCCAGAATGTAAGCAGGGGTAGTATCGCCTTTAAAATCTCGGAAACGCTGGTAATATTTGAGAAAGTCCAGGGCAGTAAGTTCTTCAATCAGCTCAAAGTAGGGCCCGGCATAACTCATTTTTTGAGCCGCCTCGAAGGGCGATAGATTTTGGTTCTCCCATTGCCAAGTTACGGAGCCTTCACTAAGGGAAAGCGCTCCGTAAGTACATTTTAAAAGGGTAGACTTTCCGCTGCCATTGCCTCCTAAAACGGCCGCACGCTGGCCAGGCTCTAAACTTAAATCTAAGTTTTTAAAAACCGTTTGGGCTCCAAAATGACGACCAGCCCTGGAAAAACTAATATGCATTTACTCCAGCCTAAAACCTTTCATGATACCACTTTGTGAGTTGCGGATAAAGGTGAGTATCTCATCGCGCTCAGCGGTGGCTTCAAAATCGGTTTCAATAATTTCCAGGGCCTGGCTTACGTTGTAATTTTTTTGAAAAAGGATGCGGTAGATATTTTGCACCTCATTAATTTTTTCATTGGTAAAACCCCTTCTGCGTAAGCCAATAGAATTAATACCGGCATAAGAAATGGGCTCTTTAGCGGCCTTAACAAAAGGAGGTACGTCTTTCCGCACCAGCGAGCCACCCCCTACAAAAGCATGGGTGCCCACCTTAGAAAATTGTTGCACGGCTGTTAACCCGCCAATAATGGCCCAGTCGCCTACTTCTACGTGGCCTGCCAAAAGCACGCCATTTACCACAATGCAGTTTTTACCAATCACACAGTCATGCGCCAAGTGAGCGGTAGCCATAATCAGCGAGTTCTCACCAATGATGGTCTTACCTAAAGCCTTGGTGCCGCGGTTTACGGTTACACACTCTCTAATGGTAACATTATCTTCAATTACCACGGTGCTGTCTTCCCCCTCAAATTTTAGATCCTGGGGTATGGCTGAAATTACAGCGCCTGGAAATATGCGGCAGTTTTTACCGATGCGCGCGCCTTCCATGATGGTTACGTTTGAGCCAATCCAGGTGCCCTCTTCAATTACCACGTTTTTATGAATGGTGGTAAAAGGCTCAATTACTACGGTGTTGGCAATTTTAGCACTGGGATGAACGTAGGCTAGTGGTTGGTTCATTACTTTTCTTTTTGTTTTACAATTTGCGCCATCATTTTGGCTTCGCATACCAGGTTGTTACCCACAAAGGCCTCCCCGTCCATTTTCACAATGCCTCTCCGTATGGGCTCCGTCATGATTAATTTAAAAATGAGCGTATCTCCAGGAACCACTTGTCTTTTGAATTTCACCTCTTCAATTTTAATAAAGAAGGTGAGGTAGTTTTCGGGGTCAGGTACGGTGCTCAAGGCCAAAATGCCGCCCGCTTGAGCCATGGCTTCAATTTGCAAAACGCCTGGCATAACCGGTGCCCCGGGAAAGTGTCCTTGAAAGAAATCTTCGTTCATAGACACGCTCTTTACCCCCACCACGTGATCTTCACTGAGCTCGGTAATTTTATCTACCAGCAAAAAAGGTGGGCGGTGGGGAAGGATACCCATGATTTCGTTCACATTGTAAATGGGCTTGTCATTAGGGTTGTAGCGCGGCACCTTAGCCCTGCGGCTCTCTTCTTTAATCTTTTGGGCTAAGATTTTAGCAAAATCGGTGTTGGCTTTGTGCCCGGGGCGGGTGGCAAAAATGCGGCCTTTGATGGGTTTACCCGCTAAACTTAGGTCACCAATTACGTCTAGTAATTTATGACGGGCAGCTTCATTGCTGAAGTGGAGGTCTAAATTGTCTAAAATGCCGTTAGACTTCACGGCCACATTATCTTTTTTAAAGGCCACTTTCAGTTTTTCCAGCGTGGCTTGGTCTACTTCCTGATCTACATAAACGATGGCGTTGTTGAGGTCACCACCTTTAATGAGGCCGTTATCTAAGAGGTATTCCAATTCATGCAAGAAACTAAAAGTGCGGCAGCGCGCAATTTCTTGTTTAAAATCGGCCAGATTTTTAAGACTGGCATTTTGGCTGCCTAGCACGGTGGTGCCATATTCTACCATCACTGAAACTTCAAACTTGTCGGCTGGCACGGCCATGAGCTCTACCTCGCCATTCTCTGCTTCGTATGAAATGGGCTCGGTAATCTCAAAATATTCCCGTTCTGCATCTTGTTCCTGGGTACCTACCGATTCAATGGCTTCAACAAAAGGCAGGGAGCTGCCATCCATAATGGGCATTTCTAGGCCGTTTATTTCCAGTAGGGCGTTGTCAATTTCTAAGCCTACTAAGGCCGCTAACACATGCTCTACGGTACTTACGGTAACATCGGGCGAAAGCCCAATTGTAGTACCACGGGCCGTTTCCAGAACATTTTTGGCCAAGGCGGCAATTTCCGGTTGGCCCTCAATATCGGTGCGTTTGAAAACTACCCCGTGATTAGCTGGCGCTGGTTTAATAGTGAGGGTAACCTTAGCCCCGGTGTGTAAACCCGTACCCGAAATACTTACCGGCTTGGCTAAAGTGTGTTGGTTTGTGCTCATGGCCCTTTATGGTTTTTTCTTTAACTCATCTATGGTTTGCGCAAGCTGTGGCAACTTGCGGAAGTATACGTAAGACTTTTTGTAATCGCCTATAGGAAAGGCCGGGGAGCCTTGCACTATGGCGTTGTCTTTAAGGCTTTGGCCGATGCCACTTTGCGCAGCAATTTTCACATTATCGCCAATTTTTAAGTGGCCAATAATACCTACCTGACCACCAATCATGCAATTCTTGCCTATTTTGGTAGACCCGGCAATACCACTTTGTGAAGCAATTACCGTGTGCTCGCCAATCTCCACATTATGGGCTACCTGAATTAGATTGTCCAATTTCACCCCTTTACGGATGATGGTACTGCCCAGGGTGGCCCGGTCAATAACCGTGTTGGCGCCAATTTCTACCTGATCTTCAATAATTACATTACCAATTTGCGCAACTTTGCTGTAGCCTTTGGCATTGCTGGGGGCAAAACCAAAACCATCGCTACCAATAATGGCCCCTGCATGCAGGGTTACCTCATCGCCTAAAACACAATCGGGGTATACCGTAACCCCAGAAAACAGGAGGCCTTTGGCGCCCACTTGTACGTTTTCACCCAAGGTTACATTTTGGTAAATTTTGGTGTGGTCTCCCACCTTTACCCCCGCTTCAATGCAAGCGCCTGCACCAATGTAGGCTCCTTGGCCAATTTGAGCACTTTCGTGAACGTAAGCCTTAGGGTGAACGCCCTCTTTATTATGGCGCATTTGATTGTAAGCTTCTAAAAGCTTGGCAAAAGCACCATAGGCATCCTCTACTTTTAGCAGCGTAGTTTGCAACGGTTTTTCCGGTTCAAAATCTTTTGAGACAATTACAATGGATGCCTGAGTTTCGTATATATAAGGGGTGTATTGCGGGTTGGCTAAAAAACTTAGGGTGCCGGGTTTGCCTTCTTCAATTTTTGAGAGGCTGCTCACGGTAACGTCAGGGTTTCCCTCCACCTTTCCGTTAAGCATTTCTGCTATTTGTTGCGCTGAAAATTCCATGGGCGCCAAAATTAACAAATTAAGCCGCGTTAACTATTTATTACGCTTTTTGGGGCAAATAAAAAGTATTTGGTAACGGGTTGGCTCAAGGCCGATAGGTTCAAATGGTCAGCCGCCTGGGCAATGTCTAACAAGCTTCCGTCTTTGTATAAGAGATTAATGCGGTCTCTTTTGGGGTTATAAGCATTGTTTGAAATTTTCTCGGTAAAGCAGATATAGCGGGCTTCTTCGGGCGAGAGACCATATTTGGCCGCACTTTTCTCTTGTAAACTTTTAAGGAGCTCAGGTCCTGGCGGTTCATTGGTTATTCTTACGCCTAGTAGATCGCGGTGGAGTAGCCTTTTGGCTAACTGGCGCAGGGTTTTATCTTCTGCGTTTTGCCATTCTTTAAGGGCCGCCATAATGTCAAAATCGTCTAGCTGTGCATAGGCTTCCAGCAAGTTGCTTTTGGGGAGCGGGCCTTGCACAAAAGGTTTTAGCACGCTGGGCATTAACAGCTGACCAACCTCCTTGGCGCGCATTAAAACCTGAATAAGGAGGAATTCTGCACTCAGTACTGTTTTATGTAAGTACACCTGCCAATACATGAGCCTGCGGGCCACCAGGAATTTTTCTACACTGTAAATGCCTTTGGCTTCAACTACAATCTGATCGTCAGCTACATTCAACATGCTAATCAGTCGCTCGGTATTTACCCGGCCTTCGCTCACTCCAGTGTAAAAACAATCTCTTCGCAGATAGTCCAGGCGGTCCATATCCAGTTGGCTGCTGATGAGCTGGTGCAGAAATTTTTTGGGGTACATGTTTTGGAAAATCTGCAGGGCCAGATTCAGCTTACCGTTCATTTCTGCATTGAGCCGTTGCATAAATTCCAACGAAAGTTGCTCATGGCTAATGCCGGGAATAATAGAGTTTTCCAGCGCATGTGAAAAAGGACCATGGCCAATATCGTGCAATAAAATGGCCATAAGTACTGCTTCTTCTTCCGCCTCACTAATGGCCTGCCCTTTTTGCCGCAGGGTTTGCACCGCTTTACCCATTAAGTGCATCGCACCCAAGGCATGATGAAAGCGGGTATGGTAGGCTCCCGGATACACTAGGTAGGTGAGCCCTAACTGCGAAATTCGCCTGAGGCGCTGAAAATAAGGGTGTTCTACCAGATCAAAAATTAATGCGTTGGGAATTGTAATGAATCCGTAAATAGGATCGTTTAAAATCTTGAGTTTATTAGTGTGGCTCAATCCTTAATGGTATAATTGTTAACTAACGCAAAGCTAAAACTAAAGTAATGGACAAGATTGAGATATTATGGGTAGATGATGAGGTGGATTTATTGAAACCACACATCATGTTTCTGGAAGAAAAGGGCTACGCGGTGGATACCGTTAACAACGGTTATGATGCTTTGGATATGGTGGCTGAAAAAAATTACAGCCTGGTTTTTTTAGATGAGAACATGCCTGGTATTGACGGTTTGGAAACCCTGCAGCGGATTAAAGAAAAGCACCAAAACTTACCAGTGGTGATGATTACCAAAAGTGAAGAGGAAAGCATTATGGAAGATGCCATTGGCTCCCAAATTTCAGACTACCTCATTAAACCGGTAAACCCCAAGCAGATATTATTGAGCTTAAAAAAGCATTTAGATACCCGCAGGCTGGTGAGTGAGAAAACTACCAGCAATTACCAACAGGAGTTCCGTCAAATTGCCATGGATATGGCCAGTGTGAATTCAGCCCAGCAATGGTCTGATTTGTATAAGCGTCTAATTTATTGGGAGTTGGAGCTGGATAAATTAGACGATGAAGGCTTAAACGGTATTCTGCTCTCGCAAAAACAAGAAGCCAATAGCCAGTTTTTTAGGTTTATCACTAAAAATTACCAAGACTGGTTTGAAGGCGATGAAGATGCCCCCATGATGAGCCATAAGTTGGTGAAAGACTGGGTGAAACCCGATTTGAACGAATCTGAAAAAACCTTTCTAGTTGTAATTGATAACCTGCGTTACGATCAGTTTAAGTTACTACAGCCTGAGTTGGAAAAATACTTCACGGTTACGGACGAACAGAGTTATTACAGCATTTTACCCACCGCTACCCAGTACGCCCGTAACGCCTTGTTTGCCGGACTGATGCCCGCGGAAATAAAAAAGCGTTTCCCCGATAAATGGGTGGAAGACAATGAGGAAGAAGGCAAAAATAATTTTGAGGAAGACTTCATCAAAGATCAGTTTAAGCGCCTGGGTTTGAGTGGCACCAGTGTGGGCTACGAGAAGGTAACCAATCACAACTACGGTAAAAAGCTGGCCGAGAACCTGAGCAATCTAATGACCAATGATTTTAACGTGATTGTCTACAATTTTGTAGACATGCTCAGCCACTCTAAAACCGACATGAAAGTGATACGGGAGTTGGCGGATAATGACAAAGCCTACCGTTCGCTCACTTTAAGCTGGTTTCAAAACTCACCTTTGCTGGACATGCTTAAACAATTAGCCGATAAAAAAGTGAAGGTGCTTTTAACTACGGATCATGGTACGATTAACGTTACCGAGGCTACCAAGGTGGTCGGTGACAAAAGCCTCAATACCAATTTACGCTACAAAACGGGCCGGGGCTTAAGCTACCAAGACAAAGATGTGTACGAAGTGAAAGACCCTGAAGATATTCATCTGCCCAAGCAGAACATTAATAGCCTCTTTCTTTTTGCCAAAGAAGATCTGTTTTTTGCTTACCCCAACAACTACAATCACTACGTGAAGTACTACCGCAATACCTACCAGCACGGGGGTATTAGTTTAGAAGAAATGATCATACCCTTTGTGAGGCTGCAGGCTAAGTAGCAAAATTTAACACGCGCGGTTGTACCGCGTGCGCATTGTAACTATAAATGCTTATAATAATAGCGTAGGTAGAATAAAAATACCAACCGAACGCGCTACAAGCGCGCTCGAGAAGCTTGGATTCAAGAGCGCCTTACTTTTCGAAAGCCAATTCCTCCACATGGAATGTCCAAAGGCCCTTGTCGCTCAATTTGAGCCAGCCGTATTTTACATTGGATCCCTTGGTGAGCTTGAAGACTAAATACTTTTCTTGTTGACGCACCCATAAACCATGCTCAAGGGCATACATGGCACGGTGGTGGTGAGCGCTGGATTTATCTTCCTTTTTTAACAGCCAGGTGCCGGTATGCCAGTTGTTTTGAGCACTGGGCTGGGCACCCCCGGCTATAACTGAAGGGCTGTAATAGCTGGGCTCCTCATAGTAAAACTCAGAGCCACTGCCCTGGCATTGATAGGCGCCAAGGGTATTGTAAAAAACCGAATCAAAAGCGGCATTGGTTATGTAGCAGGTGCGCACGGTATCTACAAAGATTTTGCCGGCTACTTCAATTTGCGCGTGCAGGCAAACCAGTTCAATGGTGGTTCTTTGGCCCCCACTTTGGTTGTAGTAAAAGTCATAATCCAAACGGAGGTCATCGGTGCCGTCTTGGTCAACATCTATGGCGAAGCGGTCTCTGAGTGTATGGTTGTCAAAAACATAAAGTGGCTCTCCGGCCGAACCAGTTTGGATGCTTACCCCGGTGGTATCACCTACAGCGAGAGTTTGGGCCATGGGCTCAGCCTGGGAGGGTGCTTTAGAACTTTCTTCCTGGCAGGCCCAAAGGCTCAAAAAAAGCAAGGCCAGAAAGCTTCTTGAAAATTGCATATAAATAGGATTTGCTGGGTAAGATACTAAAAAGACCTTTGAAAGTCTAGATTAGCTGGATGGCTTTTGGAGTGCGTAGGCGTGAAGTATAAAAGAACCAAATTGAGTAGTCTCGATCTTAACCCAGCCGTATCGGTAACTGTCTTTCCCACTAATTCTCACTACTAAATAGCCTTCGCCAATGCCCGTAAGTTTACTTTTGGTCCAGGCTCCTTTTGGGTTATGGTTTGGGTTCCATCCTTTATTTGAGACCCGCTTTCACGAAGCAATAGGTCTAGATTAAGCTAAGCCTGCTTGTCTGTGATGCGATCTGATTCATAAAAAACCTTTGGGCTGAAATAGTGCGTAGTTTTTTGGTGCAGTTTGGAGGGACCATCACACCAAGTGCTGTCTCGGCTGCCGCTGGGGTAAATAAGCGTGTCAAAGTAGGGAGTTTTAGCGGGGCAAATACGCATGTCTTCCTGCATTTGTACAATGGCCACGTCCAAATTGGGGTTTAAGTTTTTCAATTTTAGCGTTTGGGTGAAACCACTATCTGTATTGTCATTCTCAAAAACAAACCACAAGTCTGGACTGCCGTCCTTAAAAAAATCAATAAAGGTGCTGTCCTTAGTTGTTTTATGGCTAAAGTCAGCTAAGGGCTTATCCATCCCTTGGTGAATATTAAAAAGGCTGGTATCACTGCTTAGGGTAAAAAGGCTTTTAGGGCCTGACGGCACCTCTTTTTTGGTTTCTTCACAAGAAATTAAAGCCAACCAAAAGCTTAAGCAAAGTAGAATGGAAAAGCTAGGTTTTAATCGCATGGTTAAGGTATTAGAAATAGATAGAGTCAAAGCTAAAAAAACAAGCTCAAAAGGCCTTCAAAAAGAAGCAAGGTAAATCCTACTTTTGCAAAATGGAGCAAAGCTTTACGGTAAACTCTGAGGCCGAACTTCCGGCTACAGCCGAAAAAATTATACAACAGCTGGGCACACAAGTGGTGCTGCTGGCAGGCCCTATGGGAGCGGGTAAAACTACCCTGATAAAGGCTTTTTGCAAAATATTGGGTGTGGCAGAGCCCGTAAGCAGCCCTACATTTTCCGTGGTGAATGAATACCTATCTCCCCAGCACGGCACCATTTACCACTTTGATTGGTATCGGTTGGAAAACCAAGAAGAGGCCCTGGACCTGGGGCTAGACAGTTACTTAGATTCTGGTGCGCTTTGTTTTATGGAATGGCCTGAGAAAATTAGTAATTTACTGCCCCAAGCGTTTGACCTGGTTCGGATTGAATTGGATCAAACCGCCAGAGTGATAAGTCATAAGATTGTAGCCCATGAGTAAGCCAGAGTTTTTATCCTTTTCATCTTCTGAACTAATGCCTCAGGAAGAGGTGTTGGAAGTGAAACGCGGCCGGCAACGCTTGCAAATTGGTATTCCCCGGGAAACCTGCCTGCAGGAAAAAAGGGTGGTGCTTACGCCCGATGCCGTGCTGTTACTCACCGAAAACGGCCATGAAGTGCTGGTGGAAACCAAAGCTGGCAAAAGCGCCCATTACAGCGATAAAGACTATTCAGAGGCGGGTGCTCAAATTGTCTACTCCGCTAAAGAGGTATTTGAAGCCGATTTAATTTTAAAGGTAGAGCCGCCCTCTTTGGATGAGATTCAATTGATGAAGCACAAGCAAACGCTCATTTCCGCTTTGCAGCTTAAAACGCAAAACAAGGAATATTTTAAAGCCTTGATGGCAAAAAAAATCACGGCCCTAAGCTTTGAAAACATTGAAGATCAGGATGGCATAATTCCCGTAGTGCGGAGCATGAGCGAGATTGCGGGTAACACCTCTATTTTAATTGCCGGAGAATACCTCAGCAATGCCAACAACGGCAAGGGGTTTTTATTAGGCGGGGTGAGTGGCGTACCGCCTACTGAAGTAGTAATTATTGGCGCAGGCACGGTGGGTGCCTATGCCGCGCGTACTGCTCTAGGCTTGGGGGCCAACGTTAAGGTTTTTGATAAGTCTCTAACCAAATTGCGCAGGCTGCAGAGCTTGTTAAACATGCCCATTTACACCTGCGTAATTCAGCCCAAAATTTTAGAAAAGGCCCTCATGCGCTGCGATGTAGCCATTGGAGCCATACGCGCAGAAAATGGCCGTACCCCCTGCATAGTTAACGAGGAGATGGTGCGGAAAATGAAACCGGGCAGTGTGGTAGTAGATGTAAGCATAGACCAGGGCGGGTGCTTTGAAACCTCTGAATTGACCAACCATGATGAGCCCATTTTTACCAAGTACAACATCATTCACTATTGCGTACCCAATATTGCCTCGCGCGTAAGCCGCACCGCCTCTTTTAGCCTCAGTAATATTATGGCCCCGGTGCTCTTGGATTTTTCAGAGCAAGGAGGCATAGATGAGGTGTTGGCCACCAATAAAGGTGTGCGTAAAGGCTTATACATTTACAAAGGCAACCTGGTGAATAAGCCTATTGGCGAGTGGTTTGACCTGCCGTACACCGAGGCGCATTTGCTGTTTTAGCCACCTCTTTTTGCTAGTTTGTACGCGGTGCCAGTTGCGCACGTTTTTTTAAAGCAGTCAGCATTTTTTAACTTCAAAAAGATTTGCCTTATGAAAAATTACCTGATGGCGATGGTCATGCTATTTTGCATTTCCCTGCATGCTCAAGATAGTTCGGCCAGCCGCGTAGAAGATTTTTTAACCTTAGGTATAGGAGCCGCTTTCACGGATTTTTCGGCTTTAGATAAGCTAGTTTACCCAAGCTCTAAGCAGTTACCGGCTGGATTTATGTTGAGCTCGCGCTTTAGCTTTAATTTTTTGGTGAAAGAGCGGCATTACTTCGGGTCCAACCTTTTGGGTGCAGTCGCTTGGGGCGAAACACCCAGCAACAATTATTTTGAAATTAACCAAACGGCCGTAGACTTGCATTACGGTCTGGTGCTGCGCCCCCAAAAACGGTTTCAAATTTGGCCGGAGATAGGTATACTTACCAGCGCCCATCAACTTTATTTTGAGCAAAACACCGGCCCTAATGCCAAGGCAGGGGCATTACTGCAATCGGCCAACAATGCCACCCGGTTATCTTACGGGCGGATTTATGGTCAGGCTTCGGTAGCTTTTACCTTGAAGGACAAAGGGAAACCAAGCTTACCTTTTAGTCCCAGCGCCTACGGTTTGCACCTTGGTTTTCAGCAGGCTATTGGCAAAGGTTGGTGGCGTAAGTCTAACCAAAACACCCTATCAGGCCCCGACCTTTTTGACCAGATTTATACCGTGCACTTAAGTATGCAGTGGTTTTTTTAAGCCCCTAGGCCAAAATCACTTTTCTTTGCGCCACAATTTTCAAGTATGAATTTTTTACGCAAACTAGCTACCTACATGCTGGGAGTGGGCTTAGGGGTAGTTATGGTCTACTTCATTTTTGGCGATAGAGACATTCAGTGCAATTACTTCCCTAATGACCGCGTGCTGTATGACCTACGCAAAAAAGAGTTGCAGTACAGTGAGCGCCTGGCCGCGCAAATGCAAGCCAATAGCTTAAACGATAGTGTTGTGATGTGGGCTCTGGAGCGCGGAAAGGTAGATTTTGAAAAAAGCCAAACCGAGAAGGAGCCTTGCAAAGAATATTTTATTGAATTAAAGGAGCCCGCCTATCAAATGAATATTCGGAATTGTGATAGTGTGG
>PR_CR_10_Liq_1_inCRDRAFT_1001796_pt1 | contig 11668 bp, 11 predicted proteins | sample PRCRCaboRojoPR_3_FD_10241 | JGI IMG/M metagenome (IMG submission 10241) | reverse complement strand
AAGCTATGCCGCTGCAGCGGGGGCACCGCATGATCCCGACTGGGATTTCCTGATGGCGGCCGATCCGGGGCAGGGGGCGGACCCGGCCCCCGAGGACGATCTTGTCGTGGTGATCGACCCCGGCCATGGCGGTATCGACCCCGGTGCCCAGCATGGCGGGGTGACAGAGGCCGACCTGATGCTGGCCCTGGGATATGAGCTGGCCAATGCGGTGGAGCGGATGCCCGGCGTCACGCCCTACCTGACACGGGAGGCGGATATCTTCGTGCCCTTGCAGGAGCGCCTGACCCTGGCCCGGGCGGTCGGGGCGGATCTGTTCATCTCGCTGCATGCCGATGCGTTGGAGGGGCTGCAGGCCACCGGGGCCAGCGTCTACACCCTCGCCGAAGAGGCCACCGACGAGGCCACGCAGCGGATCGCAGAACGCCACGACAGGGGCGATATCGTCGCCGGGCTGGACCTTTCGGGTCAGGATGACGAGGTGGCGAAAATCCTGATGGACCTTGCCCGGCTGGAAACTGGCCCGGCCGGGGACCGGTTCGCCGAGGCGCTGGTCGTGGCGCTGGACGAGAGTGGCGCGCCCCTGACCAGCCGACCCNGGCGCTCGGAGCTCTTGGCGGTGCTGACCAGTGCGGATTTCCCNGCNGTCCTGCTGGAAGTCGGGTTCCTGTCCCACGATGGGGATCGCGCCCGGCTGTCCAGCCGCGAAGGGCGCCGNCCGATCGTCGAGGGCGTNGTGCTGGCCATCGACCGCTGGGCGATCGAGGAGGCGGCCCTCGCCCCCCTCAGGCGACAGTAGGNCCCTGATCGGATCACCCGGTGAAGCGGGCCAGCCAGACCGAATGATCGCCGCAGGCCGGATCCTCGGGCGTGAAATCGAGCAGCTTGAACTGGTTTCGCGCCAGCAGGTCGCGGTACTCGCCGGGGTCGAGTGACGCGTGGTAGACGGCTTCGCCCGCCGCGTCGCCCCAGACTTCGCCCGCCTCCGGGCCGGTGGTGAACATCAGCGCCGCGCCCGGGGCCGCGTGCCGCCGGAAGATCGGGAACATCTTGCGCTGTTCATCGGGTGTCAGGTGAAAATAGCTGTCCCAGGCCAGGATCGCGTCGAACGGTTCCCCAAGGGCGAGGCTCCGCATATCGGCATGGTGGGCCGTGGCGTGCGGAAGGTTGGCCTGGAACAGGGCGATCATGCGTGGCGCGGCATCCACCCCGGTGATGCGCAGCCCGCGTTCGGACAAGTAGGCGGCAATCGGCAGACCCGTGCCGCAGCCAAGGTCCAGCAGACGCCGCCGCCCGGCATGGGATGGCGCCACGCCGACCATCCGGTCGAGCCAGCGTTTTTCGTCCAGCGTGCGGGCGCGGCGACGCAGGAAGTCGTCTGCAACCCGGTCATAGGTTTCGATCGTCGAGTCGGTGCGCGTGGCTGTGTCCATGCGACCGGGTTTGACCGGGCCGCCGCGTTCCTGCAAGCGACGTGGTCCGGGGGCCGAAAAACCGGCAGGCATTGGCCGAATGGGCGCATTGGGCTTTTGACCCCGCGCCGAAGGCCCCATATAAGCCTAGGCCAGCAAATGGGGGCCGCGCGCCGCATGGTTCTACGATTCATCCTGTCCTTTTTCGGCAGCATCTTCTCGATGCTGACCCTGGGCGCCGGTATGGCCGCCCTGACCCTTGGCGCGATTTTCTACATGTATGGCAAGGACTTGCCGACGCATGAGACCTTGTCGAGTTACCAGCCCAAGACCGCCAGCCGGATCTATTCCGCGGAAGGGCGCATCATCGACGAATTCGCCACCGAAAAGCGGCTCTATACGCCGATCGCGGAAATTCCCGACGTGGTCAAACACGCTTTCGTGAGTGCAGAGGACAAGAATTTCTACACCCATGACGGCTATAGCGTGACGGCGATCCTGTCGGCGGTGCGGGACATGATCACCTCGCGCGGGGAAACCGTGCGCGGCGGCTCGACCATCACCCAGCAGGTCGCCAAGAACCTGCTTCTGGACGGATCGCGCACCATCGAACGCAAGGTGCAGGAAATCATCCTGGCCCCCCGGCTCGAGGAAACTCTGGGCAAGGACGGGGTGCTGGAAATCTATCTCAACGAGATCTTTCTCGGCCAGAATTCCTTTGGCGTGACGGCGGCGGCCCGGACCTATTTCAACAAGCCACTGTCGGAACTGACGCCCGGCGAGGCCGCCTATATGGCCTCGGTCACCCGGCGACCTTCGGACATGCACCCGGTGCGCGACCGGGATATTGCCGTCTTCCGGCGCAACAACACCCTGCGCGAGATGTTCGAGAATGGCTATATCGACCGNGAGACCTATGAATCCGAAAGCGCCGCGCCNCTCTTGAGCGTGCAGAANGGNGACTACCCCTCCTATGCCGAGGCCGCGCCGAAGCGGGACTATTTCACCGACGAGATTCGCCGCCAGCTGGACCGCAATTTCGACGGCCAGGATTTCAGTTCAGCCGGCCTGTCCGTTCGCGCCACGATCGAGCCCGACATGCAGGCCGCCGCGCGGGATGCGCTGCGCCAGGCGCTCTGGGACTATGATCGCGCCCGGGGCCGCTGGCGTGGCACGGAGCTGGACATTCCGGTCGAGGCTCTGGAGGACGAGGCGGCCTGGCGTGACGCGCTGGCCGAGACCCGCGTCGCGCGCGGGATCGAGTATCGGGGCGAATGGTTGCCCGCCGTGGTGCTGGATATCGAGGACCAGCAGCTGATCGTCGGCATCGAGGGTGTGGCCACGGATGACCCGCGCGGCAATACCGTGCCGCGCAGCGACACGGCCTGGTTCAGCGGCAATCTCTTCGACAATTTCGACCGGGGCGACGTGATCCATGTGGCCGCCGTCTATGAAGGTGACAGCTTCGACCGCTGGTCGCTGCGCCAGGTGCCCGAAGTGCAGGGCGGCTTCATGGCCATGGACGTCAATACCGGCCGGGTGATCGCCATGCAGGGCGGTTTCGCCTTCGAGCATTCGGAGTTGAACCGCACCACCCAGGCCAATCGCCAGCCGGGCTCGTCCTTCAAACCCTTCGTCTTTGCGGCCGCACTGGATTCGGGTTGGACCCCGGCAACCATCGTCGTCGATGCCCCGATCGAGATCCGGGCGGGTGGCGAGATTTGGCGTCCGATGAATGCCAGCGACCGATTTTACGGCCCGACACCGCTGCGCACCGGGATCGAACAGTCGCGCAACGTCATGACCGTGCGTTTGGCGCAGGAAATCGGCATGGATGTCATCGCCTCCTATGCCGAGGAATTCGGCGTCTACGACCAGATGAACCAGTTTCTCGCCGCGGCCCTCGGCTCGGAGGAAACGACGCTGTTCAAGATGGTCTCGGCCTACGCGATGTTCGCCAATGGCGGTGAACGGGTTCAGCCCACGCTGATCGACCGGGTTCAGAACCGGTTTGGCGAGACGGTCTATTCCCACGATCAGGCCGAGGGCAACCAGCGGGTCTGCGTGGATTGTGATGACGTGACCCTGCCCGAAGGCCGCGCGCCAAGGGTCGTCAACCAGCGCGACCGCGTGATGAACGCCGTCACCGCCTACCAGTTGACCTCGATGATGCGCGGCGTTGTCGATCGCGGCACCGCCAGCGGCGCGATCAACCTGCCCGTGCCGATCGCCGGCAAGACCGGGACGACCAACGATGCCAAGGATGTCTGGTTCGTGGGCTTTTCCAGCAATATCGTCGCCGGCTGCTATATCGGTTTCGACACGCCGCGCAGCCTGGGCCGGGGCGCCTCGGGGGGCGGGCTCTGTGGCCCGGTCTTCCAGCGTTTCATGGAACAGGCGGTGGAGCGCTATGGCGGCGGGCCCTTCGAGGTGCCCGAGAACTGCCAGTTCATCAGCATCGACCGGTTCAGCGGCGCACGCCTGCCCGATGGGGCCAGCGGCCCCAACGTGGTGCGCGAATGTTTCCGCGCCGGCGAGGAGCCGGTCTTCGGCATCATGTTCGACGGCGGCTTTGCCATGGCCGGCGATCTGCCGCTTTTCGACGAAGTGGCGCAATCGCGCGGTGTGCAGGTCGAAACCAACACCGGGGGCACGGCCACGGTGAACGAGAATGCCAGCTTCGGGTCGCTCAGCTCGGGTGGGCTCTACTGACCAATCCCGTGATGGGCCGCTTGTAGGGCTTTGCCCGCTGGGCTATCACCGCCCAAACCACCAATCAGAACGGAAAGCTCATGCGCGCCGAGACGCAGAACATCGTTGCCGAGATCGAAAAGAGCCTCGAATTGCTGGCCCAGCGGATGGACTGGGACACGGCGCAGCACCGCATGGAGGAATTCAATGCCCGCGTCGAGGATCCCAACCTTTGGGACGATCCGGACGCGGCGCAGAAACTGATGCGGGAACGTCAGACCCTGCTGGACCAGATCGAGACCTATGAGGGCATCAAGCAGGACCTGAGCGACCAGCAGGAACTGATCGAGCTGGGTGAGATGGAAGACGACCAAGAGGTCGTGACCGAGGCCGAGCAGGCGCTCAAATCCCTGCGCGACATGGCGGCCAAGAAAGAGCTGGAGGCGCTGCTGAACGGCGAGGCCGACTCGAACGACACCTTCCTCGAAATCAATGCCGGGGCAGGCGGCACCGAGGCCTGCGACTGGGCACAGATGCTGCAGCGGATGTATGTCCGCTGGGCCGAGAAGAAGGGCTACAAGGTGGAATTGCAGTCCGAGGAACCGGGCAGCGAGGCCGGGATCAAGTCCGTCGCCTACAAGATTTCCGGCCACAACGCCTATGGCTGGCTGAAATCGGAAAGCGGCGTGCATCGGCTGGTGCGCATTTCGCCCTTCGGCAAGGGCACGCGAGAGACCTCGTTCGCCTCGGTCTGGGTCTATCCGGTCGTCGACGACAATATCGAGATCGAAGTGAACCCCGCCGACATCCGCATTGATACCTTCCGGTCTTCGGGGGCGGGCGGCCAGCACGTGAACACGACCGACTCGGCGGTGCGGATTACCCACCACCCGACCGGGATCGTCGTCACGAGTTCGGAAAAATCGCAGCACCAGAACCGCGATATCGCCATGAAGGCGCTGAAATCGCGGCTCTATCAGCTAGAGCTGGATCGCCGCAACGCCGATATCAACGAGGCCCATGAAAGCAAGGGCAGCGCGGGGTGGGGCAACCAGATCCGGTCCTACGTCTTGCAGCCCTACCAGATGGTCAAGGACCTGCGCACCAACGTCGAAACATCGGATACGTCCGGGGTGCTCGATGGGGACCTGGATCAGTTCATGGCCGCCACGCTGGCCATGGATGTCAGCGGCAAGAGCCGGGCGGAGGCCGCCGCCGAGGAATGATCGGGGAAAGCGGCGACCGGGGCGGGCGTTCCCCGGCCGCCACATGCTCCGACACGCCGGGCGATCAGAACTCCAGTTCAAACATCAGTTCGGCGCCGATGCTCTGGAAGCCCGGCGCGCCAAGGCCGTCGAGATAGGCGCTGGCGCGGGTGCGCAGGCCGTTTTCGGCCCGATGCAGCACGCCCAGTTCGACCCGGCCGCGCTGGTTGGTGCTGCGGGTGCCGCCGGTCTCGGTCTCGCCATAGATCGCGCTGATGCCGCCGGTGAGGTCCGGCGTGCCGTTGGCCACATCCAGTGGCTGCAGGAAATCGACCCCCGCCGCGGCCTCGGTCAGACTGGTGGTCTGGGCACTGATGGAGCCGCCACCGCCGTCGAGGCCTGCCGGGCCTCGCGTCTGTATTGCTGGTTTGCCGAGATCCTGCGCCTGCATGGCCGTATCTGCCTGCAGGCCGGCCGCACCGAGGAGGCTGCTGCGGCCTTCGCCGAAGGGCTGGAAGTGGCGCGGCAGCAAGGGGCCGGGCTGTGGCGGCTGCGGCTGCTCAAGGATTTGCCAGACCCGACCGCCGAACAGGTGGCAGAGCTCGATGCGCTCATTGCCGGCGGTGCGAACGGGACCTCGGGCGCGGCGGAAAGCCGATCGTCGTGAGCCAATCACCTTTCGACCCGATCCCGCTTTTCGATGATGTGCCGCGCGCTCAGATCGACGGGCTGGGCCTGCGCTGGTCCGTGGCCGAGATTCCCGCGGGCAACACGATCTTTTCCGAGGACGATGACAGCCGCGATGTGATGTTCCTGCTTTCGGGGCGTCTGATCGCCGTCTACTGGACCGCCGAGGGCCGGCAAGTGGTGTTCACCCGCTTTCCGATCGGCTCCAGCCGTGGGGAATTGTCGGCGATCGACGAAAAGGCCCGCTCGCTTGGCATCTTTGCCAAGACCGATGCGCGGCTGTTGCGTCTCGAACAGGCGTCCTATCTGCGCCTGATCGACGATGTGCCGTTGATCCGCGAACGCATCCTGCATGACCTCGTAGCGCGCATTCGCAGCCTGACCGACAAGACCCTGGAGCTTACGACCCTGTCGATCGACAAGCGGGTGCGCCTTTTCCTTGTCCGTCTCGCGATAGAGTCGAACAAGCTCTGCCCCGGTGGCAAGATCGAAAAGGCGCCGACCCATGCCGAGATCGCCAACATGATCGGGGCGAACCGCGAAGTGGTCAGCCGTACGATCTCGAAGCTGGTTCGACAGGGCGCGATCCGCTCGGGCCGACAGCGGGTCGAAATCCTGGATCCCGATCTTCTGGCCGAGGATCTCTGACCGGCCTTGGTGACCCCGGTCACAGACCGGGGAAACCAGCCCTGACATCCTGATGGGAAAGAGCTCCATGGCAGGAGGTCGCATGGCCCGTATCGTCGATACCCTTTTCGCAAGCATATTGGGACTGGTGCTGTTCGGGTTGATCCTGGCGCGCCCCGGCTTTGCGCCGGGGCAGGCACGGACGGCGGCTGCACCACAGCCAATGTCGACGACCACGCCCCCAGTCCCAGCCGCCACCGCGCGGCTGCCGGGGCTGGACCTGTCACACTACCAGGGCGACGTCGATTGGACGGCGATCGCCGGGGCAGGGGTCGCCTTTGCCTTTGCCAAGGCCAGCGACGGCATCACCTATACCGATCCGAAATGGGTGAGAAACGCCAACGGGGCGGCGTCGGCCGGTGTGCCCTTGGGGGGCTATCACTTCTACGAACCCAAGGACGACCCGGCCAAGCAGGCCGCGCATTTCCTGTCGGTGCTGGCCGGCCAACCCACGCGCTTGCCACCGGTCGTGGATCTTGAGCGCAGCCCCGTCGCCGGTCAGGAGGACAGCTATCGCCGCGGCGTTGAGGACTTCCTGGCCCTTGTCGAACAGGGCACCGGCTGCGCGCCGATCCTCTATGCCAGCCCCTGTTTCTGGTCCAGTGACTTGGGCAACGAGTTCGCAACGCGACCGCTCTGGCTGGCCGAATATGCCGCCACCGCGCACCCCCCGTCGGGGATGGAATGGCTGTTCTGGCAGCATACGCAGAACGGCCAGGTGGCGGGCATTGACGGGGCGGTGGACCTGGACTGGTTCGCCGGCGATGCAGCGGCACTGGGTGATTTTGACTGCAAATCGGAGGCGCGTGATGAAACGGCATCTTGAGGCCCATGCCGAGCCCGTGGCGATCCTCGCGGTTACGCTGGGCGCGCTGACGGTCTGGGTGGCGGGGCTGTTTGCCGATCTGGGGACGCTTGCCGGGGGCGAAGCGATCCTCGCGGCGAACGAGGCGTATTTGGACGAGGCGCGCCGCGCCGCCCTGCAGGACAGCCTGCTTCTGGGCGAGGTGCTTGCGCTGCTGGAGGTGCTGCGCAGCACCGATCTGGGACTTGAACTCATCGTTTGGGTGGATGTGCAGGCAGGACAGGCGCTGTCTGCTCTGACCGCGGCGGTCGAACGGGCCATGGGTGCCGCGCTCACGGCCACGGTCCTGACCGAGGCGCTGATCTGGCTGAACCGGATCGGAGACCTTGTCGCGCTTTGGGCACTGAGGTCCGGGGCCATGGCCTTGGCTGTCTGGATGCTGCTGCGCATCCTCGGGGCGGGGGCGCTGTTGCGCAGCCTCTTTCGCCGTCTGTCCGAGGTGCTGGTGCTGGTCTTTCTGCTCGGCTACCTGGTGCTGCCCTACAGTATCAACCTGGGCGGAGCATTATCCGATCTGCGGCGGGTGCGCTGGCCTCGGACACGGCAACCACACCCGATCGGTTGCATACCGACATCCTGGGGGGACATGGCCTTTCGACGGATTTGAGTTTCTGGAGCAAGAGCGGCAATGTCCGGGCCAGTTATGAGACCTTGACCAGCGACCTGGCCGACAAGGTCAGCGCAATGTCGCTCTACGGGGTCGAGCGCCTCGCGCATCTTCTCATCGTGGGGGTGCTGTTTCCAGCGGCGGTGGCGCTCGTGCTTCTGGTGGTGGCGTGGCGAATCCTGGGGCCGGTGATGTCAGCGATCGACCGGGTTCTCGCGCCACGGACGGACGCGCAGAAATCTTGACGCCTGCCATGTCGCCGGGGATCATGGGTCAAGCGGAGGACCATGATGACCCACACGATCGACGCCCCGGAGGCCTCGCCGCGACCCGAGATCGCGACGCTTGGACTTTCCGATATCCGCGACGCGCTCGCGCAGGGCTGGCGGGATTTCCGGCGCGCCCCGCAATTCGGCCTGTTCTTTTCCGCGGTCTATGTTCTGGGCGGGTTCCTGATGGTGTTCCTGTCGGCCGGGCACGTGACCTGGGTTCTGGCCACCTCTCTGGGCTTTCCGCTGGCCGCGCCCTTCGCCGCCGTGGGCCTGTACGAGGTCAGTCGGCGCCTCGAACAGGGGCGGGCGCTGGACTGGTACAAGGTGCTTGGTGTCGTGTGGGACGAGCGCAAGCGGCAGATCCCCTGGATGGGCGCGATCATCGTCATCTTCTTTCTGTTCTGGACCTTCTTTGCGCATATGCTCTTCGCGCTCTTCATGGGCGTGTCGAAGATGCGCAGTGCCTCGCTCGAGGCCTTCCTGACGCCCGAGGGTTTGACCCTGATTGCGGTGGAACTGGCCGTCGGGGCGGCGGCGGCCTTTCTGCTCTTCTCCCTGACGGTGGTGAGCCTGCCGCTGGTGCTGGAGAAGGAGGTGGATTTCATGACCGCCATGCTTCTCAGCTTCGAGACGGTCCGTCGCAATTTCTTCGTCATGCTGGTCTGGGCGGCGATCATCGCCACGATCAGCCTTCTGGGGCTGCTTCCCGCCTTCCTGGGGCTGGTCGTGGCGTTGCCGTTGCTGGGCCACGCCACTTGGCACATGTATCGCAAGGCGTTGATCCACCCCTGACCGCGGGCGATCTCGCTACCCCGTCACATGCAAAACGCCCCCGCGGTGCGATGCGGGGGCGTCTGTTTTCAATTCGTTTGCCTTGAGGCTATCAGCCCTTGGTGTCCGTCTTGGCCTCGGCCTTCGTTTCGGCCTTTGGCGCAGGGGCCTGAGGCATCGGCGCGCGGGTGCCGCCCGCATTCAGCGGGTCGTCCTGGCGCTGCACGGAGCCCTCGAAATGGGCGCCGGATTCGATGGCGATGGTCTTGTGGATGATGTCGCCCTCGACCCGGGCGGTCGAGGTCAGGCGCACCTTGAGCCCGCGGACGGTGCCCACGACGCGGCCGTGCACGACGACGTCATCGGCCATGCACTCGCCGTTGACCGTCGCGCCTTCGCCGATGGTCAGAAGGTGGGCGCGGATATCGCCATCCACGGTGCCCTCGATATTGATGTCACCGCTGGTCTTGAGATTGCCGGTGATATGCAGGTCCGAGGACAGCGACGACGCCGGTGGCTTGGCCTTGCTGGCCGACCGGAAGTCGCTGCTTGGCGCAGAGGTGGCGGGCTTGCCGGCGCTCGTGTCGGTCGAGGACGTGGCGGCCGAGGTCTTGTCATCGGACGCGGGGCCGGGTTCGTTGATCTTGCTTTTAGAAAACATCTTGTCCAGCTCTTATGTAGGTCATGGGGTTGACGGCCGATCCGCCTACGCGGATTTCGTAGTGCAGGTGCGGGCCCGTCGATCTTCCGGAATTGCCAATATCACCGATATGATCCCCGCGCGAGACCCTTTGTCCGACCTCGACGCGAATCCGGCTCTGGTGGGCATAGCGGGTCTCGATCCCGAAGGCGTGGCGGATCTTGACCAGGCGGCCATAGCCCGAGGACCAGCCCGCGAAGGTGACAACCCCGTCAGCCGGGGCGTATATCGGGGTGCCGACCGGGGCCGCGAAGTCTGTGCCGTTGTGCATCCGGCCCCAGCGCATGCCGTAGCCGCTGGTGAAGCGGAACCCGGCCTTTACCGGCATGTCGAAGGGGATGCGTTCGGCGGCGATGCGATACATGTTCAGCCGGTCCATCTGGCGCAGGATGGAATTGGCGCGCTCGGCGTCGGGGTCGTTGGGGCCACCGCGGGTCGAGAATTGCAGCGGCGTCAACGGGCCGCCGGTGCCGGAATAGCCGCTGCGCACGGTGCTTAGCACCTGGTCGGGGTCCATGCCGGCGGCACCGAAACATGTTGTCCAGGGGTTCCACGGAGACGGTGAAGGCCTCTTCAAGCTGGCTGAAGATCGCATCGTTCTTTTCCTGCAGAAGACGCAGTTCCAGTTCCATCTCGGCGGCGTGTTCAAGGGCAAATTCCGCATCCGAGGCGATCTGGTCGCGTTCCTCGGCGGTTTCGGCCAGCGCGGCGGCAAGAAGGTCGACGGTGCCCGCCGCATCGGCGCTGCCGCCGGTTCCGGGCAGGACGTCGCCGTTGCCATCCAGCGCGGCCTGCAACAGGTCCACGCGTTCCTGTGCGTCGGCTCGTTCGGCCATGGTGCGGCGCAGCGTGGCCTGGATCACCTCGATCCCGGTCTCCAGTTCCCGGCGGCGTTCCTCGGACCGCAGCAATTCGGACTGCATCAGCGAAATCTGCTCCAGCGCCGAATTGAAGCGCTGCTGGGCCGCGATGGCCTCGGCTGCGCGCTGATCGCGTTCGCTCGACAGCACGTTGAGCCGTTCTTCATAGGTCATCTGGTCACGCAGGGCCTGGGCGCGGAAATTGCCCGCCCCGATGCTGTCCATGATGAGAATGGCGGTCGCCACGATGGTCCAGCCGATCAGAACGGCACTTCCCGACCATGCCATGAGCTGGGTCGCGGGGCGCAGGCGGATGAAACGGGTCTGGTCGTCGGAGCGAAGGAAAAGCCGCTTCTCGGGAAAGCGGCGTTCCATCATCACGTGCAGTCTGTGCCTGAGCCCTGTCATCACGTCGTTATTTTCCTGTCCCCGTCCCGGTCTTGGAATGCGTGGCCATCAGGCCCGAAACATTCGAAAAACGGGATACAGGGCCGCAGACTCCGTCGCAAGGATTTTAAGCGTCATTGCGACAATTCCCGGCATTCCCCGACATTTGGGCGATTATTCGCCGAGTGGGCGGTCTTCGGACAGTGGCCAGTAGAAATCGGGCGGAAGGCCCGCTTCGGCGCGTTTTTCCTCGTTGAAGGGTGGTTTCAGCGGGCCGTGGAAATAGCGCCGAACAAGATTGTGGAAAGCGTCCTTGGGGTCGGTGTTCTCGCGTCCGCACAGGAAATGGAACCACTTGGAGCCATAGGCGACATGGTGGACCTCCTCGGCATAGATCACCTGCATGGCCTCGACGGCTTCTGTCACACCGGCCTTTTCGAAGATGTCGATCATGCCCGGCGTGACGTCCAGCCCGCGCGCTTCCAGCACCATGGGGACCACGGCGAGCCGGCCCATCAGGTCGT
>PR_CR_10_Liq_1_inCRDRAFT_1001795_pt1 | contig 11673 bp, 9 predicted proteins | sample PRCRCaboRojoPR_3_FD_10241 | JGI IMG/M metagenome (IMG submission 10241) | reverse complement strand
GTTCGAACCCGACTAGACGACCACATGCCCCTCGGCTATAGCGCCATGGGCATCGCTGTCTCCGTCGGTGAGGCCGTGTCAGGGATCCAGCCCGGAGACCGCGTCGCAACCGCATCGGCGGGCCATGGCGACTACCAGATTGTCCCGGGACTGCTGTGCGCAAAGGTTCCAGACAACGTTGATGACGCCAGTGCCGCCTTCGCCACCATAGGTGCCATCGCTCTGCACGGATTGCGACAAGCCGACTTGGCACTAGACGAAAGCGTGGCCGTCATCGGTCTTGGCCTGGTGGGACAGTTGACCGTCAGGCTCGCGCTGGCAACTGGTCTGCGGGTTGTCGGCATCGACCTGCAGCAGCACCTCGTTGACCTAGCCCGAGAGAGCGGCGCTGAAGCCCACCTGGAGACCAATGAAGCGACCACAAGACGCATCCTGGACCGAACGGATGGCCGTGGCGTCGACGCAGTTCTTGTCACCGCCGCCACGCCGTCCTCCGAACCGGTTACGCGAGCGACCGAAATCCTGCGCGACCGAGGACGCATAGTTGTCGTCGGTGATGTTGGACTCGAGCTTGACCGCCGCCCCTTTTACGACAAAGAGATTGACCTTCGCTTCGCACGCTCCTACGGACCCGGTCGCTACGACCGCAACTACGAGGAATTCGGCATTGACCTGCCGCCAGGCTACGTACGCTGGACTGAGGGTCGAAACCTCGAGGCCGTGCTGTCCCTCATCAGCCGCAAGCGTGTCAGCGTCAGCGATCTTGTGACCAAGACCTACCCGCTCGACGACGCGAACGACGCCTACGCCTCATTCCAGTCGCAAATGCCACCCCTCGGAGTCCAATTCACCTACGATTCACCCGCCGAAGTGCGCCGGAAGCCCACCAGTCACCAGGCGAGACCACGAATCAGACAGGGGTCAGGTGACCTTAGAGCGGGCATCATCGGTGCCGGCACCTACGCAAAAGCCACCCTGCTTCCAGCTCTCCAAGAGTCGGGCTGGCCAGGACCTGTTGCCATCACCTCTGCCACCGGACTAAACGCCAGGGTGCTTGCAGACAAGTACAGCATCCCAACCGTCGCCGCCGATGCCGACGCAGTGATCAATGATCCAAACGTTTCCGTCGTGTTCATTCTCAGCCGACACGACAGCCACGCCAATCTGGCTGAGAAAGCACTGCTCGCAGGCAAAGATGTCTTTGTCGAGAAGCCAGTAGCCCTTAGCTGGGCTGAACTTGAACGAGTGGCGCGTGCTCAACGCGAATCCGGACGAATTCTCTGGGCCGGCTTCAACCGTCGGTACTCGGAGCCAGTTTCGCGCACGAAGGCATTCTTGGCCGAATCATCCGGTCCGATGGTGGCGACCTATCGAGTCAATGCTGGCTCCCTACCTGAATCTCACTGGTANAAGGACAGGCGTCACGGTGGCCGCCTCTTGGGCGAAGTGTGCCACTTCATAGACACCGTCTCGTGGATATTCGGTGAAACACCAGACCAGGTCTCTGCCAACGGAGACGGTCGCGGCGAGGCCCTGCTCCAGGAAAACCTCACTCTCGCCCTCCACTATCCCAATGGATCCAGCGCATCCATTGCGTACTCATCCGGGGGAAGTCCCCGAACGTCTAAGGAACGCCTTGAAATTATGGGACGCGCTCACACAGTCGTGATCGATGACTTCAATACCTTGGAAATCGATGGCAAGCGCCAACGGCTCACTCAGGCGGGCAAGGGGCACACCGCCAGCCTTCGTTGCTTCGCGGATGCGCTAAAAGGAATCTCGAACCCTGCGCTGGATGTCTGCGTATCACTCCAGACAACAAGAAATGCCCTTCAATCTGGCGAATCACTGGTTGCAGGCCAATCTCATGTCATCTGAGCAACGGTCGATACGCGTCGCATTGTTCTGCGACTACTACCTGCCTGGTTTCCGAGCCGGTGGACCTCCTATCAGCATCAGTCGAGTCGTTGAGCAAGAAACACACGCAGACATTCGGGTCATAACTCGAGACCGTGATGCAGAGCAAACCCAGCCGTATTCCAATGCGGCGATCCGCAAGTGGACTCCCTATGGTCGGGCTCAGGTGGCCTACCTACGGCCGGGAGTCCGAGACTGGCTGTGGGTGATCCGTCAATTGCGCGAGTGGCGGCCTGACATCCTGTACTTCAACAGCCTTCAAAGTCCCTGGTACTCAATACTGCCGCACCTTCTGCATCGCATAGGCACGCTGCCGGCGCCACACATCCTGTTGGCACCACGTGGCGAAACTTCGCCCGGTGCTCTCAACCTCAAGCGTACGAAGAAAGAGTTTGCGCGGCCATTCATCAAACGGCTGGCAAATCACCCCCTGACCTGGCATGCGTCCACCAGTCTCGAGAAGGCCGAAATAGAGGAATGGTGGGGACGCCGTCCCGTGAAGGAGCATCGTTGGCTCGTTGAAACAGTTCCACCACCGCCGCCAGCACTAGAGCCGCCTGAACCGCCGTCTCGAGCTCATCCCCAGATTGTTTTTGCATCGCGAATAGATCGAAAGAAGGGTTTGCGTGAACTACTCGAGGCCCTACAGGATTTAGACGTTCACCTGGAACTTCACGTCCATGGGGTCGTTGAAGATAAGAAGTATTGGGATGAATGCCTCGTGGCCGTGGACAGGCTGCCACCGAGAATTCAGTTTCTTTACTTCGGCGAGTACGCACCAACAGAGATTTCATCCATAATGAGCCAAGCGGATCTTTTCGTTTTTCCCACGTATGGCGAGAATTTTGGCCACGTCATCGCTGAGGCGCTCTCCGTTGGTTGCCCGATTGCAATACCTGACACAACCCCGTGGACTGACGTAGTGAGACAGTCAACAGGTTGGGTAACCAGCGGACCCGGAGACATCAAGCGAATAGTCCTTGAAGTCACGCACATGAACCATCCCCAACTACTCACCCTGCGAAGAACCTCATTCGAGGCCTACTCGCGTTGGTTTGCCAGTAGGGGTCACCGTCAGAAGCTTTTCCAATTCGACAATTTCGCCAATACCGATTCGGAAGTCCCAATAGATGTTTAAGGACACTTCCTGTCAAAGTGCTACGCGTGCTCAGACAACTTCACTTCTGGTTGATGCCGGGCCCCTTCCTCTTGCGAGCAACTCACCTGGAGGCATCGCCACTAGTCCCAAATTCATTCCATTTTTCTCGCGGTGCACGCGATGAATAACAGACCCCATCTGGCTATAGCGACACCAGGGTTCAGCATCGGCGGAGGGGTTCCCCGCGTCGCTCAATTCCTCCGCGATGTCGGGCGGGGCAACGGCTTCGACGTGACGATCATTGACTTAGCAACATCCAAGCGGGACTCCAGCAGTTCCCGACTGCTTCAGCCACGAAGTCTCCTCAGGGGACCACGTCTCCGCCCAGACCTGTACGAGCAAAATCTATGGCGTGCAGGATGCCATCTGGCTGAACTGGAACCCAGCAGATACGTCCAGACTTCCGCGCTGCGCCGATACCTATCCAAGTTCGAAGTAGTCCAGGTTGTCGCTGGAACACCAGCCTGGGCACTTGCCGTTCGCGGAATCCAAGCACCGGTTGCGCTGCAGGTCGCAACGACGACTAAGTGGGAGCGAGCCTCGCGTGATGCGACGGGAGGGTTAATAAACCGACGCTACCGTCGAGCAATGACGGAACTAATTGACCACCTAGACGCACTGGGCGCCAGGGTTCCAGATGCCACGTTTGCTGAGAACCGACGCATGCTGTCATGGATGCATGACGCTGCGCGATCTGACTCATCGGTTACCTTGATCCCACCGGGGATTGACACTGATCTCTTCTCACCGAAAGACGGACCCTGGGATCCAGGGAGGCCGCTCATCACCGTGGGACGCATGGGCGATGAACGTAAGGGCTTAGAACGGCTTCTTCATTCCTACATTCATCTTACGCGTAATGTGGCAGGCGTGCCGAAGCTTCGCATCGTCGGAAGGGGGTCACCGACGACCCGCGCTCAGCGCTTGCTCGAAGTCCCGGAGATTGCAGAACGCGTAGAAATTCACCAGGATGCAACGGACGAGGATTTGGCCAACCTTCTCGCAACTTCTTCTGTCTTTGTTGCTACTCCGTACGAAGAGGGACTGGGACTGGCTGCCCTTGAAGCGATGTCTAGCGGACTACCTGTCATCGTTACAGAAACAGCAGGTAGTCGAGAGTATGTGAGGCAGGGCAAGACAGGTTTCCTACTACCTCAAGTAACCGATTCATTACCCTCGCTTCTTGTGCGCGAGTATGAAACTTGCCGAAATAAAGGCCCAATTCTTTCGGCCAACGCGCGCAAGTCGGTACTGGAGCATTTTTCGGTGCACACAACGGCCACTGCTTTCGTTGAGGTTTGGAGATCTCTGCTGCGTGATGGCGAAACCAGTTTGTTTCCTGGACGGGGATTGAATTGAACACGTTCGAGCAAAGAAGAACCTACGGCGCTTCAATCAATAGGGACTTGCTCCGATTCATTGGATCGCTTGAGGGATCGGTCCTGGACATTGGCTGCGGCCAAGCGTCCTGGTCCTCCGATCTACGTGCAGCGGGTGCTGCCCGAGTCATCGGTCTCGAACCGGATTCGGTACTCGCAGACATTGCCGCAAAGCATTGCGACCTGGTCATTGAGAGCTATCTCAGCGAGATCACATTTCTTGACAATTGGAATATCAAGACTGTGATCCTCGCGGACGTTTTAGAACATCTGCTGGACCCATGGTCCCTCTTGCGCGAGGTTCATGAACGCGCGGAAGCTGGCACTCGACTTTTTGTCTCAACACCTAATCTGCAGAGTGCATCTTGCCTGACTCGGGTGGCCTTCAAGGGGGAATTTGAATACTCGGATGGCGGCGGATTCATGGACAGAGGCCATATTCGTTGGTTCACGCACCGATCACTGGCACGCGCAGTCAGCCTCGCGGGATTTTCAATCGTCCGTATAGAAGGCGGCAAGAATGCGGGACGCATGTCTTCGTTGCTAAAGCCTTTTACAACAGGGTCCTTGAGGTTCCTTAGATCAGGTGCCCTTTTCCTCGAGGCGACCGTTGAGTAACCGCAAGCAATTAGGGGTCCACATGTTTCGGGAACTGAAATTCAGAGTTCTGTGATGCCATGAGCGCTGTTTTAATGATCAGTGTCACTTGCTCGATATTGGGATTTGCCTTCGCGTTTCTCGGCGTAGGCGTGCGTACCTTGCCTGTGCTTTTGGGCTTTTGGCTACTTGGCCTGGTCCTTCTCTTCCACGTGCTTTCGGAACTTCCGCAAGGTCATGTCGCTGACAATCCGTACAGACGCTTTGTAAGTCTGAGTCAAATCGACGATTGGATCCTGACCTCCGCTGCGGCTCTTTTGGCGTTCGCCTGTGGATACGGGCTCTTACTTCGCCGACGTCAACTGTCAAGCAAGCCTCCCGGCGAGCGCGCGACAAAACACCTTGGTGTCATCTCGCAACGAACCAAGCACGTCTTGCTAGGGAGTACTGCTTTCCTATATGTCGCGGTTCTGGCCATCGAAGAAGGGTTCCGCCCCACAAGTAGCGTGGCCTATTTCATTGATGGCATCCTTGGCCCGCTACTTCTACCAACTCTGATATTCACCCTGTTATTGACTGCCAATTCAGGTTCGCAAAAGCGTCAAATGCTGCTGATTGGACTACTCGCGGTTCTACTCTTCCCCTTTGGGAATCGGCTACTCGTACTGTCAGCGGTAGCTATGTGGCTCTATGGTCGCTCTTACCTCGGCAGACCCCTCGGTTTGCGAGTCGTAGCATGGGGAGCTCTAATCCTCATCGTGTCGAGCCTCGCTGTCGAAGCCGTGCGCGTCGATAGCGGGCGCGGTGTATTTCAGGCTGGGGGGCTTTCGCGTATCCTCGAGGTGCCGAGTGCCACAGTAGAAGCGATTGCCGCCCCGAGTGATTTGCCGGGTATTGATGAGCAGATTATTCGTTTGGATGGAAATTCGTACCCCGCAATTATTCTCGCCCTACAGGAGTCTGGTAGGCAGCCGATTGGGTTGTCTAACGTTCCAAATAGTCTCTACCTCGCTGTCCCGCGCTTCCTCAATCCCAACAAGTACGCGTCACCAGCAAGTCAGCGCAACGAAGAGGCCTTCATTCGCAGTCGATATGAGTACGGGCCGCTTGGGCGTCTTGATTTCTTGCCGACCCAGTTTGGTGCCCTACTGGCCATGTTTGGGGCAGGAGGACTCGTCCTAGCTACTTTCACCCTAGGAAGCGGAGTTGCGACACTAGACAACAGGCTTTTGCGAAGGCCTAGTTTGACCAAACTTTTTGTCGGCCTATTCGTGCTATCGACCATTGCAAGTTACGAAAAGGGGATCGAGAACTACTTTGTCAGTTTTCGCGTGCTACTTGTCGTGCTCATAGGCACGTTTATGTTTAAAGCGTTTAAGCGAATGGGCGTACCCCGACAAGCCCTTCACTTCGCTCGTCGCGCCCAGACCAAATCGGCGCGACCGACATCTTCTCTAGGCGCAAAATGAGTGCCACTCCCATACTTTCAACAGCNGTTCCCTCTGTGTCGGTCGTAGTAACGAGTTTCAACAGGCCGGAAAGCCTGCGTGTGACCCTGCAGAGCCTCACAAGGCAAGGGAGGGCTATTTATGAAGTGATCGTGTGTGACGATGCTTCTAAGCCAGCAGTGGACAATTTGGTGCGTGTCTACGAAGGACACCTGCCACGCTTAACGTTTATGGGTGCGGGCTCCACGATGGGGATGCCGCGGAATCTTAACCGTGGCATCCTCAAGTCAAGTGGATCCCACATATTGACTCTGCATGATGGTGACTGGTATTCGGAAGGCTCCATTGCACGGTTACGAAATGCCCTCTGGACTAATCAGTCTGCTGGCCTAGCGTTCACCGGAATCAGGTCTCATTCCCCGGGGGGTGAGTTCCGAGATGTTCGTGAAAACCTTGAGTTCCTTACCACCGGTGCAGACTTCCTACAGTTTGTGCTCTCGCGCCGAGGCTACGATTCTCCGGTATGGGGTTCTGCAATGTTCAGTGCGCGAGTATTGCAGCAGATAGGACTTCCCGATCCTGCCTTTGGTGCAATAGCGGATGTTGATTATTGGTTGCGAATAGCGAGTCAGTTCGACGTCGTCTACCTCGGTGATCCCCTGCTCAACCTTCCAGGAAGAGAGGTCGTGAAGAGCAATTGGGAAGACTCGCCCATTAGCAACAAGATCAGTGGGTCAGCTGCCTTCATCGCTGCGGATTTAAGACGTTCTGCCGCTCGTGGATCCAGTCTCACAACAGTTTTGGCACGGCACACAACGCGATTTTTCATCAACTCGTGGCGACTTCGTCTCCTCCTGTACCGTCGTAGATTCAGACAGAACCTGCGGAAAGCGACGTAGCATGNACCTCCAGCGCCTGCAAGCCCTTCGATCATGTTTTCGCTTCTTGCGCGAGGCGGCGTTTTCATGAGACTTGGACTCCTGGTTACGCACCCGATTCAGTACATGGCACCCCTCTACCGAGCGCTTACTCAGATGGAACCAACAACCTGTGTAGCATTTATTCGCTCCGTCAAACAAGAGGGATCCTCCGCTGTCATTGATCCTGGATTCGGGAAACGGGCAGGATGGGACATTGATCTCTTGAGCGGCTACCAGTGGACATCCTTTAATCTCGCAAGTGGCGAATCAGGAGCAATGTCGTTTCACGATCTAGCAAGAATTCCGACTCTCGTGAAAAACTGGATCAACTCAGAGAGCTTGGACGTGCTGCTGATCCCAGGATGGGCGCCCCATTACACACTAGCCGCTGAGACGTGCAGGTACTTGAAAGTTCCTTACATCGTAAGGCCTGAAGCGCGACCGTCGCGCTCACGAAGCCAGATACGCCGAATTGTGCGACGCGGCGCCGTCAGTCGCTTTGTGAAGGGAGCAGGAGCAACGTGTGCCATCGGTTCATGGGCCCGGGATGAACTCGTGAGGTTGGGGATACCGGAGGCCCGGATAGTGTCAAGTCCCTATACGGTTGACAGCGAGTGGTGGGAGCGTCAAGCCGATGATGTTCGCTCAATGCGATCGCATATTCGACAATCAATGGGCATCGCTGAGGCTCACACTCTCTTTGTTTTTGTCGGGAAGCTTGCGCCGTACAAAGGCGTCAACTGGTTGCTCAGCGCACTTCAGAAACTTAATCACCGACGTCAAGATTGGAGACTGCTGATTGTCGGAACAGGTCCGAGCGAGAGTGAAATTCAAGATTTGGCTTGCAGGCTCGGCCTAGGCGATCAAGTGCTGTTTGCCGGCTTCAGGAACCAGTCGGAATTACCAGAGATGTATGCGATTGCTGACGCCCTCGTACTGTTCTCATCTGAGACGTTTGGGCTCGTCGTAAGTGAGGCCATGAGTGCCGGGCTCCCTTGCGTAGTGAGCCTCGATGCCGGAGTTAGCCGCGATCTGATTCTGGATGGAGAGACCGGATTTCGAGTCGAAGCTAGAGATTCCGACTCAGCCTCCTTGGCCTTGGAAGCAATGCTCAACCCCGACCTACGTTCCAGGCTGTCCCAAGCCGCGAGGCGTGTCGCGCGATCACGCACTTTAGATGCGGCTGCTGCCGGAATTCTCAAGGCAGCAACAATGGCGCAGGTGCAGACGAGATAGCGAACAACTAAGAACTCTCTCCAAGCCCTTTAGGTCATTCAGAGAGACGAGAGGAAAGCAGTGAGAGCGTCGGTGCTAAGCCCGAACGGTATGAGATTCCACTTGGCGAAGCAGCTTCATCAGAGGGGTGTTCTCGAATCTCTCTACACGGCTGTACCTCGATCCCGGATCGCCGGAATCCCACCCAAAAAGATCCGCTCCAACTTGCTGCTCGCTGGATGGATCAAGGCACAGCGCGGACTGGGGGTGCAATCGGTACGGGTCGATCAATGGACCAAAGCCTGGTACGACAACTGGTGTATGACGAAGGCTGGAGACGAAGATGTCCTGATCGCGGTGTCTGGCTCTGCCACCAAGACCCTCACCAATGCCAAGGGCCGAGGAGTCAAGTCGGTTTGCGAACGAGGGTCGAATCACCTGGCTTCCCAGCTTCAGATCATTCGTGAGGAAGCAAAGCGATTGGGACTCCGCCCGCCGGGTTTTGATAACGATCCAGATGCGCGAGACCGGGGTCTTCGGCGGGAACTGTGCGAGTATGAGCTTTGCGACGCAATTGTTGTGCCCTCCCAAGTCTCCAAAGACTCTTTCGTTCAAGAGGGAGTGCCATCGAACAAAGTGCACGTCATAAATCTTGGGGCCGATCTACAGCAGTTTCGCCCCTTAGAGGTCGAATCCAGTCGGGATAATTTTGCAGTCCTGTCTGTCGGCCAATTCTCCTATCAAAAAGGCTTTCAGTTTCTTTTGCCTGCCTATCGGGCCATTCGACGCACTGGGACGTCTCTAACTATAGCGGGCGGTCTTCCCGACCCGGACTTTTTCCGAATGATGCACAGCGACGAGGACGATGATGTGCACTTCCTCGGCGCGCTACCACGAGAACGAGTGGCTCAACTCATGAGGTCGTCGGCGGTCTTTGTCATTGCAAGTATCCAGGACGGTTTCGCGCAAGTAGTTCCTCAGGCGATGGCAAGTGGGGTGCCCGTCATCGTGAGTGAATCAACAGGAGCCGCTGATATTGTTGCGGATGGTGTTACAGGGTTTGTCGTGCCTACTGGCAAGCCAGACGCTCTCGCCGAGAAGCTGTCATGGTTGCTTGACCATCCGGATGATGCTCGCGCAATGGGTGTCGCTTCCCGCCGCGCCATTGAGTCGCGCGGGGGTTGGAATCGCTACGGCGCTGAATACGTCTCATTTCTCGAACGACTTACAGGGTCCTAATTGAGAGTGTTGCTGCTGGCGCCAACCTACGAGACTTCCCTAGCGCACAGTCTCGTGAAGGCTTTTGCGCACCTAGGTCATGACGTCGTGTTGGTGGAGTGGCCACCGCCGATGCCCCGATTGGCCGCCGCGGCCGCGCACCGCTTGCGCTTTGCGGCCCTCTTGGCGGGAAGACGTCTTTACGCTGAGCTTCTATCTACCGACGGCCCCTTTGACTTCGTACTAGTCATGAAGGGTTCATACATTCAGTCATCGCATATTCGTTTCTTGCGTGACACCTACTCATGCCCAGTGTTGTGTTGGAATGCCGACAATCCATTCGACAAGGCACTGTCAAACAGCGGGGCCGGCATACCGTCGGCCATCAGGCACTATGACATCTACGTTACGTGGACGGATGTTATTGCGCGCACATTGCAAAGGCACGGAGCGCATCCGCTAGTTGTTCCATTCGGATGGGACAATTACACCTTTTATCCGGATGCTCAGTCCACAAACTTAGTGAACGAAGTGCGAGGGCGTGCGACTTTCGTGGGGACCTGGACTCGGGAGCGCGAGACATGGTTGATGTCGATTTCGGACTTTGAACCAATAGTTTTCGGTAACGGGTGGCCCAAGAACGGGCGGCTGGACATCCGACCCAGCGTTTCCGGAAGTAGCCTACGATCAATTTTCACATGCTCCGGGGTCTCACTAAACTTTCTCCGGCCGCAAAACAAAGAGTCCCATAACATGCGCACTTTTGAGATATTGGGCTGCGGCGGTTGGGAAGTGGCTACCCGAAGCCCCGAGCATGAAATCTACGCAACCCGCTACCCGTCGCTCAGTCTCTTCTCCAGCCTCGCTGAACTACGAGATTTACTTGAGATTGGCCGCCAGACAGAAAGTCCCGCTCTATGCCAGGGACTTGAGCGGGAGACCTACACTGCGCGCGTGCAACACCTAATCAATGCTGTAGACTCTCTGTGACACTTCATACATCAGACTTTAGCCCTCGTGACTCACCCCTGTTCTCGGTCCGACCTGATCAAGTTTGATCCGGTAATCCAGACAGTTTGATTTTGACCCGGTTTCACGGACTTGTTGGTGAGGAGACGAGGTCTCGTGCTTGGTGTTGTTGCTCGAACTCTATTGGTGTTTTCCAGTTGAGATAACTATGTCGGCGGCGGGGGTTGTGGAACCCTTCGATGTATTCGAACATCGCGTTCGCCAACTCGATACGGGTGTTCCAGCGCTGACGGTTCAGCAGTTCGACTTGCATGCGGCCCCAGAAGGACTCGATGACGGCGTTATCCTAGGGATCACCGAGAGTGACCAGGGATGGCAGGAGCCCTGCTTGCTGGGCGCGCCTGGTGTATGTCCACGAGGTGAATGGGGGCCGTGGCCCCCTGAATAACTGTTCCGGGCTGGGGTTCTCGGGTGGCGATGGCCATGGAGAGAGCATTTGTGGCCAGATCTGCTCCGGCGCGGGAATCGATAGCCCAACCAACGACGAGCCGGGAAAATGCGTCTAAGACAACGCAACACAAGAGTTTCCCTTCGCGAGTGGGGTGTTCGGTGATGTCGGTCACCAACAGTTGGTTCGGACCGGTGCGCGTAAAGTTGCGCTTGACTCGATCAGTGATGGTGCTCCCAGGTGGTGTTCGCTTACCGCACCGACGATACACCGGCAAACCACTAAGGCCGGTGCGGCGCATCAGCAATCCCACGGTGTTGTGACCTATCCGCAAGCCGTGTCCATGCACCAGCTCCGCGTGCGTGCATTCCCGCCCGTACGTGCCTTTCGTTTCTGCATGAAC
>PR_CR_10_Liq_1_inCRDRAFT_1001794_pt1 | contig 11677 bp, 9 predicted proteins | sample PRCRCaboRojoPR_3_FD_10241 | JGI IMG/M metagenome (IMG submission 10241) | reverse complement strand
GTTTTTTTGGTTCTTGAGTAAGTTTAGTAACTCCATGGCTAGATGCTTCAATTGGTTCGTTAATTCTTATCTCAGTGTGTTCTTCACTGGTCCTTGGATGTGCCTCAGTAACCCCATGGTTAGATACTTCAATTGGTTCGTTAATTCTTATCTCAGTGTGTTCTTCACTGGTCCTTGGATGTGCCTCAGTTACTTCATAGGCAGATGCTTTAATGGGTTCCTTAATTCTTATCTCAGTGTGTTCTTCACTGGTCCTTGGATGTGCCTCAGTTACTCCATGGCTAGATGCTTCAATTGGTTCGTTAATTCTTATCTCAGTGTGTTCTTCACTGGTCCTTGGATATGCCTCAGTTACTTCATAGGCAGATGCTTCAATGGGTTGATCATTAGCTTGTTTAGGTCCTTCATTAGCTTTATGGGCAATTGTTTGAATTGGCTTTTTCTGGTTTGCAGCTGGAGATGAGTCTTGGGTGAGCTGAGAGTTGCTGGGTAGTTCCTTGGACTCTTCTAGGGTTTTTGAACGGAGTCTGGCTTGCTTTATGAATTCCTTTAAAGTTTGCTCGCTATCTTCTGAGTAATAAATCAGGTAAAGAACGTAATTTTCCAATCTTCGGACTAAACTCTTTTCTGAAATGCGATTTAAGTCAACCAAGTAGCTATCATCGAACTGGTCTATTTCACTTTGAAACCACTCTTCTGCTGGCAGTAAGTCAAAGTTAAGTTCTTCTCCCAAACTTAGTAAAACACCTCTAACGTCACCACTGGTCAAAGGAATTCCATAAGTTGCAAAGGTGTCTTTAATTACCTTAGAATCTCTAAGTGAGTGAAATGCGTTCCAAAGCAGTTCAGGGCTTATTTCCATTTATTAAGTTTTAAGATACTTAGGAACTGTTGCAATGCTAGAAGGAATTGTATAAGAACCTGGACCTGGAGCATCTTCGGACTTCTTAACCCCTCTTTTGGAACTTCCGAAGCCCCAACTCGGACCTGTTCTTTGCACGTTAGGGTTGTAGTTGCCCGGACCTACGTTTAGTCCAGACTTAGCTTGCTTCCGCGAAGACCTTGAAAGACTCCACATAGGAGAAAAAACACCAGACTTAGGGTTGTAAGTTCCAGGGCCAGGCTTTTCGTCTCTAGTCTTCCTAGACAATTTGGCACTGAGTGTATAAGAAGGAGTCTCTGCTTTGGAGGAGTAGTTGTAAGTTCCTGGGCCTGGGTTACCAGTTGTTTGTGACAAAGGCTTTCTTTTTCCAGTGCCAAACACAGGGGCGCTCTTTTTGTCCACAAACGAAGGGTTGTAGTTGCCCGGGCCAGGCTTGTACTTGTCTCCAGCAGTAAGGTCTGCCCTTTTGGACTTGCCCAAACTGTAAGAAGGTGACTTGTTAGAAACCCTAGCATTGTAGGCACCTGGTCCTGGAGTAGAGTCCCTTTGTTTGTAAGTTTTGCGGCCTGTTAAAGACCAGCCGCGTTTATCAAGAGTAGTGTTGAGGGAGTAAGTTCCGGGACCAGGGACGTCTCTTTGGTTTTCCTTGGGGCGTTTACCAGAGCCAAACCCCCACTTAGGAGAAGACTGTTCAGAAGCAGGTTTATACTCCCCAGGTCCTGGAAACTTAACGAAGTCAGGGTCACGAGCTCCCCTTTTTTCTCTGCCCATCGAAAAAGCAGGGTCTCTGTCTGTAACAGCTTTAGACTCTGGGTTATAAGTCCCGGGTCCCTATTTAGGTCTTACTGGGTTGTCTAAGTCAAGTTTGAATTTGTGCTTGCCTTTAATAGAATAAGATGGTCCTTCTTTTACTTTAGAGCTATAGTCGTAAGTGCCTGGGCCAGGTGCATCACTTGGTTTGTAACCGTTTCTTTTTGAAGATCCAAACTTAGACCCTGCTGACAAAGGGCGTTTGGAAGGGTTGTAAGTGCCTGGGCCGGGGTAGTTAGTTCTGTCTTTGGCTGCATCAGGGTTGCCTCTTCCTTTGATGCTGCAAGCTTGTTTGCTCAAGCCTGAAATTGAATTATACTGCCCAGGTCCAGGTGCTCCTTTTTCAATCTTTACAGGGGACCTCCCACTGATGCTCCATGCAGGAGAGGATGCTAGACTGAGGTACATTTTTATTAACTTAAGAAAGTCTGTGGATGATGGCAACTAACCTACGCAGAGTTTGGGAGTCTTGTAACCGAGGATTTAAGTTTTCAATCNTTTCTGAGAACTGGTTGCTTGTTTCCAGAGTGGGGGGGATGGCTTGTGTTTGTCGTTGGAGGTAGTGGTAGTCATTTTCCAGAGAAAGGATTTTTCCCATTAGTTTTTGGCAGTCAGTTTCCAAAACTTGCTTTTCCAGAGTTAGTTTAGATATGGACGCTTCTTTTTCTGTTAAGAGTTGTTTGACTAACGTAAGTTCTTCATTGTTCATTTGGAGTTGTTTGCAGGGATCATTGGTGTGTGTGACAAACAGTTTGCCTTCTAAAGCTTGATAGTTTTCTTGGAGTTGTTTGTACTTGTTTCTGAGTTCGTCTAGTTCTATTGAAAAGTCTAGTTCGTTTTCAGTGGGCCTGAGGGCTTGGACTTTAAAGTCTTCCAACTCAGCCTGGAGAGAGCTTACTTCGTTTTGGTGTTTTTCCTGAGCTAGAGTTAGTTCTTTTTGGGATTTCATAAACAGTCTGTAAAACTCTAGTTTTTCTTCTAAAAACTTTTTAAACTGGTAGCGGTAGTGCAGTTGTGACTCTGTCATGTGGCTTTCGTTGAGTTTGATTTGGTTTTGTAAGTTGAGGTAGGTTTGATTTACAGTTTGGAGTTCTTTTAAAAGCAGAGTGTTGTTGTTTTTGAGTGACGAAACTACTTTATTAGCTATTTCTAAGTCTGCTTTTAGTTGGTTTATTAGGGTGCCAGAGGGTTGCTGTGGAGGTTGTTGGGGCTGCAGAGAGTTTTGGATTTGGTGCTCAAGTTCAGTAATCTTTTTAATGTTGTTTTGATTGGACTTTTGGAGTTCCTGGACTTCAAATGAAAGTTCTTGGTTTTTGGCAGTTAAGTTTTGGTTTTCAAAGTGGAGTTTTTGGGACTCAGACTTAAAGTTCTGGTAAAAAGCTTCGAGTTCAGAGAGTTGTTTGAGTTTTTCTTGAGTTCGGGTTTCAGAGTTGCTTAGGAACCTTTCTATCTGGTCTTTGGAGTTGCTGAGTTGTTCTTGGTAAGTAGTTATAAGGAACTTGAGTTCGTGTATTTCTAGGTCTTTTTGTTCTAGAGCTTCGTGGGGACTGGGTTGAGGTCTGAACTTTAAGTCTGAGATTTCTTGTTCCTTTTGTTTGAGGGTTTCTTTGAGGCCTCTATACTTTCTGTAAACTCTGTCGTAGTCAGTTTTTTGTTGTTGAATGACAGGGAGTTTTTTTTGGTACTCTGTTAAGAAAGTTCTGAGTTGGTTTTGTTTTTCTTCAAGAAGTGCTTTAGTTTCTAGGTACTTAGTTTGGAGGTTGTCTAATTTTTCTACTAAGTAAGAAACTCTGTCTTCTGGGTCTTCAAAGGAGGTGCTGCATTGGACTCTGAGTTTGTTGATGACTTTGGCGTACTTGGTTTCTTGCTCAAACAAGGCTGTTGAGTGTTCGTTTTTGAGTTCTTCGAGTCTAGACTTGTGTTCTTGTTCTAAAGAAGTTAAGCTCTCTTGGAGTTCTTTGTTCAAGGTTTCTGAAGCTTCTAGTTGTTCTGTTAGAGAGTTTATTTGGGCAGTTAGGGAGTCTTTGCAGCTTTGGTATTCTTCTGAGAGTTTAGAAAGTTGGCTTTCGAGAGCCGAAATTTGTTGGTAGTTGTTTTCGATAGTGACTTGGAAGTTTTTTTGTTCAAGACTTAGTAAGTCAAATTCTTGCTTGAGTTGGTTGTAGTTGGTCCTTGCTTGGGAGAGTTCTTGGTGCAGTTGTGTGGTTTGTGCTTGGTGGGTTTTTTGGGCATCTGCTAGTTGTTTTTGGAGACTTTCTTTTTCGACTTGGAAAGTTTGTGTGGTTTCTGGGAGTTTTTTGTGTTGGATTTCTAGTTCGAAGCACTTTAAGTCTGATTGTTGTTTTTGAGCAGTAAGATCTGCAAAGGCCTTTTGGAGTTCCGAAACTCTACTTTGGAACTCTTCAGACTGTGCTTGTGCATTTCTGAGTTCCTCAAACAAGTGAGCTATGGATTGGTTTATGTAAATATTAGCTGTTTGCATATTTATACAATTAGTCTATAAACACTCCGAACTTTTTGAGTCTGCCAGGATTCAGTTGGGGAAAGGTTTTGTATTTGTAAGTTCTAGTTGCTCGGTAAAGCTTTTCAACAGGAAGGATTTGGTGCTGTTTAGAAACTTCTAAAGAGTGGTCGTTTATGAAAGGAGTGCTCGCTTTGACTGAGAAAAAACTCCGGTTGAACTTAGCTTGGATGTGTTCGTCAAACATCAAGCACTCTGAAAGCTCCAGAATGCTTTTAGGACGCACTCTTGTCAAGCAGAAGTAGTTGAACATCTGAGTATTCACAAAAGCTTTCAAGAAGTTCTTAGTGTCTCTTTTGGAGTGCCTTATAAAAGACTTGGAGTTGAAGATTTCGGAGTTGCTTTCTTCACGCCACTGGAAGTTAAGGGCCTTTTTGTAGTGCTTCATAGTGGACACGAAGAACTGGAAAAAGGACTCCCTGATCCTTCGAGATGAGAAGTCGCCTAAGTTGTATTTGGAAAGAGTTTTTGAAACCCTAGTGAACAGTTTCTTGGAGTAGTGGAAAGGCAAAGCAGGCAAGGTGTTGGAGTGTCCTTTTAAAGCCGAAAGCATAGAATGCTTAGTTCCGTTGACTGTGTCTTCGTCCAAGTCTACTAAACAAACTGAGTCTTTGTACTTCTTAAGAAGTTTAGGTTTGAGTTTTTTGTGGACTCCAAAAATAAAGTTCACAGGAGACTCTAAGTACTCCAGGAACTCTTCAGGGAGCAAGGGGACGTAAACCAACTCCCAGTGAAAAGGGTACAGCAAACTCTGGAGTCCAAAAGAACAAGTTGATAGCTTGTCTTCACTTTCAGACACAAAGACTACAGACTTCTCAAGCAGTATGTTTCTGAAAGTGTACAAAATGTTGGAGAGCGAAAGTGCTTTGAAAAGAACTTCAAAGTTGACTTCTGGAGTAGGAATGCGGTTGCAGGGCGCCAGTGAAAACCGGAAAATGTTAGAGTCAAGCAAGTACAGTACTTCTTTGTAGCCTCTAACAGGAGCAGGCACTTGGAAAACCAAGTGGGCTATGTACAATTCGAGTGGAAAGTCAAGTTCACGGGTGCTTAACTTAAAAAGAGTGTACAGAATGTCTTTGAAAGTTTCAAAAAAAGAAAACTTTGAAACCAGCACCAAACACTTAGGAACCAGCACTCCTTCAGAAGCAAAAAAGTTGATTCTGCGAGTTTCAGCCACAAAAGAAGGCTTGGAGTTTAAACTTAAGGTTTTTTTGCAGCCAAAAAAAGACTCAGTTGAGAACTCGTCAAGCATGTTGATGGGGAGGGTGTGGACTTCTTCAGAGTTGTGTTGGGTGCTTACAACTAGTTTCTGAGTTCCGTGCAACTCAAAGACTTTGAGGCAAGTGCAGTACACTCTTGAGCCTAGTTCGTCTGTGAAAACACAGGTGTAGAGCGAGCTAACTGCTCCTTGAGTTGCAGAGACTGAGTCACACCCGAAAGGGAAGCAAAAGGAAGCTAAAGAGCCTGGCAAAGACAGACTTTCTTTTTCAAATGGAGGAAATTGGGACAGGGTTGCTGGAGTTAAATTCTCTTGGAACTTTATGTGGTTTTCAATGCTGGGTTTGGGTGGACCAATTACTAAAAAGTAATCTACTAAAGTTGACTTCTGAAGTTCCATAATTATTATTGGCAAGAATTGCTTAAAGGAAAGTAAAGCCTTTGTAAGTTAAGTGGTAAGGACCTAACCCGTAGTGTCTTAAAACTTGAGGAACCAAAAGTGCCCAAACAAACGCAACAACTAAAAAACAGAGCTGGTTGCTTCTGATCAAACTCGTGACTTTGATAACCAGTTTTTCACAAACGTTAAGCTGGGGTTTGCTCTCCTTAAGTTTCTTAGAAAGCATACTCAAAATAACGTTTATCCAGAAAATACTTACTCCGTACACAAGAGACATGGAACTCCTAACAAAGATGTTTACGTCGTAGAAGTACATGTTGATATTGTATATCGTGGAAAAGACCCCTCTAAGTATAAGTTACCTGTTGACTATAAATATAACTGCAAAAATAAGTTCGAACACAGAAAACATCCTAGTTTTTTCTTTATTGAGAGCCCTTAAAATAAACCTGAGTTGCATACAAGGGTTCGAAAGTTCAGTAATTATGGTGCACACAGGACCTAGTGGCCCGTTGGAGGAGAATTGCATGATAAAGCCGCCCCCTAAAATGCAAACGTGGTGGAACCTCATAGCTAAGTCGTGGACCCTAAAGACCTCTGCGTATATAGTGTCGTATATGAAGTAACCTAGTGAGTGCCCCAGTAGCACAATGTGCCTGTATTCAGTAGTTTTGGAATACTGGACGCCGCCATCTATATAGTAGAAGCACACAGCCATGACACAAGCTATGAGTGAGTGCACAAAAGACACATGCTGACCTAAGTAGTCCTTTTGGTCCTTGTAAGAAATGTTTTTGGGCGGAGTAACTAGTGTATGGAGAACCGAGCAGCAAGCTGTGTAAAAGCAAAAGGAAATCCCTACAGGAAACAGCTGTTCCATTTATTATTACAGTCTATACTCGCTTCTAGAATATGGTTAATTGATAAACGTTAAGATGGATAACTTTTATACAGTTTCTGGGTGTTTAAGCCAAGGGTCTTCGAACCCCAAACTTACAAACGAGTTAAAGGCCCTCCATTTCCACAGACAGTTTTTCAAAGCTTTGAATTCCGACTCAGAATTACACAGACTCAAAAAACAAGAACTTAAGAATCTAAGAACTATTCAAGAACTCAGGGACCAAATCTACCAACAAACACAAACTCTAAAAAGCCTAAAACGCAATAAACGCAAGCTAAAAGCTAAGATGCAAGAGTACTCAGACTTCGAACTAGCTATTGAACTGTCCAAAGGAGGTTTTCAAATTTCAAAAGGCTCCGCCCAAATCGATCAACTAGCACACTGCCAAGACCCCCAAGCAGTCTGTTTAGTGTGCTTTGAAAGGGTCAACTCAACTGGAAAGGTGCTTCCTTGCACACACACCTTCCATACAGACTGTATTCACAGGTCTCTTCAGAACAAAAACGAGTGCCCTTACTGCCTTGAAGAAATATAACACATTATTAAGTTTCGTACCTAGACCAGGTGTTTCTTGAAATGTCGTACTTCAGAATGTTTTTTTCCTTGTTCATGGTGTACAGGTAAGGACCTCTCCTAACCACATTCAGCCAGAAAAACAACCAAGTATTGTTGATTGGAATGCTTGCACAGTTGCTGAACTCTTGAGTTTCAGTGTTGAAGATGTAACTTAGCCGATGTGGCTCGTCAGAAGTGCACTCTCCTCCAAACACCAGAATTTGGTCTCCTCCTATTGGGTAAGATCCGTGCTGCCAAATCCTTTCTGGCAAAGTAATGCTAAGCACCACCCAAGAGTCAGTTTCTATAGAGTACTTTTCACAAGTGTTGCTTACTGAGGTCTGGTAACCTCCAAGTACGTAAATGTTCCCTTTGAGGTAACTACCTGAAGCACAAGTGCGAGCTAAGTTAATCGGGGCTATTTGGTGCCAGGTTTCGTTGTTTAAGTCGAAGTACTCACAAGCGTTGTGGGTATGGTTGCTGGGGTTTTTGCCAGAAATGCAGTAAACTCTATCACTTACAAACAAACAAACGTGTGAAGAGTGTCCGAAGATCATGTCTGGACAAGGCCTAGTAACTCCTGTGTTTGTATCGAAGTAGAAGCAAGTTATCATGGACCCTGAGTCTTTGTCTCTTTTGCCGCCAGTTACCAAAATAGTGCTGTCAGGCAACATGCAGCACCCAGACCACCTTGGAATTAAGCTTTGGTTATCTAGTTTCCTTAACGTGAACTTGTGTTCTGAGAAGTCAAAAAACAAGTAGTCTTTAGTTCCTCTGCTGCAGTACCACAGTAAGTTGCTTTCTATTATGTAAGGGTTGGTTATTTCAATGTGGTACAGACTCTCAAGCATACTTTCGACTTGGCTTTTCTTTTGAGGAGTGGCTGAGATCTCAGGCATCGCACTGACTGCAAGCATAGGATTTAAGTCTTTGAGTTCTTGGGCTTGTTGGAGTAACTCTAGTTCGTCCGAGGTTTGTTGGAGTAACTTAGTTTTTTCTTCAATTTGGGAAAGAGTGCTGATTCTGCCCAGTACGGACTCTTTAGCTTTTTCATACTCAGAGTTTAAGTTAGCACTGGCAGCGGCTTGAGCCTCGTTAAGAACACTCTTGAGTTCCTGGAAAGTTGCTTGGATTCCAGAGAGTTTAGTTTGCTCTTTTTGAGTGAGTTCTTCTAACTGGTCTGAAAGGGCTTGTTTACTAGACTTGACTTTTTCAACGAGCAAAGGCAAAAAGTTCTTACTTGAAATTATTTCAGAGGTCAGTTGGACCTTTGCTTCTTTTTTAGTAAGAATTTCGTGGTTTTTGTGGGCTGAGGAAAACTGAGCACACTTGATGCAGCACAAAGCTTTGTCAGTCACACAAAACAAGTCCTTTTCAATGCGGTGATCTGCACAGACGCTTTGGGAGCTCTGGCTGATCGGCAACATTTTGTGATGCATAAACCTAGGCTTTGACAGGTGGGCTTCTGCACAGGAGTCGCAAGCTACTAGTTCACAAGCTAAGCATTCCACAGAAGCTGCACTTGGGTTTTCTCGGCAAAGCTGGCACACCCATTCAGAAGGCTTTCCAGAAACTTGGTATTCCTTGATGATGTTGCTGAGTGCTAAGTTCCTAGGCAGGAGTTCAGGGTCCAAAGAAGCTAGGACAGTAACTCTTCTGCACACAGGACAATTCAGCATCCTGCTATCTCTTTCTTTCAAGTAGTTGACTGAAAGTAGTTCCATCACGCACTGGAGACAGATGTTATGAGAACAACTCAGTATTATAGGGTCTTGCAAGATTTCAATGCACACCGGGCAAATGCACTGACTCTGGATCTTAAGCATATTAATTATGAGCAAAGTCGACTTATACATTGACTATTTGTCACAGCCCTCCAGGGCAGTTTTAGCTTTCTGCTTAGTTAACGAGATACCTCACGAAGTCAAGGAAACCAGAATCTTCACAGGAGCCCACCGCACTCAAGAGTTCTCAAAAATATCTCCGGCCAAGACAGTCCCAGCAATCGAGCACGAAGGCTTCGTTCTGTACGAAAGCCACGCTATCATGGCTTACCTGGCCAACGCCTTTGGAAAGACCGAGTGGTACCCCAGAGACCCCAAAGAACGTGGTTTGGTTGACTGTTACTTGAACTGGCACCATCTGAATGTTAGGTTTGGTTGTGGTGGCTACCTTTACAGGAAGTTTGTCAAGCCCAAGTTAACCGGACGTACTATTCCTAAAGAGACTGAGAAAGAAGTTTTGTTGAACCAAAAAAAGTCTCTTTTGTTTTTAGAAAATATTTTGGAGAGCCATTCTTATGTAGCTAGGACAGAGCACCCTTCAATTGCAGACTTGTCTTGTTATGCAGAACTAGTTCAGCTTAGAATGATCCAGTTTGACTTCAACAGGTACCCCAATATTGGTTCTTGGATGCAAAGAATCGAAAGTTACGAAGGCGTTAAGAAGGCCCACAGAGTCTTCAATAAACTCCTTCCTAAAATTAAGCTTTAATTAAGTTTTAGTGAGTTATAAATAAGTTGGTGAAAAAATTAATATAATTATATGGCTAACTTTTGGTTAATCTTGATTCTACTTCGCTTTTATGACGCTTCAATAATATCAGGAATTTCAACTAAAGCAGACACTTCTTCAATGAGCAACATAAAAAGCTCACTTTATGGAGGCAGCACTTTATGCATAGAAGGCACTTTTGATCAACCAAGTCAAAGCGACTACTCAATTCAGGTTGATGGGAATGACTGCCCCATAACATCATTCTCTACTTCAAAGATCCAATGCATAATACCCCCAGCAAACTTTAACGTAGAGACAACAGTAAATGTAGTTCTTTACGAAATCTCGACTGTAGTGAGCTTTTCCGGGGGCTCAGCACAGCAATTGAAATACGATCCCCACCATTCTTACCCTATAATTTACATCAATCGCTATGAAGGCAGTTACAAAGATGTGATTGAGTTCTACGGAATTTTTTCAGATGATGACGCAAAGCTTATTCAAGACGCAAAAATCGAAGGAGTAGAAGTGGACCTAGATACTTATGCGTTCGCTGAAGAGTTGAAAAAACCTTTCGTTAAAAAAGGCATTGTAGGTCTAAATGTACATGGAGACTCTAACCCTGTGTTACGGCTATCAGGGGGGTACGGATACGCTTACCTTCAGTGGACTGCTGCAACCTATACCTTAGAAGGCGATGAGTACTTTTTTAGAACCATAGGAGTGATCGAAAGCATTTCAGCCCACCAAGGTAGTATCTTTGGAGGACTTGAAGTGCAGATACTGGGAAAAGCCTTTGCAAGCGATATTTCAAGAGTTTCTGTTAACGTAGAAGGAATTGGGTGTAAAATTACTGAGGCTTCCTACAGTGAAATCAAGTGCGTAACTGGAGTCTACAACATCAGAAACTCAGCAAAAACTATATACGAAGGCAATTCAGGGTTTAAGCGGGAAACTTGGAAGAACGTGAATTCTAAGAAGTTTGAAAGCTTAATTGGGTCTAGGGTTCCTGACGAGGAGTCCTACATTCCTTGCTTGAGGATACCTATGGATGAAGATGAGAAGTATGAGTCAAGGATGTATGGCTTGTTCAAACCTCCTAGAACAGGTTACTATAACTTTTACTCTTCTACTGATAACGAAATTGACCTTTACATAAGCACTGATGAAGACCCAGTTAACAAATACAGAGTGATCCATGACACCAACTGGAACTTCCCACTTATTCACTTCTTCAAGGAAACCGCTAGATCTGACCCAAACAGTCCACCTTACCTTGAAGCTGGAAAGTTGTATTACTTAGAAGCTTGGTTCAGACAAAACACTGCAGATGCTCACTTTTCTTTGGGTGTGGAGATTCCTGGAGACGGAAATATCTACAGAAATCGGATCCCTGTTGTCCAAAAAGTAACTTTAGGGAATCTTGACTCTAATTATCCATTTGAGTTTAAAGGAAATTTGATAGAACTAAAAGACTCTATAGATTTTACTGATTCAGATGATGGAGAATTTAACGGGTATGTGAATTTCAAGATCCACTCAAAGTCTGATCCTTTGCTATCCAACATTTATATATACAGAGATGGCAATGACCTTTATACCATGTTTCCAAGCTACCTACAAGATAACCCCGGTGACTACATCCACTTCAACTTAGATTCAGGTCTGACAACTGGTGATGTGCTTTATGAACCCTCAGATACTCAGTTTTGGTTTGTGATACCATCAGAGTTCTTGGTGTCTTACCACACTGGCCCTCAAATAAGGGTTACCATTGACGACAGATTAATAATGTGCAATGGAGACTGCACTTTTGAGTACAAGGACCCAGTAATTAGGGGGTTTTCTATGAGTTCAGGGGTTGTTAACATAGTGGGTGACTTCTTTCCAGAG
>PR_CR_10_Liq_1_inCRDRAFT_1001792_pt1 | contig 11692 bp, 9 predicted proteins | sample PRCRCaboRojoPR_3_FD_10241 | JGI IMG/M metagenome (IMG submission 10241) | reverse complement strand
AGAATTTAGTCAAAACCATAAGTGACAGAGATTCCGCCTCTTACTAGCCAATCATCATATTGGGTAAGACCATCTATACCATCCCAGAGGTCTGAAAACCCTAGCCGCCAACTCATATAGCCCCCTAATCCCCATTGATCATTTAGCATTACTGTAAAACCTGCTTCCGCCTGCGTGGCCAAACCCCAATGCATTTTTTCAGAAATTTCAAAGCCATTGGCTGGCACCAGCTCTCGGTTGGTTGAGTTTTGGAAATTCACACCACCTACTGAAACACCTAAATACGGTAAGAACTGACCACTGTAAAGATTGTAGTTTTGGGCGTCTTTGCTGAAAACGTAACGAACCCCCGCACCTAAAAAATAATGAATGGCCGTGGTTTTGTAGATCCCCACGATTACGTTATTACCTCTTATAAGGTCTCTTTCGGCCATAGTATGGCTGTAACCCAATTCGCCGGTTATGGACCATTGAGCATTATCTAAAGGAAAAGATAGATGCAAGCTGAAGTCTTGACCTAGTTCTTCAATGAGAAAATCAGCATTTTTAGAGGTTTCACTTCTAAAAGCCGAGATTCCCGCTCGCATGTCAAGAATTAAATCTTGCGCCACTAGACAGGAAGAGATCAAAAACGCCAACAAAAGAAGGCCATTTCGTAGGGTTGGTTGATTCATAGGGCTAAATTGCGCCCTCAAAATAAAGCAATTTACTGTAATTAGTATAAAACAAACACATTATAAGAATTTAAACAAACGGTAAGCTACATTAGTCCGTAAGCATGTCGTACCCTCACAAAAAATGTCATCCTTAGAGCAACACTATAAAATCTTAGGGCTTTCGCCAGATGCTGATAAGCCGTCCATTAAAAAGGCTTACCGCCAACTGGCCATGCAATATCACCCCGATAAAAACCCTGAGGCCAAAGAACGTTTTTTGCGCATTGTAGAAGCTTACGAAGTGCTAATGGGCGTGCGTGCCCAGCAAAAGAAAAAGCCGGTCTACTCAGCCCGTGAGATGGAGGTGGTTTATGAAACATTGCAAAAGCGGGCTAGGGAAAAAGCTCGTGAAAAACTAAAGAAAAAAGCGGCCCAGAAAAGACAACAAAAAGCTGAAGAACAAGCACGCGAATACTCCAAAGCCATTTATACGCTTTTGGGTTTGGTAGTGCTGGGCTTCAGCGTTTATTACGCCTATGACTGGTTCTTCCAACTCATGCTAAATCGCGATAAGCAAACCACCGTGGCAACTGTAGTGGGAGTACAAAAAAAGCGGATAGTTTATGAGTTTGAGGTAGAGGGGAAGCGTTTAAAAGAAAGTGCCTACGTTAATGCAGCCGGCATGCAAATGCTAGCCAAAACCGGGTTGCCTTTAAAAATAGGCAACCAGTTTCAACTAGAATACAGTGCTCAAAACCCCAAATACCATAAAATCAACTACCAAAAGGTAAGTAAAGAGACCCTTCAATATTATTTTAAAATTTGCGAGCCGCCCGTTTATCTGCTGTACCGAGATAAATGGTCAAGTTATACCGAGCAGCAGAAGAAAATTCGCACACAGTGCCTAATTTTGCTGACTTATCAAAAGTTGGGCTTAGAAGGTTTGGCGCAGCTCTATTTTCATCAGGAAAACCCTTTAGAGAATTTTTCCAACAACCGCTGGAGTTGGCACTTTTTTAAAGATTCAGAAGAATTTGTTGAAATTCAAAACCTCTGCGAAAGCCCACTGTAAGGCTGGATTAAAATTCTAATTTTGCCCACAAATTAAGAATATGCCCCTACAAGCAGCTTTACCAAAGGGCACCCGAGACTTTTTGCCCGGGGCCATGCAGCAACGTGAGTATATAGTAAACACGCTCAAAGAAGCCTTCAAAAAATATGGCTTCAATCCAATAGAAACACCCGCCCTGGAAAAGGTAGAAACCTTAACCGGTAAGTATGGAGAGGAGGGTGACCGATTGGTTTTTAAGCTTTTGCCCCGTGGTAAAAAATTAAACCAGGCTTTAGCCGATGGTAAAATGGAGAGCCGCATTGAGGAAGCTCTGCGCTATGATTTAACGGTGCCCTTTGCCCGCTTTGTGGTGCAAAACCAAAATGAGCTTACCTTTCCATTCAAGCGTTTTCAAATACAACCCGTGTGGCGGGCAGACCGGCCCCAAAAAGGCAGGTTCAGAGAATTTGTACAATGTGATGCAGATGCGGTAGGTTCTACTTCTCTGCTGCAAGAGGTGGAGTTTTTGGCGCTTTATCAAGAGGTTTTTAAGGCCCTGCAACTGCCTGTAATTCTAAAGTTAAACAACCGTAAGCTGCTCTTTGGGTTGGCCGAGGCCTTTGGGGTACAAGATCGATTTGGCCATTTTACGGTGGCCCTGGATAAATTGGATAAGATTGGAGCTCAGGGGGTTTTGGATGAACTAACTAAACTGCAGTTTCCAGTTAACGCTGTAAACGGTTTCAAAAAAATACTTACTATAGGTGGCTCAAATCAAGAGCGCTTAGAGCAGCTGGGAGCCCTTTGCGCCCAATCAGAAATTGGAAAAAAGGGCTTGGAGGAACTTGAAGTAGTGCTGGAAGGTGCCCAAAATTTAGGGATTAGCAACCTGCAGTTAGATATTACGCTGGCCCGTGGTTTAGATTATTACACGGGATCCATTTTTGAGGTTACCGCTCAGGGCGTTGAAATGGGATCAATTGGTGGGGGCGGCCGTTATGATGATTTAACGGGCATTTTTGGTAAGAAGGACTTACCGGGAATAGGAATCTCTTTTGGCTTAGATCGTATTCAAATTTGCTTGCAAGAGCTCGGTCTTTTTCCTGACTTAAAAGAGCAATCTACGGAAGTGCTTTTTGCAAACTTTGGAAATAGTGAAGCCCTATTTAGTTTAGGGTTGGTACAGAAGCTACGCACCCTGGGGGTTAAAGCCGAGGTGTACCCTGATGCCGTTAAGCTCAGAAAACAATTAGATTTTGCCAATAAGAATGGCATGGCCTACGTGGTGCTTATAGGTGAAAAAGAAATGGAGGCGGGTAGTTTTGGTGTAAAAAACATGAGCACAGGCGAACAACAGCAACTGCGAGAAATAGAATTATTAGAGCAATTTAACCCTCAAAATCAGCTTGGGCATGGCCTACACTAAAACCCATCAAATAAGCGCAAACCATCTTTCTCTCCAGAAGCTTTACCAAATTGTAAGCGATGAGAAAGCTCTAAGCTTATCGGCTGCAGCCTTGCAGAAGGTGAAAGATTGCCGAGAGTTTTTAGATGCCAGAATGGAAGCGCAAGAGGAACCGATATACGGAATTAATACAGGATTTGGTTCTTTGTACAACGTTACCATAGAGGGCCGTGACCTTGAGAGGTTGCAAGAAAACCTGGTGCGCTCCCACGCCTGTGGCACGGGGGCAGTTTTAGAGCCCGATATTGTGCGACTTATGCTATTATTAAAGGCTCAGAGCTTGTCTTACGGCCATTCAGGCGTAAGACCTTTGCTAGTTGAGAAAATAATAGAGTTTTACAATCACGGACTAAGCCCCAAAGTTTTTGAACAAGGCTCTTTAGGGGCTAGTGGTGATTTGGCCCCACTTGCTCATATGGCTTTAGCCCTAATGGGCGAGGGTGAAATCTACTATGAAGGCCGTTATCAAGATGCTCAAAAGGTTCTGGATCAATTATCTATAGCGCCCATAAACCTTAAATCTAAGGAAGGTTTGGCTTTGCTTAATGGAACACAATTTATGCTGGCTATAGGCTGCCACGTATACTTTCAAGCTGTAAAGCTCATGTACCTTTCCGATTTAATTGCCAGTATTTCTTTAGAGGGTTATGACGGACGTTCAGAGCCTTTTGACGAACTCATCCATCATGCCCGAAATCATCAGGGTCAAATAGAAACCGCTCAAAGAATACGCGAATTCTTAGCGGGAAGTGCCTTAATTCAACGGCCCAAGGAGCACGTGCAAGATCCCTACTCATTTCGTTGTATTCCGCAGGTGCACGGTGCTAGTAAAGATTTGCTGCAATATGTAAGCAAAGTTTTAACCGGTGAAATCAATGCCGTTACTGATAATCCTACCATCTTCCCAGAAGAGGGGAAAATAATTTCGGGCGGTAATTTTCATGGGCAAACCCTAGCCTTGGCTTTAGACAGCTTTGCTTTGGCTATGGCCGAAATTGGAAATATCTCGGAGCGCAGAACCTATTTGCTAATTAGCGGACAAAGGCAATTACCGGCTTTTCTCGTTAAAAAACCGGGCTTAAATTCAGGTTTAATGATTGCCCAGTACACAGCTGCTTCGGTGGTAAGTCAAAACAAACAGCTTTGCACACCTGCTTCAGTAGACAGTATAGTTTCTTCCAACGGTCAGGAAGATCACGTTAGCATGGGTGCCAATGCGGCTACCAAAACGCTAAGAGTAATTGAAAATTTAAAAACCATTTTGGCCATAGAGCTCATTACGGCCTCTCAGGCTTTAAGTTTTAGAACCGATAGTAGCTCTCCTTTTATTAACCAGTTTGTACAAGCTTTTAGAGAAGAGGTGCCGCTCATTGAAGAAGATCGTATTCTAAGTAAAGATATAGCCAAAGCCCTGGAATTTATAGAGGGCGTGGAAGTAGATACAGAACTTATTTTTTAGCGAATAAGGGTAAAACTGCCTTGCAAAATTTCATCACCGTTCTTCAGTTGGTAGGTATAAACTCCTGCCGGGGCCTGGACTCCATTTATAGTACCGTCCCAAAAATGATTAAATGGCTCTTTAGTTTTAAAAACCTCAGCACCCCATCTATTGGAAATTACCAGGTAGTTGCCGCTTTCACAACCATCGCCCACTACCTTAAAGGTTTCATTAAGGCCGTCACCGTTGGGGCTAAAAGCGGTGGGTATGTAGGCATTATGCCTTATTGACTTCAAGTGCAGCCTAAAGCTTTGGTGAAACTCTTTATTACAAAGCGTATCTTGAATGGTCAAGCGCACATTTTTGTTACCTGGGGTTCTAAACCTAATGGGCGGGTTGGGACCATGAAAGACCTGGCCATTCACCAGCCAGCTGTACTGATACCAATCTTGATGATTTTTAAGAGCAATGTCTATAGAGCCGTTTGAGCATTCGCTTACATTCAGCTGAGCTACAGGGTCGGGCAGGGTATCATTAAAATAAATCCAACTAACTGAAGTATCACTGCGATTACACACCGTATCCTTCACAATTAGTCGGACTTGATGAGGCCCTGGATTATTGAACTGTACTTTTTCTATTTCTCCGCTAAGGGCTTGGTTTCTTCCGGCTATTTCCCAAGTAAAGCGCTGTGCTTTAAAACTTTCCGAGGCATCTAGTGTAGCGTTAAAATTTTGGTCACAGGCCTGGTAAGTTAACCTTGGCTTCGCTTTGGGAAAAGTGGCTTCGCTATGGTCAATCTCAAAAATTAAAGTATCGGCAATGCCGCAAATGGTATCAACCGCTAAAAAGGTGATTTTGTAGTTGCCAAGGGCATTATAGGTTACAGTAGGCTCCGCAAGGGTAGAGCTATCGCCATTGCCAAAGATCCACTTATAATTGGTGGCATTAAGGCTGGCATTTGAGAATTTTACGACCAGACCATCACAAATAGAATCCACTTCGGTGGTGAAACTAACATTGGCATCAGCTTCTAAAGTTTGATCAAATTTAAATTTGAAAACAGCCATATTACAGGAAGGAGCTCCAGAACTGGCGCTGTAAGCATTCAAGGTGGTAGGAAAACCTAAATTCATACAATTGGAGCACACCGCCTGGTACACCGTACCATCTTTATCAAAGCGACTGGTGCCCCCATCTACATGTTCATGGTCGGCTCCTCCAAAAAAGCTCGCATATAGCAATTTTTGCGCTTCACGTGATAAGACCATAAAGTAAAAGTCATTACCATCAGTGGTGCTCTGGTAGGCATCTAGCAGGGTTGGCAGGCCGTGGGTATTGCCATTTTGTTGCGGTGGATTGCCTACCGTGTTGGATTGCCCATTCCAGCCCGCCAAATAAATATTCCGGCAATGGTCCACTAAAAAAGCAGATGGCACTAAATCTTGCTTATCCTGGCCGCTTCCTAGAGTAGTTTGCCAGTTCAACGTACTTAAGCTGGTGTCAATCTTTAGGAGAAATTGCGTGGCGTTATTTACGCTGAACTTAGAGGGGGTACTTACCCAGTCTCCTTGGGTTTGACCAAAAACAAAAATACCTTCACCATCAGATTGAATTAGGTAGCTTTGGTCATAATCAGGGGTGCCTATAAAAGTGTTACGCACGTTATCTCCGGTAGTCAGGTCAAATTTACCTATAAAACCATCTACATCTCCCGAATTAGCAGTTTGCAGCGCACCACTGGTAGAGGGAAAGGAGCTACTTAGGGTTCCCCCTGTTATGTATAAATACGGACCTACCACTTGCAATGCGTAGCCCGCGTCTATTTGGTCGTTGCCCAAAAAAGAAGTCCATAAATTAGTACTCAGCGTTTTATCAAAAACTCCCACCAAGGCATCTTGAGAAGGCTCAGTTTTAGGCCCATTGGGTAGGGCGCTGGCGCTTAAATCCATAGAGGTAGTAGAACTTACCACCGCTACCTGATTTTGGGGGGTGAGGATGAGTTCACCTCTAAAGTGGTCTCCGTAATTTTTTTCCAAAATATTATAGCCCTCATTTCCCGAACCTCCCCAGTAGGTTGCGGCCAAAAGCTGGCTGCCATTGGCACTTAATTTGGCCATAAAAAGATCAGCGCCATTTTCAATATGGTTTACTGCGCCATTAGATATATAGTTTCCGCCATTAAAAGTAGACTGATAAGCCTGACCTGTAATGGGGAAATCAGAAGCTCCGGTAACGCCCAAGATGTATAAATTGTCCTCTGGGTCTGCAATTAAGCTTTGCGGAACTTCAACGCCTTGCCCGCCCAGGTAGGTTGCATAGAGCAAAGCGGAGCCATCCTTGCTAAACTTGCTTATGGCTACGTCACAGCTGTAGATACTATCGGCTGCAAAGCCTGGCTGCACAGCCCCCAGGGTGGTAGGGTAATTGGGGCCAAAATTGGTGCCAGCCGCGTAAACCCGGCCTTCTTTGGCGGGGGTTGCTGTGTTGCCATAGTTGAGATCTCCACTGCCACTAAACGTTGAAAAAACCAGCAAAGGGTCAATTACCAGCTCATAATCAGGGTTATAAGTGCCAATGTTAAAACTTACAGTTTGGCCTTTTAGCCGATAGCTGCATTCTACCAGTATTTTTTCACCGTTGATGATTTGAAAAGCTTCAGGAATTGACTCAGTAAGCAGGCCGAGGTGCGTTTCCAGATTTAAGATCCCATCTTTTAAATCAAGGGATCGTAAACCTTGGTAATGCTGTTCAATTAAAGTTGGGTCTGCGCCAGCCGCCACCACAATATTGTATTTTAAGGCATCATTACTTTGGCTAAATTCTAAATGAATGCCTTCGTAAATGTTGAAATACGTAAGACTTTTAAAAGCTTGTAAACCTGAAACCCAGTTTTTAGGGTTTTTACCTAAAAAATAGTTTAGCAAAGGTCCTGACTGCTCAGTGTATTTTATTTGGGGCTGGGCAAGAGCGTTTAAAAACTCCATTTGATAACTTGAACCCAAAGTGGTGGTGTGGGAATGTTGAGATTCAGCACCATGGCTATGACCTGGTAAATTAAGCAGGCTCAGCTTATACCCATTAGACTTAAAAAAAAGAGCACCGTGGGCCAAAGGTAGTTTGGTATGAAAGTCACCAGCCCATTGACCTTTGTTGGGAATAAAGTAAGCTGTTGGTTGGGCTACTACTGATGTACTCACCAATGCCAAAAACAGTATTCCGAATGCTATTTTTTGTACCCTGTTCAAAATTCCTGAGGTCTAAAATAAGAATTAGAACATGAACGGACTGAATACTTCCTAGAGAATGAGCTAAAGAACCACCACATCAATCAGGCTTTAATCCATTCGGCCGTAGCAAAGTGCTTTCCCTCTACACTTGAAAATGCCAATAAATACTGCCGGTTAGACGGTTTTAGATTTAGTTTCTTTTCAATTTCAGAGGCGTTGGCAGGGAAATTTCGGGCAATAACATTATACCTTTTTTTAGCCAGTGATTTAGTAAACGGCTTATGCAAGGCATTCACTTTAAAAACTTTGCCCGGAAATTTTTCAGGAATGACAGAACCGGTTAAAAGCTGCGTATTGGCATGGAGTTTTGGCAATTGAAAATGGCGCGAAAGGTCATTTACCAAACCGGCTTTTAAAACGCTGGCGTTGGGCTCAAAAATGTAATCTTGAGGCTCTGAGAACTCAAAGGCCGCAGCCTTGGGGGTTCCTTCAAAAAACTGAATAGTGCCTTCAGAGTCTATAATGTTGTAAGTCTTATAAGACAGATTTTGGTAAGAGTTACTTAATGTCAAAAGCACCTCTTTGCACTCATTTTTAACGCTAATTACACTCACAGTCTTAACGTAGGTTAGCTTTTTCAGCAATTCAGCAATACTAGCCATGGGGCTCACCTTTACCACCGTTAAGGCGGCTTTTTCTACAAGATCTTCTTCTAAATTGCGCACGTCCGGACTGTAATCTTCTATAGAAATCAAGCGTTGCTGTTGGGCGTTTCTTCTGGATGGATCCAGGTAAATCAAGCTTTGTTTGGGTAAGCTAGCCAAAAGCTTTTCGGCTGGTAAACCCGTAAAAGTGGCCTTGAAATCCAAGACTTTATAATTATAGGCCACCAACTCCTGAAGCGCGGCATCAGGCTCATTGTAATGAACTTGCTTGAAATTTTGCCCCAGGTAAAAGCAGTCAACCCCAAAGCCTCCTGTCAAATCGGCAAGTCTTGCGCCCGAAAAGAGGGTGGCTTTGAGCCGAGCTGTGGCCTCAGAGCTGGCTTGCTCTAAATTAAGGCTGGGCGGCATGAGCACTTCCTGATTTTCACACCATTGCGGTAATTTTTTACGGATCTTTTGCCTTTTGGCGATTTGCTCAATAATCAAGCGCTTTTGCTCCTGATTTTGATATTTGAAGAGAAGCTTGGCCACGTCCTGATTTTTGTTCGCCTTAAAAAAAGCTTGATTGTCAGGGTCTAACCACCATTTTTCAAGTTGGCTTATGCTGGTCATTCAAGTTATTTTGGGTGAGCCAGCGCACAAATTTCACATGCGGAAAAAACTCAGCCGCTAACAACCTAATTACACTGTAAACGGGCACCGCTACTATCATACCAGCTATTCCCGCTAAAGCGGCAGCAAAAGAAATAACCAAGAATATTTCCAGCGGATGCGCCTTGATACTGCGTGAGAAAATAATCGGCTGAAGCAAAAAGTTATCAATCATTTGCATGGCTCCAAAAACTACCATAATGGCTAAAATAGCTGGGAATAACTCAATAGAAGCCGTACCACCAATAACTTGGGTAAGGCCTAAAATAAGGCCAAAGCTGGCGCCAATAATGGGCCCCAGATAAGGAATAACGTTAATTAGGCCGGCAAAAAAACCAATTACTATGGTGTTATGAAAACCGGCTAGTTCTAATCCCACAGATACAATGGTGGTTACAATGGTAATTTGGAGAAGTATACCCGCAAAATAGCGACCTAAGGTAATACGGAGGGTGGGCGATACGTGCAAAATTTGTCCTTCGTAGCGGTCTGGGATAATGGCCAAAATGATGTTTCTGAAAAGGTACTTTTCTCTCAAAAAGAAAAAGGTGATAAAAAGAATACTGAATAGAGCAAAAACTAAATTTCCCAAACCACCCAGAAGCCCGCTAAAGGTATCACTCACGTTCTGCATATTCAGCATTTCGGCCAAGCCAGGCCTTAAAACCGTTTGATTGGTACCCACCGTGGCCTCTGGAAAAAAAGTTTTTTGTAAGGCTCTTATTTCCAATTTTAGCCCTTGATAGATACTTTCAAAATCAACAGTGCTTAGTACTTTTAATTCCGCAATCAAGGCTGGAACAAAAAAGCTCATGGTACCTGCAAAAATCCCCACTATTAAAAGCAAGGTAAGAGCCGAGGCCAAGCTGCGATTAAATTTGATTTTTAGGGGCCCGTCTTCGGCAATAAAGTCTACCACGGGTTTACCCATTACGGCAATTACGGCTGAAATTAAGATATAGATAAGCGTGTAGCGTACTATCCAAAAGAAATATACCAATAAGGCCATCAAGGTAATGGCTCCCAAGGTTTTTAGGATTTGCCGGGTAAGGTTATTCATTTTGCCCATTTAAAACATACTGCAAAAGATTAGCACCCATTTGGAGTGCCTTTAGTCGCACTTCCACGGGGTCATTATGCACCTCCGGATCTTCCCAGCCATCACTTAAATCACTTTCAAAGGTGTAAAGCAAAATAATGCGACCTTGATCCCGAATCACCCAAGATTCGGGAGGTTTCTGATCGTGTTCATGAATTTTAGGCAAGCCTTGCGGAAAACTAAAAGGTTTCTTGAAAATAGGGTGACTAGTTGGTAGCGGCTCTAATTGTTTGTTGGGGAAAAGCTTTTTAAGCTCAGGACGAATGTATTTATCCATACCGTAATTATCATCTATGTGTAAAAAGCCCCCAGCAAATAAGTAGGAGCGCAGGTTTTGAGCTTCCTGTTCATTAATAATGACGTTGCCATGGCCGGTCATGTGCAAAAAGGGATAGTTAAAAATATCAGGTGAGCCTACTTCTACCGTGGCATACTCTGGATTTATGCTAGTATTTAGTTCTTGGTTGCAAAAAGAGGCCAGGTTTTTAAGAGCACTAGGATTGGCATACCAATCGCCTCCACCATTGTATTTTACCAAGGCTAATTTTAAATGATACTCGGGTGCCTTGGCCGAAAGGCAAAGACCTATCATTATTAAGGCGATCCACTTTTTCATGATTGCGTAAAATTAAGGTATTCCAATTTCTCAAAGGCGTTGGTAGGCTGCGGCAGCTGCCACGCTAATAGCAGCGGTTTCGGTGCGTAAAACTTCTTCACCCAGGTCTAAAAAGCCTAGCTTTTTTTCTTGGGCCATTTTAATCTCAGAGGGCGAAAAATCGCCTTCAGGGCCAATTAAAATCCAGTGTTCTTTTTTAAGGTTTATGGTTTTGAGATTGGCACGGGGGCCAGAGTTTAGGTGAGCCAAATAGGCATTGGCTCCTTGCACAGTTTCTAAAAATTGAGGAAAAGTCTTCTGCTGTTGCAGCGTAGGGATCCAACCTTTTTTACTTTGCTTTACAGCGGCCATTATAATTCGCTGCCCGCGCACCTGCTTGTACACCTTACGCTCTGAGTTTTGGCAAATAATGGGAGTAATGGAGGCTACCCCCAGCTCTGTAGCCTTTTCTAAGAAGAACTCAAAGCGATCATTACTCTTGGTAGGAGCTACGGCCAAATGCAGTTTTGCTTGATTTTCTTCTCGTACTAATGCCTCAATTTTAAATGGCTGAACCTTCTTTAGGCCTGGTTCTAGAATAGCGCGATATATTTTGCCGTCACCCTGAGTTACGCTGATTTGAACCTTAGGCTTTAATCGAAGTACTCGCTGTGCATGGTGGGTTTCATCGGCATTGAGCCAGCCTTTTTCACCCGAAATATTTTCAGCAATAAAATGGTTCATTAGGCGCCAACTTTGTCTTTTTTACGGCTATCAGGCTTATTAATGTTACGCTCTATGTATTCAATAATTTTTCCCGCTACGTCTACCTCAGTTGCTTT
>PR_CR_10_Liq_1_inCRDRAFT_1001791_pt1 | contig 11698 bp, 5 predicted proteins | sample PRCRCaboRojoPR_3_FD_10241 | JGI IMG/M metagenome (IMG submission 10241) | reverse complement strand
TATCCCGGCCCGGGACGAGCTCTGGCGCACGCTCAATGCTCGAGCGTCTCCACCTCGAACCCCACCAACGCCCGTTTCTCCTTGCTGAACTCAATGCCCATTAGGTGAATGGGCAGGCCCTCGGCGCGATATTTTTCCGCATAACCGCGGGCCTTGATCTGCTCAAGTGCTCGGCCTTCGGGCACCAGTTCCACCACCTTGAACTCCATCAAGTAAAGGTTGCCATTGAACCGTAGCGCAAGATCCAGCCGACCAAGGTTGCTGGTGTCTTCCGGTGTCAGGTCCAGCCCCAGACTGGCGAAATAGGCGTAGAAAACGCTGGCGTAGTAACCCTCGTATTGGGCAATGGGATTGTTGCGATACCAGTCGTGCGGAATGCTGGCGTAGAAAGCGCTGAACAGTTGCTCGAGACCGGTGAAGTCGTTGGCCAGCAACAGGGTGTGCAGCGAACGACGCGCGCGCACGGTTTCGCTACCGGCAGCCGTCCAGGCCTTGAGCAAGGCTTCATTCAGACTCTGGTAGACCTCCTTGTTGGGGTATCGCAAACGATAGAAGTAGGTGCCGCTGAGGAATTCTTCCTTGGCAATCGTCAGATAGCCGGTTTGCCAAAGCAGGGCCTCAACCCGCATGGCGCCGACATCGAAGGACGATAAAAAGGCGGCATCCGTTTCGAGTTGCCCCAGGTCCGGCAGGAATGTCTGTTCACGGGTCAGCACATCCACCAGGAAAGTCGGCGTGCCCGTCTCGAACCACCAAGGATGGAACTGGTGTCGGTCAAACAGCAACAGTACATCGAAGGGATTGTAGACGGCCTCGCCGGTCCAGTTGTAGCCGTTGTACCAGGCACGAATCTGCTCGCGGTCCAGTCCGTCCAGTTCCGGCGAGAATACCCTATCCAGATCGTCTTCCGTGTATCCGCAAATGCTGGAGTAGCGGGCGTCGATCGTGATGTCCCGGAGATTGTTCAGCCCAGAAAACAAACTGACCTTACTGAACTTGGACACGCCAGTGAGAAAGGCGAAGCGGATGTGGGCATCGGCGCCCTTGATGACCGAGTAGAAATTGCGCAGGCCATCGCGCATGACCCTGGCCGTCTCCTGATCGGTGATGTTGTCGAGAACCGGCTTGTCGTATTCGTCGACCAGCACCACCACCCGTTCGCCAACGCGTGCCTGCACGGCACGGATCAGGAAGCGAAACCGCCCGGAGATGGTGCTCTGGCGGAGTTCCACCTGAAGCCGGGCGGCATTCTCTTCGAGCAGTTCTTCGATCTTGGCGTCCAGTTCGGCGCGATTCGCCAGCACACCATCGGCAAAACTCAGGCGGATGACCGGAAAGCGCCGCGACCAATCCCACTGGTGCGCTGCCGCCAGCCCGCCGAACAGGTCGCGATTGCCTTCAAACAACTCCGCCAAGGTATCCAGAAACAAGGACTTGCCGAAGCGACGCGGGCGCGACAGGAAGTAGTACTTGCCTTCCTGGATGAGGCGCAGCGCCATGGGTGTTTTGTCCACATAGTAATAGTCATCCTCGCGGATCTCGCGAAAGGTCTGAATGCCGATGGGGAGTTTTTTGCGGGAACTGTCCATAGGGTCAGAGTTTAGCTCAGATCAAACCTGTCGTTATTCTGTAGAGATGACGACCACGGGCATCTGCATGATTGCACGGTACCCAGCGCGATCGTCATAGCGAGCCGACAACTCATCATCCCTGTCCTGCTGACTCAAACAGGTCCCAAACTTCAAGGCCGCAATGAAATCCTCGTCCAAGGGCACGGCATAGGCGTCGGATCTCAGGGCTTGCAGGGCTCTGATGGCATCGCTGATCGATGCCCTACTCCCGAACCCATGAATGCTGATGCAAAAATCGTCAGCCGTCAGCTTGTCGGCGATCCCCGCCAATTGATTCACGATCACCGCATTGACCACTTTACCTGCAAAGGTCCACCACAAGGCGGTTTCTTGATCGACGAACTCCAGCTGGGTTTTGCCCTGCTCAACCCAGTCGAAGCTCAGTTTCAACGTCTCCAGCATCGCCAGCGCCCGGCGCGAAAATCGGGCCGGTGGCTCCGGCTGCAGTATCACCCGGGGCACCGCCTGCGCCATGTCGAAGTGCATCGGTTGACCGCTGCTGAGCCATTGCGACCGTCCCTTGTGCTCTGACGGCTCGACATAGGCGATTCGTCGAGCCCAGTCGATATGTCGGGTTTGCCAATGCCGGCCGGCCAGCACGATGACGGCAGGACCTTCCTGTTTCACGGCAAAGGAGCGCTGATCGACCTCACCGATCTCCTGGCGTCCGTGAAACACCTTGACCAGCGGTGGCGACAGGAAGACCGAGAACAGTGCCAGGTAATTCTTGGGTCCAAACTGTCGTTCCCCCGCTGTCCCCATGCTGATCAAGCCCTGATCCTCATGCAGGATACCGGTCTCCAGCATGTGGTCCAGCACAGCATCGAGCCGCGCTTCAGCCAGTCCATCCAGCCCAGGCAGGCTCGGCAACCAGGATCGCCAATCGGCCCGCGTGATGCTCGATTCCTGCAAGGCCAGCCCCATGAGCTGCTGGGCCAGGATATGCAGCGGTAACGGAGGCGGGCGAACGGGCTCCACAAAGCCTTCGGACCAGAGCTGCAGCAAGGCGGCGGCCTGGAGAAAGGCGGCCTCTCGGGTGATCAGGAACAGGCAATTGCGCGCGGTGCCGGCGCGGCGCCCGGTTCGGCCGATCCGTTGCAGAAAGGAGGACACCGTCGCCGGCGCATCGATCTGGATGACCCGGTCCAGATCACCGACATCGATGCCCAACTCCAGCGTGCTGGTGGCCACGATGACGCAATTGCTTCCGGCGCTGAAGGCCTTCTCGGCGGCGGTGCGCTCCTCCAGGCTCAGGCAACTGTGGGACACATAGGTATCGACGCCCAAGGCCCGCAATTCCACCGCCAGCTGCTCGACCCTGGCCCGGCTGTCGCAAAAGATCAGGCGTTTCTCACCTCGGTGCAGCCGCGAGATCACGATGGCCGCATTTTTCAGGGTGCCGACCCAATCCAGTTCGACCTCGGGCTGGATGCCCGCCTCCGCCGGTGGATTCAGGACATGGCCCGGCCGCTCACAGCCGTGCGTCAGCCAGTCGCGCAATCGTTCCGGATTGCCCACCGTCGCCGACAACCCGAGCCGCTGCAACTCCCGCCCAGCAAGGCGCGACAAGCGTTCCAGCAGGTACATCAGATGCCAGCCACGATCGTCTCCGGCGAAGGCATGCACCTCATCGATCATCAGGGTCTGCAGATGGGCGAAGAACAGCCAGTGGTCGATGCGTCGCGACACCAGCATCACTTCCAAAGACTCCGGCGTGGTCAGCAGGATATCCGGGGGATCGACCACCAGCCTGGACTTGCTGGAGGGGCTGACATCTCCATGCCAGAGGGCAACCCGGCGCCCCAGCAGTCCCGCGTAATAGGCCAGGCGTTGCTCGAGATTATTCAGCAGCGCCTTGATCGGACAGACATAGAGCACGCTCAAGCCGTGCCAGTGCTCGCTCAGCATCCGCGACAGGATGGGAAAGATCGCCGCCTCGGTCTTGCCACCGGCGGTGGGCGCCAGGAGGATGGCATGCTCGCCCCGTAAACCGGTCACGATGGTCGCCTCCTGCAGCGGACGCAGCCGGCTCCAACCCAGACTATTGACGATGTGATGCTGCAGTGCCGGGTGGAGCTGGTCAAAGGCGCTCATAGCTCGAGATCGATGTCGTCCACCCGATGCGCGCCCCGGGCAGCGCGCTCCGTGCCGGTCAGCTCAGGGTCTCGCAAGGTCAAGACATAGTGTTGGCGCGGATCGAAGTCCTCGAACTGATCCACCCGGTCCAGCACCTCGCCCACCAGCTTCTTCAAGAAGATGCGTGGCGCGATCCCGACCTTGCCTCCCAGATCACCGGTCACCGCCGTGGCCAGCTGTTCGATGTAGCCATCATCCACCCGCCGGGTGATACGATCCGTTGTCGCCTGTTGGGCGTAAAGATCCCGGGCCTTGCGCCCGACCTCGCTGAGGGAATCCAGGTCGAAGCCCTTCAGGCGAATCTGCACGGCCCGGGGATTGTCAAACCGCGTATCGGTGCTGAAGTCCACCGCCAGGCGTTGCGCCAACGGCGGCAAGCGCGGGACTCCCATGGGCCCCTCGAAGAAGGCCGCGGTCCCGGTGATCACCACATAGAGTCCCGGGAAACGGCCGCTGTCGAGCTCGTCCATGATTTGCCGCAGGGCGTTCAGGCTCTTGTCACGCACGTCACTGCGCATCCGCTGCAGGGTCTCCACCTCATCCAGCACCAGCAACAGGCCGGGATGCCCGGAATCCTTCAGGATGGTCAGCACCCCCTGCAGGAAGCTCAGCGCCCCGAAATGATCGATATCGCCCTTGATCCTGGCGTAGCGCTTCACCGCGGCCGCAATGTTGGGTTGCCCGGCCATCCAGGCCAACAGACCCTCGGCGATCTCCTCCTGCTCTTCCATGAGGGCGCGACGGTAGGCACGCAGGGTCAGGGCAAAGGTCGGCGCATTGCGCACCACCTCGCCCAGGCGTTTCTCCATCAAGGCATCCGTGGCTGCAACCAGCGCCTCGACATCATCCGGAGCGACCGCCCCCTGGGCGATGACATCCTCTTCCAGCGTAAAAAACCAGGCCTCGATCACCGTGCGGAAGGCACCCGAGGGCGTATCCGGCGTGGTCAGGCGTTCCATCAAGCGCCGGTAGACCGTCTCCAGGCGGTGCAAGGGCGTCTCCGTTTCCGAGACCTGGACCTCTGAGCAGGCAAACCCCAACTGGTGGGCACGTTCGCGCAACCAGCGACAGGTGAAGGTCTTGCCGCTGCCGTATTCGCCCCGGATCGCCTTGAACTGGCCTGATCCCCGGGCCACCTTGTTGAGCTCGGCATCAAAGGCGGACTCGAAACCGGACAAGCCAACAGCCAGCGTATCCAGCCCATACTGCGGCACGGTGCCGCGCCGCAGCGCATCGATGATCTCCTCCCGTCGCTGCTGGCTGATGCTCATAGCTCAAACTGGGTCTTCAGAGAGTCCACATTGAGCCGGACCGATTTTGAGGCCCGATCGACGGACAACACCGGGTAGCCGTCCAGGTTGAGNACCTTCNGCACATTGGCCAAAAACCCATTGATGCGTAGGCTGGGAATACCCAGTGCCTTGCCCAAGGCGCCCAGCATCGATTGCCCGCCGCGCTCGGACAGATGGCGCAACAGCTGCTCCAGCTGCACATCATCAATGCCGCTGCGACCATGGCGCGCCTTCATCTGTTGATAGACCGGGGACGCCAACAGCTGGCCGATCCAGTCGCTCTGCGCGTCGCCTCCCGCATCCATCGCCGCTTTGGGCTCCAGGGCGGCAAATAGATCGGCTTGTCGCTGCTCAGGCTGCTTCGCGGGCGACGGGACTGCCGCAGGCGGCGCTTTTGCAATTCCCTCGCGGGCGTCTTCCCACTGCCACCAGTCAGGCACGCGGTTGGGCACCTCTGCCCAGTGTTCGATGCCGTCCGTCTCACCGCCATTGCGATACACACCGAGCGGGATGACCAATTCCTGCAGACTGGCGCCGCCGTGGTAGCCCTTTTTCTTGGCGGCATAGCGGATCTTTTCGGACCAGGGCAGCACCACCGCCTGACCGGACTGCGCCACCCGCTGACCTTGCACCCGCAGTTCGCCGGATTCCACCTTTGCATCCCCCGGCTTGAAGCGTTCCGCCTCGGACGCCGTTGCCCGATAGGTCATGTCATGATCGAGCACATGCCCATGGTCACTGGTCATCACCAGCAGCCGTCCCGACTCCCGGGCCGCCTCCAGTATCTGCCGCAACAGATGCACCGCTGCGACCGACCAGTGCAGGGCCACCTGTGCCCCGCTGCCCAGGTCATCGTCGATGGCGTTGATCACCGCAGCCACCACCCGATGCTCCTGACCGGCAATCACCTCACGCACGGCGCTCGACAAGGCGCCGCTGCCTGGCTGCTGCAGGTCATGCTTGTGAAACAGAATCGGCGGGTATTGGGTCGAGGCCAGGGACTTCAGCGCCGGATGGCCGGCAAAGGCCTTCTTCTCGTCATTGGCCACGCCCTCCCCCAGGGCGCCTGCGAGCAGGGAATAGCGACTCACGCGGGTGATCGAAGGCAGCGCAGCAAGCAGGCAGCCGGGGCCATCGGTGCCCTCCCGCTGCAGTTCGACCCAATTGTGGTGCACCAGATCATCGGACAACTCGCGGTAGACCGCCTGGCTCATCCCATCGAGCACCAGCAGCAAGACCGGCCGCTGCTTGGCCAGGGGCGCCAAAATCTCATCCAGGGCGCGTTCCACCGGGCAAATGCCGCCCCCCATCGGATCTCCCTGGGCAACGGCCCCCAGATGTTGGCCAAAGCCCTCGTTCATCTGCTCACGCCGCGCTGTCAGCCGCTGGTTGAGCGCCTTGTAGGCGGCGCTGACCGCTTCGTGCTCATCGCCCAGCCAGACATGGCTGCGCGCCCAATCCACGAACCCACCCTCACGCACGAAGTCATGGATGATCTCCGTCGCGCTGTTCAGAGGCGTCGTCTTGCTGTTCAGCCAGGCACAGGCGCGGACCGCCATCTCGGCGCGTCGCACCTGGTCCTTGCGGACATCGGCCAACTGATGGTGTTGCAACTCCCTCAATGCCGCCTGCGCGGGGATCAGGGGTTTGCCCTTGATGGCCCGCTGCAACGCCCTGGCAAACCGGTCCAGGCGTTGACCGAAGGCCATCGGTAGCAGGTTGGAATCGATCGCCAGATCCACCAGGTCCAGGCTGGCCAGAATCTGCTCCGCCAGGGTCAGACAGGCAGAGATNGATGGGNCACCGGACTGGCGCTGCTGCCGCACAAGAAAATCGGNCGTCTGCTGTCCAAAACGCACCAGGCTGTCTTCCGTCAGCTTGGNTCCACCCAGGTAGCGNTCACTCAACCGCCCCCGCGCCAGGAACAACCCTTGNGAGGGCTTCATCCCCGCTTGGTAGAGCATCGAACAGATCAAACCGACAGCGGCCATGTCACCGGCATGCCCCTGCTGCCAGAGACTCTGCACCACCGGGAACTGATCCCCCAGCCGGGGCTGCAACCAATCGCCCAGATGGTTCAGCACCTCCGGGGGTAGCGCCTGCACCCGACTGTTGGTGGCGGGGTCCAGCGACCAGCGCAACAAGAGGTCCAGATCGACCTCGGCCTCGGCATAATCCAGCAGGCCCAGTGCCAGGGCCTGCCAGGCCTGATCGAAGTCCAGCACCTCGCCAAAGCGGATGGCGCCCCGGTAGGCCTCGTAGCTGTTCAGCAAGGCATCCGCGATCCAGCGATAGTGCTTGACGGTCAGACGCGGGTCGATCTGGCGTACCTGCAGTAACTGCTCCAGGGTGCGCCAGGGGTTGATACGCTTGGGCTCGTTGCCCAAGAGGCGGGCCAGCACATCCTTGCCCAGCCGGGACTCGTCGAAGGGCGTCAACAACACCAGATGACGCCCGTTGGGTTGATGATCGACCAGGCGTTCGCGCAGGGCCAACTCCGACGGGCAGAACACCAGACAAACCTCACGCCCGGCGACCTGAATGACGGACTCGACTGGCTCGATCGGCTCCGGCCAGACCAGGGCCAGGGGGGCGGCCAGGGGCTGGGTGCTGGGCGCCGCATTGAAGATCGCCTTGAGCTGGGTCAGCACCGGATTGGGGATCACCGGATTCGTCATCACTGCATCGGACTTCATCGCATCAGGCATCAGTCCACCTCACCGACGATCTGGTAGCTGATGTCCACCAGCACCCCTTCATTCAGCTCTGCCTGAATCTCATCGAGCAGGCGCTGGGCCTCATGGGCGCCCAGCCCCTTGTGTGCGCCAAACTTCAAGACCTGCTTCCCGCGCGGTGGCGGCGGATTCACCGGCGGATTCTCTGGTGGGTTGACGGGCGGATTCACGGGCGGCGTTCGCCGCGTGATGATGCCGGTTGCCTCTTTTTGCGCCTGCCGCAAGACATCGGCCAATGCGGTCACCAACTCGTCGGCCTGCAGCGCCTGGGTCACGCGCNCCNTGACCTGCGCGCCCGCCGGGTCCGAACCATCCCAGACCGTCTGCAGCAAATCCCAGTTGTTGTCGGCCAGGGCGTTGCTCACGCGGNTNGCGGAACGGATGCTTTTGCCCAGCGCCTGCAGGCTGGTCACCGGGGTCACCGCGGCCAGGCTGTCCACCAGCGCCACGCCCTCCAGGCCCTGCAGCTGTTNCAACAGGGTCAGGGCCAGCGNCGCGTTCTGGTAACGATGACAGGACTTGTCGANGCCCAGCCGGTCCAGATGGCTGTCCAGATCGGCCTTCAGGTTGCGGCAATTCTCCAGGTCGGCGCTCACCGCCTCCTGAACCTGCCGTTGCAGCTGGTTCTGGTTGTTCGCCGTCAACAAGGGACTCGGTGTCAGCCCAAACAGGGCACCGGCATGCTTCAGTGCGGCCTGCCAACGTGCAGGCTCCGCCAGTTCCTGTTTGACCAGCACCAGGTCATCGGGCATCGACTTCAGGGTGACAGCGTCATAGTCACGCCCGTACAGGCTGTAGGCATACTGCCCGTGCTCGGCGAAGACCATAATCAGCAGATTCTGCACCGCCACCGGCAGCCCCCTGGGCCTGGGCTGATCCATGGCCTCACGCAGCGCCCGAACCGTCACCACTCCGCCCAGTTTGGCCAGTTCCCGACTGAGATGCTGAGGCCAATCCGGCTTAAAGATGAAATGCCGCTCGTGCATCTCGCCCAGGCCCAGCGGCTGGGCAATCTGTACCATCAGGCCGCGCAGCCCCGTCTCCACGTCGATCCGCCCATGCTCGGCACGGATGGCTCGACGAATCTGCTCATAGACCTTGCCCAGGTCGTTCAGCTTGACCTCCGTCGGGAACTCGGGATGGTCGGGGTACTGAAAGGCCAGCGCCTGCCCCAGCAGTTGCTCGAACGCCATCCCCAGGGTCACGCCCTGCGGCGGACGCGGACGGAACCCCGGCTGCAGTGAGAGGAACTGGCTGGCCAGGTGGGCGTGCTCATCCAGCGACCCCGGCAAGGGCTCCGCCACCCCGTAGGCGCCCAGCAGGTAATCCTTGATCTGCTGGCGCAGCTGGCTGCGCTGGTTNTCCAGCAGGCTCTTGGCACTGGCCCGATCTTGCGGGCTGAGGTGATCGCTGTACTGGTTGAAGCGGTCGTCGCTCTTGAAGATGTCCTCGAGGATGACGAGCTTGCCCAGGTTTTTCTGGGCCGCCTGACTCAGGAAATAGGGCAACCAGCAGAGGGTGCGCGCCTGCCCGCCCTGGTCCTCGAACTCCTTGATCCGCGCCTGATCGTCCACCGGTGAATAGCCCCGGCTGTCGAAGGGATAGTCGATGATCACCTTCCAATCGTCATCGCGGGACTCGAAGGTCTGGTTGTCGGTGATCTCGCGGATGTTCTGAAAGACCAGTGCAACCTGGCGTCGGGTCCCCCGCCACAGGAACTCGTGCTCGACAAAGAGTTGGTTCTCGTCCCGCACCCCGAAGGCGTCGAACAGCAGGCGCTTGATCAGCAGCCGTCGGTTCCCCTCGTTGTCATTGATCTGCGCCTTCTCCAGGATGCTTTCCGTATCCACGCCGGACAGCTGAATGCCGAGGGTCGGGCTGGCCCCGTCACTGATCTTGATCTCCCCCACCTGACCGGCCCACTTGCGGCACTTCTGCAAGACCGTCTGCGCCTCCCGACCGGGAATCGGCGACCGGATGGTGCCGTGGTTGAGCGCGGCCAACTTTTGGGCGGTGAGCTGCTTGAAGCTCTCGATTTCCGGCGCCAGGGCCGCCAGCAGCAGGGTCTTCAGCAGGCGCATGTCATTACCAAAGGCGACCCGCCTGGGGTCGCTGGCCGGCAGTTCGTCCAGACCGGTAAAGGTCAGCCCGTGCTCCGCCTCCAGCAAGGGGATCAGCTTGCGCTCGAACAATCGCTTGGCGTTGTCGAAGTGCAGCCGCATCTGCTCGGAAAAGGGCTCGGCCTCGGCGGCGATCACGTCGTACAGATCACCCACCGGGATGACCCCGCCCAGGGTCAGGCTGTCGCGCTGCTCCACCAGCAGGATCAGCATCACCTTCAGGGCGGTGCGCTCCCGCTGCAGGGCGGAGGACAGCGCCACCAGTGCCTGCACCAAGGCCGGGCTGAAGGGATAGAGGCTGCGGAACATCTGCCGGTCGCCGTGGCTGGTCAGCAGGATGTTGAAGGCATCGGCTCGCATCTGCTCGGTCTGGGCGAAGGCCTCGGAAATCTGCGCCCGCGCCGATTCATCGATCGGCCGCAGCAGGCGCCGCTCCGCGATCACCGGCAGGTTGCGATCCTCCAGAGTGATGGTATGGAAGCGCCCCTCCCAGTGCTTGAGGGAATCGCTCAGCACCACCTGCTGGGCGCCCGAGTATTGGTCGCCGACGAACTCGCGCAGGTCCCGCTGGCGGGCGATGAAGCTCACCATCGGCAGTTCCCGGGGGATGCCGGTCTCCACCAGCTTCACCACCTTCTGAATCTCGCGCTGGACGAAGCCCTGGTCCGACAGGTGACTGGCCAGCCACAGGATCAGCTCGTCCAGGAACAGGATGATGGCGTCGTAGCCCAACGCCTTGGCGTGCTGGGTCATCACCCGCAGGCCCTCATCGAACTCGACGTAGCCACCGCTCTCGGTATTGGCCAGATCCGTGAAGGAGGAAAACAGGCTGCCGATCAGGTCACTGACCAGGCGGGTGCGGTCGTCATCACCCGCCTGACCGTTCAGCACCGCATCAAAACTGACCGCATCCCAGCCCCCGGCCGCATCGCCCCAGCCATCATCTGCGCCGGAGGCCCCGCTATTGGCATTGAGCGCGGCGAAGAAACCCGCATCCCCCATGTGGCCGCGCAGGGCGTTGGCATCGGCAAACAGGCGTTCGCTCAGGTAGAAGCCCGGCACGGCCGCCTCGGGGTGCAATTTGCGCACATGGCGGGCATAACCGCCCAGCACCCCCGACTCCAGGCTGGCGGCACCGATCATGTGGTAGGGCACCAGCAGGATGTGCTTGCTGCGCATCCAGTCATCATGCTTGCTGATCGCCGGCGCCAGATCGGCGATGGCCCGTGCCTGGCTGTTGCCCTGCAGCAGCAGGTGCAGCACCGCCATGAAATGGGATTTACCGCTGCCGAAGCTACCGTGCAGATAGGCGCCCTTGTTGCGGCCCTGCCCGGCGTTGACCGCGCTCCCGATGAAGCCCAGGGCGTTGTCGAAACAATTGGCCAGCTGCGGCGTGACCACATAGTCCCGCAGGGTCTGGTCGATGGCCTCGGCCTCCAGGCCGCTGGCCAGGTTCAGCACGAAATCGCCGCGCTGGACGCGCTCGGGGATCCGGATCAGGTCTTTGATCAGAGGCATGACCTCAGGTCCTTCGCATCAGTTGGTTATCGATCACGGATGATCACAACAGCTCGTCGCGCAGTTGCTTCTTGGCGGTTTCCCAGTCCTCAAACTCATCCTCGCCGCGCTCGATGGCCTGTTCCCGCTGAGCCAAAATTTCGCCATGCCATTGCGGCGATTCGATCACATCCGGGTCATGGCTGAGGGAGTCCCACAGGACTTCCATGGTCTGCAACTTCTCTTCAACACTCATCTCATCCAGGGGTAACTTCGGTAACATCGTC
>PR_CR_10_Liq_1_inCRDRAFT_1001790_pt1 | contig 11700 bp, 11 predicted proteins | sample PRCRCaboRojoPR_3_FD_10241 | JGI IMG/M metagenome (IMG submission 10241) | reverse complement strand
GGGGATGACCCAAGGCGATCGCGCCTCCGACTGGATTGAGTCGGGCGTCGTCCACGGGGAACTCCGCCTGCCATGCAAGGGGCACTGGCGCGAAAGCCTCGTTGACTTCGATGGCATCCATTTGATCGATGGTCATGCCGGACTTGGCAAGGACCTTGGTGGTCGCCGGGATCGGTCCGGTCAGCATCAGGACGGGGTCGTCGCCGACCACGGATGAAGCCACGATCCGCGCGATGGGTCGAAGCCCTGCATCGCGAGCAGCTGATTCGGACATGACCAACAAGGCTGCAGCCCCGTCGGTGATCTGGGAGGAGTTGCCGGCGGTCACCTTCCAGTCGATGTGGGGTCGCGCTGCTTGATTCTCATCGGTTGCGAAGGCCGGCTGGAGGCCGGCCAACTTCTCCACGGTGGTGCCGCGGCGGATGGATTCGTCGGCGTTCACGACTCCTGCGGGAGTTGTGACGGGAGCAATCTCCGTGTCGAAGTGACCGGCGTCGGCAGCCTCGCCAGCGCGTTGATGTGAGCGCGCTGAGTACTCGTCGAGTTGGTCTCGGGTCAAGCTCCATTTGTCGGCGACGAGTTCGGCGGCCACACCTTGCGATGTCAGCTCGGGGAAGCGGGTTCGCACGGTGGGTCCCTGTGGGTCCATTCCCATCCGGTTGCTGCCCATCGGAATCCGGCTCATCGATTCGATACCGCCGGCGATCGCGATCTCGTAGGCGCCGGCGCTCACGCCTTGCACTGCGAAATCCAGAGCCTGCTGGCCGCTCCCGCATTTGCGCTCGATGGTGGTGCTGGGCACGTGTTGAGGGAAGCCCGCGGCCAACCAGGCTTGCCTTCCGGGGGTGCCGGATTGCTCTCCGGCCTGGGAGACGCAGCCGATAAGGACGTCGTCTACGAGGCCTGGATCGACGCCGGTCTGGGAGACCAGCTCACCGATCACGCCGGCAAGTAGATCCACGGCGTGAACCTCGGAAAGCGCGCCACCGGGCTTGCCCTTGCCCATGGGAGAGCGAAGTGCCGCGACGATCACCGGGGAGTCGGACATGAGGTGGACCTCTCGAACATCGGCGACTGATTCGTGGAAAGACTGGCAGCAATCTATACCTACGAATATCATCAATTCAACACGACCAAGGAGGAATTCGTATGGGCCGGTTGGGTATCGATGACGTTGATGATCTGTCTGGTGTCAAGTTGCTCCCTGAGGACCGGGAGCACCTGCTGGCTACGCAAAGCGAGTGCACGTTCATCTTCAACCGCGAGGGTGGCTGGCCCACGGGCGTGGTGATGAGCTACGTCTATCAAGACGGCTGCTTTTGGATCGCCTCGGTCGTGACCCGACCCCAGGTCGCTCGACTGAATGAGGATCCGCGCGCGACTGTCGTGGTCAGCAATGCCGGGACCGAAACCCCGGGCCGTCAGATGATCGCGGTGCGCGGAACGGTACTGGTGCACCAGCCGGGGAGTGAGACCTTCGACAACATGCTGTACGCCATCGGCGCTCGATTGCAGCCCGCTGATCCGATGGCTTTCGTTCGGTTGCTGGACACCCCCAAGCGTCGCGTGCTCCAGGTCGTGCCGGTCAGCACCACGACCAGCCACGATTCACGGCGCATGCCCGGCGATGGGCGCGGTGGGCCGGCCAAGTCGGAGGAGAAGGCGTAAGGCGCTGAGTGATGAGTAGCGGCCACCACCTGATGGTGGTGTTGAGCAACGCGAAGCCGGATAGGGACGCGGAGTTCAACGACTGGTACAGCAACGTCCACGTATTCGACACGGTCAACAAACTCGACGGATTCGTTTCCGGTCGGCGCTACATCCAGGCTGACCTAGATGGGGCGCCCACCACGGGGCATCGCTATCTAGCTATCTACGAGATCCCCGAAGGCGAACTCGAGACCGCGTATCAGTCGCTCCTGTGGGGACGTGCGGATCGCGCTGCCGCAGCAGCCGAGGGTCGTGATCCTGCTGTGCCCGTTTCCGATTCGCTGGATACCGGGACTTTCCTGGTCGGGTTCTTCTCACCGATGGGCGAGCGGATCGAACCGCAACAAGGGGGCGAGTCGGCGTGAACCCGACTCTTCGTTTGCAGCATCGCAATGCGGTCGTGCTGGGCGCTGGGTCCGGTATGGGTGCTGCCGTTGCCTCACGTTTCGCGCAAGAAGGGGCGCACGTCTATGTATGCGATCTCAATCTGAGCGCTGCGCAGCAGGTTGCTGAGTCGATTGCGGAGCACGGTGGTCGTGCCCATGCTGCGCTGGTAGATGCGACTTCGCGGGAATCCGTCGCTGCCCTCGTGTCACGCATCGAGCGCGATGAAGGTGTCCTACATGTCCTGCACTCCCAGGTAGGGATGCCCGGGGCGCCGGGTATCGATGTCAGCGATGAAGACTTCGATCGAGCCATCGATGTCAATGTGAAAAGTGCCTTCTATCCGGTTGTCGAAGCGATGCCGTTGCTGAAACGGGCATCAGGCAAAGGGGCCGTGACCTTGGTCGCCTCGACCGCCGCATTGGTGGGATCGCCCTTCAGTCCGCTGTACTCGCTGACGAAGGGCGCGATCGTCTCGTATGCCAAGGCGCTCGCGCTGTCTGTCGCTACCGATGGTGTGCGAGTCAACGTGATCTGCCCGGGCCCGGTGGATACGCCCATGCTTCCACAGTTCTTCGGTCGTGAGCCCGGAGCGAATATCGCGGATTTGATGGATGCATTCGTTGCTGCGATACCAATGCAACGCCCGGGTACACCCGCGGAGATCGCCGGTGCGGCCGCATTCCTAGCCAGCGACGATGCCGGATTCATCACTGGAGTCGCGCTACCGGTCGACGGTGGACAGGTGGCGAAGTAGTCCGACAAGCGCAGCGCAGAACAATCCAGGTGGCCAAGCCACCCGAACCCGAAGGAAGTGATCACCATGGAGCGTCCGGTGATGGAAGCGAGCGAGTGGACGAGTCTCGACCTGGAACTCTCAGCAAGAGCAGAGCAGTTGTATGCCCTGTACGCGTGGGCGGTGGACTATGGGGATTTCGAGCTCCTCGAGTCCCTCACGGCGCCGGAGATCACGATCACACGGGGAGATACCGAGCACCCGGGCCTCGACTCGTTCCTACAGGTCTACCGGAATAACTGGGAGGGTGATTGGAGTGCGGCGAAGCACTACATCATGAACGTGATCGCGAGTCGGCAAGCTGACGGTCTCGTGCGCTCGCGCGCCTACTTCCAGGCTGTATTCATTCGTTCGGATCATTCGACGATGGTCGTGGGGCGCTACGACGATCTCCTGGCCGAAATCGACGGACAGTTGAAGATTCAGCACAAGCGCATTCACGTCGAAGGCTCGATCCGGTTGCCCGAGTCGGTGCGCGAGTGGGGTGGCTACCAACTGGCGCGGGTGAAGTAGGTCGACCGACCGCGTCAGGAATCCAGGTGGCTCGACCAGGTTGGTAGCCCTTCGGGGATGTCTGCCTCTGCGAAGGGTTGTTCAGGCCAGCGGATCCGCTTGCTGCCGCCGAATCCGGTCGCCATCTGCTCGAGGGGCATCACGTACATGAAGGCCAGGCTCCGACTGGAGAACTTCCATCGGCCCTCGACGCACTGGTAGGTGTCGGTGTAGCGGTAGGCCGCCATCATCACCGTGGTGTCCATTACGAGTTCACCGTGCCCTGTCACCACACCGTTAGCCCGGTCAGGGTCGCGTGGATCGATCTCGACGACGTGGCCCTCGGGGACGTGCAACGTAGTCCGATAGCGCTCCATCATCATCCGATAGAAGGCACGCAGATCATCGTGGCCGGTGGTGGTCGAGCCGGCCCGGGTGAAGGAACCGTCCGGGGTGAAGCAACGGACCACTGTTTCCAGGTCGTGGTCATCGACCGCCATCGAGTAGATGGCGGACAGGTTCCGGATCGCCTGGGTGGCTGCGAGGTCGCGTATCGCGCTCGCCAGGGATCCCGGACTCTCCAGGTCTGGTCGCTGGGTGGGGTTCAGGCGGTCCACGGCTTCTCCGTTCGCGAGACATCCGCGCCGATTCGCGGCTATTCTAGGATCATCATTGTAAGAGTTTGCGTCCCTGGCTGAAGCTGATTCGGAGGATGACCATGGCCACCACCCCCCGCACCGTGATCGTCACGGGCGCCGCCCAGGGGATCGGTGCTGCGATCGCGCTGGCGGCAGCCCAGGATGGTTGGCACGTGGTGGGTGTGGATCTGGCCGGGGAAGCCCTCGCGTCCTCGATGGACGCGCTGCCCGGGGAGCACCACTTCGTGGTGGGGGATGTGACCGATGAGGCGGTCATCGCCCAGGCCGGTGAAGTCGGTGCGCAAACCGGCCCGGTAACCGGATTCGTGGCGAACGCCGGTCTGATCGGGCCGGGTGCCTCGGTGGACTACCCCATCGAGCAGTGGGATCGGCTGATCTCGGTCATGTTGACGGGTGCCTTCACCGGTGCGCGGGCGGCCGCGGGATGGATGCTCGACACCGGAACCGGGGGCAGCATCGTGATGACCAGCTCGGTCGCCGGACTCCTCGGTTTCGGCGCTCGGGCTTCCTACTGCGCGGCCAAGTCGGGGGTCAATGGCCTGGTCAAATCGCTAGCCGTCGAGTGGGCTCGAGATGGCATCCGAGTCAATGCGGTAGCACCGGGGGCGATCGATACGTCTCTGCAAACGGCGATGAAGGACAGCGGTCATTCGAGTTCGGCTTCCTACCTGTCCCACATTCCGATGGATCGAACGGGCAGGCCTAGCGAGATCGCGGAGGTTGTCGCATTCTTGCTGTCGCAAAAATCGAGTTACGTCACGGGCACGGTCATTCCAGTCGACGGTGGCTGGAATGCGTATGGAATGAACGCCGGCGAAAGCTAGAGAGAGGGACATAACCATGGTTGCAATGGGTTTGCTGTTGAGTGATGTGCCAGCTTCGGTGCCACCGGAGCAGCAGTTCCGTGACGTCGTACGCATCGCTCATGCGGCGCAGGACAGTGGCTTCAAGTACATCGTTATCGGTCAGCACTTCCTCTACGGCGACTTGCGCTGGCTGCAGCCCGTCCCGCTACTTGCCCGCTTGGCAGCTGAAGTGAACCCTGACGTTCGCCTTGCTACGCAGATCATGATCGCTCCGTTGTATCACCCCGTGATGCTGGCTGAGGAACTCGCCACCTTGGATGTTGTGACCGAAGGGCGGCTTATCGCTGGTCTGGGCCTGGGCTATCGCGCAGAGGAATTCGATTACCTGGGGGTTCCCTTCAAGCAGCGCGCGGGACGTATGGATGAGATCCTGGAACTGTTGCGTCTGCTCTGGACGCAGGACGAAGTGACGTTCCATGGCAAGTACTTCACCCTGGAGAACGTCAAACCCCACCTCAAGCCCGTGCAAGATCCCTTGCCGATCTGGGTTGGCGCCCACTCTCTTCCAGGTGCCGTGCGGGCGGGAAAATTCGGAGACGGCTACGCCTGTCCGCCGGAAACACCCGTGGATGAGGTGCGTGAGCGTTATCGCGTTGTTGCTGAGGGATTCGCGGAGCGTGGCAAGGAGTTCATTCCGCAGCCGTTGCGCCGCAACATCATGGTTGCGGACACGAAGGACGACGCACTACTCGAATTCGCGAGGGTGGCCCAGGGTAGGTACCTCACCTACTTGGAGAAGGGCCTCGACGTTATGGCCAATGCAGACCTCAAGAACGAATTCGCGAAAGCGGTCGAGGACCATGCGGTTGTCGGCTCGCCGGATGAAGTGGCGGAAAAGCTCGTGCAGTTGGTTACCGAACTGCCCGTCGATCCGCTGTTGATTCGCCCGCAGTGGCCGACTATGGATGCCGACGAAACTATCGCAGCCATCCAACGGATCGGTCGCGAGGTTCTCCCTGCTGTCTCGGCGGTAACGCCACGGAACACCATCTGAAACCACTCAAGGGGTACGACGCACTAGCAAGAAAGGTCCTCGTGACACGGACGTACAAAGATCTGGTTCCAACCTTCGCGGACCGATCTGAATGGACGCTGGCAACTGTCCTAGATCGACGCGCTGACGAAGACCCGGATGCGGTTTTCTTGATCGCACCGGAAGAGGATCGGCGTTGGTCGTATGGGCAAATCCGCGGCGAGGCGCGCAAGATCGCCGATTCCATGTCGAAGCGTGGAGCGCGAACGGGCGACCGCGTACTGATCATGGCCGTCAATTCCTCCCAATTCGTGCGGACTTGGTTGGCGACGGGTCTGTCGGGCCTTGTGGAAGTTCCCATCAACACGGCGTATGAGGGGGAGTTCCTCCGGCATCAAGGCAATGTGACCACACCCAGGTGGGCGGTAATCGACGATGCGTTCGCTGAACGCTTCGTGCGATTGCGCGATCAAATGGTCTCTATCGAGCACTTCTGGGTCATAGACCGTGGAGCGGGAGCCGAAGCGATCGACCAGCTCACGAAGGCGGGTTGGTCCGCCGGTTCATGGGATGAGCTCCTCGAGGGAACCGAACGATCGTTCCCAGTCCCGGCACATTCCGAATTGGCGTCGATTTTCTTCACCTCCGGTACCACCGGGCCCTCCAAGGGTGTGGCCATGCCACAGGCACAGATGTATTTCTTCGCGGATGAGGTCGTTTCCCTGACCCGCTTGACGAAAGCCGACACCTACATGACGGTCACTCCGCTGTTCCATGGAAACGCCCAATTCATGGCGGCCTACCCGGCTCTGGTCGCCGGAGCCAGCCTGGTCGTCCGCTCTAGGTTCAGTGCGAGCCGTTGGGTCGATCAGGTGCGTGAGCAAGGAGTGACGGTCACGAACTTCATCGGTGTGATGATGGATTTCATCTGGAAGCAGGATCCTCGCCCGGATGACGCCGACAATCCAGTGCGGTGCGTGTTCGCGGCTCCTACCGCGAGCAGCATCCTGGAACCTTTCCGCACCAGATTCGGTATCGAAGCCTTCGTAGAGGTTTTCGGGCTCACGGAAACCTCAGCCCCCATCATCTCTCCGTATGGGGAGTCGCGACCCGCGGGAGCGGCTGGACTGCTCGCGAGTGACTTCTTCGACATTCGACTCGTCGATCCGGATACCGACGAGGAAGTCGCAGTAGGAGAAGTGGGTGAACTCGTGGTTCGCCCCAAATTCCCATGGACGTGCAGCATGGGCTACTACGGGATGCCGGAGAAGACCGCCGAAGCGTGGCGCAATCTGTGGTTTCACACGGGGGATGCACTGCGACGCGATCACGAGGGGTGGTACTACTTCGTCGATAGGTACAAAGACGCATTGCGAAGGCGTGGCGAGAACATCAGTTCCTATGAAGTCGAGCAGGCGGTCCTCGCACATCCGGCGGTGGTGGAATGCGCGGTTATCGCAGTAGCTGCGGAACAGGAAGCGGGTGAAGACGAAGTTATGGCCGTGATCGTCGCAAACGGCTCAGTCGACCCGGTCGACATCTGGGAGTACTGCAAGGGGCGCATCCCCGAATTCGCCATCCCCCGATTCATCAGAATCGTCGAAAGCTTACCTCGGACACCATCGGAGAAAATTCAGAAATCGGTACTGAGGCAAGAGGGTATTACCGCAGGAACGCACGATCGAACGCGAGTTGCAGTCGGCAACTGACCGCTGGGAAAGAAAGGAAAGGGCCATGGATTACACCGAGGATCCGGTTTACGAAGAGATTCGGCAAGCAGTTCGTCAACTGTGCTCGAAGTTCGATGACGTCTACTGGCAAGAGCATGACGACTCGAAGGAATTCCCTTGGGAGTTCTACAACGCAGTCGCGGAAGCAGGTTGGCTCGGTTTGACGATCCCCGAGGAATACGGGGGCGGGGGCCTGGGTGTCCAGGAAGTCTGCATCGTCGAGCAGGAGATAGCCGCATCAGGCGCTGGTATGAACGGCTGCAGTGCTGTGCATATCGGCATGTTCGGTTTCGAATCCATGACTCGCTATGGATCCGAGACGATGAAGCAGAAGTATCTGCCACGCGTAGTGACCGGTGAATTGCACGTATCATTCGCCGTGACTGAACCGGATGCCGGTACCGATACCACGAACCTGTCAACCTTCGCGAAGAAGGTAGACGGTGGTTATCTCATAAGCGGGAAGAAGGTCTGGATCACCAAGGCTCAAGAAGCTGAGCGCATGTTCATTCTGGCTAGAACGACTCCCCGCGATCAGGTGGCCAAGAAGACCGATGGCCTAACTATGTTCTTCGCCCCGATGGACCGAGAGAAGATCGAGATCCGACCCATCAAGAAGATGGGACGAAATGCCATCGATACCAATGAACTCTTCATCGATGATCTTTTCGTATCCGACGAAGACATCATCGGAGAGGTAGACAAGGGCTTTCGCACCATCATGGTGGGTCTGAATGCTGAGCGGGTCATCGCGGCTAATGCCGCACTGGGAATCGGCAAGGCCGCAATACGGCTGGCTACCGACTACGCGAACAATCGCGTGGTCTTCGATCGACCGATCGGTCAGAACCAAGCGATTTCCCACCAGATAGCCATGGCGCAGATGCGCATCGACGCAGCTGAGGCTGTGTGCCAGAAGGCGGCTTGGATGGTGGATCACGATTTGCCGTGCGGTAAGGAAGCCAACGAGTCGAAATATCTGTGTTCGGAAGCAGGTTTCCAAGCAGCCGATATGGCTATCAACGTCCTGGGTGGCTACGGCTTCGCGAAGGAATACAACGCCGAGCGCTACTTCCGAGAGGCGCGACTGACCCGAATCGCTCCCATTAGTCAGGAGATGGTCCTGAACTACATAGCCGAGCACGCACTCGGCCTACCGCGCAGTTACTAGTACGGACAAAATCAGCGAGGAGTTGGTATGACGCAGCAGGCACCCGGGCGTGGATGGATTCCCACGTATCAGGACCTCACGATCGGGGGGCGAGCCGTTCCCGGCGAAGGAGAGGCGATCGAGGTCGTCAACCCGGCCACGGAGGAGATCTTGGCCACGGTTCGTGGGGCGACCATCGAACAGGTCGATGCTGCGGTCCAAGCGGCTTACGACGCATTCGATGGCTGGTCTCGGGCTTCGCGCGAAGAGCGCTCCCGTGTGATCCACCGCTTCTGCGATGCGATGGAGGCACGCATTCCCGAGCTCCTTGCGGTCATCGTGAACGAGGTCGGAACACCGGTGTCGTTGGCGGAGATCATGCAGGTCAAGCTGGGCTTGTCGCACCTGCGCTGGCAAGCCGATGCGGCGCTGAAGGATCGCATGGTCGATCTCGGCCCTTGGGATGATCCAGTACCGACTCACAGTCAGGTCAATTACCTGCCTGTCGGAGTGGTTGCCTGCATCACCGGCTACAACTATCCACTCAACCTCGCGATATTCAAGTTCGGTGCAGCGATGGCGGCAGGGTGCACCATCGTGCTGCTGCCATCGCCCCGGACTCCACTCACCACTCTCTTCCTCGGTCAGATAGCGCAAGAGGCGGGTGTCCCCGACGGTGTCTTCAACGTGGTTATCGGGGGCCCGGAGGTGGGCCAGAGGCTTTCGACGCATCCGGCTGTCGCGAAGGTCTCCTTCACCGGCTCGGACGCCGTGGGTGAGAAGATCATGGCTCAAGCAGCTAGTGGATTGAAGGACGTCACACTCGAGTTGGGTGGTAAGTCTCCGAGTATCGTGTTGGAAGGCTGCGATGTTGAGTCCTTCGCCGTTGAAATGCATTTGCGTTGGTCTCGGAATGGTGGCCAGGGTTGTGCGGCGCTGGCCCGGATCATGGTCCACGAAAGCCTCATGGATCGCTTCATCGAAGCTGGTGCGCGGGCCTTCGACCAGATGAAGGTTGGTGACCCCTGGGATCCCGCCACCAACATCGGCCCGATGATCCGGCCCGATCACCGGGCTCGCGTGCGTTCATTCATCGATGGTGCTCCCGGCGAGGGCGGGCGTGTGCTGCTATCGGTGGATTCGCCCTTGCCGGAGAAGGGTTACTTCGTCAATCCGGTCTTGTTGGGTGACCTGCCGTACACGGCAAGTGCCTGCCAGTTGGAGATTTTCGGTCCCGTGGCGGTGCTACTGCCGTTCTCGGACGAAGAAGAGGCAGTCAAGATCGCCAACTCGACGAACTATGGCCTTGCGGCCAACATCTACAGCCCTGACGTCGAGCATGCACGTGAACTCGCAACGCGCATCCAGTCGGGAACTGTGTGGATCAACGGTGGGGGTCAGATGCGACCGGATGCTCCGTTCGGTGGCTTCAAGCGCTCGGGCATCGGTCGCGAGATCGGTGAGTGGGGGATCTTGGAGTATCTCGAACCTCAACACGTGCAGTGGAGGACCTGATGGGTAGTTCCGCTCCGCTAGCGGGAGTGACCGTCCTCGAACTGAGTTCGATGTACGCGGCCCCTACCTGCGGGCGCATGTTGCGAGACTTCGGCGCACGGGTCATCAAAGTGGAAGATCCTACGAGTGGAGATTTCGCGCGTCAGTGGACGCCATTCAAGAACGGACTATCCCTGGGCTTCTCGCGGCTCAATTCCGGTAAGCAGTCACTGGGTATCGACCTCCGGAAGCCTGAGGGCCGGGATCTTGTCAGGAAGATGGCCGCGAAGGTGGACGTGGTCTTGGAGTCCTTCCGTCCAGGTCGCATGGAGGAGTGGGGTTTGGACTATGCGACCTTGACTGCCGACAATCCAGGACTGGTGATGACCCGCGTGTCCGGATTCGGTCAAAGTGGTCCTTACAGCCATCGACCTGGTTTCGGAACCGTAGCTGAGACCTCCAGTGGTTATGCCTACATCAATGGTTGGCCCGATACCCCACCAACGTCGCCACCGTTCGGCTTCGCAGATTCGATTGCAGGTATCTCCGCTGCGTATGGAACGGCGATGGCACTTTTCAATCGATCGCGCACCGGGCAGGGTGACGTTGTTGACGTTGCGCTATACGAGCCACTTATGTTCATCATCGGCGACATTGTCCTGCAGTGGACTGGCAATCAGGTAGTGCAAGAGCGGGTAGGTAACGGTACTGGATCGGCCTCGCCGCGCGGCATCTTCCAAGCGCAAGACGGCAAGTGGCTTTCCATCGCTGCGTCTTCGCAGACCATCGCGGTCCGACTCTTCGAAGCGATGGGTCGGCCGGACATCATCGAGGATCCACGTTACGCAACGAATGCTGCCCGCATGGACCACAACGACGATATGCAACGCATCGTTTCCGAATGGGTCGCAACCAAGCCACGCGAGGAAATCCTGACCATTCTCGACGCGAACGATGTTGTAGCCGCCGCGGTCAACGATGCTCGAGACATCAGTGAGGATCCCCACTTCCTCGAGCGCACACTCGTGGAACTCAAAGGGAGTGAAACCCTCGGTCGAGTGATGATGCCCGGCCCGATCTTGCACGTTTCCTCGTATGAGGGGCCTGACTACGTCGGGGTTCCCGATATTGGAGAGCACACATCACAGGTACTCGGCGAGATGCTCGGCCTGGACTCGGAGACGCTCAGCGCGTTGGCAGAACAGGGCGTGGTCAGTAGTTAGGTCTACGGCTGACCGCCGTCAACTGTGATGATCGCACCGGTTGTGTAGCTTGAGGCGTCGCTCGCCAAGTACAGGGCGGTTCCGAGTATTTCCTGCGGGTCTCCTCCGCGCTTCAACGCGAATCGTTCGGCGCGAGCCGCGAACGCTCCTTCGTCCCAGGCAGCGCTGACGTCGGTCATGAACGTGCCCGCCATGATCGCGTTGACACGAACCGAGGGCCCGA
>PR_CR_10_Liq_1_inCRDRAFT_1001789_pt1 | contig 11705 bp, 10 predicted proteins | sample PRCRCaboRojoPR_3_FD_10241 | JGI IMG/M metagenome (IMG submission 10241) | reverse complement strand
GCGAGCGCGAGGTTGTCGTCGGAGCGGATGAGGCCGGTGCCGTGGCAGGCCGGGCAGGGCTGCGTCGTCGCCTCGATCATGCCGGGGCGGAGGCGCTGGCGGCTCATCTCCAGCAGGCCGAAGCCCGAGATGCGACCGACCTGGATGCGGGCGCGGTCGGTCTTGAGCTTGTCCTTGAGCTTTTTCTCGACGGCGGCGTTGTTCTTGCGCTCGTCCATGTCGATGAAGTCGATCACGATCAGCCCCGCGAGGTCGCGCAGGCGGAGCTGGCGCGCGATCTCCTCGGCGGCCTCGAGGTTGGTCTTGAGCGCCGTGTCCTCGATCGAGCCTTCCTTGGTGGCCTTGCCGGAGTTCACGTCGACGGCCACCAGCGCCTCGGTCACGCCGATCACGATGTAGCCGCCGGACTTGAGCTGCACCGTCGGGTTGAACATCGAGCCGAGGTAGCTCTCGACCTGATAGCGCGCGAAGAGCGGAAGCGGGTCCTGGTAGTGCTTCACGTTCTTGGCGTGGGACGGCATGATCATCTTCATGAAGTCCTTGGCGTTGCGGTAGCCCGCCTCGCCCTCGACAAGGACCTCGTCGATCTCGCGGTTGTAGAGGTCGCGGATCGACCGCTTGATGAGGTCGCCCTCCTCGTAGATCTTCGCCGGCGCGATCGACTGCAGCGTGAGCTCGCGGATCTGCTCCCAGAGGCGCTGCAGGTACTCGTAGTCGCGCTTGATCTCCGCGCGGGTGCGCTTGGCGCCCGCGGTGCGGATGATGAGGCCGGCGCCGCGCGGCACGTCGAGCTCGCCGGCGATCTCCTTGAGCTTCTTGCGGTCGGGCGCGTTGGTGATCTTGCGCGAGATGCCGCCGCCGCGGGCGGTGTTCGGCATGAGCACGCAGTAGCGCCCGGCGAGGCTGAGGTAGGTGGTGAGCGCCGCGCCCTTGTTGCCGCGCTCCTCCTTGACGACCTGGACCAGCATGATCTGCCGGACCTTGATCACCTCCTGGATCTTGTAGCGGCGCGGGCGGGGCTTGCGCGGCGGGCGGATGTCCTCCTGATCGTCGATCTCGGAGACCGCCTCGATCGACTCGTCGCGCTCGGCGGCGTGATCGGCGGCGACGAAGGGCTTGTCCTCGTCCTCGCCGCCCGGCTGCGCGCCGTTGCCGCCCGTCTCGCCGTTGCCGCCCGTGTCGGTCGCGCCCGTGTCGGCCTCGCCCGCGTCCTCGGGCGCGGCGACCGGCGCCTCTCCGACGCGCTCCATGGGCGAGACGCCCTCCTCGCCCTCGGCGGGGTCGATCGTCTCCATCCCCTGGATGGCGGTGTCCGTGCTGGTCTCGGCGTCGCCGCTCTTCGCCGCGGCCGGCTTGGCGCGGCTGCGCGTGCGGGTCTTCTTCTTCGGCTTCTTCTCCTCGTCCGGCTCGTCGCGCGCGCGCTGCTCCTCGGCGTAGGCGCGCTCCTCCTCCATCAGCGCCTCGCGGTCGGCGACGGGGATCTGGTAATAGTCCGGATGGATTTCCGAGAAGGCGAGGAAGCCGTGCCGGTTTCCGCCGTAATCGACGAAGGCGGCCTGCAGCGAGGGTTCGACCCGCGTGACCTTGGCTAGGTAGATGTTGCCGGCGAGCTGGCGCTTGTTGACCGACTCGAAATCGAATTCCTCGACCTTGTTTCCGTCCACCACCACGACGCGGGTCTCCTCCGCGTGGGTGGCGTCGATGAGCATCTTCTTGGGCATGTCTTCCGTTCGCACGGCGGCCCGGTGCGCGCGCTACGCAGGCGCGGGGCGGGGTGGCCGTGTCTTGTCTGTGCGATGGGTGCGACGCGACAGATGGGCGTTGGTGCCGTCGATCCGGTCTCTTGAGCGGGTCGTCTGCGCGTCATCGCGGTTCCACTTCGACGTCCCGCGAGGGACATCCGTTGGGGCCCTCCGCGGCTGCGGTCGGGGCGATCGGGCCGGCGCGGGGCCGGGGCGGTCTGTTCCGGATCGTCGGGCCGGAGCGCCCTTGAGCGTCGGAAACAGAGAAACGTCCTGCGGCGGCGGCACGTCGGGCGCGCCGCGCCTCGGGGCACCATAGTGCGAGCATGGCGCGGAATACAATGCCAAAATGCGCGCGCCGGCCGGCCGCGGCCCCCCGGGCGCCCGGTTCACAGGTAATCGGCGCGCTGCAGCCCGTATTTCGCCATCTTCTCGTTCAGCGTGCGGCGCGGCAGCGAGAGCTCCTCCATGACCGCCGCGACGGACCCCTTGTGGCGGCGCATCGCGTTGTCGATCAGCATCCGCTCGAAGGCCTCGACGTATTCCTTGAGCGGCTTGCCCTCGGCGGTCATCACCGGGCGCATCTCCTCGTGGTCGTTCATCAGGAGCGACGCGAGGGAGCCCTGGCCGCGCCGCGCCTGAAGCACCGCGCGCTCGGCGAGGTTGATGAGCTGGCGCACGTTGCCGGGCCACGGCGCCTGCAGGAGCTGCGCGGCCTCCTGCGCGGTGACCTGCGGCGTCTCGCAGCCGTATTCCTCGGCGAACTGCTCGGTCAGCCGCGCGAAGAGCGTGAGCACGTCCTCGCCGCGGGCGCGCAGCGGCGGCACGACGATGCGGTGCGCGGCGAGGCGGTAGTAGAGGTCCGGGCGCAGCACCGTCTCGCAGGTCTCGCCCTCGTCCTGAAGGTTGGAGATGGCGACGACACGGGTCTCCGGGCGGGTCTCGGGGCGCGCCTCGGGCGGGGTGCCCTCCTCGTCGAGCACGGACAGGAGCCGCGCCTGCACCGCGTCGGGCAGCGTCTCGATGTCCTCGAGGACGAGCGTGCCGCCGCGCGCCTCCTCGATCGCGGGCAGCTGTCCCGCGCCCGCGTCGTCCGGCCCGAAGAGCCGGCGCATGAGCGCGCTCTCGTCGAGCGCGCCGCAGGACACGAGCACGAAGCGCCGGCCCGCCGAGCTGCCCACCGCGTGCAGGGCGTGCGCCACCAGCGTCTTGCCGGTGCCGGTCTCGCCCTCGATCAGCACGTGGCCGTCGGCCTGCCCGAGGTCGAGGATATCCTCGCGCAGGCGCTCCATCGCCGGGCTCGCGCCGATGAGCTTTTCCATGATGTGCCCGCCCTCGGCGAGGTCACGGCGCAGCGCGCGCGTGTCGAGCGTCAGCCGCCGCGCCGCCGAGGCGCGCTTGGCGAGATCGGTCATGCGCTCGGGGTCGAAGGGTTTCTCGAGAAAGTCGAAGGCGCCCATGCGCATCGCCTCGACGGCCATGGGCACGTCGCCGTGGCCGGTGATCATGATGACGGGCAGCGCGCTGTCGAGGCCCATGAGCTTCTTCAGGAACTGCATCCCGTCCATGCCGGGCATCCGGATGTCGGCGATCACGATGCCGGGATAGTCGGGGCCGATCGCGCGCAGCGCCGCCTCGGCGCTCTCGAAGGCCTCCGTGTCGAAGCCCGAGAGCGCGAGCCACTGGCTGATCGACTCGCGCATGTCGCGCTCGTCGTCGACGACGGCGATCTTGGTGGCCTTGGTCATGGCGCGTCACTCCGCTGCTCTTGTGTCTTCGGTCAGGATCGGCAGCTGCATCTCGAAGACGGCGCCGCCGCCCTCGGCGTTGCGCGCGGTGAGCCGCCCGCCGAGGTCGGAGACGATCCCCGACGAGATGGCGAGCCCGAGCCCCACGCCGTCGCCCGGCGCCTTGGTCGTGTAGAAGGGCTCGAAGAGCGCCGTCAGGTCCTCGATCCCGGCGCCGTTGTCGCGCACCGTCAGCACGGCCGTCTCGCCGCGGGCGAGCAGGATGTCGATCTCCGGCTCGGGCGCGGTCTTCACGGCGTCGAAGGCGTTGCGGATCAGGTTGACGATCACCTGCTCGATGCGCACGCGGTCGCCCATCACCATCACCGGCGCCTCGGGCAGGACGCGGTTGACCCGCACGCGCCCCTGCCGGAGCTGCGGCTCCATCATCGAGAGCGCCGAGGTCAGCGCCTCGGCGAGGTCCACGGGCGCCAGCGTCTCGGCGCCCTTGCCGGCGTAGGCCTTGAGCTGGCGCGTGATCGCGCCCATCCGCTCGATCAGCCCGTCGATGCGGTGAAAGGCGGTCGCCGCCTCCTCGGGCCGGTTGCGCCGCAGGAGAAGCCGCGCGCCGGCCAGATAGGTCTTCATCGCCGCCAGCGGCTGGTTCAGCTCGTGGCTCACCGCCGCCGACATCTCGCCCAGAACGGCGAGCTTGGAGCTCTGCTGCAGGCTCTGCTCGGCCACGGCGAGGGATTCCTGCATCCGCTCGCGCTCCGCGATTTCGCGCTGCAGCCGGGCGTTCAGGTCCGCAGCTCGGCCGATTCCCGCTGAAAGAGCGCCATGCGCAGCGCCGTCTTGCGGCTGAGCAGGTAAAAGCCCCCCGCGAGCAGGATGGCGAAGGCCATGATCTCGAGCGCGAGCACCGCGTTCACCTGGTCGCGCACGCTCGCGTAGGTGGTGAAGCTCGCCATGCGCCAGCCGCGGAAGGGGATGCGCGTCTCCATCCGCATCACCGCCTGCCCCTCGAGATAGGCGTCGGCGGGGATGGTCGCCCAGTCCACCGCCTCCTGCACGGCGCGCCGGATCGCGGTGAGCGGCGGCTCGCGTTCCAGCGCCTCCGCCTCCGTCAGCCCGCGCCAGCGCGGCTCGGTCGAGAGCACGATGGTCCCCTCGCTGTCGGTGACGAGCACCGCGTCCGAGATGCCGGACCACGCCCGCTCGAACTTGGCGAGGTCCACCTCCACGAGGATCGCGCCGAGGGTGCCGGCCTGCCCCTCGACGCGCCGCGAATAGGTGAAGCGGTAGCCGCCCGCCTCGCGCGGGAGCGTGGTGAAGACCGTGCCGGAGGCGCGCAGCGCCTCGACGAAATAGGGCTGCGTCCGGTGCGTGGAGCCCAGCCGCGCGCGGTCGGTGGCGGCCACCGCGCGCCCCTCGCGGTCGAGCAGCATGAGCGAGGCGGCGCCGATCTCGTCCACGAAGCTCATCAGCCGCTGCGTGGACTGCGTGTAGTCGCCCGAGTTCAGCGCCCCGATCAGCGCCGGATCGCGCGCGAGGAGCTGCGGCACGATGGCGTTGCGGCGCAGTTCCGAGACGAGGTTGCCCGAGTAGAGCGCGAGCCGCACCTCCGCGCGGTTGCGCGTCGTCTCGGTGAAGCGCTCGGTCAGAAAGACGTTGGTGATCCAGACCACCGCGGCGGCGAGCGCGACCAGCGCGGCGAGGGCGATGCGCCCGCGCCAGCTCAGCGGCCCGCCGCGCCGCCAGATCTTCCGTCCCTGTGCCGGGGCCTTCATGGGCGGAGGATACGCCCCGCCCCGCGCGCGAACAAGTCAGGCGTCGGCGAGCGCGCCGACGAGCGAGCGAAAGACCGCCTGCCCGTCGGTGCCGCCGTGCGCCGGGTCGACCGCGCGCTCGGGGTGCGGCATCAGGCCGAGGACGCGCCGGTTCTCGGACAGGACGCCCGCGATGTCGCGCGCAGAGCCGTTGGGGTTTTCGGCGTAGGTGAAGGCGACGCGCCCCTCGCCCTCGAGGCGGTCGAGCTCCGCCTCGGAGGCGGCGTAGTTGCCGTCGTGATGCGCCACCGGCAGCGCGATCTCCTGCCCCGCGGAATAGCCCGACGTGAAGTCGCTCTCGGCGTGCCCACGATCAGCCCCTCGGTCCGGCAGAGGAAGGTGATCCCGGCGTTGCGCATCAGCGCGCCGGGCAGGAGGCGCATCTCGGTCAGCACCTGGAAGCCGTTGCAGATGCCGAGCGCGTAGCCCCCGCGCTCGGCGTGGCGCGCGACGGCGCCGCAGATCGGCGACTGCGCCGCGATCGCGCCGCAGCGCAGGTAGTCGCCGTAGGAAAAGCCCCCCGGCAGCGCCACGAGGTCGGTGCCCCCGGGCAGCTCGGTCTCCTTGTGCCAGACCATCTCCACCTGCGCGCCGGCGGCGCGCAGCGCCACGGCGACGTCGCGGTCGCAGTTGGAGCCGGGAAAGACGAGAACGGCGGCGCGCATGGGCGGTCTCCGGTTGGTGGACGGCGGGTTTTGCCCGTCAGATACGCCGATCGGCCCGGTTTCGCCAGCCCTCCGCGGCGGCCGGGATGTCGGCGCCCCGCTGTCGCGCGGTCGTGCGCCGGGGCGCGCCCGCGCCGCCTCAGCCGGAGAAATCCGTCACCACCGCCACCCCCGGCGGGGCGGGGCGGTCGAAGGCGGCGAGCTCCGCGGTGACCTCCGAGAGCGCGACGCGCCGGGTCACGAGCGGCGAGAGATCCACGCGGCCCGCGGCGATCAGGTCCAGCAGCGGCGGATAGCGCCACGCGGGCATCCCGCGCGTGCCGTAGATGGCGAGCTGCCCGGAATAGACCACGTCCCAGGGCAGCGTCATCGTCGCGTGATCCCCGGCCGGCATGCCGACCTGCACCATGCGCCCGAGCTTGCGCAGCGACCGGAGCGCCGTGGCCGTCGTCTCCGCCGTGCCGAGCGCCTCGAGCGCGACATGCGCGCCGCCCCCGGTGATCTCGCGCACCGCCTCCGCGGCGTCCCCGGCGCGCGCGTCCACCACCGCGTCCGCGCCGAGGCGCCGGGCGAAGGCGAGCTTCTCGTCCACCACGTCCACCACGACCACCCGCGCGCCGAGCGCCCGCGCGAGCAGGAGCGCCGCGATGCCCACGCCGCCGCCGCCGATCACGGCGAGCCACTCGCCCGGCGCCAGCGCCGCGCGCCCCGTGAGCGCCTGCCAGGCGGTCGTCACCCGGCAGCCGAGCGCGGCGGCGAGATCGGGCGCCACGCCCGCGGGCAGCGCGGCGAGGTTGGCGTCGGCATGCGCCACCGCGACGTAGTCGGCGAAGGCCCCCGGCGCGGTGAAGCCCGGCAGCACCTGATGCGCGCAGGCCGTCTGATGCCCGGCGGCGCAGTCGGGGCAGGCGCCGCAGGCGAGGATGAAGGGCGCGATCACCCGGTCGCCCGCGCGCCAGCGCGTCACGCCGGCGCCGGTCGCCACCACCTCGCCGCAGAACTCGTGCCCGGGGATGTGGGGCAGGGACACGTCCGGGTCCGCGCCCGTCCAGACGTGCCAGTCCGAGCGGCAGACGCCGCAGGCCAGCACCCGCACCACCACGCCGCCCGGCGGCGGCGTCGGATCGGGGGCCGAGACGAGCTCCAGCGGCGCGCGCCAGGCGGAGAGGCGCGCGGCGCGCATCACGCCATCTCGATCTCGTAGCGCTCGATCACGGTGTTCGCGAGGAGCGCCTCGCACATGCGCGCGACCTCGTCCCGCGTGGTGCCCTCGGCGAGGTCGAGCTCGATCACCTTGCCCTGCCGCACGCCCGCGACGCCGGAAAAGCCGAGCGCGCCGAGCGCGTGGCGCACCGCCTCGCCCTGGGGGTCGAGCACCCCGTCCCTGAGCATCACCGTGACCCGTGCCTTCATCGCCCGCCCCGTTCCTTCGCCGTTCGGTCCTTGATCGAGAAATCCGCGCCCGCGCGCGGGCCTTCAGTTGATGAGATGCGGCTTGGTGCCCGCGGCGGCGTTCTTCGGCATCACGCCGAGCCGCCGCGCGACCTCGGTGTAGGCGTCCGAGAGATTGCCGAGGTCCTTGCGGAACACGTCCTTGTCGAGCCGCTGCCCGGTCTGGATGTCCCAGAGGCGGCAGGAATCGGGGCTGATCTCGTCGGCGACGATCAGGCGCTGGAAGTCGCCCTCGTAATGCCGCCCCACCTCGATCTTGAAGTCGACGAGGCGGATGCCCACCGCCGTCATCACGCCGGAGAGGAAATCGTTCACCCGGAGCGCGAGGCTCACCATGTCGTCCATGTCCTGCTGGCTCGCCCAGCCGAAGGCGGCGATGTGCTCCTCCGTCACCAGCGGATCGCCGAGCGCGTCGTCCTTGTAGTAGTATTCGACGATCGGGCGGGGCAGGGGGGTGCCCTCCTCGATGCCGAGGCGCTTGGCCATGGAGCCGGCGGCGACGTTGCGCACCACCACCTCGATCGGGATGATCTCGCAGGCGCGCACGAGCTGCTCGCGCATGTTGAGCCGGCGGATGAAATGCGTCGGCACGCCCACCGCGTTGAGCCCGGTCATGAAGAACTCGGACAGGCGGTTGTTGAGCACGCCCTTGCCGTCGATGACGTCGTGCTTCTCGGCGTTGTAGGCGGTGGCGTCGTCCTTGAAGTACTGAACGAGGGTGCCGGGCTCGGGCCCTTCGTAGAGAATCTTCGCCTTGCCCTCGTAGATCTTGTTGCGCCGCGCCATCGGGACTCCATCGAAACGCGCCGGGGCGACCCCCGGCGACAATGGCGTCGACATAGGGCATGCCGCCCCCCGCCGCAAGCGCGGCGACCCTTGCAGCGCGGGCGCCGGACGGGCATACCTGAGCGCGACGCGCGGGGCGCCCCGCGCAGGCATCCTGAGGACACGACCGATGAGCACCTTCGACGACCGCGANCACGCCTTCGAGGCGAAGTTCGCCCANGACGCCGAGATGCAGTTCAAGGCCGAGGCCCGCCGCAACAAGCTCCTNGGCCTCTGGGCGGCCGAGAAGCTGGGCAAGACCGGCGAAGAGGCAGAGGCCTACGCCCGCGAGGTGGTCAAGGCCGACTTCGAGGAGGCGGGCCACGAGGACGTGGTGCGCAAGGTGGCCGGCGACCTCGGCAACCTCGCCACGCCCGAGGAGATCCGCGCGAAGATGGCCGACCTGCTCGCCGTGGCCAAGGGCCAGCTGCTCGAGGAATCCTGAGCGCGGCGCCGCCGGCGCCGTCCCGATCCGGCGGCGGCGCGACGCCGCCCTGCGCGGAGTCCCCGATGACCGACCTTCTCACCCGGTGTCTCGAGACGCGCGACTGGCTCCTCGCCGACGGCGCGACGGGCACCACGCTCTTCGAGATGGGGCTCTCCTCCGGCGACGCGCCCGAGCTCTGGAACGTCGAGCACCCGGACCGCATCCGCCGGCTCTACCAGGGTGCCGTGGACGCGGGCAGCGATCTCTTCCTCACCAATTCCTTCGGCGGCAACGCCTCGCGCCTGAAGCTCCACGCGGCCGAGACCCGCGTGCGCGAGCTCAACCGCGCCGCCGCCGAGATCGGGCGCGAGGTGGCCGACGCCGCCGGCCGCCCGGTGGTCGTCGCGGGCTCCGTCGGGCCGACCGGCGACATCATGGCGCCCGTCGGCAGCCTCAGCCACGCCGACGCCGTGGAGATGTTCCACGAGCAGGCCGAGGGGCTGAAGGAGGGCGGCGCCGACGTCCTCTGGCTCGAGACGATCGCGGCGCCCGAGGAATATCGCGCCGCCGCCGAGGCCTTCGCCCGCGCCGGGATGCCGTGGTGCGGCACCATGAGCTTCGACACCGCCGGGCGCACCATGATGGGCGTGACCGCCCCCGGCATGGTCGAGCTGGTCGAGGGGCTGCCCAATCCGCCGATCGCCTTCGGCGCGAACTGCGGCACCGGGGCGGCGGACCTCCTGCGCACGGTGCTCGGCTTCGCCGAGGCCGGCGCGACGCGCCCCGTCATCGCCAAGGGCAACGCCGGCATCCCGAAGTTCGTGGACGGCCACATCCACTACGACGGCACGCCCGCGCTGATGGCCGAGTACGCCGCGCTCGCCCGCGACGCCGGCGCGCGGATCATCGGCGGCTGCTGCGGGACGCAGCCCGCGCACCTCGCGCGCATGCGCGAGGCGCTGGAGACGCGCCCGAAAGGCCCGCCGCCCACCCTCGCCGCGATCACCGCCGCGCTGGGCGATTTCTCGTCGGCCTCCGACGGCACGGAGCCCGGCGCCGAGCCCGCGCCGCGGCGCCGCCGCAGCCGCCGCCGCGGCTGAACCCGGCGCTCGACCGACCAGGCGGAGCGGCCTTGCGGCCGCACGCTCTCTGGCACTTCGTGCGATCAGGGGGGCGCTGCCCCCCTCGGCCCTGTCGGGGCCTCACCCCCCGGGATATTTCGACCAAGAAGAAGAGACGGTCGCCGCCACTGCCCGGTCCTTCTTCTTGGCTCAAATATCCCGGGGGTGAATTGGCCGCAGGCCAAGAGGGGGCAGCGCCCCCTCCGCCCGCTCTCAGCGCGTGGCCCANTCCCNGAGCGTCACGGCGAGGTCGCCGTACCCGGTGACGCGCCGCTCGAAGGCGAGGCCGAGGCGTGCGGCGCANTCCCGCGCCTGCGCGGTNAGCGCCGGGTCGTCGGTCTGCGCCTGGTAGACGAGCTTTTCGTAGTGGCCGAAGTAGGCGTCGCGCAGCTCCGGGTGGCGGTCGAGGCCGAGGGGGCGCCAGACGAAGGCGTCGAACTGCCGGACGAGGAAATCGGTCAGGTAGAAGGCGGTGAATTCGTCCTCGGCGCGGGCGGCGAAGGTCTCGGTGCCCTCGAAGAAGGCGTAGCAATGCGGCCCCCGCACCATCTCGACGCCGAGCTCGGCGCAGACGGCGGCGAGGCGCCCGCCGGTGCCGCAGTCGGCGTAGACGACGTGGACCGCGTCGTAGGCGTCGCGATGGCGAATGACCGCCGCGCGCACCGCCTCCGGCAGGCGGTCGGGCGTGTTGTGCAGGATCGCCGGCAGGCAGTGCAGGTCGAGATGCGTCCAGCCGTTGGCGGCGCGCAGGGCGAGGATTTCGCGCGCGAGCGCGCCGCAGGCGATGAGCAGGACGCGCCCCGCGCGCGCGGGCGCGAGGCCCTCGTGCGTGAGCCTCTCCGGATCGGGCGCGCGCGGCGCGATGGTCTCTCCCGGCGCCACCGCCGGGTCCTCAGCCGGCGGCGAGCTGGTTGTGGCGGCGCGCGACGAGCGTCTTGGCGGTCTCGACGGCCACGGCCGCGTCGCGGCAGTAGGCGTCGGCGCCGATGGCGCGGCCGAACTCCTCGTTGAGCGGCGCGCCGCCGACGAGCACGATGTAGTCGTCGCGCAGGCCCTTCTCGACCATCGCGTCGATGACGACCTTCATGTAGGGCATCGTCGTGGTCAGGAGCGCCGACATGCCGAGGATGTCGGGCGCCTCGGTCTCCAGCGCCTCGAGGTAATTCTCGACCGGGTTGTTGATGCCGATGTCCACCACCTCGAAGCCCGCGCCCTCCATCATCATGGCGACGAGGTTCTTGCCGATGTCGTGGATGTCGCCCTTCACCGTGCCGATCACCATCTTGCCCATGCGGGGCGCGCCCGTCTCGGCGAGCAGCGGCTTGAGGATCGACATGCCGGCCTTCATCGCGTTGGCGGCCAGCAGCACCTCCGGCACGAAGAGGATGCCGTCGCGGAAGTCCTGACCGACGACCGTCATGCCGCCGACGAGCGCCTCGGTCAGGATGCGATAGGGCGCCCAGCCGCGCTCGAGCAGGATGCCGACCCCTTCCTCGATCTCGTCCTTGAGACCGTCGTAGAGGTCGTCCCACATCTGCTGCACGAGCTCTTCGTCGTCGAGCTCCGCGAGAACGATGTCGTCGTCGTCTTCGGCCATGGCGCGCTCCCCTCGGATCCGGCGCGGATACCACTGCATGCATCCCGTGCGCCCGTGTCTGCGGCAAACGCGCCGGGCGGACTTGGCGTTTCGCGACACAAGCGGAGCCGAAGCCGACCTGTGGCGCGTTCCTGCGCCGCCTGTGACCGGATCGCCGCAGGCATTGCAGGTGTTCGCTTTATGTTCTATCTTTGGGCCATGGTGTTCGACCCGTCCCGCCCCCACCACGTCGACCCGGCGCGCCGGCGCGGGCGCGGCGCGGCGAGCGCGCGGTCCGGGCGCTTCGACACGGCGCGCGAGGCGGTGGACGACGGCTGGGG
>PR_CR_10_Liq_1_inCRDRAFT_1001788_pt1 | contig 11705 bp, 11 predicted proteins | sample PRCRCaboRojoPR_3_FD_10241 | JGI IMG/M metagenome (IMG submission 10241) | reverse complement strand
CCGACGCTCGATACCGATGCGCTGGCGGCACTCGCCCGCGATCTCAAGTCATACGGGATCGAGCGGGTCGCGGGGCGCTTCCTCGTCGACGCCAGCGCGCTGCCGGACTTGCCCCATATCGATCCGGGCCAGCCGGATCATGTCGGCTACAACCCGGCGATCTCGGGGCTCAACCTGAACTTCAACCGCGTTTTCTTCGAATGGAAGCGGGGCGCGGGGGGCTACGACCTGACGATGGATGCCCGCTCGGCCCGCTATCGCCCGCGCGTGAGCATCGCGCAGATGGAGGTCGTCGACCGCGCCCACCCGGTCTATACCTATTCCGAGAGCGCCGGCCGCGATGCCTGGACCGTCTCCAAGAAGGCGCTGGGCAGCGGTGGCGGGCGCTGGCTGCCGGTCCGCCGGCCCGGGGGCTATGCCGGCGAGGTCTTCCACACCATCGCCCGCGCCGAGGGGATCGCGCTGTCGAAACCGACGCCGGGACAGGGCAGCGGGGCCGTGCTGGCCCAGCACTCGAGCGCCGAGCTTTCGGTGATCCTGCAGGACCTGCTGAAGTATTCCACAAACCTGACCGCCGAGACCGTCGGGCTGACTGCGACGCGGGCCCGGGGGGCGCCGGACGGGTCGCTGGCGGCCTCGGCCCGGGCGATGTCGGACTGGGCCACCGAACGCCACGCTGTCCGGCACATGGCATTGGTGGATCATTCGGGGCTAGGCCCGGACTCGCGCGTGTCGGCGCGCGCGATGCTGCAGATGCTGCTGTCTTCGGGCTGGGACGGGCCACTCCGGCCGCTGTTGAAGCCGGTGCGTTTCAAGGACGAGCGCGGCCGGCCGATGCGGAACCATCCGGTCGAGGCGGTCGCCAAGACCGGGACGCTGAATTTCGTCAGCGGGCTCGCGGGATACTTCCAGGTGCCCGGCGGGCGCCGCATGGCCTTTGCCATTTTTGCCGCGGACTTGCCGCGGCGTGCGGCGATCCCGCCCCAGAACCGAGAACGCCCGCCGGGTGCGCGGCCCTGGGCGGTGCGGGCGCGCGCGCTGCAGCAGGACCTGATCGAACGCTGGGCGCAGCTTTACGGGGCGTGAGCCGGGTCAGACCGTCAGGTGACGCGCCCGCGCGCCCTGTTCGATGGCCGCGCCGTGCAGGCGGTCGATGTTGAGCTGGTAGCGGATTTCCTCGAGCAGGCGCAGTTCCGTTTCGCCGAGGCGCCCGTCCGCCGCCGCCACGTCGCAGGCCAGCGCGTAGGCGGTCTCGTTCAGCCGCTCCGGCAGGCTCTCGCGGATGAGGGCGAAATAGGCGTCGAGCCCGTCCTCCTCTTCGAACAGGTCGAACACCGTCTCGGAAATCCAGCGCATCCGGTCGATGTCGTAATTCGCGAAGACCGGCAGCAGGTTCACGATCGACTGGATGGTGACCAGTTCCGAGGTCCGGATATCCTCGTCGGAAGCCGAAATGCCGATCATGACCGCGATCAGCGCATCCTGCGGCGTCAGGGTGGGAAGGTCTCTGGTCACGGCGTTCTCCATGCGTCTCTGCAGCTGCACAATATTGACGGCGCGCTGGGCGGGCAATAGGTAGCGGGCCTGACCGCGCGGCAGGGGCCGCGCCCACCAATCAACCCGGAAGTAGAGACATGTCTGATCTGCGCGACGCCGCGATGAAGTCCAAGGCCTGGCCGTTCGAGGAAGCCCGCCGCATCCTCAAACGTTACCAGAAGGCCGCGCCCGAGAAGGGCTATGTTCTCTTCGAGACGGGCTACGGGCCGTCGGGGCTGCCCCATATCGGCACCTTCGGCGAGGTCGCGCGCACCACGATGGTGCGCCGCGCCTTCGAGACGATCTCGGACATCCCGACCAGGCTGATCTGTTTTTCCGACGACATGGACGGGCTGCGCAAGGTACCCACCAACGTGCCGAACCAGGAGCAGATGCAACAAGACCTGAACCTGCCCCTGACCAGGGTGCGCGATCCCTTCGGCACCCATGACAGTTTCGGCCATCACAACAATGCCCGGCTGCGGGCCTTCCTCGACCGGTTCGGCTTCGAGTACGAGTTCGCGTCCTCGACCGAATATTATGCCTCCGGCCGGTTCGACGCGGCGCTGATGACCGTTTTGGAACGCTTCGACAAGATCATGGAGATCATGCTGCCGAGCCTCGGCGGGGTCGAGGCCGAACGGGTCAAGACCTATTCGCCCTTCCTGCCGGTCAGCCCCAAGACCGGCCACGTCCTTCAGGTGCCCACGCTGGAGCGCAACGTCGAGAAAGGCACCATCGTCTACCAGGAGCCCGACGGCGAGAAGATCGAGGTGCCGGTCACCGGCGGCCATGTGAAGCTTCAGTGGAAGCCCGACTGGGGCATGCGCTGGGCCGCGCTCGGCGTCGATTACGAGATGTATGGCAAGGACCTGATCCCGTCGGCGGAACTCAGCTCGAAGATCTGCCGCGCGCTGGGCACGCCGCAGCCTGAACTGTTCAACTACGAGCTTTTCCTCGACGAGAACGGGCAGAAGATCTCGAAGTCCAAGGGCAATGGCCTCAGCATGGAAGAATGGCTGACCTATGCCAGCCCCGAGAGCCTGTCGCTCTTCATGTACCAGAAGCCCAAGACGGCCAAGCGGCTCTATTTTGACGTGATCCCGAAGGCCGTGGACGAGTATCACCAGCATCTCCGCGCCTTCGAGACCCAGGATGCGGCCGGCCAGTTGAACAACCCGGCCTGGCACATACACGAGGGCCGGCCGCCGAAATCGACGATGGTCGTGCCCTTCGCCATGCTGCTGAACCTTGCCGCGGTCTCGGGCGCCGAGGACAAGGACCGGCTCTGGGGCTTCATCAAGCGCTATGCCCCCGACGCGAGCCCCGAGGCCAATCCCGATCTCGACGCCGCGGCCGAATTCGCAGTGCGCTATTTCCGCGATTTCGTGGCCCCCACGCGCGAATTCCGCGCGCCCAGCGACGCGGAGCGCGCCGCGATGGAGGATCTTGCCGGGCGCCTGCGCGCCTGGGAGGACGGGCTCGACGCCGAGGCGCTCCAGAGCGTCGTCTTCGCGGTCGGCAAGGAGCATGGCTTCGAGCCGCTGCGCGACTGGTTCAAGGCGCTCTACGAGGTGCTTCTTGGGGCCAGCCAGGGCCCGCGTTTCGGCGGCTTCATCGCCCTCTACGGCATCGATGAGACCGTCGCGCTGATCGAAAGGGGTCTTGCGGGCGAGCTGGGCTGAGCCGGCGCCGCGCCGCGTCCCGGACCATCCAGCGGATCTGCCGGCGTGCCGGCGGCGCATCGGGTCCGTGGGCGACGCGGCACGCGGCGCGCGGCCCGTTTCAGGCCGGCCGGCGGATCCCCGGACAGCACGATAGACCGCCGGCTCGTGGCGGTGGCCGAGACAGGCGCCCAGCTCTTTCGCCCCGGCGCCCCGGGCCGAAATTGAAACCGCCTGCCCCTTTGATCCGTATGTCAGGTAGCTGGTCTGAACCGAAAGGAAACCCGATGCGCCGCCTCGCCCTTGTCGTTACGCTCTTCGTGGCGGTCGCGGGACCGCTCCGGGCAGAGCCGGATCCGCAGGCGATCCAGGGGATCATCTCGTCCCAGATCGAGGCCTTTCTGGCCGAGGATGCCGATGCCGCCTTTGCCTTCGCCGCCCCGAACATCAAGCGGCGCTTCGGCACGCCCGAGGTTTTCGGCCGCATGGTCCGGCAGGGATACCCGATGGTCTGGGCGCCGGAGGACCTGCGGTATCTCGAGCTGCGCCGGATCGCCGGCACCTGGTACCAGAAGGTGCTGATCACCGATGACGACGGGGCGCTGCACGTTCTCGACTATGCCATGACCGAGACCGCGGATGGCTGGCGGATCGCCGGTGTGCAGATCCTGCCGGCGCCGGAGGTCGGCGTCTGACGGCCGTGGCGTAGGGGGGCACGCGCACCGCGCGGTCGGTTCACCCTTGCGAAAGACCTGTCCCTGACCCTTTTGCGCGATCCTCCGCCCGGCGTGGCGGCGGTCGCGTATCTCGGAGAGTCTCACTGATCCTCGCCCGGCCGGTCCGGGTGGCAGGCCGCGTCCGGCCGCCGGGCGGGGACTTGTAAAAGGACAGGTCATGAACAAGGCGATCACCGACGGGCTGGTCCTGATGCCGCCCGCCTTCGCAGACGGTTTGGACATCTGGTCGCGGGGCGACGGCACCCCGGGTTCGGCCAGCTACGCGGGCACCGGCAGTGCGGCGCTGGTGCCGGCCGACCAGGATTTCGGCCACTGCCTCGAACTGCTGAAGACCGAACCCGTGCAGAAACTGCGCTATACGGGCGAAACGCCGCTCTTGCCGGGCTGCTACCTGCGTATCCGCGCCCGGGTCAAGGCCGTGAGCGGCACCCTGCCGTCGGTGCGGATCGCGGCCTGGGCCGGCGGCCCGGGCGGCGCCCATGTGAGCGGTGTGCCCGAAACCGGGCCGTCGGTCGCGCTGACCGGCTACGGCCAGGTGGTCACGGTGGAGGCGATCGTCGGCACCGGAACCCGGACCGGCGTCGACATGCCATGGGGCACCGGCGCGATCTACGGGCATTTCGGCCTCGACATGACCGGCGAGACCGGCGGCGTGGTGCGGATCGACGCCATCGAGATCGAGGACGTGACCGGCGTCTTCCTGCGCGACATGATGGACTGGGTGGACGTGCGCGACTACGGGGCCGCGGGCGACGGGGCGGCCGATGATCATTCGGCCTTCCTCGCGGCCGACGCGGCGGCCGAGGGGCGCGAGATCCTCGTGCCGGCGGGACGCTACAGGATCGCCGAGTCGATCACCCTGCATAACCGGGTCCGTTTCGAGGGCCGGCTGGACATGCCGGCGGCAGCGCGGCTGTCGTTGATGCAGAACTTCGACCTGCCGAGCTATATCTCGGCTTTCGGCGGCGACGAGCCGATGGCCGTTCGCAAGGCGCTTCAGGCCCTCATGAACTTCACCGACCACGCCTGTCTCGACATGGGCGGACGGCGCGTCCAGCTTTCCGAACCGATCGACGTGCAGGCGGCGGTCGACAACAAGGAGGTCTTTGCCGTCCGCCGCGCGATCCGCAACGGCCAGTTCGACGCCCAGCCGGACCCCGCCTGGGACGATACGGTCGTCACCGCAACGGCCCGGTACGACCGGACGAAACCCCTCGAGCTGCGCGACGTCGCCAATGCCGCGCAGATCCCTGTCGGTGCGCTGGTCACCGGCGACGGCGTCGGGCGCGAGGTCTATGTGCGCGACAAGAACGTCGGCGCCGGGATCCTGCAGCTCAGCCAGGCGCTCCACGGGGTCTCGGGCACGCAGGAGTTCACCTTCCGTCGCTTCAAATACGTGCTCGATTTCAGCGGTTTTTCGTCGCTCAGTTCCTTCGTGATCGACGACGTCGATATCCAGTGCAACGGCCATTGCAGCGCGATCCTGCTGGCGCCGGCGGGGCTGGCCTTCCATCTGCGGGACAGTTTCGTCACCAAGCCCAAGGATCGCGGCATCACCTCGATCGGGACGGGCTGCCAGGGAATGCTGATCGACCGCAACCAGTTCCTGTCCAGCGAACAACCGGTCCGCGCCCAGGACCGGACGTCGATTGCCTTCAACGTCAACGCAAACGACGTGAAGCTGCGCGACAACCGGGCGGTCAAATTCGCTCATTTCGGGGTGATGCACGGCACCGGGCATCTCGTCAGCGGGAACCATTTCTTCCAGGGCGACGACGAGCAGAACGGCGTGCGCCAGGCCGGTCTCGTGCTGACAGACACCAATGTCCAGACCACGATCACCGGAAACTACATCGACAACAGTTTCATCGAGTGGGGCAACGAGCATGATCCCGCGCCGGAGATGTCCAACGAGTACTCCTTCGGCGGGCTCACGATCACCGGCAACACCTTTGTCGCGGCCCGTGTCGGACCCTGGTTCCGCTGGCTGGTTGTGAAGCCTTACGGTCCGGACCACTTCATCCACGGGCTGTCGGTCAGCGACAACGTGTTCCGCACGTTCAACGCGCAGGTCGACCGGGTGGAGACCGTCGACGAGAGCTTCGCAACGCTCGACATGGGCCGGGCGCGCAACGTGACCGTCAGCGGCAACACCTTCAACGGGGTGGGGCAGTTCATCGCCAATCCCATCGTCCAGGACCACAGCGCCGCGAGCCCGGACCGCGTCTGGACCATCGGTTTCGACGGCAAGCTGCCTTTCGGCGGGCGTGCGCGGCTCGTCTCTGCCGTGGTGGCAGAGGGCGAGATGCGTGGCGGCGGCGGGCAGGCGGTCTATGCCATGCCCTGGGTCGCGACCGAGACCGGCACCGCCCGCGACGAGGTCCAGCTGACCTGGCCCGAGCCGGTGGAGGGCCGCGTCCGCGTCACCGTGCGGATGGACAATCCCGCCTGATCCGGCCATGCGGCCCCGACATGCCGTGCGGCGCGGCCCGCGCCCGCCGCCGCGGCTCAGCCTGCCAGGTCGGCGGCGGCCAGGGTGAAGGCCTTTCCGAAACCGGCGTTCAGGAAGGCCGTNTCGANGTCGAAGACCACGAAGGCGAAATCGGTGAAGTCGGCATAGAGCGCCGCCCTGGGCCGCGCCGCCAGGTAATGCGCGCGCAGCCCGGCATGGGCGTCGCTCTCGCGCGGGACGATGGCGGCCCGCGCCTGGATCGTGAGGCGCGGATGGGTCAGGGGATCGCCCTTGGCCCCGGGCTCGCCGACGAGCAGCGAACAGCGTGGATCCTCGGCCAGCGCGGCAGTATGCGCGGCGAGCGAGGAGATCAGGCTCATCGGTCGCCCGTCGGGCGCGCGGGCCAGGGCAATGCGCGAGAGCATGGGCGCCCGGCTCGCGGGGTCCAGCACGCCCAGCGCGGCATGCCGGGCCGCGGCCAGCAGGGCGCGGGCGGTGTCTTTCGCCTCGGCGTCGGCGGGGCGGATGGGGGACGGATCGACCATGCGCCAAAGCTAGCCCGGTCCCGTGGATCCCGCCAGCCCCGCCTGCGGCGTCAGGGGACGTGCAATCGGTCGGCAACTGTGCCATGCTGCGCCGCAGCATAAGCCTTGGAGGTCCCGAATGCCCGGCAACATCATCACCATCGCCCAGCAAAAGGGCGGGTCCGGAAAGACGACGCTGGCGGTCAATCTCGGGCTCGCCTGGCACAAGGCGGGACGGAGCGTGGCCTTTCTCGACACCGACCCGCAGGGCAGCCTCGGGCGCTGGTTCATGACACGTCGCGCGACCCTTGGCGCGGAAGAGGGGATGGAGTTCTCCACGGCGTCGGCCTGGGGGGTATCCTATGAATGCGACAAGCTCGCGCGGGCCCATGACGTCGTGATCGTCGACACGCCGCCCAAGGCCGACGCGGACCTGCGTCCCGCGCTCAGGGCGGCCGACCTGGTGCTCGTGCCGGTCGCCTCGAGCCAGGTGGATCTCTGGGCCACCGAGGGGGTGCTGGACCTTGCCCGGCGCGAAGGCCGCCCGGTCCGTGTGGTGCTGAACCGCACCCGCGCGGGCACGCGTCTCGCGGCGGAGGTGGCGGAGAAGGCCGCCGCGCTCGATGCCGATGTCGCCGTGGCGGTCCTGGCAAACCGGGTCGCCTATGCCGAGACGCTGGGGCAGGGTCTTGGCGTGCTGGAAGCCGGCCGAAAGGGACCGGCCGCGGTAGAGATCACGGCGCTTGCCGACGAGATCGCCGCGGCGCTCTGACCCGGCGGCGTTCTGTGCCCTTGCAAGCGGCGCCGCGCTGCGTTCTCCTCTCGGATGTAAAGAGAGGAGGAGATTACATGCGACTGATACTCGCGATGACGGCGATCCTTGGGCTCGGCGCCGGTGCGGCCGCGGCGCAGGACGATGTCGAGGTGAAGATCGCCAAGGACCGGCCCACCGTCACGGTCGACACCGGCGGCGGAGAGGTCACGATCCAGCGGATCCAGGATACCGACCACGAGATCACCGGCGAATTCGCGCGGACATCGCGGCCCTGTCCACCGTTCTGCATCCAGCCGATGACGCCGGCCGAGGGCGTCACCACGATCGGCGAGCTGGAACTGCTCGACATGCTGGAAGACCCTGAGGCCATCGTGATCGACAGCCGCACCACCGACTGGTATGTCGACGGCACGATCCCCGGCGCGATCAACATTCCCTATACCCGCATCAACGACGAGCTGGCCCGGCTGGGCTGCGAAATCGATTTCGACGGCTGGATCTGCGACGAGGCCAGGCGGGTCGCGCTGTTCTGCAACGGGCTCTGGTGTGGCCAGTCGCCCACCGCGATCCGCAACATGATCGAGGCGGGCTACCCGGCCGACCGGATCTTCTATTATCGCGGTGGAATGCAGTCCTGGCGCGTGCTGGGGCTGAGCGTGACGGTGCCGGGATCCTGAGACCGGCAAAGCGACGCATGATATAGGTCAAGGCAAAGGGCGGGCCGGACGGGCAGGGTGACCCGGACAGCAAGGAGGTCCGCCCCATGTACAGCAACATCCTCGTTCCCATCGCCTTCGATCACGAGCGTGACACGAACGCGGCCCTCGCGGTCGCGCGCCAGCTGCGCGCGTCGGGCGGGCATATCACCGCGCTCAACGTCGAGGAGGAAGTGCCGCAATTCGTGGCGCGCTACATCCCCGAGGACAGCCGCGCCGACAGCCGCGAGGCGATCACCGAGGCGCTGCGCGCGCGCATCGGCCATGCCGAGGATGTCGAGGTCGCGGTCGTCACCGGCCATGGCGGCGAGGCCATCGTCGACTACGCCCGTGACCACGGCATTGACTGCATCGTCATCGCCTCGCACCGCCCGGGCGTGCAGGATTACTTCATCGGCTCGACCGCGGCCCGGGTGGTCCGTCATGCGCCCTGCGCGGTACATGTGGTACGCTGAGGCGGCAGGCCGAAAGGAGTCGCCATGCCAAGCATATCGACCGGTTTCGACGGGCAGACCGTCATCACCACGTTCGAGATGACGCCCGGCACCTGCCAGGACCTGCTGGAGGAACTGACCCGCGCCTATGACGAACTGATCAGCCACCAGCCCGGCTTCCTCGGCGCCGGGCTGCACGTGAACGACGCGCAGACCCGGATCGTGAACTATTTGCAATGGCGCCGGCGCGAGGATTTCCAGGCGATGCTGCGCACCCCCGAGATGCGCGAGCGGAACCGCAAGATCGCCGCGCTGTGTTCGCGGTTCGAGCCGGTGATGGTGGAGGTCGCGGCGGTGTTTTTGAGGGCGACATGCCGACGGTATTCCGGTATCTTGGTTTCCGCTTCTTCTTCTATTCGAACGAGGGAGACCCGCGCGAGCCGCCCCATGTGCATGTGATGGGAGAGGGCGGCGAAGCGAAGTTCTGGCTGCGGCCGGAGGTTTCCGTCGCGACAAGCGCGGGGCTCGACGCGCGCCACCTGCGGCGGCTTCTTCGGGTCGCGGAGGCGCGGCGGGACGAGATCGAGAGGGCATGGCATGAGCATTTCCGCTGAGACGGTGCGCTTCGACGACGACGCGATGTGGGTCACGCTCAGCGACGGCCGCGTGATCGGCGTGCCGCTGGCATGGTTCCCGCGCCTGTTGCGCGCCAGCGAGGAGGAGCGCGCGGCCGTCACGATTTCCCCCTTCGGCCTGCACTGGGAAGCGCTGGACGAGGATATCTCGGTCGCCGGGCTGCTGGCGGGCCGGGGCGACATGGGCGGGGTGGGGCAGGTGGCGTAGCGCTATGGTCGCCGTGCTCTGGTCACGGTTCGAGCCGATGATGGTGAAGGTGGCGGCGGTTTTTTGAGGGAAACTTAAGTTCTTAAGCTGCGAGGGATTCTAAAGCAGTTTCAAGAGCTATTGTACGTCCTCAAGAATCTTCCGTGACATGAAGAAAACTTCATGCCGCTATTGCAAGGGCAATTCGCGCACGGATTGATTGCGGCCCACGCAAAATCAAGATGCAGGGGGAAGTAGTTGGCGTCGGTTCGAGTCCACATAAAACTCACGCCATTTGGGTCGCCTTCTTCAACAACTAGAGTTCCATTTTTTTCAAAGCTAATCAAATTTGGGTGCTCGTAGACGCCAATTCTCTCCATAGGGACGTTGCGAATCGAGCTTCCATCGCCATTGGTGAGTTCGTAGCTGCCATCAAAAACCTTAAGGGCTGCCTTTGCGAACTTGATTTCAGCCCTTGTTATCTCGAACAGTCTTGGCGGCGTTGTTGTGATCTGAAGAACAATCCTTCGATGTCGTTCGCGTATAGTGACTGTCCGGCCCACCACGTCGACATCCCAATTCTGAACTCCAGCCTTCCACTCATTGTCCTCAATGATCATGGCTTCCGCCCCGTTGGAGGAAGGAAACCTTGCACAAAGCCGAAATGGGGCACCAGTTTCTTCTGGTGGCTTAACTTGGAGAAGAGACTGCCCACCGGCGCTGATAATGCTGCGGCTATTTCTTGCCACAATCGCACCCAGCTTGACGATCGGGGGTACACGGCACAAATCAAACATGCCAAAGGAATACCCACGCTTCTTGGTTTCGGGGTTCTTCTTGGCGCGCAACACGCTGGATTTCGAGAGAAAGCCGCGGGTTACCCTGTCGTGACAGGCCGCGCACAAGAGTGTCATTCTTGTCGGATCATGCTCTCTTGATTCCGAGAATACTGGATCGATGTGTTCATACTGAAAGATTGCGTTTCCACAAACGACGCAGCCGAAGCCCGCCTCCCGGCGAATTTGCCGTTTTATGTTTTCGGGGATGTTTCGACTCAGGCCAAACTTGTTTGTACTCGCCATTTCTCTCCACTCGTACACAATTGCGGCCGGTTATTACCGCCCCCGCTTCCCCCGCTGCGGCCGTGATCCCGCGCGCCCGGCGGTCGATCGGCCCTTGACCTTCTGCGCCGCCTCCACCGCCTCCTCGATCACCGACTGCCGCGCCAGCGGGTCGTCGTGGACGGCCAGGTCGACCGCCTCCAGCCGCTTCACCTCGTCGCGGAGCCGTGCGGCCTCCTCGAATTCGAGGTTCTCGGCGGCTTTCATCATCCGGTCCTTCAGCCCGTCGAGATGGGCCTGCAGGTTCTGCCCGACCATCGGCTTCTCGATCTCGGCGGTGACGCGGGCCATGTCCGTGTCGCCCTTGTAGAGCCCGGCCAGCACGTCCTCGACGTTCTTGCGGATCGTCTCGGGGGTGATGCCGTGTTCCTCGTTATAGGCGATCTGCTTGGTACGGCGGCGGTCGGTCTCGCCGATGGCGCGTTCCATGCTGCCCGTGACGCGGTCGGCATACATGATCACCCGGCCGTCCGCGTTCCGCGCCGCCCGCCCGATGGTCTGGATCAGCGAGGTTTCCGAGCGCAGGAAACCCTCCTTGTCGGCATCGAGGATCGCCACCAGCCCGCATTCGGGGATGTCGAGCCCTTCGCGCAGCAGGTTGATCCCCACCAGCACGTCGAAGGCGCCGAGGCGCAGGTCCCGCAGGATCTCGATCCGCTCGATCGTGTCGATGTCGGAATGCATGTAGCGCACGCGGATTCCCTGTTCGTGCAGGTACTCCGTCAGATCCTCGGCCATGCGCTTGGTCAGCGTGGTGCAGAGCGTGCGGTACCCCGCCTGACTGACGCGCCGCACCTCGTCCAGCAGGTCGTCGACCTGGGTGCCGACCGGGCGCACCTCCACCGGCGGGTCGAGCAGGCCGGTGGGCCGGATCACCTGCTCGGCGAAGACGCCGCCGGTCTGATCCAGCTCCCACGGGCCGGG
>PR_CR_10_Liq_1_inCRDRAFT_1001787_pt1 | contig 11710 bp, 7 predicted proteins | sample PRCRCaboRojoPR_3_FD_10241 | JGI IMG/M metagenome (IMG submission 10241) | reverse complement strand
TTGTCGCGTCATTCATCTATCCAGAAAACAAGCGCCTGTCCGAGACCGAAACGCTTTTGGTCGTGTTGTTCGACATGCTGCAACTGGGGTTGATGCTTTATCTTACTGGCGGCCTCAACAATCCGTTTTCGATCCTCATTGTGGGGCCGGTGATTGTCTCGGCCTCGGCGTTGTCGTCACGTTCGACCATGTTCCTTGGGTTAACGGCAATCTTGATCGTGTCGTTGTTGACCCAGCTTTACTTGCCCCTGCGCACCGAGCAGGGGTTTATCCTGCGGGTGCCGCAGATCTTCATCTTCGGCAATTGGGCGGCGATCGTCATCGCCGTGGTGTTCTTGGGGGTTTATTCACGCTGGATCGTATCCGAGATGCATTCAATGTCGGATGCCCTGCAAGCCACGCAGATGGCCTTGGCCCGTGAACAGAAATTGACCGACCTTGGCGGTGTGGTGGCGGCGGCGGCGCATGAGCTTGGCACGCCTTTGGCCACGATCAAGCTGACCAGTTCGGAACTGGCCGAGGATTTGGCCGATAGTGATGATCTGCGCGAAGATGCGCTTTTAATCCGCGAACAGGCGGACCGCTGCCGCGATATCCTGCGGTCAATGGGTCGGGCGGGCAAAAGCGACCAGATGTTGCGCCGCGCGCCGCTGACCGCCGTAGTCGAGGAAGCCGCAGAACCGCATGTCGAACGCGGCAAGGTCATCCTTTTCGAGCACGGCAGCGAAAGCGCTGGTGAGCCGCCCACTGTCCTGCGCCGCCCCGATGTGATTCATGGGCTACGCAATCTGGTTCAGAACGCGGTGGACTTCGCGCAAGAGAAGGTCTGGGTCGAAAGCCGTTGGACCGAAGACCGTATCGTCATTCGGATCATGGATGACGGGCGGGGGTACCCGCCGCATGTCCTGAACCGGATCGGCGACCCTTTTGTGCGTCGCCGCAGCAGCCCACCGGATGCCCGCCGCCCGGAATACGAGGGGATGGGCCTTGGCCTGTTCATTGCCAAGACGCTTTTGGAACGCTCGGGCGCGGACCTGAGCTTTGCCAATGGGTCGGACAGTTTCAAACGTCAATCGGCCCTGGCCGAGCGGACCGGCGCTTTTGTCGAGGTCAGTTGGCCCCGCGCGCGTATGGAGGCCGAGCCGCGTAGCGACCGCGCGCCGATGGGCGAGAACGAGCAAATCCGGCAGTAGCGCACCACGCGCATTAATCAGCGATTAACCAAGGATTAACCAAGATAGGAGCACTCTTCCCCCAAGGGCCGTCGCCAAGGGGAGTATCATGGACGTCGTGACACCGCTTTATATCCTGATCCTCATGGGCGCGGCGTCGATTGTGGCGCTTTTCGTTCTCTGGGTTTCGGGGCTTTTCCTGTCCAGACCCTCGGACCACGCAATACAAGGTCAAGCCTTGCCAAGTGACGCATACTTTCTGTTTCAGGACGACAGGTTGGCTGACATGGATATCGGCGCCGATGGCTCAATGGAAGATTTGCAAAGCTGGGAGGGCTTTCGAACAGCGATCGGGGCGCAGTTTCCGGATTTGCCCAACTCCCTTGCCGACCTGCCGGAAGATTTGGAGGTGCGCCTTCCGGCCATTGGCGCAGCACAGGGGGCCCGCCTCATATGCCACCGCCAAGGGGCAACGACCCGCCTTCGCTTGACCTTGGAGAACGCGCCGACGGCTTGGGACATCCTGAACAATGCCACGGCGCATCATCACCGCACAAACCTGATCAAGGCGTTGCACGACGCGCCCAATGCGGTTTGTGTCACCGATAGCGCCGGACGCGCAACATGGCACAACCCCGAATGGGCTTCGCTTCCCTCAGTGGTCGCCAATATCGCCATGGAAGAGAGCGGCGCAGACGAGAGCAATGCCGTGCCTGCCAGACGGATCACCGACCCTGATACAAGCCGCGCGTTCGAGCTGCGCATCGCAGCGCATGACACCGGCAGCTCGCTTTTCGTGTCCGAGATCACAGGCTTGGTAAGGGCAGAAAACGCCCAACGCAAATTCGTTCAGACGCTGACCAAGACCTTTGCCAACCTGACCACCGGCCTTGCCGTCTTCGACCGCAATCAGGAATTGGCCCTGTTCAACCCGGCGCTTCTGGAGCTGACCGCCTTGCCCGCCCCCTTCCTGACGGCGCGCCCGCATGTCATGAGCTTTTTCGACAGCTTGCGCGACCGGCAAGTGATGCCGGAACCGCGCAACTATGCCAAGTGGCGAAAGCATATCCTCGACATGATCGAAAGCGCCTCCGACGGGCTGTATCAGGAAAACTGGGCACTGCCCTCGGGCCTGACCTATCGGATCACGGGGCGGCCGCACCCCGACGGCGCGGTTGCCTTCCTGATTGAAGACATCACTGACGAGATGTCGATCAAACGGCGGTTCCGCGCACAATTGGATTTGCGGCAACTGGTGCTGGATGAAATGGACGATGCCATCACCGTCTTCGATTCCCGGAATCTCCTGATGTTCTGCAATCAGCGCTGTGCCGATCTTTTGGGGATCGACCCCGACAGCAGTTTCGCCGATTTCAGCGTCGCCGATATTATCAAGGCCTATACCGACACCCCGCTTGGTCACGCCGATTGGGGCGAGGTCGAAGCGCGACTTNCCTCGGACATGGGTGGCATGAAGGAAAAGTTTCTTCTTAGGGGGTCTGCAGGGCAAGTCATCGAATGCCGCGTGAGGTCGCTTTCGGGGGGCACGAAAATGCTGCAAGTTCGGCCAATGGCCACTTCAACAGAGCCGAGCCGCACGGCCGAACGCGCCTGATCCCACTTGCAGGCGGCGAAGGCGCGTGTAGTGTCGCGTCATGTCCCGCCAAACTGCCCGGATCACGACCGAAAGCCCCGAAGAAACCTGTGCCCTGGCGCGGGTCTTGGGCCCGCGTTTGGCCCCCGGTGACGTTCTGCTCCTGAACGGTGAGGTGGGGGCCGGCAAAACTCATTTCGCGCGGTGCCTTATTCAGGGGCTTTTGGACGAACCTGAGGATGTCCCCTCGCCGACCTATACCTTGGTCCAGAACTATCCGGGGCCTGCGGGCGAAATATGGCACGCCGATCTCTACCGCTTGACCGATACGAGCGAGATTGAAGAACTGGGCCTTGTCGACGCCTTCGAAACCGCGATCTGCCTTGTCGAATGGCCCGACCGATTGGGCGAGTTGACGCCGCCCGCCGCGCTATCCCTGACACTGGAAGCGCCGGCGGGGGATGACAGCCGTGTCCTGATCTTCGAGTGGTTGGACCCTGCATGGACACCCCGCGTGAAGGAGCTCGCCGATGTCGGATCGTGATCCCCTGATCGAGACATTCATCGAAGGCACCGATTGGAAGGGGGCGACTGTCGCGCCTCTGGCGGGCGATGCCTCGAACCGGCGTTATCTCCGGCTGACCCATCCCGAGGGCGGCAGCGCCGTTTTGATGGATGCGCCGCTCGAGAAGGGCGAAGATACCGCGCCTTTCATCCGCATCGCCGAATACCTGACAGCGCAGGGGCTGAGCGCGCCAAGGATTTTGGCGCGCGACGAGGCGCTGGGATTCTTGCTTTTGGAGGATCTGGGTGATGACCTTTTTGCCCGGGTGATCCCGCGCGAGCCAAACCTTGAAAACAGTCTCTATTCGGCCGCAACTGATCTTTTGGTGCAGTTACACGCGGCCCCACCAGCCGAAGGTCTGGCAGCCTACGACCCGCCCTTGATGGCTGATCTCGCCGCATTGCCGTTTGATTGGTATGCCAAGGTCGAACCCGGCCTGCGACGTGCCTTTGCGCAAGCGATGCAGAGCACGCTAGAGGGACTCCATGGCGCAAGCGATGTTTTGATTCAACGCGATTATCACGCGGAAAACCTGCTTTGGCTGCCTGAGCGTAAGGGCGCGGCGCGCGTGGGCTTGTTGGATTTCCAGGATGCCATGTTGGGCCACCGGGCCTATGATCTGGTCTCGCTCTTGCAGGACGCGCGGCGCGATGTGCCCCCGCGGATCGAAGAGGCAATGATCGACCGCTACATCGATCAATCCGGGCTGGACCCGATGCGATTTCGCGCCGATTACAACCGGCTCGGGGCCCAACGGAACCTGCGGATTGTCGGGGTTTTCGCCCGCCTTTGCATCCGCGACGGCAAGGCGCATTACGTTGACCTGATCCCGCGCGTTTGGGGTCACCTGATGCGCAACCTTGAAGACCCGGCACTGGCCGATGTCGCAACCCTTGTGCGCGGGCATCTTCCCGTACCGAATACCGCCACCCTCCAAAGGCTCAAAGACCAATGCGCGACAAACCAAACGCCCTGATGCTTTTTGCCGCCGGCTTCGGCACGCGCATGGGCGCGCTGACCGCCGACCGGCCCAAACCGATGATCGAAGTGGCGGGCAGGCCGCTGATTGATCACGCGCTGGAGCAGGTGCGGGGCCATGGGGTGGAGACCGTGGTGGCCAATGTGCATTACAAACCCGACCCCCTGATCGACCACTTGAAAGGGAGCGACGTGCGGTTTTCGCATGAAACGCCCGATATTCTCGACACCGGCGGCGGCCTTCGTCACGCGCTGCCGCTCTTGGGCGATGGGCCGGTTTTTACCATGAATAGCGATGCAGTCTGGAAAGGACCGAATCCGCTGTCACAACTGGCCGAGGCGTGGGAGCCTTCAAAGATGGACGCCCTTCTGCTCTGCCTGCCGCGNGAGAACGCCTTGGGCCACAAGGGTGCGGGCGATTTCATGGTTGCGCCGGATGGACGTGTTACCCGAGGTCCGGGGCAAGTCTATTCCGGGCTGCAAATCCTCAAGACCGACCGCATGCAGGAGGTTGGCGAGGATGTTTTCTCACTCAATCTTCTTTGGAACCGGATGTTGGAGGACGATCGCCTCTTTGCCGAATCCTATCCGGGCAAATGGTGCGACGTGGGGCACCCCGAGGGTATCGTTCTTGCTCAAGAGATGCTTGGATACCGCAATGTTTGATCCCAGTGATGCCCCCCGTGTCTTTGGCGTGCCGCTTGGCGTGGATTTCCCCAAGGCGCTGGTCGACGGGCTTTTGGCGCTGCAAGAAGGTAAGCCGCCCGAGGCGCTGGCGCGGGTGCAGCTGATCGTCAATACCCGCCGCATGGCCCGCCGCATCCGCGAGATGTTCGCCCAAGGCCCGGCGCTACTACTGCCGCGTATCTCGCTCGTGACCGATCTGGGCGAGGATTGGGCGATGGCGGGTTTGCCCGATGCGGTGCCGCCCCTGCGGCGGCGGCTGGAATTGCTGCAACTGGTGGAGCGCCTGCTGGAACAATCCCCCGATCTGGCCCCGCGCGCCGCGCTCTATGACCTGTCCGACAGCCTTGCCAGCCTGATGGACGAAATGCATGGCGAAGGCGTGCCGCCCGAGGTGATCGAAGATCTGGATATCTCCGATCAATCCGGCCATTGGGAGCGAATAAAGGCCTTTCTAGGCATTGTTAGACCCTATTTCGATGTTGGTCAGACAGAACCCGACGTGGAAACCCGGCAGCGCATGGTGATTGAACGCTTGATTGATCGCTGGCAGGAAACGCCCCCGGATCATCCGATTATTCTGGCTGGTTCAACCGGCTCGCGCGGGGCAACGCAGATCTTGATGCAGGCGGTTGCACGGCTGCCGCAAGGTGCGGTCGTGTTTCCGGGATTTGATGAAGACATGCCCGAGGACGTCTGGGACACACTCGAAACCCCGATGAGTTCCGAAGACCATCCGCAATATCGCTTTGCCCAATTCATGGCGCGGCTGGGTGGCCACCCGCGCGATGTCGCCCGATGGCCGTGGGCGCCGGGCCCGGTCAGCCATGACCGCAACAAGGTGATCTCGCTTGCCCTGCGTCCTGCACCGGTGACCGATCAATGGCTGCGTGACGGGCCGAATTTGCCTGATCTGACCAAGGCCATGGCCGATGTCACGCTGTTGGAGGCCGAGTCGACCCGCGATGAGGCACTGACCATCGCCATGCGCCTGCGTAAGGCCGCCGAGGATCAAACCACCGCGGCCCTTATCACCCCGGACCGAACGCTGACACGGCAGGTCACCGCACTTCTGGACCGTTGGGGCATAACCCCGGACGATTCCGCCGGCATACCGCTGCATCTTTCCGTGCCGGGGCGGTTCTTGCGGCATGTGGCGGACCTGATGCGCAACCGCCTGACGGCGGAATCGCTTCTGACCCTGCTCAAGCATCCGCTGACCCACACCGGCAATGCGCGTGGTCCGCACCTGCGGTTGACGCGCGAGTTGGAATTGCACCTGCGCCGCCATGGCCCGCCATTTCCCGATGCCGAAAGCCTGACCGCTTGGGCGGCTGGCCGCAAGGAGGAGGAGGCCGAGGAGTGGGTGGCGTGGATTCGAGACTGTTTCTGCGCAAAAGAGGTGCAAACCGACCAATCACTGACGCGCCTGGTAGAGGATCACATCGCCTTGGCCAGCCGTATCGCGCAAGGCCCTGAAGGCGAAGCCGCAGGGGCGCTTTGGGAAAAGGAAGCCGGGCGCGAGGCGCTGAAAGCAGTCACCGAACTTCAGGAAAACGCGAAACACGGCGGACAGCTGAACGCTCCCGATTACGCCAACCTCTTCAACGCCATTCTGGGCCGGGGCGAGGTGCGCAACCCCGACACGCCGCACCCGCATATCCGCATCTGGGGGACGCTGGAGGCCCGCGTTCAGGGGGCCGACCTTCTGATTCTTGCAGGGCTGAACGAAGGCAGCTGGCCCGAGGCGCCCAAGCCCGACCCGTGGCTGAACAGGAAATTGCGCAACGACGTCGGGCTTTTGCTGCCCGAACGCCGCATCGGCCTTTCGGCGCATGATTTCCAACAGGCCGCCACCGCGCCCGAGGTTTGGTTGACCCGCTCAATCCGGTCTGATGATGCGGAAACCGTGGTGTCGCGCTGGCTCAACCGCTTGGAAAACCTGCTCAAGGGCCTTCCCGAGCGTGGCGGCAAAGACGCCCTGGATGCCATGCGCGCCCGTGGGCAAAAATGGCTCTCGTTGGCCGAGCAACTTGAAGACCCGGGCCAAGCGACACCAGCCAAACGCCCCGCGCCTGTACCCCCGGCCAGCGCCCGCCCAAGAAAGCTATCGGTGACGGAGATAAAAACCCTGATCCGCGATCCTTACGCGATCTATGCCAAACATGTCCTGAACCTGCGCCCGCTCGATCCGCTTATGAAAGCGCCTGATGCCCTGTTGCGCGGCACCGTCCTGCACAAGGTGCTTGAGGTATTCATCGAGGACACGAAGGATGATCCAGATCTGCTGACTCGCAATAACCTGATTGCCATAACCGAGACTATCTTGGCCGAAAACGTCCCTTGGCCCGAGGTTCGCGCGATGTGGCTGGCTCGGATGGAACGGGTGGCCGATTGGATACTGGAGTCCGAGGAAACTCGGCGAAGCCGCGCTCGGCCAACTGTGCTCGAGGAAAAGGGCCAAGCGGAATTGCCCAAACTGGGGTTCACCCTTTCCGGCACCGCCGACCGGATCGATATGGACGANACCGGGCGGCTTTATATCTACGATTACAAGACCGGTGCCGCCCCCGCGAAAGACCAGCAGAAGCATTTCGACAAGCAATTGCTACTTGAGGCCGCGATGGCCGAGCAGTTCGGCTTTGGCGATCTTGCACCAAACAAGGTGGCCGGGGCCTATTACCTCAGCCTGAACAATGACCCCAAGGAAGTGCCAGCGCCCTTGGAGGAAGAGTCCGCCGAGAAGATCTGGAAAGAATTCGAGGCCCTGATCGCCGCCTATCTGGATGAGGGCAAAAGCTTCCCCTCGCGTCGAGCCATGTTCACCAAGGATATGGAAGGCGACTACGATCAACTGGCCCGGTTCGGAGAATGGGACATCACCGATGACCCGGAAGAGGAGCCGGTGACATGATCGAACGGGACGATGCCACACAACGGCAAGTGGACGCCGCCCGCCCGGACTGCTCGACCTGGCTTTCAGCCAATGCGGGGTCAGGCAAAACGCGGGTTCTCACCGATCGTGTGGCGCGGCTTTTGCTGGAGGATGTCGATCCACAACACATTTTGTGCCTGACCTATACCAAGGCGGCCGCCAACGAGATGCAGAACCGTCTGTTTGAGCGGTTGGGTGGATGGGCGATGCTGCCCAACGACATGCTGCGCGCGGAGTTGGAACAGCTTGGCGTGGAGCAGAGTCTGGGCGATGACACCCTACGCAAGGCACGGCGCCTGTTCGCCTGCGCCATTGAAACACCCGGCGGGTTGAAGATTCAGACGATCCACTCATTCTGTTCGTCGCTCCTGCGCCGTTTTCCACTTGAGGCCGGTGTCACGCCCCAGTTCACCGAGATGGATGACCGCACCGCAAGCCTTCTGCGCGCCGAGATCGTGGAGGAGATTGCCGCGGGGCCGCAGGCCAATTCCTTCTACGCGCTTGTGCGGCACTACACCGGTGGCGATCTGGATAAATTGATCGCCGAGATCGTCCGGACGGGCAGCGCGCTCAAAGCCCCAATCAATGACGCGGATTTGGCGCAGATCTTTGGCGTGCCAAGTGATTTGAATGAAGAGTCGCTCTTGGCTTCGGTCTTCTTGGGCAGCGAACGGTCGCTATTGGATCACTTGATCCCCGCGCTTGAGGCAAGCGGTCCCCGAGACCAAGGCGCGGGTGCAAAGCTTCGCGCTATTACCGCGCTTGACCTTTCCGCACTTGCAGTGCTTGAGGGTGTTTTTCTCAACGGGCCGGGCGCGAAAGAGCCATTTTCGGCCAAGATAGGCTCTTTTCCGACCAAATCATGCCGTGAGGGCCTTACGGCAATCATGCCGCAAATCGACGATTGGATGGCTCGCGTGGAATCGGCCCGCGACCGGCGACTTGCCCTTGCCGCCATGCGGAAAACCCGCGCCCTCCATAGCTTTGCCACCATCTTTCTTGAGGCTTACGAGGCGGCCAAGCTGCGCCGTGGGCTGCTTGATTTCGACGACCTGATCCTGCGCACCCGTGATCTTTTGACCAACCCCGATGTGGCGGCTTGGGTGCTCTATCGGCTGGACGGCGGGATTGACCATGTTTTGGTGGATGAAGCGCAAGATACCAGCCCCGTACAATGGCAAGTGATCGAACGCTTGGCACAGGAATTCACCAGCGGCGAAGGTGCCCGTGCCGATGCGCCGCGCACGATCTTCGTGGTCGGCGACAAGAAGCAGTCGATCTATTCCTTCCAAGGGGCCGATCCACGGGAATTCGACCGCATGAAAGACGAATTCGCGACCCGGCTTGAAGCCACGAACACGCCGCTTCAGGCCTTGGGCATGGAACATTCCTTTCGCTCGTCACATGCCATCCTGTCCTTGGTCGACGCGACCTTCTCGCAGGCCAAAGCAAGCGGTTTTACGCCGGAACAGTCCCACAAGGCGTTCAAAGCCGATATGCCCGGCCGGGTCGATTTTTGGCCGCTGATCGAAAAGCCTGAGAAGGAAGAGCAGCCCGAGTGGTACCTGCCTGTCGACACCAAAGCGCCGAATGATCCCGCGATCCTGCTGGCCCGCAAGATCGCCCGGACCATCCGCCAGATGATCGATGACCAAACGCCGATTCCGGACGGCAAGGACGGCATGGTTCCCGCCCAGCCGGGTGATTTCCTGATCCTCGTGCAACGCCGAAGCGCCTTGTTCCACGAGATCATCCGCGAATGTAAGGATCAAGACCTTCCCATCGCCGGAGCCGATCGCCTCAAGGTGGGCGCGGAAATGGCCGTGCGCGACCTTGGCGCGCTTTTGTCGTTCCTCGCCACGCCCGAAGACAGCCTTGCACTGGCCACCGCCCTGCGCTCACCACTCTTTGGCTGGTCCGAGGCCGAGCTTTACGATCTCGCCCATGGCCGCAAGCAAAAATACCTCTGGGCGGAACTCCGCGACCGCGCGGCAAAGTACCCCGAAACCATGGCGGTTCTGGGTGACCTGCGCAAACAGGCCGATTTCCTGCGCCCCTATGACCTTCTGCAACGCATCCTCACCCGCCACCACGGCCGCCGTAACCTTCTGGCTCGACTTGGCACCGAGGCCGAGGATGGCATCGACGCGCTTTTGTCACAGGCCATGGCCTATGAACAACGCGCGGTCGATAGTCTGACGGGGTTCCTTGTCTGGCTGGAAACCGATGACCTTGAGATCAAGCGCCAGATGGACAGCGCCGGCAACCGCATCCGGGTGATGACGGTGCACGGGGCCAAGGGGCTTGAAGCGCCTATCGTCATCCTGCCCGACACGGGTCAGCGCAAGAACGAGGTCAAGGATCAAATCCTTGCCCATCAGGACACCGCGCTTTGGAAAACCGGCGCAGACGACGCGCCGCAGGTGATCCGAGATATGATCGACGCCAAGAAATCCGCGCAATCCGCCGAGCGCGACCGCCTGCTTTACGTCGCCATGACCCGGGCCGAAAAATGGTTGATCGTGGCAGCAGCGGGCGATTTGGGCAAGAATGGTGACACATGGCACGACAAGGTCCGCATGGGGCTTGAGGCTTGTGGTGCCGCGCCACACCCGACTGAGGGCGAAGGCGCTTTGCGTCTGGAGTATGGCGATTGGGGTGTGTCAGGCGCAGGCAAAGAGCGCGAAACGGCTTCTACGGTACGCCCCGATCTCCCCGCCTATTTCCACGCCAAGGCGCCGGACAAAGCCACTGCTTTGGATACCCTCAAGCCTTCGGAGCTTGGCGGCAAGAAGGCCCTGCCGGGTGAAGGACTGGAGGAAGAAGAGGCCAAACGCCGGGGCCGCCAAATTCACCGCCTTCTGGAAATCCTGCCTACCGTGTCCCAAGACACATGGCCCGACACCGCCGCGCGCGCGCTGGCCAATGGCCCCGACGCCGCCGAGGGCGCGGAGCTGACCGCGCTATTGAGCGAGGCACAATCGGTTCTCACCAAGCCAGAACTAGCGCATCTCTTCACCCCTGATGTATTGGCCGAAGTGCCAATCAGCGCCAATATCGAAGCCCTGCAAAATCGCCGCATTCACGGGATCATCGACGCGCTGATCGTGACGCCTGACAGCGTGCTGGCGGTGGATTTCAAAACCAACACCGTTGTGCCCGACAGCGCGCAGGCCTGCCCCGATGGCCTCTTGCGGCAAATGGGGGCTTATGCCCATGCGCTGGCCGCGATCTACCCCGATCACACGGTGCAAACCGCTTTTGTCTGGACACGCACGGCAACTCTCATGCCCCTGCCCCACGATCTTGTGACCAAAGCGCTCAAGACCACGACCATTGCTTGACGCATCCGGCCCTCGTACATAGGTTGCCAATCAAACGCACACCCCTGTCAGGAGAAAGCCAATGGCCACTGTTGCCGTAACCGACGATACCTTCGACGCCGAAGTGAAAAATTCCGACATCCCCGTTGTGGTGGATTTCTGGGCCGAATGGTGCGGCCCCTGCAAACAGATCGGCCCGGCCCTGGAAGAGATTTCCGCCGAAATGGAAGGCAAAGTGAAGATTGCCAAAGTCGACGTCGACAGCAACCCCAACGCCGCCGTGCAAATGGGCATCCGCGGTATTCCCGCGCTGTTCATCTTCAAGGATGGCGAGGTTGTCTCGAACAAAACCGGCGCCGCACCCAAAGCCGCGCTGCAAAGCTGGATCGAAGAAAGCATCTAAGCGATCCGCTACAAGTTTCAAAAGGGCTGCCTTTGGGCGGCCCTTTTTGTTCGCAC
>PR_CR_10_Liq_1_inCRDRAFT_1001786_pt1 | contig 11711 bp, 10 predicted proteins | sample PRCRCaboRojoPR_3_FD_10241 | JGI IMG/M metagenome (IMG submission 10241) | reverse complement strand
CGAGGCCCGGCTCGCCGCCATCCACAAGGCCAGCGGCGGCTGTGTCTGGCTTGCGGAGGATGCGGCGGACGGCGGCGCAGTCGCCCAATAGGCCAAAAACAGCGAGCACGCAGCCACCCGTCTCGAAACAGCTCGCGCTGGGACGCGACGACGCAACCCAACGACGCTGCGGCTGCGGGCCGTCCAGCCAAGTCAGCGAGGATCAGCCTTGTTCTTTGCGTCGCAGCGGCGTTGCGAAAGCAAGCAATGTCGTCCCCGCCTGGTGGGCTGTGCTGCGACGAGCCCCGCAGCCCTCAACCGCTCACCGGAATCGAAAAGGTCCAGAAGTTGACGATGAGGTGGGCGACGATGCTCGCCACGAAGCCGAGGGCAATGTACTTGGTCCACTTCAGGTGCTCGAAGAAGGTGTAGATCCCCTTCGCCTGGCCCATCAGCGCCACGCCTGCGGCGGAGCCGATGGAGAGCATGCTGCCCCCCACGCCGGCCGTCAGCGTCGCCAGCAGCCACTGGCCCTGGGACATGTCTGGATTCATCGTGAGCACTGCGAACATCACCGGGATGTTGTCGACGATGGCCGACAGCACGCCCACCATGGTGTTGGCGAAGGTCGGGCCTACGTCCACATAGGCAAACTGCGACACCAGCTCCAGGTAGCCGATGAAGCCCAGGCCGCCGACGCAGAGGATGACGCCGTAGAAGAAGAGCAGGGTGTCCCACTCTGCCCGCGCCACCTTGTTGAAGATGTCGAAAGGCATGCTGTCTTCGAGGGTGCCCGCCCGCACCGTCGACAGCTCATGCGTTTTGTACAGGTAGTACGAGAAGAACTTCAGATACGCGAGCCCGGTCATCATGCCGAGCACGGGTGGCAGGTGGAAGAAGTTGTGCGCGCTGACCGCGGTGGCGATGGTGAGCAGGAAGAGCAGCACAATGCGCTTGGCCCCGCGCTTCATCTTGACCACCTCGTCGCTGGGCGGCGGCGTCTCGTCCGGGATGGCCTTGTGCATGAAGTAGGCGGGGACGAGGTAGTTCACCAGGGAGGGGATGAACAGCAGGAAGAAGGTCTGGAACTCGATGATGCCGTTCTGCCAGACCATCAGCGTGGTGATGTCGCCGAAGGGGCTGAAGGCGCCGCCGGCGTTGGCAGCGACGACGATGTTGATGCAGCCGATGGCCACGAAGCGCGGGTTGTCCGCACCCACCGCCATCACCACCGCACACATGAGCAGCGCCGTGGTCAGATTGTCCGCCACCGGCGAAATGGCGAAGGCCAGGAACCCGGTCATCCAGAACAGCTTGCGGTAGCCCCAGCCGCTGCGCACCAGCCAGGCCCGCAGCCATTCGAAGACCAGCCGCTCTTCCATGGCGTTGATGTAGGTCATCGCCGCGAGCAGGAACAGAAAGAGCTCGGCGAACTCCATGATGTTGTGATGCACCGCGTCTGCGACGAGGTGGTGGTCGCCGTGGTGCCCGGTGTAGTAGTAGGCAATGATGAGCCAGATGACACCCGCCGCCAGCATCACCGGCTTGGACTTGCGCAGGTGCGTGAACTCCTCCGCCATCACCAGCCCGTAGGCGACGGCGAAGATGCCGAGCGCAGTGAAGCCGACCCAGGTGGCGGTCAAGTCGAGGCGCTCACCGCCCTCTGACGCGAACGCCAGGCTCGGCACCAGGACAAACAACAGGGCCAGCATCGTCTTCACTGCCGGATGATGCATGGGAGCTCCTTCGGGAATCGGCTTGGTGGGAAGTCGTGACCGAACGGCAGGTCGATGCCGGGTGTGCAGCGTGTCAGGCATGCCGCCGCGGCGCCTGCGAAGGGCGCAATTGTAGTGGTTTTCTCGGGCGTCGCCGAGTGGGTACCGAGTGTCGGACCGGGGTCAGCGGATGGCGGCGAAGAAACCGGGCTCTGCTGCCGGCCTGCTGGGGCGCCGGCCTGTTGGGGCGTCGGCGGGAGGCCACCGGCGCCCGCGAGTCAGGAGCCCGCGGGTCGGCGCCCTGTAGGTCGGCGGAATGGTTGGGCTCAGTTGGAGTGCTTGCGGCTGCCGGCGGCCGGTGCGGCGCCGGCAAGGTTCTCGATGGTGGGCAGGTTCAGGATCTCGACGTGCTTGCGGTCCACCTTCACCAAGCCCTCATCCTGGAAGCGGGTGAAGAGCCGGCTCACGGTTTCCACGGCGAGCCCGAGGTAGTTGCCGATCTCGTGCCGCGACATGCTGAGGTAGAAGTCCGTGGGGGACAGACCGCGCTTGCTGAGCCGCTGCGACATGCTCACCAGGAAGGCCGCGAGCCGCTCCTCCGCGTTCTTCTTACCCAGCAGCAGCAGCATTTCGGCGTCGTGCCCGATCTCCTTGCTGAGCAGCCGATACATGGAGTGCTGAAGGCTCGGGATGGACGCCGCGAGCTCCTCGAAGCGCTGGAAGGGCACCTCGCAGATGGCCGAGGTCTCCAGCACCTTGGCCGAGCAGGCGTGGGCGTCCTGATCGATGGCGTCGAGGCCGATGATCTCGCCCGGCAGGTGGAAGCCGAGCACCTGCTCCCCGCCTTCCTCGCTCGGCGTGTAGGTCTTCACCGAGCCGGTCTTGACGACGTAGAGCGAGCGGAAGCGCTCACCGCTGCGGAAGAGGTGGTCGCCTCGGTGGAGGGGCCGCGAGCGCTTCACGATGCTGTCCAGCCGGTCCACATCCTCCGGCGACATGCCCATGGGTAGGCACAGCTGAGACAGCGTGCAGTTCTTGCAGGCGACCCGGATGGTCTCGAAGGAAATTACTTTGCGTTGAGTCAAGGCAGTGTACCTGGCTGGTTGACGGTCTCATTTTGCAACCCAGGTTGACATGCATCAAGGCCGATTCCCGCCGCTTTCACGCGTCTGTATTGGTGAAATTACTGAGGGGGCTGCGACGAAGCCGGATTGTGTGCTGCCGTAACGGCGGCTGGGACCGTCGGGCGACACGGCGCAGATGGCAGCGGCTCCGAAGGAGCGGACGCGGGGCGAGATGCGCGAGCGGGTGGCCGTCACCCATGCCTGCCAAACAAAAACCGCGCCCGAAGGCGCGGCTCCTGCGGCCGCCGGCGGGCGGCCCGAGGCAGGCGAGACCCGCCCTTACTTGGCCTGTTCGCCGGCCGGAGCGGCGGGCGCAGCCGGCGCGCCATAGGGAGCGCCGTAGGGCATGGGCGGTGCACCATAGCCGTAGCCCGGGTAGCCGTAGCCCGGATAGCCGCCGTAGCCGCCGTAGGGATAGCCGTAGCCGTACCCGCGCCCATAACCGTAGCCGCGACCGTAGCCACGACCATAGCCGCGGCCGCCGCCGGACATGCTCATGTTGAAGTCGCCGTAGCCGTCGCCGAACATGTCGCCGAGCATGTCGCCCATGCCGTCACCCCAGCCGGAACCGTAGCCGGGGCCGCCGTAGCCCGGGCCCCACCAGGCCTGCGCGGCGCTCATGGAGAAGGTGGCCGCACCGGCGATGGCGGCGATGCCGAAGATCTTGGCAAGCTTTTGCATGATCTGACGCTCCAAAGGGATCTCGTGTGAATTCAGCGTGCCGGGGCGGCGACGGCCGTGCAGGCCGACGGTCGGCCCCGGTGGTCCGTAGGATACGAACGCGGCGCAGTATACGTGTCCGGTTTCGGCTTGTGAAGTGCGCTAAAAGGCGGTTTCTTGGGGCAATTCGCCGCAAGTGGGGATGCCGCGGACGCTTTTTCGGCGCGAATTGAGGACGGGGGGCTAATTTGCTAACGTCCTGCCTGCGCTCGTGCTCTCACCCGCGGGTCGGCCCCGTCGTTGTCGGGTTTTCAGGAAGCCATGACCAAGCTTATTTTCGTCACCGGCGGCGTTGTGTCGTCCCTCGGTAAAGGCATCGCGTCCGCGTCCCTGGGCGCGCTGCTGGAGGCCCGCGGGCTGCGGGTCACTATGATCAAGCTGGACCCGTACATCAATGTGGACCCGGGCACCATGAGCCCGTTCCAGCACGGCGAGGTCTACGTCACCGACGACGGCGCCGAGACCGACCTGGACCTGGGCCACTACGAGCGGTTCCTGCGCACCCGCATGGGCCGCAACAACAACTACACCACGGGCCAGATCTACGAGAGCGTCATCCGCAAGGAGCGCCGCGGGGACTACCTCGGCCGCACCGTGCAGGTGATCCCGCACATCACCGACGAGATCAAGTCCAGCATCCTGCTCGGCGCCGACGACGCCGACGTGGCCCTGGTGGAGATCGGCGGCACCGTGGGCGACATCGAGTCGCTGCCGTTCCTGGAGGCCATCCGCCAGATGCGCGTGGAGCTCGGGCCCCGGGCGGCCATGTTCATCCATCTCACGCTGGTGCCTTACATCCGCACCGCCGGCGAGATCAAGACCAAGCCCACCCAGCACTCGGTGAAGGAGCTGCGCTCCATCGGCATTCAGCCCGACGTGCTGCTGTGCCGCGCCGAGCACGACCTGCCGGACGACGAGCGCCGCAAGATCGCGCTGTTCACCAATGTGCCGGAGAACGCAGTTATCTCTGCGGTGGACGCCGACAACATCTACCGGATTCCCATGCTGCTGCACGCCCAGGGGCTGGACGCACTGGTGGTGGAGCAGTTCGGGCTCGAGGTGCCGGCGGCGGACCTGGCTGAGTGGCAGCGGGTGCTGGACGGCTTCGAGCACCCGCACCAAACCGTCACCGTCGGTATGGTGGGCAAGTACATGGACCTGACCGAGGCCTACAAGTCGCTGTCGGAGGCGCTGGCCCACGCCGGTGTGCACACGGGCACGCGCGTGCGCATCCACTATCTGGACTCCGAGGAGATCGAGCGCACCGGCACCGAGTGCCTGGTCGGCGTGGATGCGGTACTGGTGCCGGGCGGCTTCGGCGAGCGCGGCATCGAGGGCAAGATCGCCGCCGCGCGCTTCGCCCGCGAGCACCGGCTGCCCTACCTCGGCATCTGTCTCGGCATGCAGGTGGCCGTCATCGAATACGCCCGCGACGTCGCCGGGCTCGCGGGCGCCCACAGCACCGAGCTCGACCCCGAGACCCCGCACCCGGTCATCGCCCTCATCACGGAGTGGCAGACCGAAACCGGCCAGCGCGAGACCCGCGCGGCGGACGCCGACAAGGGCGGCACCATGCGCCTGGGCGGGCAGAACTGCCGGCTGGAGCCGGGCAGCCTGGCGCGGCGGACCTACGGCCGCCACCAGATCCGTGAGCGCCACCGGCACCGCTACGAGTTCAACAACAGGTATTGCGACCTCATGAAAGACGCCGGCCTGCGCTTCTCCGGATGGTCACTGGATTCCAAGCTGGTGGAGATCGTCGAAATACCGGATCATCCCTGGTTCGTGGGCTGCCAATTCCACCCCGAGTTCACGTCCACGCCGCGCGACGGTCATCCGTTGTTCCGGGGCTTCATCGAGGCCGCCCTGGCGGAGCGGGGTCGCCGTGCGGCGGCGCCGTCGGCGGACAAGGTGGCCTGACGGCACCGTCGGCATCCAGCGTCGCCGGCGACCATGCCGGGCGCCGGTGCGCCGGCCCGCAAACAACTTCCTGCACCGCAAACGGCCCTCACCACATCGTCTCAAGCTCAACGACAGGCTCCCCATCGGGCGATTGCCCCTGCTGTAACCGCGACCCCTAGCCGGAGAACCGAACCATGTCCGAGATCGTCGATGTCCGCGCCCGCGAGGTGCTCGACTCCCGTGGCAACCCGACTGTCGAAGTCGATGTCATCACCGCCGACGGCGCCATCGGCCGCGCCGCGGTCCCTTCCGGCGCCTCCACCGGCTCGCGCGAGGCGCTGGAGCTCCGCGACGGCGACAAGGCCCGCTACGGCGGCAAGGGCGTGCTCAAGGCCTGCGCCAATGTCAACGGCGAGCTGAAGGACGCCGTGACGGGCATGGAGGTCACCGAGCAGGAGGCCGTCGATCGCAAGATGATCGACCTGGACGGCACCGACAACAAAGGCCGGCTGGGCGCAAACGCCATCCTCGGCGTCTCCATGGCCACCGCGCACGCCGCGGCGCAGGAGCGCTCCCTGCCGCTGTACCAGTACCTGGGCGACGACGCCGTCACCCTGCCGGTGCCCATGATGAACATCATCAACGGCGGCGAGCACGCGGACAACAGCGTGGACTTCCAGGAGTTCATGATCCTGCCCGTGGGGGCGTCGAGCATCCGCGAGGCGGTGCGCTACGGCGCCGAGGTCTTCCATGCCCTCAAGGCCGTGCTGAATGGCCGCGGGCTCGCCACCGGCGTCGGCGACGAGGGCGGTTTCGCGCCGGACCTGCCGAGCAACGAGGCCGCCATCGAGGTGATCCTGGAGGCCATCGACAAGGCCGGGTTCAAAGCCGGCCAGGACGTCTTCCTCGGCATGGACGTGGCGGCGTCCGAGTTCTACGAGGACGGCACCTACAACCTCAAGGGCGAGGGCCGCAAGCTCGACGCCGCCGGCATGACCGACCTGCTCATCGAGTGGTGCGACAAATACCCCATCCTCAGCATCGAGGACGGCCTCGCCGAGGGCGACTGGGACGGCTGGAAGGACCACACCGACCGCCTCGGCGGCAAGGTGCAGCTGGTGGGCGACGACCTCTTCGTCACCAACACCAAGATCCTTCAGGAGGGCATCGACAAGGGCATCGCCAACTCCATCCTCATCAAGGTCAACCAGATCGGCAGCCTCACCGAGACCCTGGAAGCCATCAAAATGGCCGAGGACGCGGGCTACACCGCCGTGGTCTCGCACCGCTCCGGCGAGACCGAGGACACCACCATCGCCGACCTGGTGGTCGCCGCCGGCACCGGGCAGATCAAGACGGGCAGCCTGTCGCGCTCGGACCGCGTCGCCAAGTACAACCAGCTCATGCGCATCGAAGACCAGCTCGGCGACGCCGCCGTCTACCCCGGGCGCGCCGCCTTCAAGCACCTCTGAGCGCCCACCGCTGAGCCCCCCCTTTTTCAGCTTGGGACCCCACAGGCCATGGACACGCAGCACAGGACCGGGACATGACACGCTGGGTCATCCTCGGACTCCTGCTGCTGCTGGGTCTGCTCCAGTACCGGCTCTGGGTGGGCGACGGAAGCCTTGCCGAGCTGCATGCCCTGCGCGCCCAGATCGACGAGTATCGCCAGGAGCTGGAGCGCCTGGAAGCCCGCAACCTCGCCCTGGCCGCTGAGGTCGAGGACCTGCGCAGCGGCCTCGAGGCCATCGAGGACCGCGCCCGCAGCGAGCTCGGCATGATCCAGCGCGGCGAGGTCTTCCTTCAGGTCATCGAAAAGCCCGAGCAGGAGGGCGGCCAATGAGGCATGGCGCCGACTTGAGCCGGGCGTGCCGCCGGGTGGGTCGCAAGTGAGCACCGGCGTGCGCTGCTGGGGCCTGATCCCTGCCGCCGGCGTCGGCCGGCGCTTCGGTGCCGAGGTGCCCAAGCAATACCTGGCCCTGGCCGGTCGGCCCGTCATCGACCACGCCATCGGCGCCTTCGTGGCGCATCCCGGCATCGCCGGCTGCGCCGTGGTGCTGGGGGCCGAGGACGGCTGGTGGGCGGATGTCAGCGCCTACGCCGGCCATCCCAGGGTGCTGCGGGCGCCGGGCGGCGCCGAGCGCTGCCATTCCGTGCGCAACGGCCTGGAGGCGCTGGCGCAGCGCGCCGCCGACGAGGACTGGGTGCTGGTGCACGACGCCGCGCGCCCCTGCCTGCGCCGCACCGACCTGGACCGGCTGCTGGAAGCCCTGCAAGATGAGCCCGTGGGCGCCCTCCTTGCCGTCCCCATCGCCGACACCGTCAAGCGCGCTGACGCCGGCCAGGTGGCAGAGACCCTGCCGCGCAGCGCCCTGTGGCGTGCCTACACCCCGCAGGCCTTCAGGCTCGGGCTGCTGCGCCGCGCCCTGGATCATGCCGCAACCAAGGACCTCATCGTCACCGACGACGCCAGCGCCGTGGAGCTTCTGGGCTTAAGGCCGGCACTCGTCGAGTGCAGCGCCGACAACATCAAGATCACCCGGCCGGAGGACCTGCCCTTGGCGGCCTTCTACCTGGAACAACAACGGGAGACGCCATGCTGATCGGGCAGGGTATCGATGCCCACCGCTTCGCACCCGGCCGCCGCTTGGTGCTGGGCGGCGTGACCATCCCCCACGACCAGGGCCTCGCCGCCCACTCGGACGGCGACGTGGTGGTGCACGCCCTCTGTGACGCCCTGCTCGGCGCCGCCGGGCTCGGCGACATCGGCCACCACTTTCCGGACACCGACGCGGCCTATGCCGGCATCGACAGCCGCATCCTCCTCGGGCGCGTCATGGAGGCACTGGCCGAGCGGGGTTTAACCGTGCACAACGCGGACCTCACCATCGCCGCGCAGCAGCCCAAGCTCGCCCCACACATCGCCGCCATGCGCCAGATCCTGGCGGCGGATCTCGGCTGCCCGCCCGAGCGGGTCAACGTCAAGGCCACCACCACCGAGCGCATGGGCTTCACCGGCCGCGGCGAAGGCATCGCGGCCTTTGCCGTGGTGCTCCTCGAACAGTCGTGAGCGCCCAGGACCCGCCCCCCGGCGCCGACACCGCAGTGGCGCCTCAGCCAGGCGACAGCGCCATCGGCACCCCGCCCTGGCGCAGCTTCCGCACGCTGCCGCACGCCCACGGCGCCCCCCTGATCCGCTTTCGGTTGCGCTCGCAGCCGGCGGACTTCGTCGTGGACGAAGTGCTCGCCTTCGGCCCCGACGGCGACGGCGAGCACCGCCTGCTGCGGGTCCGCAAGACCGACGCCAACACCGACTGGGTGGCGCGGCGCCTCGCGGGTCTCGCCGGTGTGCCGCATAAGGCCGTCGGCTATGCCGGGCTCAAGGACCGCTTCGCCGTCACCACCCAGTGGTTCTCCGTGCATCTCGGCAAGCGGCCCGAGCCGGACTGGACGCTGCTCGCCGGCGACGGCATCGAAGTGCTGGAGGCCCATGCCCACAAGCGCAAGCTCCGCCGCGGCGTGCTCGCCGGCAACGCCTTCGATCTGGTGCTGCGAGACGTGCACGGCGACACCGAGGCCCTGGCCGCACGGATCGACACCCTGGCCCGCGAGGGCGTGCCGAACTACTTCGGCCCGCAGCGCTTCGGCCGCGACGAAGGCAATCTGCACCGCGCCGCCGCCATGCTCACCGGTGCCCCGGCCGAGGACGACCGCGGTCGCCGCGCCGACCGTCACCTGATGGGGCTGTACCTCTCCGCCGCGCGCTCGCAGCTCTTCAACGAGGTACTTGCGGCGCGCGTGGAGCGCGGCGACTGGCACAGCGCCCTGCCCGGGGAGCGGCTGCAGCTGCGGGGCAGCCATTCCCACTTCCTCGCCGAGACCATCGACGAGCGCATCCACGCGCGCGTGGCCAGTGGCGATGCCCAGCCCACCGGGCCACTGCTCGGCGCCGGCGAGCCCCTCACCGCCGCCGAGGTGGCGGCACTGGAGGCCCACATCACCGCGCCCTTCGCGCAGTGGCAGCAGGGCCTCGCCCACGCCGGCCTCAAGCAGGAGCGCCGGCCCCTGGTGCTCTACCCCGAGGCCCTGCGCCTGCACTGGACCGCGCCGGATCGGCTGCGTATCCAGTTCAGCCTGCCCGCCGGCAGCTATGCCACCGCCCTGCTGCGGGAGCTCGGGGACTGGGAATAAGATCATCATCGCCCGGAGCGAGCCGCCGGAGCGGAGCCTGCGGGTGATCGAAGAAACACCTGGCGCCTCGGTCGACGCCAGGCCTGCGCGACAGCTTTCTCCCGCAGAGCAGACGCTGGGCGCTTGACGACGGTGGGCAGCAATCGGCCAGAAGCCGACATTGACGGCCCCAGCCTCCCGCGGCAGCATGCAGCTTTGAGCGGACCAAACCTGACCTAAGCTAAGGTCGCACGAGACGCCGCCACCTCCGCCGGGGTCGGTGATCGTCTATCGCTCGCCGAGGGTCTCGTACTTCTGGATAACTGGCGGTTCAGAGGAGTTATCCGGAAACGGGATGATCACTTGTTGGGCATGGAACCAAGAGAGACGATGCAAGAGAAAGTATATCTCGACTCCACCATCCCCAGTTATTACTTTGATAATCGTGAATCCGTAGCTGCCTTTACAGCGGTTACAAGAAAATGGTGGACAGAAATGTCCACCAGCTACGATCTTTTCATATCTGACGCAGTGCTCCAGGAGTTGAATGCCGGCGATTACCCGCGAAAAGATGAAATCATCGAATTCGTGTCAACGATTCCGTTGCTGCCGCTAACCGCGGATCTTGAGCATATCGTCGAGTTCTATGTGGCCAACTACGTTATGCCGAAATCTCTGGTCGGAGATGCACTGCACCTGGCCTGTGCGAGTTATTATGATATGCAGTATCTCCTTACATGGAACTGCAATCACCTCGCTAACGCGAACAAGAAGCGGCACATCCGAGTGATCAATGGCCGTCTTGGTTTATCAACACCTGAAATAATCACACCGCTTGAGCTATTTGCAGAGGAAGAGAATCAATGATTGAGTCAGAAATACTCCAGGAAAAGTATCGCGTGCAGAAGCGGCTATCTGAAGAAAACACTTCTATCCACGATTATCTCCTACGTTCACATCTAGCCGCAGAGCAGGTTGCCACGTCACACGGGTTTCGCCTCCAATACGCAAAATTGCCCCACAAAAGGCTCCAGCCGACTGCCGAAAGTGCCGCTCGCTCCGCTCGCGCCACTTTCGGCAGCGGTTGAGCCAATCGTTATTGAGCCTGCCCCCAGGTAGTTCAATCTGGGGAAAAGGGGCCAGGGGGAAAAGGGGCCAGGGTCAATTAAATGTCGTTCTCCGCTCGCGTAATTGACCCTGACCCCTTTTCCATCGGGACTCTCCACAGTCGTGTGCTTGGCGGCTCACGAACGGAGTTTCTCCGATGGACTCCTGCAAATGTCAAACTGCTACTGTCACTCCGGCAAAGCCGGGGGATTACCTTTTCCATTTATTGGGGGATAGCTCAGGGGCCGACCACCTTCGCCGAGGAGTGACGCGGCGGCAACGAAAATGGTGAAAATGGTAAAGCGTCACCGTAACTCCTGGTCCCAATCCGATTATGCGTGTGCGCATCGGTCCCGAGTTGTTGCGCAGGCTTTCGGCTTCAACTGGTGCATTATTTTCATGAGACATCTTGACAACCTTATCCTCGGAGTTGTTTTGCTCGTCGTAATTGATGTTGCTCATGCTGACACCTATCGTTGCTTAGGAAGTGAGGTCGTCACCGAACCGTTTACCTACGATCTCAGCATCGAGCATGATCATATCGATGTCCATATAACCATCAACGATCAATTGCCGACGAGAAGATACTTCGTGGTCGGAAAGGAACAGAGAACGATCTTCGCCAGCAATGTCCGAGCTACCCCCTCAGGCGCGACATCTGAGAGCGTTATATCGGTCGGTACGATCGTTTTCGACGTTAAGCGCAAGGTACTTTGGGATCTTAATATAAATTACTGGCCTGATCGACCAGGGGTCGTAGACAAATGGGGTCCGTTTGGAAAGAACGCGCCAGTGTTCTTTAACGGGCCATTTAAATGTACTGAGAGATAGTTTTTTCGCCAGATTAAGCAATAACGTTATGCGCCTTGTCGGCACTAGAGACTGCCGTTCCACGCCCCCTGTGTCAGGCTAGTTGTCGCCTCCACCTTGTAGGACTGTAACCGCAACAGGGGGCGAAGACGAGAGACCCGTGCCGAGATACTCCGACGAACGC
>PR_CR_10_Liq_1_inCRDRAFT_1001785_pt1 | contig 11713 bp, 7 predicted proteins | sample PRCRCaboRojoPR_3_FD_10241 | JGI IMG/M metagenome (IMG submission 10241) | reverse complement strand
TACGCAAGCTGATTTCCGCCGCCCACGATATTGCTACCACCGGTTACCAGCCGGAAGGGCGCTCTGCGGAAGAGTTGCTCGACGAAGCCGAGCGTCGAATTATGCAGATTGCTGAGGATGGCCCCAAGACCGGTGGTCCCCGAGGCATGGAGCCGCTTCTCACTGGCGCCCTTGAGCGAATCGAAGAGTTATTTAACTCCGGTGGTGACATCACAGGGCTCACGACTGGCTTTATTGATCTCGACAAGATGACCTCGGGTTTGCAGCCGTCAGACTTGGTGATCGTTGCGGGTCGTCCATCGATGGGTAAGACCAGTTTCGCAATGAATTTGGTGGAGAACGGCGCTTTTGGCACCGACCGACCGATTCTGGTTTTTTCCATGGAAATGCCAGCCGAACAGCTAGTTATCAGAATGCTGTCGTCCATGGGACGTATCGATCAGACCCGTGTACGGACCGGTAAATTGGAGCAGGAGGACTGGCCTAAGCTGTCCGCCGCCATGGCTAAACTCAAAGAAGCGCGGGTGTTCATAGACGATACCCCCGCTTTAACACCCACTGAATTGCGCAGTCGTGCCCGTCGTGTCGCTCGAGAGCACGGTGCTCTTGGCATGATCATGGTCGACTACTTACAGTTGATGCGTGTTGCTGGTGCCAATGAAGGCCGCACCGCGGAAATTTCTGAAATATCGCGAAGCTTGAAGGCCATCGCAAAGGAATTTAAGTGCCCAGTGGTGGCGCTATCGCAGCTAAATCGCTCCCTCGAGCAGCGTCCCAACAAACGACCCGTCAACTCCGACTTGCGTGAATGTGTGGTGGGTAGCACGGGGGTTTATCTGGCCGATGGACGACGTGTGCCTATCGCCAGTCTTGTGGGCACGACGCCAAGGGTGTTGTCGGTGACCGAGCAAGGTGTTGTTGAGCCGGCCCCCGCTGAGGCGGTGTGGTCGGTCGGTAAGCGAGAGGTATTTCGCATCGAGCTGGTATCGGGGCGGTGTCTGTACTGTACGGCGCAACATCGATTGCTGACACCACAGGGTTGGCAACGTGTCGAACAGATGGCAGCCGGACAACGCTTAGCCCTCGCCGGGTCAGTGCCAGCACCGCTACACAGTGGGGAGCGTGCCGAAGATCTCAGTGATGATCAGGTGGTGCAGCTCGCCGGGGTTGATTGTCGTCACTCAGGTATTCCGGCTAGGGCGTTCGGTCTGGATGAACGTCAATTAGCACTGTTCATGCATCATGTGTGGCGAGTGAATGGCACCTTATGCCCCGATCGTTTGTTTATGGGTGGCCTGTCCAGGGCCGTGAGTGATGACCTGGCACTGTTGTTATTGCGTCTGGGCATTTTCTCGCACATCCGCCCAATGGCTACCCACAGTGGCGATGTCATTTTGAGCTTGCCATATCCGACGAAGCCGATCGGCGACGTTTCCTTGAGGGTGTCGCTGCCGTGGCATCGGGTACTCATTTGTTTGAGCGCGTCTCTCGCGCGCCTTCGACCTGTCAGTCGACATTGATGACAACACGCAAACGATGGGCGATGTGCGTTGGGACGCCATCGTTACCATTGAGCATCAGGGTCAAGAAGAGGTCTTTGACCTGACGGTACCGGGGAATGCCAGCTGGCTCGCCGATGGCATCGTGAGCCACAACTCCGGTGCTATTGAGCAGGATGCTGACGTCATCATGTTCATTTATCGTGATGAGGTCTATCACGAAGACTCCCCCGATCGCGGTGTTGCTGAGCTTATTATTGGCAAGCAGCGAAATGGACCTATTGGCACCTGCAAGCTGGCGTTTAGAGGGGAGTTCACCCGCTTCGAGAACTTGGCGCGGGACTACTACCAAGACTATAACTAAGCAGGTTACAGAAGCCCCTGAGTAAGGTCTTCGACGTGTTGAGAGAGCGGTATAAACATGGTCATTGAAATTGACAAAGAAGGCACACTCAATGGGTTGGCCGATGCAATAGCGCGAACCGTGAAGGTTGAGCGTGTCACATCACTCGTTATTTTGGTTTGTGCTGATAATGGCTTCACCCCCGACGATATGGATCCGCTATTACAGTCCATCAATGTGCCGCTGATGGGCGGTGTATTTCCCAACCTTTTGGTGGGTCGCGAGCGACTGACCCGGGGTTGTGTGGTGTGGGGTGTTCGGCGACCGTTATCGGTGGGTACCATTCGAGATATCAGTCATCCCGATATCGATCTAGAGCTAGCGGTGGAGCAGGCCCTAACCCCCGCTACAGGTCGCGCCCTTCAGGTTATCTTGGTCGATGGCTTGGCATCGGGCATCGGCGCATTAATGAACACGTTTCACGAGGTGGCCGGTATTGGTTCAGATACCATCGGTGGCGGTGCGGGGTCCCTCGATTTTGTGCAGCGTCCCTGTCTGCTGACGAATGAGGGAATGCTACAAGACGCTGCTGTCATCGCCACGCTTCCCGGCCATGCAGGCGTCGGTGTCGCGCATGGATGGCGTTATATCCAAGGGCCCTATCGAATTACCGAGTCGGACCAGAACACGATTATCAGCCTCGATTGGCGGCCGGCGTTCGAGGTGTATCGAGAGGTCGTTGAAGCCCACAGCGGCCAAACGTTCACCGACGACAACTTTTTCGACCTGGCCAAAGCCTATCCCTTTGGGCTCGCGCGTATGGATGCGGAACGTGTTGTGCGCGACCCACTCTTTGTGCGAGACGACGGTGCCCTTGTTTGTGTTGGTNCAGTTCCCGAGGGGGATCACGTCGATATCCTCCACGGCGATACACCGTCACTGATAGAAGCGGCTGCCAGTGCCCGCCAGATTGCGGAGCAGCGATTGGCTGAACCGTTAGCNACGCGNTTGTTTATGGACTGTATTTCGCGAGTATTGTTCCTCGGCGATGACTTCGATACCGAGTTGGCATCNGTGGCGATTGATGATGTTCCGCTCATTGGTGCCTGCACCATTGGCGAAGTGGCTAATCATGGCGGTGACTACCCCGAGTTCTACAATAAAACATCGGTGGTGGCGGCGCTGCCCTTATATACCGAGTTCTAGGCACTATCATGCCAGCGTCCATGCCAGCGTCGGCCCAATTTGAAATGCAGATCTTATTTGAGATTGCCATGTCTATTGGCAATTCTTTGGATCTGCAGGAAATGACTAAGGCGGGTCTTCGAACCTATTTGCGCAAGCTCAACTGTCCTCTGGGTGTGGTTTTTAAACGCGGCGAGGATGGTGTGTTGGAAGAGATCGTGGGCTTACCCCGTCGTGCCGGGGAGCACCCAGCCATCGAACAGGCCAAGGACTTTTTAAGGGNCAATACCGCGTTGTTCGACAAAGTGAACCGTTTGCAAACCGAAGAGGGCGATCAGGTGTACACCATGCCCCTGTCAGATTTCGGTATTTTGGTTTTACATCGCAGCGACCGAGCTCTTGATGACGGTATGGTGGCATCGTTGGGTGCGGTCAATAANAAATTCGGTGAGGCNTGCTGGGCTTGTGAGCGACAATCCCAATTGGCAGAGGCCAAGGAGCGAGCAGAGGCCGCCGATCGCGCTAAAACCCTCTTTCTNGCCAACATGAGCCATGAAATCCGCACCCCTATGAANGGGGTNCTNGGGTTGAGTCANTTGCTGTTAACACGCTCGTTGCCTGAGCGTGAACANAGCTATATTGAGACCATTGCCGGCAGTGCCAGTGCATTGCTGTCGGTGATTGACGATGTACTGGATATGGCTCGACTGTCCCATGGCGCTGTCGATATCCAGTCACGCCCCACCCCTATTGCAGCCGAACTTGAAAGTGTGGTCGAGATGTTGGCGCCGGTTGCGCTAGAGCGCGGTCTAGAGCTTAGTTGTCGACTCGATCCGAACCTGCCCAGCCGTTGTAGCGTCGATATTCATCGGTTGCGCCAAGTGTTAATCAAACTGGTTGCCAACGCCCTAAAGTTTACGCCATCGGGGTCAGTGGTTTTGGCGGGTACTGTGGCCTGGCTAGATCAGGATCGTGCAGGTCTCCGTTTGTCCGTATCGGATACCGGTATCGGTATAGACCCATCGGATCTCGAAACCTTGTTCGAACCGTTTCGTCAGATTGACAACAGTCACACACGACAGCAACAGGGCGCAGGCCTTGGATTGGCGATTGCCGATCAAATTATTGGGCTATTGGGTGGGACCCTCAGTGTCGAATCAAGGCTGGGAGAAGGCTCGACCTTCACAGTGGAATTACCGGTGGCGCTGGTTGGCGCCGAGCAACCACCCGCGATCGACCAGGCATCTGAGGGTAGCGATAGTGAATTTGCGGGCATGCGATTACTGGTGGTCGACGACGACGCAACCAATCGATTCGTTATCTCCGAGGCCCTTGAGTTATTAGAGGTCGTCCACGACACCGCTTGCAGTGGGCGTGAGGCGATTGCCGCCGTGCAGCAGCATGATTACCACCTGATATTGATGGATATACAGATGCCAGACATGGACGGCATGATGGCGACGCGCGCGATTAGGGCAATGGATGACGGCAGTAAAAACGCCGTGCCCATTGTGGCCTTAACCGCCCATGTGATGGAGCAGCACCGTTACCAGTGTCTGGCGGCGGGCATGAATGATTTCACCACCAAGCCCATAGAGTTAGAGCAATTACAGGCGGTGCTGCGTACCCATTTAGGAGTGGCTAAGCCGGTCTCGACAGAGCCGTCTCAAACAGTGGCAGATAGCATTGAAGGAGCAGATTGGGCGGTCGCGACCCCGGGCGTGCCACTCGATGTGCTCGACATAGACCAATTGCTGGCTAACTTACAGCATGTTGATCCCCGCAAGGTGTTACAGCAATTTTTGATCGATCTAAAAGCAGCGGTGGCTGACCTCGATGAGGCGTGTCAGCTAGGTCAAGTTGCCGCTATCAGCCGTTCGGCAAAGGGCATTATCGAGCTGGCCGATGGTTTGGCGGCCCCGACCCTTGCGCGCCAGGCTCGGGCGGTACCCCTTGCCCTGACGGCCGAGGGACCACAGCAAGTGGTCGTGCAGGCCGGGGCAGTTATGCTCGAAGCGGGACGTGTAACCGAAGCTCTCGAGCGCTATCTTGCTGCGATGGCCGCTTACCATTAAAGACCTAGATCGGCCCGAAGGGCTTTCAGCGCCGACTTGCGCTGCTCCGTTGACATAGTGTCTGTGTTCGGCGGCGGCAATTCCTCACGCTCGGGTAAACACAGTTTTTCGCCTTTGCTTACCCGTAATCGGTAGCGCTGATAATGCTGCTCAAAAACGGGCCAGGTTGTGCGCTCCGGTTGGTTGGCGAGGAAGAACCAGTCACTGTCACGGCCCGCGAAATAAACCGCCGGATGGCTCCAGTGCTGTTCAAGTTTTGGCGATGGCTTACTGCAGGCTTCAAGGTAGGCATCCCTTGGCTTGGGTAAGCCGGTATCGCTCAGTGCTTCTTGGCAGCACTCAAGCATTAATTTCAGGGTCGGTAAGTAGCTGCTGTTCTCAATGGCATGGCGAGCGCCTCGAAGAATGGTGTCGGGCTCATAATCGCTTAAAGCGTCGAGCCACAGCCGCTTAATGTGGTTGACCTGCTCGACGTCGGGATACGCAGCGTAGTACTGATTGTGGTAGTTCAGACGAAACAGAGCAAAAACCTGGTTGATAGCCTCAATTCTGTTTTTGCGACCAGCGTCGTCAACCTGCCCAGCTGGTGTCGTTGAGGTCGTCGACGGTACTGCGTTCCCGTGTACGATGTGTTCCGCCAAGGTCGCCGCCTCCTTGCTCCCTGCCATTACCTGTCTCCTGACGTTGTTCCCAGCGCCATTGATGTTTCACATGCTGTACAAATTTACTGTCCCAAGAGCGCTGCAGTTCGTTGGTCTCACACCAGAATAAAACAAACTCGGGTACCTTTTCTAAAGCATAGTCTCGACTGATGCCCGCGTTCGCCAAGACGTCAAAGACATCTTCACGGGGTTGCCAGTTGCGCTGTAGGCGGGTGGGTTCGGTACTGTGGTTCAGTCCGCTGGTGTGTCTAAGCCAGCGATCTCTGACAAAGCTCACAAAGCGACTTTCGACCTCTCGCGGTGGTCCACCCCGTTCACGCCAATACAGGATGAACTCGGGCCGCACACGTTCAATGAAATCGGCGTTGATACCAGCCCGGGACATAATGTCTCGGGCATCCTGTGAAGGCTGCCAATGGCTATCGAAAGGCGGCGGCTGGCGTACCTCAAAGGCGCTATGGTCACGCTGCTGTCGACGCCAGGCGGACAAGACATGCTGTCTAAAACGACTGTCGCGGGTGTGATCGGCCGCACCACGATCAAACGTAGCCAGTTGCGCCTGCGCAAACTGTCTGTCGATGCCGTGGTTTAGGGCCAGTAAATCAAGGCTGTCAGACCCGGGCTGCCACTCTTCAGGCATCTGTGCCGGTGTTGTTCTTTGACCGGCAATACTGACCCTCAAGCTGTTGGGGTGGTTGTTTTGGACAACCGCAATAATGCCCAAATCTGCCAGCCGCTGAACAAGCTCAAGTAATCGCGCCCGCGTCCAAAAAGGAAACTGTTTTTCGAGTGTCGATAGCACCAGAGCGTGCCACTGACCGGGTGTGCGTGGCAGTTGCGGACCGATACCCTGCAGCAGAATGGCCTCCTCTAAGCCGATGGTGGCGGCAAGATCTGGCGAAAAGGTCAGTTGCTGATCTGGAATGAGGGAACCGGCGGACATTCGGGCGCTTTCGTCATGAATGGGTCTGATAGCATACCGACCCAGTGCTCAATCGAGTAGTGTCCCAATGCGGATTGTTCAATCGATCGAGGAATAACATCTCAATGGTTGGGAGAGTGTGATGGCGAAGGCCAAGACTGCCTTTGTGTGTAATGACTGCGGCGCCGATTATGGCAAGTGGCAAGGGCAATGCAGTGAGTGCGGGCAGTGGAATACCGTCACCGAAATCAGGTTGTCGGCCGCAAAACCGAAGGCGGGTTCCCGTGATGGACACCGGCAGGCGCGTACCGGGTTCGCCGGTACTCGCGCCGATGTACGGCTATTAAAAGACATTGACCTCGTTGAGCTAGCGCGTTTTTCCAGTGGCCTGGCCGAGTTTGATCGTGTGTTGGGAGGAGGCTTCGTGCCCGGTTCAGCCATTCTCATTGGTGGCCATCCCGGTGCAGGCAAAAGCACGCTGTTACTACAGGTCTTGTGTGAACTATCGGCCCATCGACCTGCCCTGTATGTCACTGGCGAAGAGAGTCCCCAGCAAATCGCCATGCGCGCCGAGCGTTTGGGTTTGCCTACCCACGCGCTCAAACTGATGGCGGAGACCGATGTCGACAGCGTGCTAGCCAGCGCCGACGAGCACAAGCCCGCTATTATGGTGGTGGACTCGATCCAGGTTATGCACAGTGCCGACATCACCTCGGCCCCTGGCAGCGTTTCTCAGGTCCGCGAGTGCGCGGCGCAATTGACGCGCTTTGCTAAGCAAAGCGGGGTTGTACTACTACTTGTGGGCCACGTNACCAAAGAAGGTAGTTTGGCGGGCCCGAAGGTCCTTGAGCACATGATCGATTGCTCGATATTACTGGANGGTGACGAGGACTCTCGCTATCGCATATTGCGCGGAAGTAAAAATCGCTTCGGCGCGGTTAACGAGCTGGGTATTTTTGCGATGACCGATCGGGGATTGCGTGAAGTCCGCAATCCATCGGCTATTTTTCTCGACCGGGCCGAAGAATCAGCCCCGGGTACGACGGTAATGGTGGTGTGGGAGGGAACTCGTCCGTTACTGGTTGAAATCCAGGCGTTAGTGGACGACAGCCCATTGGGCAATCCCCGTCGTTTGGCCGTGGGTTTTGAGCACAATCGGCTGGCCATGTTGCTGGCAGTTTTACATCGCCACGGGGGATTGCAGGTGGGCGATCAAGATGTTTTTGCCAATGTTGTCGGTGGCGTGCGTGTGACGGAAACAAGTGCCGACTTAGCGCTGCTCATGGCCATCGTGTCGAGTTTTCGTAACCGTGTGTTGCCCAAGGATCTGGTGGTCTTCGGTGAGGTCGGTTTGTCTGGAGAGATTCGTCCAGTGCCCTCCGGTCAAGAGCGACTCAGCGAAGCGGCAAAACACGGTTTCCGCAGGGCGCTGGTGCCCAGAGCTAATGTACCTAAAAGTCCTATCCCGGGCCTCGAGGTGGTGTCGGTATCGCGATTGACGGACGCTCTGCGCCTGTTCGACGAATAAGCTGGCGCACAGCAGCCACTCTGAGCTACGCTCGCTCACAACCCAGCATTATCAATAACAACAAGGATGTACCCAATGAGCAGAGATTTGACCCTCGATGATTTTATGGCGGGGCTGGTTAAACGGAACCCTGGCGAAATGGAGTTCCATCAAGCAGTGCGTGAAGTCGCCCACGACATTATCCCCTTCGTACTCGATAACCCAAAATATCAGCAAGCGGGCATCATCCGGCGCATCACTGAGCCCGACCGCATTATTATCTTTCGGGTGGTTTGGGAGGATGACAGTGGTCGAGTGCGCGTTAACCGGGGTTATCGTGTGCAATTCAACAACGCCATTGGGCCTTACAAGGGTGGGTTGCGTTTTCACCCCTCGGTGAATCTCAGCATCTTAAAGTTTTTGGGCTTTGAGCAAGTTTTTAAAAACAGTTTGACAACCCTGCCACTAGGGGCGGGCAAGGGTGGTTCCGATTTTAACCCCAAAGGCAAATCCAATCGGGAAATCATGCGTTTTTGCCAGTCGTTCATGACTGAGCTTGCCAATCATATTGGACCGAATATTGATGTTCCGGCGGGGGATATCGGTGTCGGGGCCCAAGAGATCTCCTTTATGTTTGGTCAATACAAGCGTATCAACCGGGAGTTCTCAGGCATTCTTACCGGCAAAGCCATGGAGTTTGGCGGTAGCCGTATTCGCACCGAGGCTACCGGTTACGGTTGTGCATTTTTTATGGAGCACATGCTGAATCAGCGGGGCGATAGTATTCGGGGCAAGCGCTGCATTATCTCGGGTAGCGGAAACGTAGCGGTGTTTTGTGCCGAGAAGGTCACGCANTTGGGGGGTACGGTATTAACCCTGTCGGATTCNAGTGGCTTTATCTATGACCCCGACGGTATTTCGCCTGAAAAATTAGCCTGGGTGAAAGATCTGAAGTTCCGTCGCAGGGGCCGNATCGAGGACTATGCCAACCACTTTAGCGGTGCCACGTTTTACCCGGGTAACCGGCCGTGGAATGTGACAGCTGACTTGGCATTCCCCTGTGCCACGCAGAACGAGTTAAATGATATCGACGCCAAGGATCTGTGCAGCAATGGCTGTATTGCCGTCGCTGAGGGTGCCAACATGCCCTCGACGATCGATGCCATTCGTCTCTTCCACCAGCATGGTGTGTTGTTTGGCCCCGGCAAAGCCGCTAACGCCGGTGGTGTGGCTGTATCTGGTTTAGAAATGAGTCAGAACAGTATGCGTTTGACCTGGTCGGCTGAGGAAATGGAGCAGAAGCTTGAGGCCATTATGGGGAGTATTCACAGTGAGTGTGTGCAGTACGGTAGCGATTCCGACCCTATTAATTATGTGAAGGGCGCCAATATTGCGGGCTTTATTAAGGTCGCCGAAGCCATGTTGGCCTACGGGGTCGTCTAGACCCCGTAGGTGCCGGCGTTGCGTCTCACATCAGTTTTCGATGTTTCACCCGACTGGGCATTTCCGCGTCTTTGCCGAGACGTTGAATGCGATCCTCTTCATACTCGCTGAAGTTGCCCTCGTGGAAGATCACGCTACCGTCGTCTTCATAGGCAAGTATGTGCGTGGCAATTCGGTCGAGGAACCAGCGATCGTGTGAAATCACCAGTGCCGACCCGGGGAATGCCAATACGGCTTCTTCCAGCGCGCGCAGTGTTTCCACGTCAAGATCGTTGGTGGGTTCGTCGAGTAGTAACACGTTGCCGCCTTGTTTCAGCAATTTCGCCAGGTGCAGCCGATTGCGTTCACCCCCGGATAAATCCTTAACAAATTTTTGCTGATCCGAGCCTTTGAAGTTGAAGCGACCGACATAAGAGCGTGATGGCACCTCGTAGCTACCGATACGCATAATATCGAGCCCGTCGGACACCTCTTCCCAGACTGTTTTACTGCCATCTAGGTTGTCGCGGCTTTGATCAACGTAGGCCAGTTGAACGGTTTCACCTACCTCGATCGTGCCACCGTCCGGTTGTTCTATACCCATGAGTAACTTAAATAGCGTCGATTTACCCATACCGTTGGCACCAATAATGCCCACGATACTGCCCTTTGGCACAGTGAATGACACGTCATCGAACAGCAGCCGATCACCGAAGGTCTTGCGCAGGTTGCGCACTTCAATGACCTTGTCCCCAAGGCGAGGACCCGGGGGAATATAAATTTCGTTGGTCTCGTTGCGGTTTTGAAACTCTTGGGAATTAAGTTCCTCGAAGCGCGCAAGACGTGCCTTGTTCTTGGCTTGCCGCCCTTTCGGATTGGAGCGAACCCATTCCAGCTCGGCTTTGATAGCTTTTTGATGGGCCGCCTCTGAGCGCTGCTCCTGCTCCAAGCGTTTTTCCTTGGCTTCCAACCAAGTTGAGTAGTTGCCTTCGTATGGAATGCCTCGGCCCCGGTCCAGTTCTAAAATCCAGCCCGCGGCGTTGTCGAGAAAGTAGCGGTCGTGGGTAATGGCCACCACGGTTCCAGCAAATCCCTCGAGGAATCGCTCAAGCCAGGCCACCGATTCCGCATCCAAATGGTTGGTTGGCTCATCGAGCAGCAGCATGTCGGGTTCCGATAGTAACAACCGACACAGGGCAACCCGGCGCTGCTCACCCCCCGATAAGTTATTCACATCAGCATCCCAAGGCGGCAGACGCAGTGCATTGGCTGCGATCTCAAGCCGGGTATTGAGGTTGTGGGCATCCGTTGCCTGAATAATGTCTTCAAGACGGCCCTGTTCTTTGGCGAGTGCGTCGAAATCCGCATCGGGTTCAGCGTAGGCCGCATAGATCTGCTCAAGGCCTGCCAAGGCATCGATGGCCTCTTGAACCCCTTCCTCAACGTTGCCACGCACGTCTTTTTCTGAATTGAGCTGGGGTTCCTGGGGGAGGTACCCAATCTTGATCCCCTGCTGAGGGCGCGCTTCCCCCTGAATATCGGTATCAAGACCAGCCATGATTTTAAGCAGAGTTGATTTACCCGCCCCATTGAGCCCCAAAACACCAATTTTGGCCCCTGGAAAAAATGACAGGGAAATGTCTTTTAAAATCTCACGTTTGGGGGGAACAACTTTTCCCACCCGATTCATGGTGTAAACGTATTGCGCCATGGGGGTCCTGCCTTCAGTGATAAAAATGCGAGCGACAGTTTAACAGAGCGATGCCGAATGAGTGGCGCTGCTACGGGTTATTGGCGCCCTTCAACCAGCGATCGGCGCCTCGGTGGGATCACCTTGGTCGTGGCTGTAATCGGAGGGAAGCAGGTCTTCATGGAATTCTTCGTATTCGAATTCGGTCCGAGCCGATACCTTGGCAATATGGAATAACGCATCCCCTTCGTACACCGTGGGCAGGTTCGATCGACCGATAACAATCCCCGCAACACTGGCGGTTACCTCGACCTCTTCAAAGCCTAAGGGATCAGCAACGACACCGATGACTTGGCCTTTTTCGACTTGACCACCTAAGGGCACCAAAACCCGGTGAATACCGCTGCC
>PR_CR_10_Liq_1_inCRDRAFT_1001783_pt1 | contig 11722 bp, 7 predicted proteins | sample PRCRCaboRojoPR_3_FD_10241 | JGI IMG/M metagenome (IMG submission 10241) | reverse complement strand
GTTGACAAGGCTGGCGTTTATGACCTGCTAGACGCTTCTGGCTTGGGGCTTCCAAAGTACTATGAATGGCGCTCCCGCAGTGGCTGCACTTTCTGCTTTTTTCAGCAAAAAATTGAATGGGTTCGACTAAAAGAGCGACACCCAGAAGCATACGAAGAAGCCAAGAGATACGAAAAGCTAGCAATCGACAACGACTCACCGTTTACCTGGTCACAAGGTGAGTCGCTCTCAGACCTCGAGCAGCCTGCGCGGGTGCAGCAAATCAAAGACGATTTCGAGAAACGCAAAGCAAGGCACCTAGCCTCAATCAAACCAAATCCTCTTCGACCCGTCATCATGAATCATGAAGATATTGATGACATTTTCTTAGAAGATGAGGGTGGCGGGGCGTGTATTGTTTGTCACAAATAATAATCCCAATATAATTGTACTTCGTTTTTGAAGAACTAAATATCAGCTCAAACACTTGAGCTGTTCGATACGTCTCTCAAACTCTACAAATGAATCAAACTGTTTGGCTAAATTCAAGTAAATTTCTCGGGCAAGCTTCTGCCTGGAATATTCGCCTCAAAATCTTTTCTTAATTTCTTTAGTTCCTGCTCATCTAAGGGCTGGCCTAACAAGTAAGCGATTACACGAACCGCAAATTTCAAGGGACTAGCACCCGCAATTATTCTCGTACCGTTTAAAAGAATGCCTTGCCACAAAGGATTTTCAGGGCTCCAATCAACCCGATTTATCTTGGCCACAGCTTCGGGTACGCTCAGTTTATTTTTTTCACCATCGCCTATTTGTAGCTCTAGGATCGTTTCAGCCAAAATTCTCTGCACAATTGGCCTGCAAGCAAGTGAATTCATCCGGATATCGATGCGACGCTTATCTCCCGCCTCGGACGAGTCCGCTAACGAATTAGCATATGCATCAATTTGAATGAAATCCTGCCAGAATCCTTTCAAATTCTGTACAGCCAGAGCCTTATCTTCAGGTCGCGGTGTCTTCGCAACATCTGGCTTCTTTCCCGTATACACATCTTCTACCCGAAGGTTTATTTCGTAGATCGTTGCAAGTGTTGTGAATTCGGGAGCATTCGCAGGAATAGTGTTACTAGATCCGGTTTTAACCAACCGTCTCGGGATTATATCGCCCACTATAATTTCCCTAGTAATTACAGCGATGTAGTCCGAGTCGTCAGTTATTAAATTATCAGCCTTTGAGGTCGGTTTTGCATACTTATTAACTTTGTTAAATATCTTTCTTGCCTTTTCGAGATCATGACGAATTAAAATCACAGTGCAGGTATCTTCGGCAACCTTAGGGTTCGGCGTAAGTCCCTTTATGTCGTTTTTCCGTTCATCTTTTCCACTTATAGCAAATTCAAGTGCTGCTAGCCTATGTTGTCCATCCAAAGGAATCATAACTTCAGAACCCGATAGATATAAAATTCCGAATTGATTCATTAACGAATTCGGTAGGGCTTTAGGGAATTTGATTCCGGCATCTACTAATGACTCAAACTCCATCTCCTCATCTCCTCGTACCTCGACAATGAAAGCACCGATAAAACGGTCATTGTCATGCGCTAAGTACGGAGCAATATGTGTCGCAACTCGCTTATAGTTTATTTCCCGCTGAAACTTTTCTTCCGGCGATAGATCCTCCCATTCCTCTAACTCTTTGGGGATCGTCATGCTACGCACAAACTCACCCGCCTTCATAGTGAGCACAAAAAACTCTGTGCTGCCAAATGAACCTCTGAACGCTGGAAGACTAGACGCCATATTGAAACTCCTTTTTTTGTAAAAGCTTATTTGTCAAGGGTGCAAAACTCTTGACTCGATTTCGCTCTTTTGCATTGATAGCAACGGGATTCTGTACGGTCTCGTACATAAACCATAGTTTGTGAGATGAAACAATCCATTTATTCAATTCATCGTTATGACTTGAATTGTAATGTTGAAAAAGACGCTGCCGTAGACTCTGCTTTTCTGCCTTACCTACATAGATGCATATGTGTTTTGTCCATATAGAGTAGACGCCATATTCATCATCAGGCACTTTGCTCAGGTTTCGCCAATTGAAGACCCTCTTCTTCATAAATCACGCCAACATTACGTCATACTTAGAGAATTTCTCTGACGATTCCTTGCTTACCCACAGAACTAGGTCCTTTAACTTTCCTTCAGCCACCTCTAGTTGCCTCAGTGGCAGGGCCAAACTTTGCGCTTCTACGATCAGAAAATATTCTCGTTTCTGCTTCATCTCATAAACATCAATTACCGCCGCGTATTTTTTCCCTAAAAACAATACGTATGGCTCTGATTCAATACGTAGTTTTATCGGTGACTGATCTATTTTTATACGCTGTCTATCCATTCTCATATCTCATATACGTCAATTGCTATATTTACATACTCCGAAGTAACTAACGCATTTCAATCGATGAAGATTCAAACATGACATTCACCATACACGCTTGTGTGCTTCGAGCTTTATTGCTCGCGTTACTTGTTTCTAGTAAGCCTGCACATTTAGAAAATTAAAGCATTGAAGTGACCAGGCTTGAAGCGTCTGGTTACTTTTACATTGCATGTTGACTCACCAGATGAGACAGGCGTATATCCCTCCACAGACAATCGTGCAACTAGACAATAGTTTAAGTCTAACTGCTTTTTCATCAACTTAATCAGCAATTTCATCAAAGTCAAAGATAATTGCAAGACTGCCAATCATGTAGCGCTAGATAGCGCTAGTCAGGTGTTAGTCCGGGTTAAACGTTTTTCTCAAACATGCTCGACACGACCGGGAGTGGGAAAGCCGAATACGGCAAGAAACGGTCACCCGGCAGCTTCTGACCTTCTACCTTAGGCAATTGCTTACCTGGGCGAAACAACTCGAAACCGAAATGAATTGTTTGACAGCACCCTAGGGACTGCCTACAACAACCAGATGAATTAAGGTAACCTTTACGCGTGTGGTGTCACTGCCATAAGTTTGCCCCGACGCCCGGGGACAGGCTGAATATTGTGGCTTCACTTCAGGCACGCCAAAGCCTATTTGACAACGGACCGAATCACATTAGGTGCATACCAATGAAGATAGGACACAATATCCTTAGCACGCGAGGTTGCCTCACTACCGCTGAGCATCGTGGAAGATCGGAATTATGAAATCACCCGCCCAAGTCCTCAGTGATGTCAATACTCTTACCAAGCACATCAGCCTAATCCGCGAAGCGCTTTTAAAGAAGGCTAACGTAGACACTGCACAAATTGGCAAAGAATGCAGACGTACATCTGACGTTTTGTCTGATTTAATGCAATCTCAACCCGTTCCCGAGCAATACAAAGTTGCAGTTGTCGGACGGTTTAAGACTGGCAAGTCTTCGTTTGTAAATGAATTGCTAGGCACACGACTCGCTAGCGAAGACACTAACCCAGAGACAGCAGCAATCACGACTTTTAGGTACGGCACGCACGTTCGGGCTAAAATTCGGTTTGTCTCTCGAGAGGAATGGCAAAAGCTTTGCGCGCTCTACGCCGAAGATCCTAAACACATTGATGCACATCGCGTCAAAATGTGGCAGAGCTTCGGCAAACCTAGGAAGTCTAGCGCCGACGAAGATGAAGCTTTTGATTTGTCGGCTCTAGAAAATCAGTTCATCAAACCAGGGGGCTTTAGCCTGGAGGTTGAACTAACTGGGGAGGACCCAAAGAAGTCAGTAATTGAATTTCGGCGTAGGCTGAAAGAATTTACCTCTGGGGCCAAACCGCATCATTGCCTCGTAGAGTCTATTGATATCGATTCGCCCGCAGTGATTCTTTCTGAGGGTGTGCAGCTAATCGATACTCCTGGTCTGGACGACACTGAGCGATTCAGGGTCAGCCTGACGGAGCAGATAGTTGATGATGTAGATGCGATCCTCTTTCTTACAAAGTCTGGTGAATCGTACAGCCAGTCAGACAAGGACTTCTTGCTTTCATTGTTACGCAAAGGAACGGTCAAACAATTAATAGTCGTGATCACTCAGGTTGATGTTACCTACCAGCAACATCTCGAAAATGCTGAAGCCAATGATGAAGACCCGGAACCAATTGGTCTGAGAATCGAGCGTGAGCGTTTACGTCTAGCTAAAGAACTCGCAACCACATTAGCGGAGCTCGGACAGGATGATTCTCCTGCCATGCTCCGTTACCGTGAACAACTTGGCGATATCGAAGTGGCTTTTATATCCACCAAACTACATCGTAACAATAAAGTTGGAAAGCCAGTCCCTTGCATGATTGACCCAGCAGATCCCGGCGGTGTAGATAGCTTAACCAAGCAACTTATGCACCTTCTTTCGACTGAATCACGTTTGGCTACGGCTGCGCAGCATATAGCCCTTGGCGCACGTCACGCCCTGCTCGACCTTCAAGCCGTGCTTGACACCAAGTTACAGGCCATCCGTGACATCAAAGATAGGGAGGTAGCGGAGCAGACGCTCCGCAACTTTCGTCAGGAATTTGGAGCGGTTAGCGAACGGTTTGAAATCTCGATAACAGCGCAACTAAAGCTACTCGAACAACAGCTCGAGGAGCGCACAAAACAGCACAACTTATTCATTGAAAATATTTCTTTACTTGCAGAGCGTGAACTTTCGAGCTTTGAAACTAGAGATTTAGGTAGTCATTGGCGGACGCGGCGTTCAGGTTATTGGGGTTACATGCGCGGCCTACAAGAACGGGTGGCAAATCGTATCTTCCCCAAAGTTCAGGAAATGTTGAGCGAACAAACAAATAAATTTGCTGAGTTCGCGCATGCCTTTGAAATTCAGTTGCAAAAGCTTGCTCGCGAGGGATCCCGTATCGCAGCGTCCCTTGATGTCGGCGCTTCATTAGCTTTGGATGTAACGACTAGATTAACTGAATCCCTAGACCGTTCGTTACGTCGAGCACAAGAGCTCATCGCCGCAGAGGAATATCGAGTAACGTCTTTGCTTGATGATTTCGTGTCTGACGAAATATCAGAGCGCATCGATACGGCGCGTAACAATGTGACCGGGATCTGGGGTAGCGGCACAACTCGGAATCAGTCTGCTGAGGTACAACGATTCTATCGGGATATCAAGCAACTGCTCTCTGAAGCATTGATAGAGCACTTGCGACTTCGCGATCAGGCCTTCGGGGCTTTCCTCTTAGCGGAAGCGAAGACAGCACCTCGGGATGCACTTGGTGAGGTATCGAAGTTACTTGAGCAGGCGGAAGACAACATAAGAGCCGCTGCCGAGGCTACGATTGCTGGACAAAAAGAGTCTGTAGCAAACCTAGTGGCGAATATCAAGGCGGAACATCGAGACGTGCTGATTCTGGCAGAAGACATACTNGCATCGAACCTCTCTACAGGGAATCCTTCCTCGAAAGTTGGTGACTTGCCAAAACTGGCTATCGAACACAAAACCTGCAATGCGGACACATCAACGCGAGCATCCCCAAATCCCCCAGAACTTGTTGAGGATAATTCTTCGACCGAAACGCCTAGCGATGGTGATTGGGCGGAAACTTTGCAACATACAGCTACAGTTACCGTAGAGCGAATTCGCCTGCGAGACAGCAGTACCGGTTGGCCTTTTGATAAGTTATTCGCGCCGAAATACCTCGAAGGTGCACTTCGAGTTCGGTTGGTGGACCCTTACTTATCAAAACCGCATCAGATTCGAAATTTGAATGATTTTTTATTGCATGTGTCTGAAACTGCACATCCAAAATCAATCGAAGTTGTTACAGCCCCTGCTGATGATGAATTTGCACTACGACTAGATCAAGCTTTCGATCGAACTGCACAAGACTTGTTTAAAAATTTTGGCGTCACGATTACACTCAACCGCAGCTCCGGACTACATGATCGGTATCTGATCCTAGATCACGGAGTTCTTTTTAAGCTTGGAAGAGGTCTCGATATTTATAAGCCTGCGGTTGGGCTAGCTGAACACCGAAGCTCAAATCGGAGGGTTCGTCAGACTGACATCGATATTTTTTGTTTGCCTGGCCACGCTTTGACATCCGTTGGTGAGAGCCTCGTCGCATAGCAGGAAGTGACTTTGAGCGCACCCGGCCTCAATACCCAACGCAGGCTCATCATGCCGATCAATAAAGAGGTAAGTTCCAAAGCAATCAGCGCCTCAAGGAAGTACTTATGAATTCATGGTCCATAGCAATCACATGCGAAACAATAATTACCTCTCTTGATTCGTTATCCAAGAAAATTTCGTAATAATAAAATCTGGAGATTGTTAATGGGCTTTTGGCACACCGGATACACTGAGTTTCATGAAGCTAGCGGTCTTGACGACTACGTGTACACTGAGCCTGAGCCGGTGCGTTACGCTTGCGAGCATTGCTCTGCGCAATTTGAGACGCTCGAAACTCTACGGCGACACCGATTCGAACAGCATCCGATACGGCAGCCGACTCTGTGGTTGCGTGGACATGTAACTGATGCCTCGATGCGCTTAGTTGTGACACAACTAGCCGAAACAGATGTAGCGGTCGAAGACGCAACCTCTTGCTATTTGAATGGACAGGCAGTTGAAATATCGCAACTCGGCACGCGTTTATCAGCAATGCGACACGAATACGTTGAAATCGACTTAAGCAACGATGCGACTACGGTTCGACGTTGTTTGGATTTTCGGGTTGCTGATCCGTCCCATTTAACTAGTGTCGAAAGTGCCTTCTTGCGTCTTGCGAATGACCACAAGCTTGATATTCAAGCAGTTTCCAAATTCAACGATGAGTGTCGCTCCTTTGAGAGTGCGATGCCATACTGCGATGGCATTTCAAATTACTTATACGGTGTAATGGCCAAGGAGCAAACACCCGACACTGGACTTAAGCATGAAAAATACATTGAGAACTTTTCCCGATCTTTCAATGACCTGTTAGACTTTGATCGCCCAATAGCGCGCAGCGTGCGTGCACTCATTTCCTTTCATTTCAATCAGTTTGAGGATGCTGAGAGAATAGCCCCCGAAGGATCGCTGAAAAATGCTGCCGGCGCATTTTCTGGACTACTTCAAGGTATGCCCTGGCACTATGAAGCCGCCTTTTCGCCCAAGCTTGGAGATACTATCCAGAGCCTTCTTACGGACAAAAATACGCTTTTAATCCTAGCTAATGCAAGCTGCGGCTTGATTGAACTAAAGTCTCGGGTACACGAGTTACTCAATTTGAGCCAGGAAAGCACTATGACTAATTATGACAAACTAAAGTGCAAACTTCTGGCCGCAGAGGCGCTAGTTGAGTGCGAAAACGAGAATTTGCATCTAAAGGCTCGAGAAATCGCTCGTGAATTAGCATCCCTGCCCGATACAAACGCTTGGGCCGCACAAGTACTCGAGAGAACATCTAAATCATGAACAAGGTAAACCACAATTCAACGCTCGAGAGTCACAAACAACAGAACGAATCATCTACGCATGAATCGATTCCAGCCTCAACCTATCCGAAACCCGCGCCACTACAAGATGACGGGATTAAGTTATCAAAACCAGATATGTCTGTAACTAGTGACAAATCAGACAGCAGCTCTATGCCAAGTACTGTTGGACCAAGGGCGTCTAGCGATAACGATAGTTCAATAGACAATCAGATTGAACCATCTACCAAAGCCTCGAAAACAGGAAAAAAAGAAATCAAATCGGTCGAGGAATTTATCGAATATGCATATAGCCGTAAAGGTCAACCCCTCAAGTTAAACCCGAAAGTGGAAAAGCAACTAGTGCAACATTCACGACTTGATGATGAAGCATTAGAGCGACTACTTGACATAGCAAAGCTAGACAAGTTGTTAGCTGTACCTCGTCAGCTACTTCTGCTCAGCAGAGATATTGTCGGGTTTCCGACGCTACGCTCAACGTTTGACTCATTCATCGAAAAGGTGATGTTCGATCACCCCATATTTTCGGACGAAAACACTCAAAAGACATTGCGAAACTTGCCAGAGGCTCCAAGCATTGTCACAACGCTTGCAAAGATCTCTGAATTCACCCCCTTGAAGGAAGCAACGAGGGACACGTATAAAGACTCTGAGTTAAAAATCTTACGTCGTAATGCAACGAACCTATTTATTGCATGGCTGGCTTGCTATCGGGGCATGTCTCTAGACGAACTGACTGCCTTGTTGTTTGACGTGATTTGGTTGCCTGCAAGTAAACGACTTACAGATGACAACTCCCGTCTGCGCGCCTTAACTGAGATAGAGCAGATATCCAGTGCGGGCCTGGCTTGCTCACGCTTTAAGACTCAAGCCCAGGAAGCAAGAGTCTTGTTGGAGCGCTCTCAGAGCGAAGTGCTGAAACTAAAGGCGCAAATTTCGGAGGCTGAAACATTACGGCTGAAGCTACAGGAAAGTTACAAGACATTAGAGTCAGAACTTAAAACCTTGCGAGAACAGTCCGCTGCACAAATAGATGAACTACAGCGCAAACACGCACAAGAACGAACTCATCTGCACCATGACCGCGAGCAACTCGGTGGCCGTTTAGTGAGACGACTGACTGATGCTGTTGAAACTCTTGAGGTCGGGTTAAGCGCGCTAAAACACACTACCCCTCGAATCCCTGTCATGTTAGAGCGAGCCGAGATAGTAGTTGATGCCCTAAAACTGGAAATCAAAAATCTTGAAGAGGATTAGATTGTGACAGTATTTGGATTTGACTTCGGAACAACTAATAGTCTTGCCTCTGTCGTAATTGATACAGATGTCATTACATTTCTCCAAAATGAACAACCGATCCCCTCGGTCGTAAGTTTCGAGGGAGGCAAAGTAGAAGTTGGCAGAATAGCGCATGACAAACTGACCCATGCTGGTCTCGGGGTACAGGGCAGTACTGTGCGCTCCCCCAAAACTTTACTCGGCCAAGAGGAGGATCAAATCATCAACGGAGTTCGCCGGGACCCGGTACAGATTGTTACACATGTGCTAGATCACGTTAGGCAATTTGTTTTACAAACAAAGGCTGGACGCAGCCTAGAAATGAATCGCGTGGTAGCAACTATCCCGGTAAATATGGACGGCAAGCGTCGAGCACTTTTGCGACAAGCCTTTGGGCAGGCTGGAATGAGTGTTGTACAGTTTGTCCATGAACCCTTAGCAGCCCTATATGGCTTTCTGCGAACAACCGATGCTGTTGCTGATCGTATTCGTCGGTACGAAGGAAAATTACTACTCGTTTTTGATTGGGGCGGAGGCACCTTAGACTTAACGTTGTGCCGCGTGCTAAACGGCTTACTTGTTCAAGTCGCCAATGACGGTACAGATGAAGTAGGGGGGGATGTTTTTGACGATGAGCTTCGCAATGAAGTTGAGAAGCGCTCGCGGGCAGAACACAACTTAAATGATCAAATCGCAATTTTGCCTGAAGCACGTAAGCGCCTATTACATGAATGCGAAAAAGCCAAAATTCGGTTAAGTGATCGGGAAACATGGAATGTGTATGTAGATCCCTTTTATCAAAGTGATGATCACTCGGATTTGCAAGTAAATATTTCGCGCGACGACTTGAAGGACATAGTAGATCACTTAGTGAAGAAAGGGATAGCACGAATCGAACGTTTGCTAGAGCGCGAGGGCTATTCAACTTCTTCCATCGAACTTTGTCTGGCAACAGGGGGCATGGTGAATATGCCTATGATAAAGAGTCGACTAGATGAACTGTTTGGTCCAAGCCGCGTCCAAGTTAGCGAACGCAGTGCAGCCGCAATCGCTGAGGGTGCTGCATGGGTGGCGCATGATGAGGCTCGGCTACACCTAGCGAAGAACGTGGAGCTATCACTCGCGCGCAACACTTATATGCCATTGCTACTAGCGGGCGTTGAAATGCCAATCGAGCAAGAATTGCGACGCGAAAGATTTGATCTTTATTGCGTTGATCCCAGTGATGGACATGGGAAATTTAGCCTTGTTAGCCCGCATAGGCCAGGTCCGAAGGTTCCTCTGAACGACCCCCGCAGGCCACTCGGCAGTATGACACTAAAAGTTGACAGCAAAGCTGCTCCCTTCAAAGAACGTCTTCAATTGGAAGTCCGTGTGGATGAGAATCTCGTGCTGACAGCAACTGCATGGTCTTTAAATCAAACAGGACGTGCCGTGATGGATGTGTTCGACCTAGAGTTTGCCTTATCAACTCCTGGCACTAGCAATCCGTGGATCGCCGCCAATCTTATCCCTATAGATGAAGACAGTGCCGATCACGTTCCCGGCAGTCTAGCCATGCGATCAAACTTGGCAAACCAACAAGACAACAGCCTGGTCCCGGGAGAGGTGCTTTACAGACACAATCCGTTCTATTTCAGGACGGAACAAAACCCTCCACAAATTCAGGTTGAAGAACGCTTGTATTACGTTCCCTGCTCTATCTGCGAGCGAGCTCAGAATGATCCAGACTGCAATTGCGCATCACTGCCTGTTCAGACAAACTCCGTAGATAGGAGACCGAACACCTGAGCCACTGACCGCGATTTCTACTCATGCAGTCAAGTTCTAGCAAACACTATGTTTAAATTTCATCTCCGTCCTTTTAAGCTGTAGTGTGCATCAGCTTGTTGATGTGGGCACAGATTTGTCAGATACGTGGTCGTAGTGCAGTGTCAATCACATGCTGCCGAAAGGAAGGCTCATGGAAATCTTGATCTTGATCGCAATTGGCTACGGCATCTATCTGTGGGTCACGAGGGACACCTCAACACGACACTCGCAATCAGCCACTAGACCACCACCAACTCGATCGGTTAATTCAAGTTACACACAAAAGAAATATCAACCGCACAGTACCCATAAGGCAACCACTCGAGCGCGTACATCTACTAAAAGCTCTGGTGAGACCATTATTGAATACGCACTTGCGCACAAACAAACATTAAGTTTTCAGTACATAGACCAAAATGGCGTGGTGACCGTTAGAACCGTTAGGCCACTTCGTCTTGAGCGCCGGCATGAAAATCAAATTCTATGCCTTGTTGCGCATTGCAACCTTAGAAAAGCTGAACGCAACTTTGTGGTGAGTCGGATGCAACGTCTAACGGTGCTCTGACAAGGAAGAAGAACCACCAAGAACCATTAAATCAATCTCGGTTGCCACGCCCGGGCCTCTACGATTCAGTCAGTACGGTAGAACGTATCTGATAGGTTGGCTTGGAAAATCGCCATTTGAGCTTTTCGGCACTATCTCACCCCATGAGACACCACCCCTGCCATAGTCGGAATCATCACAAGGAATCGCCACGCAGTTACGTGCATTCCTCCGTACTGACCATTCCGATCCGCTATGACCACCAAAACCCAAACCAACCGCGAAGCATGGCTTTCGCACGCCATCATGGCGCTCACACCTATCTTTGAAGAAAAGGGCTATACCGTTCCCGATTGCCACCCATCCTGCGGTTTTGCCAGTTCCGGTATCCGATCTGGCCACATCGGGCAATGCTGGTCCAGAAAGTCCTGCTCTTCTGGCATCAACCAAATATTTATCTGCCCAACCCTTGAAGACCCGGTTGCCGTGCTCGACACCCTGGTGCACGAGATGGTGCATGCCGCAGACAACTGCGAACATGGCCACGGCAAAGAATTCAAAAAAATAGCCACCACCATAGGGTTGGTTGGTCCTATGCGTAGCGCCTCAGCTGGCCCCGAGTTGCGCTTGCGTCTCAAAGATCTCGCTGACCGACTAGGACCCTATCCGCACAGC
>PR_CR_10_Liq_1_inCRDRAFT_1001782_pt1 | contig 11723 bp, 9 predicted proteins | sample PRCRCaboRojoPR_3_FD_10241 | JGI IMG/M metagenome (IMG submission 10241) | reverse complement strand
GGTCGGCGGGCGCATCCAAGTGCGCGAGAACTGGGCTGCGAGCTGCTCGACCTGCGCCGCCGTAACGCGGATCTGGCGGGTGGTTTCCCGGTCTAGTTGCTGCGTCAGACCGAATAGCAGGAACAGCCCGGCACCCAGCACCAGGAAGTGCAGCAGCGGCTCACGCAGCACCGTGCGCACGGCCACTAGCCTGCACCTGCTTTTGAAAGCGGCAGGGGAAACGTCAATCGCCAAGGCGTTTGCGATGTCAGTCGATGTCTTAGAGAACAAGTGCGGCGACACGACTACGGCAACGCAACCGCGACGAAGCGCATCAGGAGGCGCTCGTCGCCAGTGTATAGGGCCAGCTCGTCGGCATCGATCGTGTACCGGTGGGCTTCACGGAGCGCACTGAGGAAGCGTTGCTCCTGCGCCATGCCTTCCGCACAGGCCATCCGGGTTGACGCAAGCTGTTCGAACTGTAGCCGACCCCTATCTCGCTGGTAGCTGCCCGTGAAGCGATTGCACCCCGAAAAGCCGCGCACGCGTCGCTCGCCGGTCGTAAGCACCATTTGTAGTTCTCGCTTACCTGCCCCGAGCTCGGCCCCCTGGCTGCCGAGCTCGACCAGCTTCCAATAGGTGTCCGTCAGACTAACATCGGACATCCCTGAACCCTTACCGTCGTCAGGCCGATTCGAGGGCACCCGCGAGACGCGAATGTCCAAAGGCGTCTCGGGGTCACGGCCGAACGCCGGCGTGCTCTGCGTGTTGACGAACAGCAAGCGCCCGGCGTCCTCGATCCTCACACGCACGACATAGCGACCGCGTTCCTGGAGCTTGTCCGGGTCGTAGGGCAGGCTGAAAGACCAAGGCGGTCCGCCCTTGGGTTCGACGCGCGTGCTGGCAATGACGTCCGCTGGGACATCCATCCGCGCCACATCCTCCAGCAAGACGCGGATCTCGGCGCTCGGCGGCAGCGCAAAGCGATCCCGGTACCAGATGCTCCCGTCAATGGTCTGCGCATTGCTGCTGCCAGGCCCCGCGGCAGGCACAACGCCCGCCAAGGTCACGGTGACCGCCAGAAGCCAACGACGGAATACAGTGCCAGGCCGCAGCACTGTCTCAGTCATCGTCGCTCTCATCGGCCAATGGACTGGGAATTGATCATGCTGCTGACGTCATCCAGCTGCACCGACATACTTTTCTGGCTGGGCGGGAACTCCTGGAAGCTCTGTACGAACTGCGCCATCTTCGGCCCGACCTGACCCAAAATCCAACTGCGATTCTCGGCCCATTCATCGTAGCCGCGAGCCTCGTGGAAACGTTCGAACGGGTCGAGCTTCAGGTTGGTGATGATCGGCGTGGACAACGACAGCTGCGGCGCGCGGAACCATTTCTCCTGATCCACGAATAGCAGTTTCCAGTCCCCGTAGCGCAGCCCGTGGAACTTGGTTTCCGTGAAGTAGTAGAACTCCTTGCGCTTGGACTTGCCTTGGTTCAGGAGCAGGTCGCTCTGGTCGTAGCCGTCCAGGTGAACCTTGTACTCACGCCCGCCGATCGTCTTGCCGGTGAGTAGCTCCTCCTTGATGTTCTTCTCCCCGACCCATGACATCAGGGTCGGCAACCAGTCCTCCATGGTCATGAACTCGCCCGTCGTGGTGCCGGCAGGAATCTTGCCCGGCCAGCGCACGAGCATCGGCACGCGGAAACCGCCTTCCCAGCCGCCGACGCCCTTCTCGCCGTGGAACGGCTGGTTGCCGCCGTCGGGCCAGCTGTTGGAGGCCGCGCCGTTGTCAGTGGAGAACATGACGATGGTGCTGTCGGCGACGCCAAGCTCGTCGAGCAGCGCGAGCAGCTCGCCGACGTCGTCGTCGAGCTCCATCATGCCATCGGCGTAGAGGCCGTAGCCGCTCTTGCCGTCGTACTCCTCATTGAGGTTGGTGCGGTAGTGCATGCGGGTGGTGTTGTGCCAGACGAAGAAGGGCGTTCCGGCCTTGACCGCATCGGTGATGAAGCGCTTCGACTCCACCAGCACCTCTTGGTCGAGGTTGCGCTGGCGCTCCCGGCCCCAGGGCCCGTGATCCTCGATCTGCTGAGAGCCGTCGGCCAGCGCCTTCGAGTGGATCACGCCCCGCTGCTTGAGCTTGAGGTTCTTCTGCACCTCTTCGTCCTTGGGGAAGTCGTACTGCTCGGGATACTCGCCGGCGTTCAGGTGGTAGAGGATGCCGTAGAACTCGTCGAAGCCGTGGTTGGTCGGCAGGTGCTCGTCGCGGTCGCCGAGGTGATTCTTGCCGAACTGTCCGGTCGCATAACCCTGCGCCTTGAGCATGCTCGCCAGCGTCGGGTCGCTTTCCTGAATGCCCTCCTTCGCGCCCGGAAGGCCGACCGTGCTCAGCCCCGTGCGCAGCGGGTATTGGCCGGTGATGAAGGCGGCGCGTCCGGCGGTGCAAGACGCCTGCGCATAGTGATCCATGAAGATCATGCCGTCGTTGGCGATGCGGTCGATGTTGGGCGTCGTGCCACCCATCATGCCGCGATGGTAGGCGCTGATGTTCCACATGCCGACATCGTCGCCCCAAATGATCAGGATGTTCGGCTTGTCGGGCTGAGCGCTGGCAGGTACGCCCAAGCACAGGCCGGCCAACAGCAGCGCAGCAATACTCAGGCCTTTCGCGAAGCACGGCTGAACCATTCGTTAGTACCTTTTTGGACGGATAGAGAAAAGTTGCGCCGAAATCCACGGGCAGCTTCGAAGCGTCGCGTCATTGCCCTTCATCGAACGCAATGCACACCAGAGGATGTGCCGCAGAAGATAGCCTGAGTGTGGTACTGGTCGTTATCCAGTTTCCGCACAAAGCCGCAGACCATGCGCAAACCGTAGAAGGACACGCCGCCAGCGCAACGGCGAGTCAGAGCAGGCGAGACGCAGTTCGCTCGCCGCCCTAATAGACAGACATCGCCTGGGTCAATTCGTGGGCGTCCCGGAGCATCGCGAAGCCGTATAAGCCGGCCTCCGATGCTCAGGCATGGCTGCTCCAGATCGAATTTCGCGCGGTTACTTGATATCCAGCTTCTTGAACCGCGAGCCTTCCCAGGTCGCATCCGCAATCAGGCCTTTGGAGCCGAAGATAAACGAGACGATGTCCTTCTTGAGGTTGGTGGTGTCCAGATCACCGCCGGCACCGATCTTCGCCACGGCCACCGAGGCATCGACACCGATCTCCCACTCCCGTTTGTCCTTCGTGAACTTGGCCAGCGCCGTGTCGGTGTTGAGCGCCAGGATCATCGAGTGCGACTCCACCCCAACGATGAAACCGCCTTTGAGCGCGATCAAGCCGTAATAGAGGGGCTCCGGTGCCCCGGAGGTCAGGACACACTTGCCGCCCTCCGCGCCAACGCCAAAGCCACCTTTGCGGATCTTGGGACATACCAGAACGCCCTTGGCATCGGCGAGCACTTCCTTGGCGCCTTGGGTTTCCGCGAGGAATTGCGAGACGGTCGCCTTCGCCTCGGCCTCTAGCTCGGCCGCCTTCTCTGCCGAGATGTCCGTCAGGTCCGCAAAGGCCTGCCCGGACAGCATCAGACCGAAGGTTAAGGCCGCCCCCATTAGGCCGGCATTGATCACTCGATTGAACATAGGTCTCTCTCCTCAGTGGTTGCGGTAGGTACAAGGCATCGACGACCCCCACCGGTCGGTCGCTCGATGCATGACGAAGCCATTCATTCGCTTCAAAAAGCGCCTGGGTGACGCATTGTGTGACACGTTCTGGCTCACAGTTGATTCTCGACTGGGAGAATGCCGATAAAGCCAGCCTTGAATCGCTGCCATCCGGTGCTCTCTGGGTCGGTGTCGAAGCGCACCTCCTGACCGTCAACTTCGGTCACCCACTGGAGGTCGCCATCCTCGTCGACGAGGACGCGGTAACTGTTCTCGGGGAGCACGCCTTCGTCCATCCAGGCGATGACTTGACGGGCAAGCTCCGGACTCTCCACATAGAGCCCGGGTGTAGGGGCGGTCCATCAGGGCGCTGACGGGTAGTGCCCACTTGCCGTTCCAGAACCGGTCGAAGACCTCGGAGACCTCCCGCACCACGGGGCCGCCGGCGGCGATATCCAGGTCCCGGTAGCTTGTGTCGGTCGCAACGCCAAAGTAGTGATTGCCGATGTTGCGCCCGCCGACGATCGCCACGGCGTTGTCCATTACCATCACTTTGTTGTGCATGCGGTGATTGACGCGATTGAAATAGGCGATGAAATCAAGCGCGCGCGCAGAGGGATTTGCGAAGGGGTTGAACAGGCGAATCTCGATGTTCGGATGGGCATCCAGCGCGGCCACCACCGTGTCGCGCCCCTCGATATTGATGTCGTCGAGCAGAATCCGCACGCGCACGCCGCGGTCGGCGGCCTGCACCAGGCGCTCGGCGAGGATGCGTCCCGTCGCGTCCGGCTCCCAGATGTAGTACTGCAGGTCCAGGCTCTTCTCGGCAAGCTCGGCAAGGGCTACCCGTACCGTGAAGGCCGGACGCCCATCGCGAAGGATCGCGAAGCCCGACTCGCCTGGGTAACGTGCGGCGGCCTTGGCGACATAAGCGCCGATCGTGGTGTTCTGATGATCCTGGAAGGCTGCCGATTGGCTCCGCGGATAGTCCTTCGGCACGCTCGCGCAGCCCGCGGAGAAAAGGACGGTCGAGACCGGGCTGACACCTATCCAGCGGAGCTGCGCACTCATCAGGTGGCGAGTCCAAGACGCATCGCTATCAGGCTGTCGAGCGCACATTCATTTAGCCAACCACGGTTGTTGGTGAGGACATCGTTGGAAGGATCCCTGGGCGCAGGAGCAGATCCCGACCCTGGCGTACGGGGCTGCCGGGGACCAGACTTATTGCAGCGGCTTGCGCAGTAACGGCGCGCAGCGTCATCCATCAGCCGTTGCTGATCGCCCCTTGGGCTGCAGCCGTACTTTTCGCCTTGGGCGTATACCAGATGGGACTCGTGTAAGCGCGGTCGGTGACCTCCATGGCCGCGCCCTCGGGCATGTCGATGCCGAAGAACTTTGCGTCGTAAGCCGTCCAGCGCGGCGTGGGGATCTCGATCACGCGGACGTAGTAGAAGGCCGAGCGGGTGGGATCGAAGTCCGGGTCCTTCCAGTACGCAGAAAGGACGGCCGCCCCGATGTCGTTGGTATAGGTCGCATTGGCCAGATCAACGGTGTTGCCCACCGGCTCCTTGCAACGGCCGTCGGCGCCGATGCTTCGGTCTCCCGAAACGGCCACGTCATAGATCCGCTCGCGCGTCTTGCCGTCGGCATTGAGCCATCCCTTGATGATCTGAATACGATCGAGATTGGCGCCGTCGGGGTCTCGCAGGGCGCGGACCATGAACCTGGGCGCTGCACCCTCGGGGCCGGGACGCAGATCGCCGCCCATAGGTACGCCGCGGGCGTAGCCCTGTCGGGCGAAGTCGGGTCGCTGAACCTCCGACTCCTCAAAGTCCCAGCCGGCGAAGACACGCACCCGGAGCCGGCTGCCTGTGGTCGCGAAGACCTCACGTCTGGCAAAGGCGTCCCAGATCGCCTCGCGCGTGTTCTCGGGCGCCCACACGGCAGCGAGACCCGAGGCGCCCAGGTCCACATCGCGGATCGAATATGCGGGGTCGACCGCGCTTTCGATGAAATAGCCGTCACGGCGGTGCGGGGAGGGCTCGACGAAGTGGATCTTGCCGAACCAGTTCTCCTCGCGCGTCCAGGGGATCGCGTTGTGGCTGTCGGTCGAGCCGATCATGCCGAATTTGAACGGGTTGACGCCGAGACGGGCCTCCTCGGCCAGCCCCAGCTTCAGCGCCTCGCGGGCATACTCGGTCTTGATCATCTCCGGTGTCTTGGCGACGGTGCCGGTGAGGTTCGACTTGTCCATCAGCTCGAAGTCGGCGAACTCATCGTCGAGCGACAGCAGCGGGTGGGCCTCGCCGGTGCCCTTCGGCTGGGTGACTTCGACGACGCGCTCGAAGCGTTGGCGCCGCTCTGCGTAGTCCTTGTCGAAGGGTTCCCCGTCGAAGGTCTCGAGCATGAACATCATGCCGTTCGACAGGTTGCCGTTATGGGGGATGGCGAACACTCTTCCGCCGGTCTTGTCCTCGTAGGCCTTGAGGTAGGCCCAGAGGTCCTCCGGGTCATCGCTGTCGAAGGCCGAGAACGGCACGACCTGCCGGGCGCGCTCCCCGCCGTCGCGGAAGATGACGTTACGGTGGAGGTTGTTGCTGCCGGGGCCGGACGTCCACTCGTAGCCGATGAAGGTGGTGAAGACGCCCGGCTCGTTGTATTTCTCCGCGTTCTCGATCACGCGCTCCCAAACCCGGGACCTCATCTCGGGGCTGTCGATAGGGTCCTGCCCCTTGGCGTTGAACGCGCTCCACTCGTAGGCCGCCTTGATGCCCTCTCCCTTCCTGAAATACTCGAGCCACTTCCGTCCGTTCTCGCTCTGCTCGAGGATTGGATCGGCGCGGTCGAGGTAGTCGTAGATCCCGATGTTCTCCGCGTGGTCGGCCACGACCAGGAAATCCAGCGGGCGGACCAGCTTGAAAGGCAGCCCAGTCTGGCTCGTGACCGTCTCGCCACGCGAGACGCGGTAGGCGAATTCCGGTCCCAGCGTGGCTCCGGCTAGCCCCGCGTCCGCGGACCATGAGGTATGCAGGTGCGTATCGCCGAAGTAGACATTCTGCGGGAAGTGCTCATCGACGTAGGGCGAATACTTCCTGCCCCTTTCCGCATAGTCGTCTTCGTGCAGCGTGAATTCCTGCGCCAGGCACGGCGAAACCGTGAGGGCGCCGGCAATCGCGATGATCCCGTATGGTCTCATAGCGCTGATCTCTCCGGGGTGGTGCGGTCCAATGCCACCGTCGGCGATGGCCGAATCCTGTCGCTCGCGGCGGCACCGGTCTTGGCCACGGGCGTGTACCAGATTGGCGAGGTGTAGGCGCGCTCCCGCTGAGAAGCGGGTTGGTCCTTGGGACGCTCCACACCGAAGACCTTGGCGTCATAGGTGGTCCAACGCGGCGTAGGGATCTCGAGCACACGGACGTAGTAGAAGGCCCGCTCGGCGGGATCGAAATCCGGATCGACCCAGAAGGCTTCGAGATAGGGGGCGCCGATCGCGTTGGTGTAGGTGGCTTCCTCCACATTGACGGTATCGCCGACCGGCGGGAGCTTGCCATCGGGTCCGGGCTTGCGCTCACCCGACCAGGCGACATCGTAGATCTTCTCCATCGGCTCGCCATCTTGCGTGGTCCAGCCCTTGATGACCTGGATTCGATCCAGATTGGCCCCATCGGGGTCCCGAAGGGCGCGAATCATAAAGGTGGGCACCTTCCCTTCTGGCGCATTCGCGAGATCGCCACCCATCGGCACGCCCTGGGCATAGCCGCGCTCGGCGAAGTCGGAGCGCTCCATGTCCTCTTCGCTGAAGTCGAAGCCGCCGAACACCCGGACGCGCATACGTGTCCCGGTGGTCGCGTATACCTCCTTGCGCTTCATGGCATTCCACAGCGCCTCGCGGGTGTTCTCGCGTGCCCAGACGGCTGCCAGGCCGGCCGCGATCGCGTCCGAGTGGGTCAGGTCGTCGCTCGGGTCGTCCGGGGTGAAGCGCCCGGTGATCGCCTCCTCGAAGCGGATCGGGTCCGCCGTCGGCTCGACCAGGCTGACTTTGCCGAAGAAGTTGTTCTCGGCGGCCGTCGAGAGCCCCGTGTGCGCATCGGTGGAGCCGATGACGCCGAACTTGAACGGGTTGGCTCCGAGCTCGGCGTCGTAGGCGAGCCCGCGCTTCCAGGCCGAGCGCGCATACTCTTTCGGCAGCATATCCGGGGTCTTCGGTTCCGGGCCGAAACTCCCCTTGTCCCAGGTGCCGTAGTCCGCGAACTCGTCGTTGGATGCCAGCAGCGGATGGGCTTCGCCGTCACCTTTGATCTGGGTGATTTCGTAGAGCGGCTCATAATTCATCCGGCGCTTGGCGTAGTCTTCGGTCAGCGCCTTGCCGGACAGCGTCGTGTCGTCGAACATCAGGCCGTTGGAGAGGTTCCCGCCATGCGGGATAGCCAACAGCTTGCCGCCTGTCTTGTCTTCGTAGTCCTGCATCCACGCCCACAGCTTTTCGGGATCATCCGTGTCGTAGGAACTGATCGGGACGACTTGGTCCGCCAGATCCTTGCCGTCGCGATAGATGACGTTGCGGTGCATGTTGGTGCCGTTTGGCTGAGAGGTCCACTCGAAGCCGATGAAGGCCGTGAAAGCACCCGGCTGGTTGTGTCGCTCGGCCGCCTCGGTGACGCGCCGCCACATCGTCTGCCCGAAGGGTGTGCCCGCTAGCGGGTCTTCGCCGCCGTACGTCGCTTCCATCCAGAACTCGTAGGACTTGATCTGTGCCTCGGTGGTCTTCGACGCATAGATCTCAGCGATCTCCCGACCCCAGTTGTTCTCCTTGAGCACCGGGCTGTCCTCCGCCAACGCGACGGCCAGCCCGAGGTTCTCGGCATGGTCCGAGACCACGAGAAAATCGAGCGGCCGCTGCAGGCGCGCCGGGACGCCCTGCGATGACGTTACCTGCTCGCCCTTGGCGAAGCGGTAGGCGTCGTCCGGACCGAGCGTACAGCCGACCATGCCGGCGTCGGCCGAGTAGGCGGTATGCAGGTGGGTATCGCCGAAGAAGACGCGGTTCGGGTAATTTTCTTGCAGATAGGGCGAATACTCGACCCTCTTATCGGTTGGACCGGGTGCGTCTTGGGCGACGACGACGGTCGCGGCAAGCAGACCAAACAAGATGGCAGCAGCCTTGGGAAGGTGTTTCATTGGTGTCTACGCCTCCGGCATCGGTTGATGTGGCTGCTAGACTTCGGCCACAACCTTCTCGATCTCACTGGCAAACATAGCTGACTGCTGTAGTCGGGGTTAGCCAGTTTCCGCACCAAACTAGGCAGCAAATGATGTTCAAGCCGGAACAGAGCGATGCAGCCGAACGCGCGCCCGCCGCTGCCGCAGCGGCAGGGCGCTTCGAGATCGATGATCCCTGTGCGTATGAGTTCGCCTCCGCGCCCTGGGAGATCCTGGCGGAGCCGATCGCTCGTGGGTCGTTCGCGAACCGGAAGGACTTTTTGGTCACCTCGTCTCTGATCATCTACCGAGAGGACTTTAGCGGACCGATCCATGTCAGAGGCATGTCGCCGCAGGGCATGTTGGCCGTGGCGCTGCCGATGCGCGTCGGGGACAAGTCCAGATACTGGGGTACATCGCCGGCAGGCAGTACCCTTCCGGCCACCCTGCCGGGTGGCCTCGACGTGGTCCTGGATGCCGGACAGGAGCAGCTGGTGGTCCTGGTCGCCCTGGAGCTGCTGCGGCGCAGCCTGCCGGACGACGTTGCGGACTCCCTGGAAAAGGGCGCTGTGCTGCGCCAGCTGCCGGTTCTCGGCCACGAGTCCGCCGCCCTCGGCCGTTGGCTCTTGACCGTGATCGATATGGCGAAACGCCAAGGGGACCCGGCTTCTCTCAGCGCTTTTTCGCGGGCCGTTGAGGAGGAGTTTCCCTGGCGGCTGGCACGTGCCTGCCTCGTGGATAGCTCTTGCATATCGCGAAGGGAGGTTCCCGCAAGGCGCCGAGCCCTCGACCGGGCGATGGAGTTTCTGCGCAATGCCGACATTGCATCGGTCGATGTCGGCGATCTGTGTCGGGCGGCGATCGTGTCACCGCGTACGTTGGAATATGGTTTCCGCGAGGAACTAGGGCTCAGTCCCTTGCGGTTTCTGCGACTCCTGCGACTTCACATGGCGCGCCGTGAGCTTGCCGCGGCACAAGGTGGATCCACCACGGTCGCGGACATTGCCGATCGCTTCGGGCTTCTGCACCATAGCCGTTTCGCAGCCGAATACGGCAGTTTATTCGGCGAGAGGCCATCACAGACGTTGTCGCGGCCGCCGCCGCAGGTGGTAAGTCCCCTGCTCCTCGGCAAGAGCTGAGGCAGTAGGAAGTCTTAAGTGGACGGTGAAGCCGAAGCGGTGACCGAAGCGCGCGATCAGGAAGCCGAGACTGCAGTGCACCGCGTACAGCATCGCCAAGACGAGGGCGCAGAGTCACGCCAGCAGGACCCAGATATGCCCGAGAACGAAGACCTGCCCGCCATCGATGCCGGCGCGCTCGGCCAGGGCCAGAAGCCGCGCCTCCAGCGCCTTGTCCTGCCAGGAGCCGACGTCATCGAACAGCGGTCCAATCAGCACCGGCTGCATGAACAGCATCGGGATCAGAAAGGGTACCGCCGCAAGGCTTGTCCACAGCCACCAACGCCTTGAGAAGTGCCGCAGCAGATACGGCACCCAGAGCACCAACACGCCGATGACCATGGTCACCGCCAGTGCCTTCAGCGAGTCGGCGAGCCCCTGTCCGAGGGTTTGGCTCGACAGCCCATAGGCATGCGCACGTACAAAGTCCTGATACCAGTTGAGCGGCAGGTCGATGAGGGAGACGAGTGCCAGATACAGGAGCACGTAGACGGCGATGGTGAAGAACCAGCTTCTGCCGTCGGCCCGCGCCCAATCCCGTGGCCGCGCCGAAAAGCCGGAGAAGAGGATCACCGCCGGGGGGAGTAGGCCCCAGAGCGTCGCGAGGACCCCAAGGACATTCCCGTTACGGTAGTAGGGTAACGTCTCCGCCGAAGGTTCGGGGACAGCGACGGGTGGTTCGTCGGCGCGCTTCAGCTCAGCAGCGGGACCCACGGTCATCGTCAGATCGGGCGTTTCGGCTGCACCGACTCCGACGGAACGCCCAGCCGCCATGATGTTGCCGATCAACACCGGCAGACTGCGGCAGAAGCCCACCGTTGGAAGCGGCTTTCTTTGACAGCAATTCGTCATATACCGTATCGTTGTCTATGCGTAACAAGCCAGCGGGGCGACCGAAGCCGCTGCTTAGGCGCCGAGACAACGTGGCCGCATCGGTTGCGACCTCAAGCCATCCGAGCATCCGGTTGCTCCAGCCCCTGATGACAAGCTGAGTGCAGACGACCGACCTGCTGTTCGTACAGCGCGCGCGATCTGCGCTGTTCCAACAATCGAACTTTGACAAGATCAACCATGCCGAACAACAAGCCAACATCCGAACCCCAATCCGTTGAAGAAATCCAGGCACAACTTGCGCAGCTCGAAGCCGACGAGGCGGCGTTGCGACAGGCATTGCGGGAACAACACGCCGCCGAGTTCGCGGCCTTTATCGGCGAGCTTCGCGAGCAGATCGATGCGCGGGGCTACAGCCTCGACGATGTGGTTGCCTCCTTGGGAAAGGGTCGTCGCGGACGGTCCACCAAAGGCGCTTCGGACGGATACCCGCGGTACGTCGATCCGGAGAACCCGGCACAGACCTACTCACGCGGACCGCTGCCCGCCTGGCTACGGGAGAAAATGGAATCCGCGGGTTATGACCCTGCGGACAGGTCGCAGCGTGACGAGTTCAAGGCGAACTACCTGCGATTGGCGGCCTAAGACGCAACAGAATGCCCCGCGGGGCGGGNCGAATACTCAAGAGGAACGGACATGGAAACCGCGACGGCAACCGGGGTTGCGGCAAAGTCTAGCTCCAGCCGGGGGCGATCGTGGGAACGTCAGTGAGAACAGTGGAGGTAGGCGGGGTGATCACGACCCATCACAGGCGATAGGTTGCCGTCGGCCTACCTGGCTCGTACAGTCCACCTCAGCACCGCCACGGTTGATCTCCC
>PR_CR_10_Liq_1_inCRDRAFT_1001781_pt1 | contig 11726 bp, 8 predicted proteins | sample PRCRCaboRojoPR_3_FD_10241 | JGI IMG/M metagenome (IMG submission 10241) | reverse complement strand
GGTACTTTTACCGCTAGTGATGGCAAGGTTATTTTTGATGGAGCCGGTACGGTTTCGGGTACTGTGGTTTTCAATAATGTAGACAATACATCTGGAGGGCGAAATTTTGGTACGAGTGCGACCGTGAACGGCACTTTTTCTTTACAGGGTGGGGCTGTAATCACAAATCCTCCAACCTTTGCTTCAGGTTCCACCATGGAGTACAACGGTTTGTCTGCTTATTCAGCCGGGGAATCTTGGTACCAAAACCTTACCTCTGGGCAAGGGGTTCCGCACCATGTATCGTTGGTAGGGAATACAAATTTAGACTTTGGGGCAGATGATGACTTTCGGCAATGCAACGGTAATTTCACCATTGAAGACGGATCGTCACTCACGCTTTCCACCGCCACTGGTGGTGACCTGCGCATTGGCGATTCAGGCAATTGGATCAATAATAATACTACCGTTGGTGCTGGATTTATCAGTAATAATCGCGCCATACGCTTTGTAGGCAACACAGATCAAAATATGAGCAATGCTTCAGGTACTACTACGGTGGGTTACTTACTGAATGAAAAACCATCCGGTCGCTTAATTCTTGATAACAATATTGTTTTGGATGGCACCGGGGCGACCTCCGCGCCCGTTCTTCAGTTGTTAAATTCTGGAGATTTAGATTTAAATAATTTTTCCATCACCATTGCCGGTGATCAGGAACGCTCTATTGAGGTGAACGGTGCGCGGAGCCTTATTGGTAACGGCTCGCTAATTTTTGAAGGCGGGACAGGAAACGCAGCAGTAGTTCAGAATATTTCGGGCACTCTCAACATAGGTTCAGGAATTGAAGTTACCATCCATAAAGGAGTTGACTTTGGGAACCATACTACCATAGATGGAAGGTTAATTCTTGAGAATAGCTCCTTTTGCGCTAACAATTCACCCACCTACGGTAGTACCGCTACCTTGGAATATGCAGCCGGCAATTACAATACAGGAAATGAGTGGGTTGCAGGCACCAGTCCTGGAGTAGGTGTACCCAATAGTGTAGTGTTAAATATGGATGCCGGCACTGACCGACTTACAATTGATGGTACAAGTTCCGAACGCACGGTGCCAGCCGACCTTACCGTTACCAGCGGAGGAATCACCATTGATGATAATAACACCCTAACCGTTGGAGATGCCATTACCAATAATGGTACTATTGAGGTACAAGATGGTTGCAGTTTAGTACAAACCGGTACTGGTCCAGATGGAAACGTTTTAGGTTCTGGCACTTATAATGTTTGGCGTTCAAAGGTTTTTGAGGACTACCGCAGGTTTGTGTTCATTTCTTCTCCGGTTTCTGGCGCCACATTAGGGGGCGCCTTCCCTAATTCAAATACCAGTGACTTTTATAGTTATGATCCAAGCAGTCAAAGTTTTGCTTCTCACGGGGCGGCTGTCGCTATGGAAGCGGGAAGGGGCTACACCGCAACTCCTAAAACCAATACCACGGGTGCCAGCTTTGTGCAGGTGACAGATACAGCCACTTTTAGCAGCGGAACCATAAATAACGGGGATATCACCTACAGTGCGGGTACCGTAAATCCTTTTAGTGCGGGTAATGACAACGGTTTTGTATTAGCCGGCAATCCCTACCCTTCAGCTATTGATGCGGGTAGTTTTTTAACGGCAAACAGTGGTTTGGTTCAGACCATTTGGCTATGGGATCATCAATCGCCCAATATTAATGATGCGGATTACGCCACGTGGACTAATGCTGGAGGCGTAGTAGCCTATTCAGGAGGAACTTCTCCAAATGGCAATATTGCCACCGGTCAAGCCTTTATGGTGCAGCCTAACTCTAATCCTACCGCAAGTTTAGACATTAATTTCACCAACGCTATGAGGGTGGTGGGCGGTAACACTCAACTGTTTAAAACAGAAACCCGAGAACGTTTTTGGGTGAATCTTACAAAGGATACCTCGGCCTCCAGCCAAATTTTAATTGCGCTGATGGATGATGCTTTGGAAACCAAAGACCGTAATGATGGTCGCAAATTCAAAGCCAGCCAGGTAGCCAGTTTCTACTCTAAAATTGATGGAGATGACTACGCCATTCAGGCCCTTCCAAAATTCAGCCAGAGCAATAGCTCGCGCATTATTCCTTTAGGCGTAGATGCCTGGGAAACTGGAGATTATGTGATCAGTTTAGATTCTTTGAACAACTGGCAGCCCGGCCATAATATCTACTTGGTAGACAGCTTTAATCAACTGCAAATTGATTTAAATCGTTTGGACTACCGCTTTACTGTGAATAATAGCGGCAGCATCCAAAATCGTTTTTACCTAATGATTGATAACGCCTCGGTAGGCTTAGGTGAGCTGGAAGCTAAAGCCGTGGTGTGGGGCTATGCGCAAAATGGCGGCATCACCATTAGAGCTTTTGGTAAAGATTATCAGTTAGCGCAGGCCCAGCTACTGTCTTTAAGCGGTCAGTCTCTGGCGGTACAAACTTACCAGCAACGCAGTGAAAGCTATTTCTTTAAAACCCCAGATTTACCGCAAGGTGTGTACTTGCTGCAGATGCAGAACCAGAAAGGGGAAGTAGTAACGCAAAAAATTATTTTAAACTAATTAGCCATGAAGAATTTTAAAATGAATACCTCCGTACAATGGCTTTTAGCCTTCATTTTTGTACTCACTTTAGGGGAGTTGGCAGCCCAGGCTCCGCCCCCTCCTCCGGGGTCTAACAATCCGGCTCCTTTTGGCTTTGTAGAATTGCTGATTGGCGCGGGTGCTCTTTACGGAGGCAAAAAAGCCTACGATAAACGCAAGGAACAAAAGCACTAAAGCTTTAATTAGCCAAGCAATCAGAAATGCCTTGACAGCCTTGTTGCTGTCAGGGCATTTTTTTTTGGGGGGTAGCAAAAACTATTTGTCCAACGCCCGGCCCAGGCCGCTACCTCTGCCAACTGGTATTCCAGGGTGCTTTGCTTGGCAAAGCCAATCCTCTAAAGACGTATCATTTACCTAAAGCCCTGCTCTAGCTACTGCCGTACCCCAGCCATTGGCCTTTAGGAAAAGCTCAGGACACTTTGCAGCGGGCAGAACCCTTGGGGAATAACCCTCAAAAAAAGCCGCCCTGAAGATTTCCCTCAGGGCNGCTTTTAGCAAATGTTACTAAACTTCCTTATCGCTTCATTACCTGTCGGGTAANGGTGGTGTTGCCNTTGTTGAGCTTCAATAGATACAGGCCAGCAGGAAGGGCCTCAATATTTACTTCGTGCGTACTGGCNTTTTCAGCTTTATGCGGAGCAATGTCTAGTANCTTTTGGCCGGCTACGTTGTAGAGACCGCCTTCTACCTGTGCANTGCCGGCAAAGGTGTAAGAAAGGGTTAAATGCGCGTTGGCCGGATTGGGGTAAACACTAAATCCATCCGCAAAAAGCGGGTTTTCGTCCAGGCTTACGCTGCGTGGGTCCGTTACTTTTTTATCGGTGTACACCCGATACTCACCGGGCTGCAAAGCAATGCCGGCATTGGGGTCGTTTACGTTAATACTATCGCCCGTCATGTAATCATACCACCAGCCGGTGCCTTGAAACTGAGGCGTAGCGGTTTGCTGCACTACATCAAAGTTGCCAATGATGGTGGCGTTAAAATCGCTACCATCCAGGTTTAAGCGCTTGGTGTTTCCGCTAAAGTCGTAACGGTAGCTATTGCTATTGAAAGTGGGGTAATTCACGCGCATAGTAATCAGTTTAGAGGTAACATCGTACAAGCGTGCCCGGGCCGGTACGTTTTGGTAGTTCCATAAAATAGGTTTGTTACCGGTACGGCTGGGCGTGTTGATGGACACATCGTAACCCAACTCGCCAAATTGCCACAACATTTTTGGTCCTGGTATGGTGTACAAAAAGGCCGAGATCAGCTCCATCCGCGCCAGCGCAGTGTTTAAATTCTTGGTGTCATAACCGCTTACGCCATTACCAAAGTCCAGCAATTTGCGCATAATGCGCTCCTCATCGTGACTTTCGGCATAAGCCATTAGGTGCTTAAAGTTGTGGCCACGCTCGGAGTGAAAAGCCCATTTAAAATCGGAGTTTCCAATGTAACCCATGGCCGCTTCTCCATATTCAGTGGTCATTTTACCCCACAGCATAAAGCCTTGGTTAGAGAGGGCAGTTTCTTCATTGTTGTCGCCCAGGTGTTCCAGAATAGGGTACGAGTTGGGATTTACCTGCTCCATCCAACCTTTTATCCGGTTCAGGTTGTCTACCCGCGATTGATCGTAGGCATTCCAGGCGGCAATATTGCCCAGGGTATTGTTTTGGGTAAAACCTTTAGAAAGGTCAAAGCGGTAGCCATCTATCTTGTATTCTTCCAACCAGTATTTCACAGCTCTTTCCATAAACACGCGGGTTGCAGGCGAATCGTGGTTGAAATCATAGCCCACATTAAAGTCATGGGTGGGCACTTGGTTAAACCAGGGGTTTTGCGCGGTGGGTTGGCCAAACTGCCCGGTGTTGGGGTCAAAATACATTTGTACCAAAGGACTTTGCCCGAAGGCATGGTTGAGTACCGCATCTAAAATAATAGCAATGTCGCGGCTATGACAACTGTCAATAAACTCTTTAAATTTGTTTTTAGTGCCGTAGTATTTATCCAGCGCCAGGTGATAGCTCGGGTTATAGCCCCAGCTTTCATTACCTTCAAATTCATTAACCGGCATGAGCTCAATGGCATTGATGCCCAAGCGTGAAAGATAGTCGAGTGTGTCAATGAGGGTTTGGTAGTTGTGGGCGGCCACAAAATCGCGCACTAAAAGCTCATAGGTAATTAACTCATCTTTGGCTGGGGCCTGAAAGTTGGTGTTTTTCCATACATAATCCGGCTCATCGGTGTTTAACACTGAGACAATACCGGTAGTTTTACCCGTGGGATACGGAGGCATGTTCGGGAAGGTCAGGCTGTCAATCCACTGATCATTCCAGGGGTCTAAAATCAATTCTGAGTAAGGATCGCCCACCCGCAAATCACCGTCAATTAGATATTGAAAAGCATAAGGCTGACCAGGGGTCAGGTTGTCAATTTGTACCCACCAGTCATCTCCGGTAGGTGTTTTTTTCATAAAGTAGTTGGGATCAGGTTGCCAGTTGTTGAAATCGCCAATTACGTAAATGTTGTTTTTAAAAGGGGCGTGTAATTGCAACACTACCGAGGTGTTACTGATGTAGTTGATACCATCCTCGGTGCCCGCAGGGGCCGGAGCGGTTTGCACGGTGGCGTTTACCACGTAGTAGGCTGTGTCACGTATTACGGTGGTGCCATTATCAGCCACCATCTCTACCAAGTGCGTACCGGGTGAGCCAGCCTGAAAATTGGCGGTTAGAGCTTGAGCCGAAGTAGCACTCTGCATCAAAACACCATTATCGTAGATGTCAATATCGGCATCTTCGTTGGTGGCTGCCTTAAAAGTTAGGTTGGCATTTTGGCTTACAATGTTGGTGTTTAAAGGACTCAAGAATCGCCCTAAAAAGCCTGCGTTGGCCGGATACACGGGGTAGAAAATATCGCTTCCATCGGCCGAGCGGCCTACGGTGCCCCCGTTGGCATCTCTGAAAACAAAGGAGAGTTCATTTACAGTTGTACTGGCCGGGAAACCGTAAAAAGTAGGAATGTGGTACCTGAGCTCATGACGATTATTGCCCAATGGTGTCATTATTACATTAGGGTCTGGGGTACCCCAGTTGCCTTGCACAAACTGCCAGCTGCCGGCTCCCCCTGATTGGGTAATCACTCCGGTATGCGCATACACCGGCACAAAACCGTTGAGAGCGCCATTGCCCTGTGTAGCGTTGTACACAATGGTTACCGTATCATTTTGAGTAGGAAAGGGAGGGGTAACTTCAAGAATTTGCGCCTGAGCACCTAAGGTAAGGCAGGCAAAAATTGAAAGGGTGAATAATTTCTTTCGCATGTTAGAGAATTTACGGCCTAAAAATAACAATAAAAGCGATACTAAAGAGGGGCTGTTTCGGCCGCAAAGGCAACAGGGGTAAACTTTGTGTGATTTGTACACTTAGTGGCGCTTTCAGCGTTTTAGGCACTAAAAAATTCTACGGCAGGCCTCTCTATTTGGTTTTAAAAACAGCCGCAGATTTTTCTTAAAAATGCACTTTTGCAAGATGAAACTGATTTTTGCCACGCATAATCCCAACAAACTTGCTGAAATTCAAACCTTATTGCCCACGTACGAGGTAGCGTCTTTGTTTGATCTCAATTTTAAGGAAGAGATTGATGAAACCGGCCACACACTGGAAGCCAATGCTTTAATAAAGGCACAAGCCATTCACAATCGTTTTCAAGAGGCTGTTTTTGCCGATGACACCGGGCTGGAAGTTGAGGTTCTGGATGGAGCTCCTGGCGTGTATTCTGCCCGCTATGCCGGGGAGCCGGCTAATGCTGAGCGCAATATGGAAAAGCTTCTACAGGCGCTGGCAGGCGAAAAGAATCGCAAGGCGCGATTTAGAACGGTGATTGCCTATATTTCTCAAGCGGGTAAAAACCATTTTTTTGAGGGCTCGGTTGAAGGTGAAATTACGCTAAGCCATTCAGGGACCCAGGGGTTTGGCTACGATCCTATTTTTAAACCTACTGGATTTAACCAAACTTTTGCCGAAATGCAGGCCGCCCAAAAAAATGAAATTAGCCACCGCGGCCGGGCCATTCAAAAGTTTATTCAGTTTCTTCAGCTGCAAAAAAGCTAAAGCCCACGTTGCCATATTTTCTAAACTTTTGAAAGTGGGGGAGTTCATTCAGTTTTACGCGCGCCTGGTGCTCAATAATAAGCATGCCCTCCTCTTTAAGCAGGTGGTTTAAAAACACCCGTTCTACCAAAGATTCATAGGCTTCAAAATCATAGGGTGGGTCGGTAAAAATCAGATCGTACTCCGCAAATTCTCTTTTAAGGTATTCCAGGCAGTCACTTTGTACCGCACTGTAAGTCTGATATTGGAGTTGTTCAAAGGTTTTGCGAATGAACCTGAGGCAGGCCGGGTTTTTATCCACGCAAGTCACATCGGGGCAACCCCGGCTGGCAAACTCATAACTTACATTACCGGTACCGGCAAATAAATCCAGCACCTTAATCTCGTCAAAGTAATAATGGTTATTTAAAATATTGAATAGGCTTTCCTTGGCAAAATCAGTGGTGGGGCGCACCGGCAAATTGCGGGGTGCCCTTATTTGTTTACCTCTAAAGCTTCCGCTAATGATTCGGGTCATTTACAATGCTGCAAAAAGATTAATATGCTGGCGCAGTTCCATGGCGCTGATTTTAGAACCCACCTTTAATTGAGGGGGTAAGGGTAGCTCTTCTACCTCACCAATGTGCCGGCTTAGCAGAGTGTAAAGTTTATGGCCCTTAAGGCTGTAGCCTGATAAATAGAGTTTTTCTTCAGTGGCCAGCACCCTATTTTGTTCCAGGGCGAAAAGCACATAGTAGAGTAGATCTTCTTCGGTGTTAAATGGAAAGTGATTGTAAAGCAGCACTTGGCCATTGCGGCCCACAAAGAAATGCGCTGTGTGTTCTGCAATGTGCAGATGCAGGTAAATACTGGCACTGGCGGCTGGTTTGTACAGGTTAGGGTAGCTGCTCGCCTGATGCTTAAAGGTGGCTTGCGGAAATTGCTTTACAAGCCAGTTTTTATCGGCCTCAGGCAGCGCGTATAAAAGCAGGCATTGGCTAGATGGCCAATGTTCACTGTATACTTCATCGCCCTCATCTAAGGAGCTGGAATACGAAAGCACCTGGGCGCCAATGCCTTTTTGGTAAAGACTTTCAGGCAAAAGGCTGAATTTTTCATTGCTGAAAACGCCCTGTATTTTTGAGCATGCGGCAAGTGGCCAATCTAGTTTGCGGAGGGCCGCCTGGTAAAAATCAAACCGTTCTTGAGCCTTCATTTGATTGTGAGGCATGGCGCAATGTGCCAGGGCTTCTACTTGAGAGTTTTGGCTATTCACTAACATTACAGAAAAAGAAGCAGCCGATAGCCCAATGAGGGCTTGGCTGCTTTTAATACTTTCTGCGTTGGGTTTGTGTTCCGTTTTATGCAGCGAAAATTGGATGTTATTTCCAGTTGCCACTAAGGGTGGGTTGTGAGAGTGAGCCAATTTTTAATGCATGATCTTCATCAATGTATTGGTCGTATTTATTTAAAACATCATGAAAAATAACGGTATCAGGCGCCACCGCCTCAAAAACCGGCACAATCACATCATTCACCTCAATTTTGGTNGCGTCCATCATAAAGGGCACCTGCTCAGAGAAAGGAATGTAGCGCAAGCGTTCGGGCTTATAATCTGAGTCAAACAGACTTTCCTTTACACTCTCATAGCCTAAAATGGTGGTAATGATGGTGTCTTTTTGCATTTCTTGTTGGTAGGTTTCATTGTAATAGGTGAAGCTAGAATCTTTACGCTGAATAATAGCTTTTTGGCCCGTATCTAAAAAAGCAATCAGTTGATCCAGGTCAGACGCAAATTTGCTATACACTTCGCGGTGGGCTTTCTGCACATCTCTGATTTCTTCCAGGCGTTCTTGCACGGCCGTGTAGCGTTTCTTTTTAATCTTCTCGTACTGAATAGGCTCTTGAATGATAGCATACAGCTTATAGGTCAAAAAAATTATGGTTAAGCCAAGTACAATCTTTATTATTGCTGAAACCTTTGAATCCATAGTGTTTACGGGCTGTTTATAGTTGCGTTTCGGACAAAACTACAACTTTTTTTGGTTGACAAAATTCTTTTTTAAAACCGCTTACCTTTAGTAAATGCAAACGCATAACTGGGCCGATTTATTTAAAAAATTAAAGGAGAACTTTCCCTTTGAACCCACTGCGGGGCAGCTAAAGGCTCTAGAGCAATTGGCGCATTTTTGTTTAAATGCGCACAGCCAAAAAGTATTTCTGTTAAAGGGTTATGCGGGTACCGGTAAAACCAGTTTAATTAACACAATGGTAAACACCTTACCGGCTTTTCGCTTTAAAATGGCCCTCTTAGCTCCCACCGGTCGGGCGGCCAAAGTAATGACCCAATACACGGGCAAACCTGCTTTTACCATTCACAAATTCATTTACGTACCCCAGCCAGGTGGTATGGGAACCCCCATTTTTAGCCTTCGGGCCAACCGGGGTAAAAAGGCCATTTTTATTGTAGACGAGGCTTCCATGATTGCCGATGCGGAATCAGAAGTATCGGGCAGTCTGTTGGCCGATCTACTGAGCTTTGTGTACAGTGGTGATGATTGCAAGCTTATTTTTATTGGTGACTTGGCGCAGCTTCCTCCGGTTTTCACCGATAGCAGTCCTGCACTGGATGCCGACTATCTGGCGCGCCATTACGGGCGGGAGTCTTTAGAGCTTGAGCTCACCGAAGTAATGCGTCAGGCCCAGGGTTCCGTTTTACTGCAAAATGCCACCCAGTTGCGCCAGCTGCAAACAGAAGAGGAGTTGCAACTACCCCAGTTCAAAGAGGGGCCCGATTTTGTTTGGCTGCAGGAGGGCTATGAAGTAGAGGAGGCCTTGAATGATTCCTTCTCAGAGGTGGGTAAGGAAGGCACAGCGGTAATTGTACGCGCCAATAAACGCGCCAATGATTACAATCAACAAATACGGCAGCGCATTCTTTGGCAGGAGGATGAGATCTCTACCGGAGATTATTTAATGGTGGTGAAAAACAACTATCACTGGCTACCGGCTAAAAGTAAGGCCGGTTTTATTGCCAACGGAGATATTGCCGAAATACAAGAAATTTACGAGTACAAGGAATTGTACGGCCACCGTTTTGCGCGGGTGAAAATTCAGTTAATAGATTACCCCGAAGAACCACCGCTGGAAACCGTCATCATGCTGGATGTCTTGAATTTGCCCTCGGCCTCTTTGCCCTGGGAGGCCTCTAAGCAGCTGTACCAAAATGTACTTTTAGATTATGCTGATGTACCTTCTCAATCTAAACAGCATTTGCTGGTGCGCCAAAACCCTTATTTTAACGCCCTGCAGGTAAAGTTTGCCTACGCCATAACTTGCCACAAGGCGCAAGGGGGGCAGTGGCAAAATGTGTTTGTAGAAAAACCCTGGCTGCCGCCTGATCAACTACCTTTGGAATACCTGCGCTGGCTTTACACCGCCATTACCCGTGCCACCGATAAGGTCTATTTAATTGGCTTTACCCCTGATTATTTTGAGGGATAGGTTTTAGTTCATAGTCCGCAGACCATAGACCACGGTCCACAGACCGCAGTAGTTCTTGCTTTTTAGCCTAAGGATCTTCCAGAATTCAGAACCTATTCCCTATCTAGTTTAGTGGGCAGTTTTAGAAATGTTTAGTTTTTTTCTAAACTTTTTATCGTAGCCCCTTATCCGGACTGCGGACTGTTAACTTTTGGAATCTTTTCCCCACCTGTTACCGAAATGGCAAAAGTGGTTTTACACAAGATTTTCTTTTGTTCAAGGCTTTTACTCTTGATTTTAAGGCGTACTGTCCACTACGGATTAGCCAACTTAAGCAAGAAAACAGTTCTACTAAGAATTAAGGTGCTCGCCCTGTTCTTTAACCCCAATGTGAAAAAGGGCATCACCTTTATGATTGAGGGGAAAGTTGTTGTGCCCAATAATGTAGCCGTTTTCGGGGCTTTTAACCTTTACAGAGTACTGATTATCAGGCGCGGAAATATAGCCTAAGGTTTGATCTAGCTTTACTTCTTTACCACTGGCCTTGCGGTGGCGAAATAGTCCGGAAACATCGGCCCTGAGCCAGGTAGAACGGGTAAAGAAATGTTGTTTATGCATTTGTTGTGGAGCCTTGTTAATCATGCCAAAATGCTTGAGCACCCTGCGAATGCCGTCCATACCCTCGCTTACGGTTTTTAGGGTCTATGCGTAGGGTTTCGCCTCCCTCAAACACCACTACGCTTTTGCCCAAATCTTTAGCCGTTTCCCTAAAAGATTTAGCAATGAGGGGCGAATGCAGCGTAAAAGGAGCGGCAAAGGCCTTGGCTACTTCAGCTCCCAACTGGTCATTGGGCGCAAAGCGGATTTGGGGGAAGTTGGTGCGGCTGGCCCCCCCGGTATGAAAATCCAGACCAAAATCAATTTCGGGCAATATTTTATGGGTAAGTGTGTGCGCCACCATGCTGGCCAAGGAGCCTTCGGGACTACCCGGGAAGCTGCGGTTTACGTCTTTTCCATCGGGCACGTCACGTGAGAAATTGATAAAACCATACACATTTATAATGGGCATGGCTATGACAGAGCCGCATTGCAGCTGGTGCCCAATTTTACTGTCTAAAAATTTACGGATGATTTCAATGCCATTTACCTCGTCTCCGTGCATACCTCCGCTCAGTAGCACAGTAGGGCCATCTACCTTTGATCTGAAGACGTGCACCGGCATGTGAATGGGTGTGCCCGAAGGTAGGCGGGAAACGCTGAGCTCTAAAAAACGATTTTCACCCGGAGCAATTTCTTGTTCATCTATGGTTAAACTGCGCATCAGAGACCGGTGTAGTTATGCGGTGTAAATTGTTTTAGTTCTTTTTTTACCGCATCGCTTACCTCCAGCCCATCTACAAACTGGGCAATGGTTTCTGCATTAATTGTGGTGTTGGTGCGGGTAAGACTTTTAAGCGCCTCGTAGGGCGATGGGTAACCCTCTCGCCTCAAGATATTTTGAATGGCCTCGGCTACCACGGCCCAATT
>PR_CR_10_Liq_1_inCRDRAFT_1001780_pt1 | contig 11727 bp, 10 predicted proteins | sample PRCRCaboRojoPR_3_FD_10241 | JGI IMG/M metagenome (IMG submission 10241) | reverse complement strand
TCCTCGTGATCTGGATCTGGGTCCTGCGTGACCCGTCGGCCGCACCGGCGGGTGAGGGCGTCACCACAAGCCGCGAACGGTTGCAGGCCGCGCTGGATGCCTGGTCCGCGGTGCTTTTGTTCGTGATCATCGTGGGCGGCATCTATGGCGGCATCTTCACCGCGACCGAGGCGGCGGCTGTCTGTGTCTCGGCTGCGCTTCTCATAGGATTTGCGCAGCGCCGCCTGACCATTTCTGCCGTCATAGACGCGCTGCGCGAAACGGTGATCCAGACGACCTCGATCTTCATCATCGCTGCGGGCGCAAAGATCTTCGTGGCCTTCATCGCGCTGACCGGCGTGGCGGGCGATATCGTCAATGCCGTGCAGGCCGCGGACCTGAGCGTGATCGTCCTGATGCTGGCCATCGCAGCGATCTACCTGTTGCTTGGCATGTTTCTTGATCCGATCGGGATCATGGTGCTGACCTTGCCGCTCCTGGTGCCTTTGGTCGAAGGCTACGGGCTCGACCTGATCTGGTTTGGCGTCGTGGTCATCAAGCTTCTCGAGATCGGCCTGATCACGCCGCCGGTGGGGCTGAACGTGTTCGTCATCGCCTCTGTCGTGGGTAAAGAGGTGCCGATCGACCGCATCTTCTCGGGTATCCTGCGGTTTCTGAGCATCGACGTGATCGTGCTGGGCCTGATCATGGCGTTTCCGATACTGTCGCTGCTGATACCCTATTCGATGTGAGCCGCGCCATGAACAAGCTGCCAGACACCACCGACCGCCGTTTCGCCACGACGCTGGCCCGTGGGCTTCAGGTGTTGCGGGCCTTTCGGGCGTCGGATGACGGCCTGGGCAATGCCGAAATATCCGAGCGCACGGGCATTCCGAAAAGCACGGTCAGTCGGCTGACATTCACGCTGCAATCGCTGGGCTACCTGACCCATGCCCGGCGACTCGACCGGTATCGACCGGGGCCGGCCCTTCTGGCGTTGGGCAACGTGGCGCAGGCGTCGATCTCTTTCGTGGACCTGTCGGGCCCGATCATGCAGCGGCTGGCGGACGAGACGGGCACCCTGTCGCTGCTGTTGGTGCGCGACGACACGAAGCTTTTGATCGTCAAGACATGGCGGCCGCGTGGCGTGTCGTCCCTGTGGCTCGAGGTCGGGCACCGGGTGCCGATCAATGGCTCCTCGTCGGGGGCGGCGCTGCTGGCGGCGGCGTCCGAGGATCTTTTTGCCGAGATGGTCGCGACGGCGGGGGGCGACCGGGGCCTCACGCAAGAGCGTGCCGACCAGGTGCGACGCGAGGCCTACGGCCAGCTGATCGGACGCGGCTTTGTCATCATGCCGCCCGACGAGTATTTCGCGGCGAACATCCATGCGGTGTCGAAACCGTTTCACGCGCGCGAACTTGCCGAGCCTGTGGTCTTTACCTGTGGTGCCATGCCTCAGGATCTGAGCGTGGAGCGGATGGAGACCGAGGTCGGCCCGAAGCTGACCGATGAGGTCAAGGAACTGGAACTGGTGATGGGGCAGCCGTCCTCGATCACCATGCGCGGTTGAAACAGAAGGACGGATATGTCGGACGTTGTCAGATACGAACGCGAAGGCCCGGTGGCGGTGATCACCGTGGCGAACCCGCCGGTCAACGCGCTGGGCCAAGCGGTGCGCCAGGGCCTGTGGGACGCCGCCGACCGCTTTGCCGAGGATGATGCACAGATTGCGCTGATCCTGGGCGAGGGGCGGCTTTTCATCGGGGGGGCAGATATCTCGGAATTCGGCAAGCCGCCGACCCGGCCCTTCCTGCCAGACACCTGCACCCATATCGAACGCAGCCCGAAACCGGTGGTCGCAGCCGTGCATGGCCCGGCGCTGGGTGGTGGATGCGAGGTGGCGCTGGGCGCGCATTACCGTCTGGCCATGAAAGACGCGCGCTTTGGCTTTCCCGAGGTCAAGCTGGGCCTGATCCCCGGCGCCGGCGGCAGCCAGCGGATGCCGCGCCTCACAGGGGTTGGCCCGGCCTTGGACATGATGCCCGCAGGCGGCAGCGTCTCGGCCGAAGAGGCGTTAAGGATCGGGTTGGTTGACCGGCTGGGCGAGGGCGACGATGTGCGCGCCGCCGGTCTGGCCTACGCGCAAGAATTGCTTGCCGCTGGTGCGCCTGTGCGCCCGGTGGGCGCGTTGCCCCGTCCGGCCTATGATGCCGAGGCCTTTGAGGCCGCGCGCGCGCTCTGGGCCCGAAAAGCCCGCGGAGAGGTCGCGCCCCTGCGCGCCATCGACGCCGTGGACGCGGCCACCAAGATGGACCTGGACCAAGGCGTGCAGGAAGAGCGGCGCATCTTCCTCGAACTGATGGAAACGCCCCAGCGCGCAGGGCTCATCCATGCCTTCTTCAACGACCGCAAGGTGTCCAAGCTGCCCGAGATCGACGGCATCGCGCCCCGGGACGTGGCCCAAGTGGGCGTGATCGGCGGCGGCACAATGGGAGCCGGGATCGCCACCGCTTGCCTGCTTTCGGGCCTGTCCGTCACCTTGATCGAGCGCGACGATACCGCTGCCGACAAGGCCCGCCAGACCATCACCGGCAATCTCGACGGGGCCGTGAAACGCGGCAAGCTGACCGAGGCGCAACAGGAGGCGACGCTCGCGCGCCTGCAGACCGTGACCGACTATGCCGCGCTCTCGGACGCCGATCTCGCCATCGAGGCTGTGTTCGAGGATATGGGCGTGAAGAAAGAGGTCTTTGCCCAACTCGACGCGGTCATGAAGCCCGGCGCGATCCTGGCCACGAATACCTCGTATCTTGATATCGACGCGATCGCGCAGTCCACGTCCCGCGCGGCGGATGTGATCGGGCTGCACTTCTTTTCACCGGCCCATGTGATGAAACTGCTCGAGGTGGTGGTGCCCGACGCCACTGCCCCGGATGTGACCGCGACCGCCTTTGCCCTGGCCAAGCGGCTGGGCAAGGTCGCCGTGCGCGCAGGCGTTTGCGACGGGTTCATCGGCAACCGCATCCTGGCCACCTATCGCGGGGCGGCGGACCGGCTGATCCTGGATGGCGCCTCGCCCTGGGAAATCGACGCCGCGATCAAGGCGTTCGGCCTGCCCATGGGCCCGTTCGAGATGGGCGATCTGGCAGGGCTCGACATTGGCTACATGACCCGGCAGCGCAAGGCCGCCACCCGCGACCCGCGCGATGTTGTGCCCACTTGGGCGGACGCGATGTATCACAAGGGCTGGTTGGGTCAGAAGACCGGGCAGGGCTACTACACCTACGACGGCCGCAAGGGCACGCCCAACGAGGCCGTGATGCCCCTGATCGAAGAGGCGCGCGGCAACCGGCCACAACGCGGGTTCACCCCCGAAGAGATCCAGCGCTTCTACATGGCGGCCATGGTGAACGAGGCGGCCAAGGTGGTGGGCGAGGGGATCGCGCAGCGACCGCTCGATGTGGATGTGACGCTGCTTTATGGCTACGGCTTTCCGCGCTGGCGCGGCGGCCCGATGCATTGGGCCGACACGGTCGGGCTTGGTGGGCTGCTGGCCGATATCCGCCTCTGGGCCGATGCCGATCCCTATTTCTGGCAGCCCGCACCGCTTCTGGAGCGGCTGGTGGCCGAGGGCCGCAGCTTTGCCGATCTGAACACGGAGGCCGCATGACCCGCGCCGTCATCGTCTCGACAGCACGGACCGCCATCGGCAAGGCCGCGCGCGGCGCCTTCAACCGCACCCACGGGGTGACCATGGCAGGCCATGTGGCGCGCCATGCGGTGGACCGTGCGGGGATTGACCCCGCCCTGATCGAGGACTCGATCTGGGGCACCGGCTACCCTGAGCATGTGACGGGCGGAAATCTCGGCCGTCAGGCCGTGATCCGCGCAGGCCTGCCTGTCAGCGTGGCAGGCACGACCGTGAACCGGTTCTGCGCCTCGGGCCTGCAGGCCATCGCCATGGGCGGCCAGATGATCGCGGGCGAAGGGGCAAAGGCCGTTCTGGTCGGCGGGGTGGAAAGCATCAGCCTGAACCAGCCGCCGCCGCGCCATGCCCGCGAGCCCTGGAACGAGGCGAACAAGCCCGAACTTTACATGACCATGATCGACACCGCTGACACGGTTGCGGCGCGCTACGCTGTCAGCCGCGCCGCGCAGGACGCGCTGGCGCTTCAGTCGCAACAGCGCACAGCCGCGGCGCAAGAGGCTGGCCTTTTCGCCGACGAGATCGTGCCGATGGAGGTCACGAAGGCCATCAAGGACAAGGAAACCGGCGAGGTCCGCGAGGAGACGCTGACCATTGCCGCCGATGAGTGCAACCGGCCCTCCACAACCCTCGAAGGCTTGCAGGGCCTGTCGCCCGTCATGGGCGAGGATAAATGCGTGACCGCGGGGAACGCCTCGCAGCTGTCCGACGGGGCCGCGGCGCTTGTCATGATGGACGAGGCCGCGGCCGCGCAACAGGGGCTGAAGCCCCTGGGCCGCTACCTGGGCTTCGCCGTCGCCGGATGCGAGCCCGACGAAATGGGGATCGGCCCTGTCTTTGCGGTGCCCCGCCTGCTCGACCGGCATGGCCTTAAGGTTGCAGATATCGACCTGTGGGAGCTGAACGAGGCTTTTGCAAGCCAGGTGATCCATTGCCGCGACCGGCTTGGCATCGACGACGCCAAGCTGAACGTGAATGGCGGGTCGATTTCGATCGGTCACCCGTTCGGCATGACCGGTGCCCGGATGACCGGGCATCTCTTGCGCGAGGGGCGGCGGCGCGGCGCCAGGCTGGGCGTTGTCACCATGTGTATCGGCGGCGGCCAGGGGGCTGCCGGCCTGTTCGAAATCTTCTGAGGAAAGAGCGACGCAATGGACCTGAATTATACGGACGATCAGAAAGCCTTTCGTGACGAGGTGCGCGCCTTTCTGGCCGATCATCTGCCGCAGCGCCTGTCGGACAAGGTCAAGGGCGGCAAGCGCCTGACCAAGGCCGATTACGAGGAATGGCACGCGATCCTGAACGCCAAAGGCTGGCTGGGCGTGACCTGGCCCAAGGAGCATGACGGCACCGGCTGGGACGCGGTCGAGCGGCATATCTTCGAGGAAGAGACCACCGCAGCCGGTGCGCCCCGCATCGTGCCCTTCGGGCTGAACATGCTGGGGCCCGTGCTGATGAAATTCGGCAGCGACGCCCAGAAAGACCACTACCTGCCGCGGATCCTGAACGGGGACGACTGGTGGTGCCAGGGCTATTCAGAGCCCGGCGCGGGCTCTGACCTCGCATCGCTGCGCTGCGAGGCGGTGCGTGACGGGGAACACTACATCGTCAATGGCCAAAAGACATGGACCACCCTGGGTCAATACGCCAACAAGATCTTCTGCCTTGTGCGCACCTCGAAAGAGGGCAAGCCGCAGCAGGGCATTTCGTTTCTGTTGATCGACATGGACAGCCCCGGGATCGAGGTACGTCCAATCGTGCTGATCGACGGTGAGGCAGAGGTGAACGAGGTCTGGTTCAAGGACGTGCGCGTCCCGGTCGAAAACCTTGTGGGCGAAGAGAACGCGGGCTGGACCTATGCCAAGTACCTGCTGACCCATGAGCGGACTAATATCGCTGGCGTGGGTTTTGCCCGGGCGGGGCTTTCGGCGCTCAAGCGGATCGCGGGCGAGCAGATGCAGGGCGGCCAGCCGTTGATCGCCAACCCGTTCTTCGCCGCCAAGGTGGCCCAGGTCGAGATCGACCTGATGGCGATGGCCACCACCAACCTGCGCACCATCGCTGCTGCGGCGGCGGGGCAGGCCCCCGGTGCGGAATCCTCGATGCTCAAGATCAAGGGCACCGTGATCCGGCAAGAGATCAACGCGCTCACCCGGCAGGCGGTGGGGCCCTATGCGGCGCCCTTCGTGTCCGAGATCCTGGACGAGGGCAGCAATGCCGAACCCGTCGGACCCGAGGCCGCGATGCCCGCGACGCAGGCCTATTTCAACAACCGGAAACTGTCGATCTACGGCGGCTCGAACGAGGTGCAGCGGCAGATCATTTCCAAGGCGATCCTGGAGCTCTGAGACATGAATTTCCAACTGACCGAAGAACGCCAAATGCTGCAGGACGGGCTGCGCCGCTATCTGTCCGACACCGTCACGCCCGAGGCGATCGCTGCTGCCACCGATGGGGCGACCGGGCTGGATGCCGAACTCTGGGCGGGCCTGACGGAAATGGGCGTGCCCGGTGCGATGTTCACCGAGGAGCAGGGCGGCTTTGGCGGCGCGGGCTTTGACCTCATGGTCGTGTTCGAAGAACTGGGCCGCGCGGGTGCCCCTGTGCCGCTGATCGAAAGCGCGGTTCTGGCCGGGGGGATCCTGGCCGAGGTCGGGCACATGGACCTGGTCGAAGAAATCATCGGCGGGCGGATCATCGGCTTTGCCCATGGTGAGCCTGCCAGCCGTTACGACCTGGCGCATGTGCAGACACGGGCGGAAAAGACAGATGCAGGCTGGCACCTGACGGGCGCGAAGGCCGTAGTGCAGCACGCGCCCGCCACTGACACGGTGATCGTGTCGGCGCGCACGGGTGGCGACGTCACGGATCAGGACGGCATCTCGCTGTTCCTTGTGCCGACGGCCGAATTGCACATGCGTGACTATCCCCTCAACGGGGGCGGCCGTGCTGCCGAGATCACGCTCGATACGGTTGTTCCGGACAGCGCCGTTTTGGGTGAGACAGGCGCGGCCTATCCACTGATTGCAGCGGCCAATGCCCGCGCGACGGCGGCGCAATGCGCCGAGGCGCTGGGCCTGATGGAGACCATCAAGCACCTGACGGTCGACTATCTGCGCCAGCGCAAGCAGTTCGGCCAGCCCATCGGCAAGTTCCAGGCGCTGCAGCACCGCATGGCCGATGTTCTGATCGAGATCGAACAGGCCCGCAGCGCGGTCATCAACCTGTGCGGCCACCTCGACACGGACGACTGTGATATGCATGTCTCGGCCACCAAGAACCTGATCGGTCGCGCGGCCAGGCTTGTGGTCGAGGAATCGATCCAGATGCATGGCGGCATCGGCATGACCCAGGAATACGCCCTGGGCCATTTCGCGAAACGCCTGACCATGGTCGACCACCGCTTTGGCGATGCGGATTATCACCTGGAGCGTTTCATCCGGCTGGCGGCGGCATGACCCAGACCATCGTGGCCGAGACCGGCACCCAGCGGACGCTGGGCTATGTGCTCGAGATCGGGCATCCGGATGGCGGCGCACGCTGTCACCTGGACGTGACCGAGGCGCATGCCAATCGCCACGATGTGCTCCATGGCGGGATTGCCGCGACGCTTCTGGACAATGCGATGGGGGCCACGTCGTCGCTGACGGTAGACGACACTGGACGCACGCCGTTCCTGACCGTGTCCATGTCGACCCAGTTCCTGGCGCCGGCCCATGCCGGCACGCGGGTCACGGCCACGGGACGGGTCACTGGCGGTGGCCGGTCGCTTTTGTTTCTCGCGGCAGCGCTTGTGGACCAGGAGGGCCGTCTGATCGCCACGGGGACGGGCGTGTTCAAACGCGCGCGGCTCGACCGGGGTGGGGACGCATGAGCCTGACCACGCCTTTTGCGAAACGGTGGGGGCTGCGGCTGCCGGTCGTGGCAGGTGGGCTGCAATGGCTGGCGAATGCCGACTATGTCGCCGCAGCAGCCAATGCCGGTGTGCTGCCTTTCCTGACGGCTGCAAGCTTTCCCGACCCGGATGCGCTGCGCGCCGAGATCCGGCGTGCAAAGGACATGACCGACCGGCCGTTCGGACTGAACGTGTCGATGCTGCCCAAGCTCGTGCCGGGTGACCGGACCGAGGCGGTTTTCCAGATGGCCATCGACGAAGGCCTGCGAATCGTCGAGACCTCGGGGCGCAATCCCGAACCTTACCTGGCCCCGCTCAAGGCCGCAGGCGTCACCGTGCTGCACAAGGTGCCGTCGGTCCGCTATGCGGTGTCGGCCCAGCGGGCCGGGGTCGATATGGTGTCGATCGTGGGTGCGGAATGCGGCGGGCATCCCGGCATGGATCTGGTGGGCAGTCTTGTGAACATCGCTTTGGCCGAGCGGCGGCTGACGATCCCCTTCCTGATCGGCGGAGGCATCGCCACAGGCGAGCAGATTTTGGCGGCGATGGCCAACGGGGCCGAGGGCGTGGTGATCGGCACGCGCTTTCTGGTGGCCGAAGAGATCCCGGCGCATCCGGGCTACAAGACGGCGCTGGCCCAGGCATCCGAGCGGGATACCGCGCTGACCATGTCGAGCGTCCGCAACACGATCCGCACGTTGAAGAACGAGACGACCGAGGCGGTGGCGCAGATGGAGCGGGACAACCCCCATGTCACCATCGAAGAGCTCATGCCGCTCGTCTCTGGCAAGATCGGCCGCGCAGCCTATGAGACCGGAGACGTCTCGAAGGGCATGTTGTCAGCGGGGCAGGCGCTGGGCCTGACCGACGAGCTGGCCCCCATCGCGCAGATCGTGGCCCAGTTGGAAGAGGAAATGCACAGAGCCCNCGACCGGCTCTGTCCAAAGGAGACCCCATGACCCTCATTCACGAGCTTGTCCGACAGCACCTGACCANGCGGCCCGACACCCCGGCGATCAAGGATTGCGATGGGCAGGTCTATACCTGGTCGGACTATGCCGCGCTGATCGACGAGGCCGAGGCGCTGTTGCGCGCCCATGGCGCGGCACCGGGCGAGCGGGTGCTTGTGGTGGCCGAGAATTGTCTCGCGCTGCCGGTCCTGATGATGGCCGCATCGCGGATCGGTGCCTGGGCCGTGCCCGTGAATGCCCGCATGTCCGAGGCCGAGATCGCGCGCATCACCGCCCACGCAAACCCGGTCGTGGTCTTCTATACCTCCCATGTCTCGAAGGAGGCCGGGGCCCATGCAAGTGGCGCAGAACCGGTCAAGACCGGCTTTGGCGCGCTTCACGTCCGCAAGGGCCGGTCCGACCCCGAACCGGTGGAGCAGGGCCCGCACACCCCTGCAATCCTGCTGTATACGACCGGGACCACGGGTGACCCGAAAGGCGTGATGCTGACCCATGACAACCTGGTCTTTGCCGCCAAGGCCTCGGTCGAGTTGCGGCAATTGACGGCCGCCGACCATGTCTACGGCGCGCTGCCGCTGACCCATGTTTTCGGCGTTGCCTCGATGCTGATGGCGTCGGCCGAGGCCGGTGCGATGGTGGAACTGGCCACGCGCTTCGATCCCGCCGCGCTTTTCCAGGCGCTGCGGGACGGCGCGACGGTGATGCCCGCGGTGCCCCAGATGCATGCGCTTTTGATGGCCTATGCCGAAAAGCAGGGGCACAAGACCCTGGGCGCCGAGCGGTTGCGCTACGTGTCCTCTGGTGCTGCGCCGCTCGATCCCGCGTGGAAGCGCAAGGCCGAGGCCTTCTATGGACTGCCCCTGCAAAACGGCTATGGCATGACCGAAAGCACAGCGGGGGTCAGCGGCACCCGCAACGCGATCGGTGACCCGGACACGAGCGTGGGCCCGCCCCTGCCGGGGATCGAGGTCAAGCTCGATACAAGCGTGGGTGTCGATGCCGATGTGGGCGAGGTGCTGACCCGCGGGCCCCATGTCATGAAGGGCTATTTCCGCAACCCCGAGGCCACGGCCCAGGCGGTGTCGCCACAAGGGTGGTTGCGCACCGGCGACCTGGGGCGGATCGACCCGCAAGGGCGGCTTCATATCGTAGGCCGGGCGAAAGAGCTGATCATCCGCTCGGGCTTCAACGTCTACCCGCCCGAGGTGGAGGCAGCGCTGAACGACCACCCGGACGTGGTGCAGTCAGCCGTGATCGGCCGCGCGGTGGACGGGGACGAAGAGGTGCTGGCCTTTGTCCAGACCCGTGCGCCGGGCAGCGTGACGGCGGATGCATTGCGAGGCTTCGCGGCCGAGCGGCTGGCCGGATACAAGCGTCCGTCGCGCATTTTTCTGGTCGATGCGCTGCCGGCGGCGGCCACGGGCAAGATCCTCAAACACCGTCTGCTTATCCATTTCGCGGACATGCTCTGATTTTCATCGGGCGTCCGGCAACTCGGCCGGTTCCGTCCCGAACCGGGACGGTTCGTTGCGCCCGAGGGTCGGACCGCTATGCTGCACGTATCCAGAACCAGATCGTGAAGGAGCAGCATGTCCCGCTCAGCAGCGCCGTCGCCCGGCCCCGAGCCCATTGAAACCGCCGAAGACCTCTCGTCGATCGCGTTCAGCTTCATGGCGTCGAAGGCGTTGTTCGCCGGGTTGCATGTGGACATCTTCACACACTTGTCTGATGGACCGATGACGGCAGAGGCTCTGGCCCAAGCCACGGGCATTCCGGTGAACCGTGTGGTGATCCTGACCAATGCATTGGCGGGGATCGGGGTGCTGACGATCGAAAAGGATAAAACGATCGCGAATTCCCCTGCCGCCCAAAGCTTTCTGTCGCGGGCATCCAAGTACGATTTCGGCGATTACCTGCGCTATCAGATCGACCAGCAGATGTATCCGTTCCTGCTTCAACTGAACGCGGTGATGAAGGACCAGCTGGATGAAGATGCGATCGCGTCTTACCGGCACTGGATGGCCGACGAGGCACAGGCCTCGGTCTATTCCGAAAGCCAGCATGCGGGGTCCCTGGGTCCGGGGCGGACACTTGCGCGCAAGGTCGACCTTGGCGCGGCGCGAAGCCTGCTGGACGTGGGCGGCGGCACGGGCGCCATGACGATCAGCGTGTGCAAGGCTTACGAGAACCTGCATGCGACGATCATCGATTTCCCCAATGTCGCAGAGATCGGCTGGGGGTTCATCACCGAGGCAGGCCTGGTCGATCGTGTGCGCTATATCCCCGGCAATGCGGTCGAAGCGCAGTGGCCGGGACACCAGGACGCGATCCTGATGTCCTATCTGCTGAGCGGTGTGCCGGGCAAGGACGTGGAGCGCCTGTTGGCCAATGCCTTTGACGCCCTGGCACCGGGCGGCACGCTGATGCTGCATGACTTCATGGTCGAGGAAAATCGCCGCGGCCCGGCGCTGGCGGCGCTTTGGCAGTTGCAGCATATGGCCTTTACCCCCGACGCGCGGTCGCTGTCCGTCGGCTGGTTGACCGAAACGCTCGGTCGTCTTGGTTTCACGGTTGGGGATGTCGACAACCTGATCCCGGCCATGACCAAACTGGTGGTTGCCAACAAGCCTGGGCCGTGATGTCCGCCGCGATCTTTTGGCGCCGCGTCCGGGATTGCGTGAAAAACCGGCCCGTCTCGTTCACACGCCGCGCGCCTGCACGGTCACGGATCATGGGTGCGGGTCGCGCGTCACCGAAAGCGGCGGCAGGGTCTTGTCCCCGACCCTCTGAGGCTCGGTCGCGTAGTTGAACCAGAACCGTTCGGTGGCGGTGTCGCGGCAGCGCACGGCTTCGGGCAGGTCCAGCGACGTGAGACCGGCGCGTTCTGATGCCATTCCGACCAATCGGCGCATCGCCTCGGGGTCGAGCCATCCGGCCACGTAAAGCAGCCGGCCCTCGGCGACCACAACCGGCTCTCCGTCTGACGTGGTCTCCAGAATTTCGGCGTCCGTCTCGAGAATCTCACGATAGCTGCGGATGGTACCGCCCCGATCCAACGCCACCGGCATGTCCGGTCTGGCGTTCCCCCATTGGGTGTTCCAGATTAATTGTTATTGCATCATGGGCCTCTGGTCCATGGGAACGATGCTTTCTGGCGCGGGTGGGCGGTAGCCCAG
>PR_CR_10_Liq_1_inCRDRAFT_1001779_pt1 | contig 11731 bp, 12 predicted proteins | sample PRCRCaboRojoPR_3_FD_10241 | JGI IMG/M metagenome (IMG submission 10241) | reverse complement strand
ATCAACCCGATGGTCTCCTATGTGCAGTCTCTCCGCTCTGAAGGTCTGGCTGCCGTTGTTCTGCGCCAAGGCTCGCTTGTATTTGATAAAAAGGTAGGACTCTGGAAAGGCGTGCGTCAGGACGGCGTCGCTTCTCTTACTGATGTTGTTGCAGACCTTGCCAAGCTGGGCGAGCGAATCGGCCATGACAACGCAATGAACCGTTTCCATGCGGCCACTATTGCGCGGCGTGAGCTTGAGATAGATAAAAACAACGCTGAGTTGCAGCGCAAAGCAGATAGACAGCGAAGCCAAAACAAAAACCGCGAGGCTGAGCAGACTGAAGCAAAGATTGTCGATCTGTACCCAAACATGGATGGTGCTGCTATTCGCGAGCGCCAGCGCGAGAACCGAGAGTTAGAAAAACTTTTTGCCACATACCCTGAGCTTCAGTCTGCGTTTGATAAGTTCACGCAGTTTAAGAATGGCCAGATCGACTCAATGGTCGAAGCTGGGGTTCTTTCCAAAGAATACGCTGAAGATTTAAAAGAAAACGCTGCGTATGTGCCGTTCAACCGCTTACTGGATGATGCTGACCCGAACGCAGTCAGTGGGTATGAGGTTCACACATCGGGTCTGATGCGCATTGGTGAGATTAAACGCCTGCGAGGTTCACCTCGCGAAGTCGACAACGTGCTCGACAACATGGCCAAGCTTTCTATGTGGATGACACAGGCAACGGTGCGTAATCACGCCGCCAAGGAGCTGGCCCGAGGCCTTCGTGAAGTAGAAGCAGAGAGCCCCGGCACTGCCGTTAAAGCAGAGTATAAGTCTGAAGAACAGATTCCGGCTGAAGATCGCCCACATTCGGTCTCATGGAAAGAAAACGGTAAGCTGCGCTTTATGGTGCCGGTGGACCCGCGTGATGCGTACGCATGGCGAGGCACTGAATCTGCCACCGTGCCAATGCTTCGCCCGTTTGCAGCGTTTGCGAACTTCTTGCGTAAGGGTATTACCTTGTCGCCGGACTTTATTCTCAGCCAGCTGCAGCAGGATACATTCCGTGTGTTTGCCTTTGGTGGTCTTAAAAACGGGGCTCGCGGTGGTCACGTGTTGTGAGTAATTGGTGGCGGATTCGTCAGGACTTGCGTAGTGGGCAGTTCGGCGACGAGAACCTTAATCAGTACGGCATCGTTGGTCAGTATGACTATATGCCTGAGCAGGCACGACAGACTGCGGAAGCTGAAGCGCTGGGCGACGAGATTGGGTTTGGCGGCAAAGTTATTCGCTTCGGTGAGCGCAATGCTGAAGCCTCCGACTTGGCGCAGAGGAAAGCTGTGTTTGATCAGACCTTAGCTGATACAAACGACGAAACTATGGCTTTCTGGCGTGCCTCTGAAATTATCAACTTTAACCGTCGCGGCACTAGCCAGCTTGCATCTGTTCTGCGCCAGATCATCCCGTTTATGAACGCTTACATGCAGGGTATGAACGTCCTTGGCAAGTCGATGGTGGGTCGCGGTCTCAGCCAAGAAGAGAAAAAACAGGCACTTGGTGTGTTCTGGGGTGCGATGATGAAGCTCAGCGTACTGAGCGGGTTGTATGCTCTGATGAACGCTGATGACGATGAGTATGTTAACCAGCCGCCGCACATCCGCACTAGGTTCTTCTTGGTGCCGCTGGGAGACGACCTTCCCCCGCTCAAGATGGCGATGCCTGCTGACTTGGCGTTCATCACAAAGGCACTGCCAGAAGCTGCTGTCATGCAAATGATGCGTGATGACATTGACTCTAAGAAAGCAGCGGTTGAGCTTCGAGATGCGTTTATGACTGCAGTTAGCGGGCCTAACTTCACGCCGCAGCTTGTTAAGCCGTCGCTGGAGGCAATGGTCAACTACAACTTCTTCACAGGTGCTCCGATTGTCGGCATGGGTGAGCAGTACAAGCAGATTGAAGATCAGTACAGGGAGAGTACTTCGCAGCTTGCACGTCTGTTCTCAAACGTGGGCATCTCTCCGCTTGTTGCTGACCATTTGATAAAGGGTTACCTCGGCACGCTTGGTGGTAACGCGCTTGTTCTCACTGACATTGTGTACGAAAACGCAACTGGTGAAGAACGCACCAAGCGAGAGTTGGCTGATCTGCCGATTAGCAGAGTGCTGTTTAATCGCACACAGGGCACTGGGTTCAAGCAAGACTTCTACACGCTGCGAGATGAGGTTAGGGCGGCTGTTGGTTCGTTGAATCTGGCGCGACGTCGTGGTGATGTGGAGCGAGTCGAAGAAATTGCGGAAGACAGCCAGCGCTTGCTTCGTGTGCGAGAGCAGATCAACCGCATTGAAAACACAATAGAAAAGAGCAACCGTCGTATTCGTCAGATTCAGAACTCAAATCTGTCGGCAGAAGAGAAGCGCAATCGCATAGACCGGGAGCGTGAGTTTCAGGCTAGGCTTGCGCCGCAGATTCGTAGGATTCGGAGTTTTGTCTACGACGAATAAAAAAGCCCCCGGCGAACCGGGGGCAATCCACTTCAGAGACCAGTGACGGGTCAGAGAGGAGAGAGCGAAACGTCACTGTAAGTGGAATTCTACCTGATTCTCCAGACGCGTAAACCCTTGATGTTGCTCTCAATTCTTTTCATGGTGCGCACCTCGATGCCGTACTCCTTAGCGAGTCTTCCGATCTGACCACGGTATCGTTCGCACTCAAGGCAGGGGATAAAAAAGCTATCCCCTACCCTCATCCCGCCAAGGGCGGCGTCAAAATCCCAGCGGAGCACATCTTAGTCCTCCTCACTCTCATTGCTGTTCTGCTTAGACAGCGCCTCAAACACAGCCTCTGCCTCTTCTGGGTTGCACTTAAATATGTGCGCCTCTACCCCCGGTGCTGTTATCGAGGTGCCTGCCATCATGCGCTTCTTAGCTGTCTTTATGTACTGATATTGAGCTAGACTTTGACGTTTCCTTGAGTGCCTCGGACTCCGTGTACTGCCTGTCTACGCAGTACTCGCGGAAAGCTTTCTTGGAGATGTACATCAGGTTTTCATCCAGCTCGAACCGAGCAACCAGTCTTCCCGACCGAGATGGCATCCAGACATTGTCTCCAGAGCGCGGGTTGATGCGGGTGCCGATTGCGAGGATGCCGTTTGAGTGGTCCATCAAGAACTCACCCACCAGACCATCGGCTGAAGATTTTTCAGCTTCAACTTCTTTGCGTCGGCTCTCGATATACTCACAAATCCAATCAAGAAGATGCACGAGGTCGTAGTCGATCAGGCCCAGCTTCTGCCCTATGCGCAGGCCTACCATCTTCATGGCTAGGGCGCTAACCCAGAAACGCTCTTCCATGCGCTTGCCGATCTTCTTATAAATGCGTTCACGCTCTTTGTCATACAGCTTGGCAATGTGGCTGTTGTTTTCGACAAGCCATCTGATGTAGATATCGCCAGCATGCCCGTGAGATGTGTCGAGGCGGTCAAACAGGACATCCGCGCCATCAACTTGGTGCCTCTCTACGTTCATCTCAATAAGCCGCATCATCTCACCGTCTGGGCGGGACTTAGCCTTAGCCAGCTTGCTTGTGAATGACGCATTGGAGTTGGTGATAAAGATCGTCTTCCACGTGCTTAAGTTCTTGCGTTCGCGGTTGCTATCTCTCTCCATGCGATGACGGCCACGCCCCTGAGACACGGCGTAGAGAAGATTCGATATTTCATCAGGAGAGATGTTAGTCATCTCATCAGACAGCACAGGCAGGTTGTTCATCACGCCAATGCGATGCAGACGTGCGGCGTTAGTGTCGTTCTTCGCCAACCGCAGGTCTTCTGGGCGACCATACATAGACAGAGCCACATGCCCGGCCATTGTCTTACCTGTGCCGGAATCATTACTAATTAGGTTAAGTGTTACACCAGAGACGCCAGTGAACGGCATCAGCGGCGCTGCAAACCCAGCAGCAACTGCCAACTGAAGCGGCTCCATACCGGGGCGAGCAAACACATTTGCAGCGGCTTTCCAGTCATCCAATGTTCCTCGTATATCGAGGTGGCGCATGATATCAGCCGTTGTGCTTGACGCAGGGTTATGCTCAACCTTGCCGCCGGGGCAGTATGTCCGGTTTCCTACAATAAACTTCTCGCGCTTATCGTCCCAGCCAAACTGCAGCCGAGCTTGGTTGGCTTTCTGTATTTTTTGCAGTTCCTTAACGAACTTAATTGAGTAATTCATAATCTCTTTCATCTGCGTTGCTGAAGCGACTACACCTTGATAGCCAAGTGCGTTCCTAAATTGGTCGGACGCCATCATTTGCGCCAACGGGATAGTGAACTCCCTGTCGCCATCTATAGGCAGGTGCAGTCTGAATACGACAGATTCGCCGTCGTTTGGGTCGACAATTCTTTTGAATGGGTACAGGTCGTACTCGTAAACCTTAATCTCTTGGGCCTCATCACCTTCCCCTTCCTCTCGGTAAATACCGCCGCCCTTTGCACGAAAGTACGGAAATGGCGGTTTGAATCCTTTGACTTCCTCCTCATCATCTGAAGGCACTTCTTCAACTTCTAAGGATTCCTTAACAGTTGCCTCGACCTCTTCGGTCACCGGCTCAGGCTGTTTTTCTTTCGGCGGCTCGATCATGAACATGCCATCTTCATCCCGCTTGACTTCACTGCCAAGCTGAATGGGACTCGTGATCTTGCCACGGTGCGGACAGCCTTCGCACAGCTCCGGCATAATCTCTGCGATTGTCTCGCAGGTGTACGGCCCTTTAGTCAGCTTTGCTTTTTCAAGCGTAGCTTTCGGGTCGTACGCCGAGTGCTTACTCGACATCTTATGTATGGCTTTTTCGCCATCTTCACAAGCCCATGCGATAGACAGACCTGCACGCCAGAGCGGCTCGTCCAAGCCATCTTGATTAGTAATGATGTAACGAAGTGCGTTACAACCGTAACCATTTATGCTACGACGTGCGATCTTGCTGAACTTAGAAGTCTTAACACCAATCAGCGCCTTCGCCGTTTCACTGAGCTCGCCCTTATCATGCGTCGCGGGCTTATCCTCTGGTAAGTCCAGAGCGTCGAGGTTCTCCTCGATGTCATCGGCGGTGGTGACTTCATACTCGTCACCCATCACGTGCACAGTCTTTGGATTCTCTGGGTCTTTAAAGTTGACTGTCGTCGGCACGCGCAGTATGCGTGCAGCGTCCGCAGTGACCGCAGGGTCTGCGTTGAGTCCAAGCACGCGACACGCTGCCTTGAGTTTGCGTGCGATCCGCATCCACGTTGCAGAGTCAATCTCATCGTGCAGTGGCCAGTAGACGTGCACGCCGTTGCCGGAGTTGACCAGCAGTGGGGCTGGCAGGTTGGCCTTGCGGATAAAGTCCGGGAGCGCCTTAAGCGCTTCTTCCTGCGACGGATAGTCTTTCTCCGGCCCACAGTCTAGGTCGAGCCAGAATGACTTCATCCACGCTGCGTTGTCTTGTGTTCTGTTGTTACTGCCTTCGCTGAAGGACGCTACCGCGAAATATGCGTTGACTCCACGCTCAACTAGGTCTGCTGCTCTCTCTGCAATCTCGTCTTTTGTCTCGACGAATAATTGCCTGACCTTGCTGTTCTGGATGCCAACAACGCAATAAGCCCCTTTATCAGGAAGCACAGCATCGAGAAATTCTTGTAGTGGTCTCATTCGATGCTTCCAGCGTTGTCATAAAGGGGGCAGCCTAGCTGCCCCCGTACTCAGTCGAACGATTAGAATAGCTCTAATTGCGCATCATTCAAGTCCGAAGATTTCTCTTCGCTCATGATTTGGTCTCGCATAGACACAAGATGCTGCAGTGCAAAGCAAAGCTGCTCTGCTAAATCTCTATCAATTTCAACAACATCGCCGTGTGTCTTGCTTAACGCTTCGCGCAACAAGAGCGTGAGCTCGTTGTACTGTAATTCACCGTACAACATCAGTCGTCCTCATCACCCCATTCGTCGAGAATGTCGGAGATATCATCAGCCTCGGGCTCCGGCTCTTTCTTCTTGGAGACCTTCTTCGGCTCTTCAACCTCTTCAACTTCTTCGACTTCCTCAGCTTCTTTGGCTGCTGGTTTCTTAGCAGCTTTTGGCTTCGGAGCTGGTGCGGACTCTTCATCGTCCTCACTGCGCTCGAACTTACGCTCGCCAGTGTGCGTCTTGGCTTCGGTTGTCTCAGCCTGCTTCTTGATGACCTCCCACTCGTTTTCTTCGAGTGCACGCACAGCGCGGAAAATCAGCTTCGGCACAGGTGAGTTTGTGTCGAACTTCATCTCAGTCACAACCTTGACCACATCGTAGCCATAGCCTGCGAGTTTCTTCACGTACTCCTGCAGCGAGAGATACTGCTCGCTATCGACAGAGCCGAAGATTGAAGTAGCTGGCACATTCAAGCCATAGACGTCGCCGCCCATGTCACCCTCAAGCACAACGGCGAGGCGTGCAGAGTAGCGGCAGGCGCGGCCACCACTGGCACCGGAGCCTTTAACGTTCTGCGGGCAGCTTGCACACAGATTGCTCTGCGGCTCTGGTACATTCTCACTCGGAGCATTGCCGTCGTCAGACCAGCAGGCAGGCATAGCCTTGACGCCCTCTTTATAAGAGTCAGCGTAGTAGGTACGCGCATAGCCCGGCGCTGAGGCCACAATGACCATCTTCATTGCGCGGTCTTCGCTCGTTGCAACCTGCTGGTTGCCGACCATCATGCGGAACACACCACCTTTGATGCTGATCCACTTCAGACCACCACCGCCAGCACCTAGCGCCTTAGCGGTATCCGACAGCTCGCCCCCACGCAAATGGGCAGGGACGTTGGCTGCGCCTTCAAAAAGTCCAATCTCTTTACTCATCACTGATCTCCTTACTCGTAAATTCTCATCTGGTCATTGACGTACTCGACAAGTGATTCTTTTTTAAAGAAAACTTTCTTGCCCAGTTGTACGAAGGGTATGTGCCCCTCTTTTCTCAGTTTGTGGATTGCTGACGGAGAGAGCCGCAAAAACTGTGCAGCCTCCTTGGTTGTCAGCAGCTCCAGCTCTGTGTCGCTCACGATTTATTACCTCGTCGTACCATGATTGAATACCGGCTGTCTGCGTTAACCGGCGGTTGGATGTCTGGATTACTTTCCAGAAACTGCTTGAAGTTGCCCTGATGAATCCGACGCTCAAGCAAATCGTAAGAGCCGTGCTCATCTAGGAACTTCGTGAACGCATCCCAGTCGGGTGCCCAGTAACGGGTTCGCACAACTCGCGACGCCGTGCCGTACGGAGTCTTTAAGCTGTCCAGCCCGTGTTCTTTAGATAGATCAAGCAGCTTCTGCTCGATCTTGTCCATCTTCTTGCGGAGCTCTGCATCCTCTTCATCGAACTTATGCTTGAGCTCATTGCGTGCATCGCGGAGTTTGACGTACGCCGCGACTAGTTTGCCTGTGTCCATCTTGCTGTCTCCTAAGTCACTGAGTGGTCTAGTCTTTTAATGCGTCTTCGTATAATGCAACCAATTGCTTTTGATTGGTTTCTTTGGATTCTAAAGCATCATATACCTTCTTTTCAACCTCTGAGCCGTATATTTTGATAATTGTCATCTTATTTTCTTGTGAAGGTCTGTTAATGCGTTCGTTTGCTTGTAGCCAAGTCTCAACTGATGCAATTGGTGCAAACCAAACTATTGTGTCGGCAGCGGTAAGCGTCACACCATGCGAAGCACTCTGTGGCTGGATGACCAACACACGCGGGTCATCGCTCTCCTGAAAGTCTTTGAATATCTTTGTCCGTGCCTTCATCGACACATCGCCGCTGATGATTTCAGTTGTAAAGCCGTCCTTGCGAAGTCGATCAGCCACGATGTCGATGGCGTGCTTAAACGGCACAAACACGATGACTTTGTTGGTCGCCTCCTGCACAACCTCGGACACCTCGTCCAGCCGGTTCTTAGCGTCGAACTGCACGACCTCACCTTCGTCTGAATAGACCGCGCCGCTGCTTATCTGGAGAAGTTTTGTCAGACCAGCGGCAGCGTGTACTGCGCTGATGCTCTCGCCCGCAGCCTCAATGACCATTTGTTTTTTAAGCTGCTTGTAGTATTTCTTCTGTTGAGCGGTCAGCTCGATCTCTCGGGTGACGTAGGTCACAGGCGGCAAATCTAGGCAGTCTGCCTTTGTAAAGCGGATCGCTGGCTGGAGTGCTGCGTTTACAATCTTGGTGGACTCGGGCGACGGTATGTATTTGAACTGCGAGACGCGAATCATCACGCGGTTCTTCCAATTCGTAAAGTAAGGCGGCACGCGCTGAGGCACTGCCAGCTTTGCAAGCCCATAGGCATCAACGGGGCTTTGGGCTGCCGGGGTGCCAGTTAGCATCCACAGTCTGTTTTCTGGCTTAAGAACTTTATTAAAAGCCTTCCATCGACGGGTAGTAGCTGTCTTTAAGAAGTTGGCCTCGTCGGCCACGATCAAATCAAACTTGCCCTGCAGCTCCTTCTCCATGATCGGGATGCCATCGTAGTTAATGATGACAAACTCATAGTCTCCGTTTATCACCTTCTTGCGCGTTTCCTTGGTGCCGTGAGCTACCGCAGCGGTGCGGTGCATCGCGATCTTGAATATGTCAGTCATCCACGCGGAGTGCATGATAGAGAGCGGGCAAACAATCAGTACGCGTTTTATATCCCCGACACGCATCAGATAGTCAGCAGCCCAAATGACGGCACCTGTTTTGCCAGTGCCCTGCTCGGAGAAACAAAAAGCGCGGTTGTTCGCGGTCAGAAAGCTGGCGGTCTGTCTCTGGTGGTCAAACGGCTTGTAGATGCCGGGCCAGTCATAGTCGCGCAGGATTGTGGATGGGGTTTTGCGAAGTCCTAGATTGGCAAGTTTACGCACGTTGCCAAGCGTCCAATTGACAAGAACCTTGTCGACGCCGTCTTCGCGGCCAATGTATTTGCTTTGTTTTATATGGCTTGTGACGCGCTCATGGTCACGAACTCGAACGAGTAACCCACGATCCTCGATGACTTCCACGATACCTCCTGAGACCTACTGATAAAGATTGCACATTCCACTCTGACAGAACGGCGCAGACCAGATTAGAGGATCGGAGATGGGGGAGTCAAGAGGTAAAGAAAACTAAAGTGAGCACCGAGTACGAGCCGTGCACTGCTCTATCGACGCACGGGTTCCCAAGGTTATGACCAGTAATAACGGCCCCCGACCTCGTCTGTGGTGCGACCACCGACCGGTTTCTACGCCGCTCGATGCTCACTTTAACTAACTATTTCATCCTAGCGGATTTTGTCCGTGCATAGGATCGGTTTTTCGACGCGGGCTTGACCCGCAGGTTGCTACGCTTAGTGCTGCCACCCTTACTGAGCGGCTTCTTATGATCGACGTCCTTGCCGTCCCCCTTACGCACCTTGCCTTCTTTCATGAGCTTATATCGTGCTCGGTTGCGCGCTGCCCGGCGGGCCTTCACTTCTGGCTTGCTGTCGTACTTACGCTCTTTCTTGTAGTCACGTGGATTTCTAGGCACGTGGGCCTCCTCTACAGCATCTTCTATTTGCTGACTGTAATTTTTTTGGCAGCCACCGACAGTTGTCAGGGGAATACCCTTTGTTATTATCAATTCTGTCTATTGAGTGTGTATTGTCCGGTGCGGCCCCCATGTCTGCAAGAAAATTCTCAAAAGAGTTTTGCCAGCGATCGCACACTTTTATGCCTCTACCGCCATAGTGTTTATATCTGGGATGCTTCTCGTAGTTGCAGCGCTTTCTCATAGCCATCCAACACCTCCATTCAAAAGTATCGGTGGCTCCATGAATTTTGTATGGTTGACGTGCTACGCAACCACAATGCGATATAGAGTTATCTTTTAGTACCGCTGTTGCGCGTAAAGTCTTTGTATTTCCGCACTCGCATAAAAATAACCAGAGAGCGGCCCCTCGTCGTTCAGTGCCATTGCGGCGCAGCGCCGTCAATTTACCGTAGGTCTGCCCAGTGTAATCTCGTCTGTTAGCCACATTCTTGCCTCCCGTTGTACTCGCAGTTTAGCACAGGACAGTAGCGGCGGCACAGGCCATTCGGGTTCGGCGGCCAGTTGTCATTCTCAAACGCTGCGTCAAGTATATCTGTACGCTGCGTCCATTTCTCCCATAACTTGTCAGCCTCGTCACGCTTGTACTCGCCCTTCACCACAACATCGTGCAGGAGGAACGCCAACGCGGCTTTGACTTTAGTGACCTCGGGGAAGTGCTCGAACACCATGAGTGCCATTAACTCTAGCTGCTTTTTGTCTGGGTATTTGGCAGAGCCTGTCTTGTAGTCAACCACCCTAGCCTTATCCCCGTTGACGATAACTAAGTCAGCAATGCCTCGCACCCAAACATCTTTAGCCAGAAAATCAGTCGCCTTGCGGTCAGCAGTCAGTGCCATCTTGAGCTCGCAGTGCTTCTCGCCGGGAATTTTATTCAGCGCGTCAAGTGCTGGCTGAAACTTCTCCATGCCGCTGGGCAGCGGCTTACCGTCGCGGATGTATTCTTCAGCAGCGAGATGCACCTTGTTGCCGTAGATCGTCTGCTCCGTCTCTTCAAACGGATACAGCTTGAGAACTTTCTCGGCGTGATACTTGCGAGGGCAAGTCTCAAAAGTCTTTAACGCACTGAAACTCCACGATTTTTTGGTCATTTAGCTGATCCGTAGTCCTCGGCAATATCGCCCTCCGACCATGTTACCAGCTCTGGCCACCACGTGACTCCCCCGCGCATGATCTCCTGCATAAAATCAAGAGCTTGCTGCGCTTCAGCCTCATCGACCACCAGTATGACTTCATCGTGCACGGTGTGTGCGATTGGGTAACGCTCTTGAATCTTCAGCATCATGTCAGACAGAGCCTCACGGGCAAGGTGCTGCACAATGTTCTCAGTCACTTTCCCTGCGTAAATGCGAGCTTTCTTCCGCCCATTGCCGTACACCCACTCTTGCCTACCCGTTTCCTCGTTAGTTTCTTGGCGCAGATCGGGGTAACGGATCATGCCAAGCGGTGTCTTGATCCCGCCTTCGGCAGTCTTACACAAGCCCCACGGGTCGATGTCGATGTTGTAGTGCTTGTAGTGTATGTTTGCCAGCGCGTCGTGGCACGTGCGCCAGCCTGATGCGATCCGCCCGTATTCGTTTCGCCATTTTGAAACGATTTCTTCTGACTCTTCCAAGCTCAAGTCAACGCCGCCCATCAGACGGGCAACCTTCTGGAACGTCGCGGCACCAGCACCGAAGCCTAGTCCTAAGTGAGCAACCTTACCCACCTGCCGCTCAGCCTTTGTGACTTCATCCCACGACTTCTTGTAGAGCTTACTGGCAAAGTCTTTATANAGATCAGCCTTCTCAGGATCAGCCTGAAACAACTTCATGCTGTCCGGCTCTTTCCACAGAAAGTGNTTCACTCGCAGCTCNATGCCAGACAAGTCAGCCACNACNACCTTCTTGCCTTTCGGNGCACGCAAGCAATTACGCAGCGCATCAGACGGCTTCGGGTTGTTTGGATTCACGCGCGGCAGGTTCTGNTGNTTCATCTTCATGGTGCCTGACCACCGGCCCGTTGTATCCGCGCCGTAGTAGTTCAGTGCAATCGGCATGCGCCCACCGATGGCTCGACCGCAACGCAGAAACTGCTCAATGCGCGACTCAAGGATGGTACTTTTTACGCCCAATCTTGCGCTGGCAGCGGCTGCCACTTCAAAGTCCTCGTGCTC
>PR_CR_10_Liq_1_inCRDRAFT_1001778_pt1 | contig 11737 bp, 9 predicted proteins | sample PRCRCaboRojoPR_3_FD_10241 | JGI IMG/M metagenome (IMG submission 10241) | reverse complement strand
GATCTTAAGTTCTTGTTGGTTGATTGTTTTGATGATGTACTTTTTGTCAGCAGTGAAGTAAAAGAAAGAACTACTTCTGCCTCCAGGGTTAGTAGTTCTCTGATCTAAGTCTTTCAAATTGTCCCTGATAGATAATGAAGCTGCCAAGTCAAAGTCTGAAATGCCTTCAGTTGTTCTGAGTATTTTAAAAGGCTCTGGAAAGTACTCTTTGACCTTGTACTTGACTTTGCTATCCAAAAATACTCCAAATCTCCAAAAGGCTACATTGGGGTGCTTGATTAAGTACTCTTCAAGGGGTTTTCTCTTAGAGAACAAAAAGCTAAGACCTGCGATCACTTTTAAAACGTTGCCTGTCAGCAAGCTTTCGAAAAACGAAAAATAAGGGTTGAAGTCTTGGTCTATAATGCTTTCAAGGATTTCTGAGTCTTCAGTTAAAGCCTCAGACCGAGCGTCTCTTCTGCACACTATACATCTTCCTACTTGCCTGAGCATTTTAGGCTCCGAAACTCTGGCCACAAAGATCATAGTTCCTGAAGAGCAACCTGCCAATACCCAAATGTTATACAACAACATAGGAACGCTGTCCCCAATAATCGAGAAAAAGTTGAGAATGACGTCTAAAAACAAAGAAGCAGAAAAAGCAACTACTACAAATGAGTGGTAAATCATGTAGTTAGTTCCGCCCTGCCCCTTCAGTTTGTACAGTGAATACCCTGCTAAACCCAAACTAATCAAAGCAGGGAAAGACATGCAGAGCCAAACTATATGTGGGATCCGGTACTCATCGCCAAGTATCAAAAAGAGAACTACGTACAGCATAGGAATTCCCAAACTTAAAGTGTGGTAAATTGCCCTTCGAAGTTTGCTAGTAGACTTAAAAGGCTTTTTGATCTTAGAGTAGATTTCAAATGAAAGTATTGAAGCATAGTTCCAGCTGCAAAAGTAAGCCCAAGTAAACACTGTCTTTACAGTAGACCAAAAAAAATCATTTGAGTCTTCTAGCGCATAGTAACTCAAAAACCAAGTCCAGTCAATAATAAACTGCATTAAGCACTGCATAAGCACAAGTTCTCCTGGGTACTTCCTGAGTTTTCTAATTCGCAGATGGCTCCAAATGAGTATTCCTGAGGTCACAACAGAAAGTGGTGCTAAGCAAAGACACCCTGTAATCAAGACTCCTGTGGACATTATTAAAAGAATTCATAGTCGCTTAACTTGAAAAATCCACAAACTAGCGCAACTATTAAAATTCCAAGCAAAGAGCTTAACTCAATTGCCTTTAGAAATGGTTGGCAGTAACAATAAATAATCACTATGCAGGAGCCTAAGTTTATTACAGAGCCCGAATTAAGGAATTCAAAACTTTCAGCCTGCAGTACATCTGAGAGCTCAGATGCGGACTTTTTGTTAAACGACTTAGAAACCCTAGAGCCAGAGGGTTTTGACGAGTTACCTTTTCCCACCAAATGTGAAAGGTGCTGTGAATTTTTGCAGAGTAAGTCACATAAAATCAATGTATTTAAAAACATCTCAGAACAAAAAGCCTTAACTTACCACAACATGAATTTAAACCTAAAAAGAGTGCTGGAGGTCATAGAAGAAGAAATCGAAAACGTGGACGTAAAGGACCAGTGCTGTCTCAAGCCTTCGCCTGTTCAGCTAGACACTCCAGCGAAATCTCTAATCAAGCGAAGACGTACGCTAGAATTCACTAACTAATGCAAGTTTAGAAATGGATTTACTCTTAAGTGTTCACTGAAATGAAAGATACTGTAAGAAGAAACGTTGATGGATGTTGGGAGCTCGTTGATAGCAATCTCGAACCTTTCTTGGATTTCGTTGAGAACTTGAGTGTCTTCGTCTGAGGCTATGAAAGAAATGGCCAAACCTTTAGTGCCAAATCTCCCTGCACGTCCCACCTGAGTGACTTTTACCCTATGCAAGTAGGAATTTGAGCCTGAAAACTCTTCTTGTTTCTTTTCTTCGGTCTTAGGCATGTCGTAGTTCACCACGATGTTCACACGCTCAATGTCTATTCCGCGGCCAAATATGTCCGTAGCTACCATGATGCGTTGGTTGAACTCTTTGAAGCTCTTATACCGGTTGATTCTGGCTAGTCAAGTACCTTTCTTCTTGAGTGAGTTGCGAGTGAATTGCAGTGCTGGGGAAGCCACTTTCAATTAGGATCTTGTTGAGCTCAACTGCCCGTGAGACGTTTTTGACGAATATCACTACTTGGTTGAACTGCAGAGCGTCCAGCAAGTCAATTAGTCTACGGGTTTTTTCGTTTTCAGCAAGTCTTACATAGTACTGCTGGAGTCCGTGCAAAGTAAGTTTGGTTTCGTCGTCTATGAAGATTTCTACTTGGTTCTGCACGAACTTCCTGAAGACGTTGCGGATCTCTTTGTTCATGGTGGCACTGAAGAGCATCACTTGTTTCTGGTGAGGTGTCATCTTGAAGATTTTTTGCACGTCACTGCGCATGTCGGCTTGGTCAAGTACTTTGTCGCACTCGTCAATGACGAAAAATTTAACCTTGTTCAGCTTCAAGTGCTCTTTATTAGCCAAAGCCAGAACCCTTCCGGGGGTTCCTACTATGATAGTGGGGGCTTTTTTGAGTTTGGCAATGTGCTCAGAAATGGGAGTTCCTCCGTAAAACACCTCAGTGTTGACTCCTTCAAGTCTTTTGCAGAACCTGTCGAACTCGCGCTTGATCTGGAAAGCCAGTTCGCGCGTGTGGGTGATCACAAGACAAGAAACAGGTTCTGGGGGTGTTTCTAGTTGGTGGAGGACCGCCAGCACAAACACTGCGGTTTTGCCCATTCCACTTTTGGCCTGGCAAATGATGTCGCTTCCCATGATGGCCTGGGGAAGGGCTTCCTGTTGGACTTCTGACGGGTGCTCAAACCCGCTTTCTTGGATAGAGTTCATCAGCTCTTCTTTGAGCAAGAATTCTGAGAACCCGGCTGAATGGAGTCCTGAAAACCCGCCTTTTTTCACTCTGGTTTTTTCGGCTTTCTGTTCTTCTTCACCTTCGCCTTCAGAGTATTCGGGTAGGTCTTCCTCTTCGTGCCTTTGCATTTTTATGGCTGGTACTAGACATGGCGGGCTTTAATACTCAAAAAATAGCGAGGGATGGTTTCGATCCATCGACCTCTGGGTTATGAGCCCAGCACGCTTCCACTGCGCCACCTCGCTTAGGATACCCTTTTCGGAGTGGACTTTAAACATTATTAGCTAAATCACAGGTCCTATGCCTTTGTGAGGTCTGTTTGCTTTTTCGTTGAAGTACTTAACTAGGATCACCACGCCTATGACCACCATGCAACCAAGAAGCATAGCTACTATTACCCAGATGTCTTCTGTGGGCGAAGCAAACAGCTCTAAGAACCAGTTGTTTTCTGGGTCAGGCGAAACGATCAGGTAAGAGTTAGGAATGATGGGGGTCCACTGGTACTTATAAACCTTTCCACTGCCACTCACAGGAAGGGCTGTGTGGAATTCTTCTATGAAGCTGTTGGTTCTGCCCAAACCAAACACGCAAAAAGGAGTCAGCAAAGAGTTGTAGGCAGTTTGTGGAAGTTGAGTTGCGTGTACTGGGACTTTTGTCATGTCGAGTTCTATAAGAGTGAACTTAAAAACAGCTCCTGGGTACACTGAACTGTAGCCTTGCTTGCTGTGGCCGTCAAGGGCAAGTGCTTTTAGGTGAAAGTGGTCGTTCAGCAAGTTGTTGTAGAAAGAAGTGGTGTTGTACACTCCGTTGTGCTTACTGCTGATCAGTATGTCTAAAATGCCGTTTTCGTCAAGGTCAAAAAACACTCCTAAAAAGGCTCCTTTGATGCTTTCAATTTCTTTAAGGTCTTCCCAGTCACCAAATACTTGTTCTGAGTTCTCACAAAGTTGGTTTCTAAAAGCTTTGATGTAAGCCGAGTCGCTTCCTTTTGAGGGTTCATAGAGATTAAGCAGCATGTCTGGGCACCCGTCTAAGTCCAAGTCGCCAAACCTAGCTGTGAAGGGGTAGTCTGGTTCTTCGTTGAAAAAAGAAACTTTGTCTTCTGTGATTTTAAAGATTCCTTTGTGTTGGGTCTGGGTGGAGGACCCTAGGTCTTTTAGAGAAAACTTGTCTTTGCTGATGCTTTCTTGAGAAAACTCACATTCAAAAGCAGACTCAGAAGAGTGGTCCTGGTTGTTGAAGTTGTACACAATGTGGATTTCTTTAGTTTTGGAGCAATGTTTGCCAGTGCACACTGGAAACACCATGTCCTCAAGTCCGTTCCTGTCAATGTCTGCGAAAGACACCTGACCAGTGCCTTCAGGAGGGTAGTCCTCCCATACGAAGCAGTACTTCCCGTTTCTTTGGTTCAACCAAACCTGAAAACTCTTGACTCCGTTTTTATCAACTGTCAGAAACAAGTCAGCTACACAGTCGTTGTTTAGGTCCACGAAAGCAACTGAGTGCGGGTTTGTCAGGTTGAAGTCCTCAACTTGCAAGCAGTTTTTGTGGGTTGAAGAAAAGGACTTTAGTGGTCGGTCTGAGTTTTTGTAGTTGCTTTTGAGAATTATGCTTTGAGCGTTAGGCACACTTTCAAAGTTAGACACAAGGTCCAATCTTAGGTCGCCATTTAAGTCTAGCAAACTGGGTTGGAACCCCGATGGCACTATCCACTTCGGAGTTTTTGAGTCAAAGCTGTAGTCGCTTTCTTTGTAAACCAACTGCAAGTAGGTATTGCGTGAGTCACTCCAAGTCACCACTAAGTCCATTTCGTTGTCAAAGTTTAAGTCAGCAGGAATCACTCCTTTGATGACTCCGTCTACAGAGAAGTAAAGGTCGTTTTTAAGAATGAACTCTGAGTCTTCGTTGTCCCACAGGTAAATGCTGATCTTGTTTCTGTCTTGGTTCAGAACAGCTAAGTCGCAACTAAGTAAGTCTTACTACTTATCTCGGTTGAAGTTTCCAAAAGCAGCTAGAATCACTCCTTGGGTTTCTAAACCTACTTGCACTTGGTATATGCCCTGTTCAGGACTAGTTTCAAAGAAGCTTGTGTGGAAATAACTCAAGTCGTGGATTTCCCCTGAACAAAAGAATATCTGAAGACACCAAACTAAAATGCCCATAGTAAAGATTATAATTAATGCACTCAGACACGGTCACAGATAAAACTTTCAAGGACCTAGGAGTGTCTAAGCCTTACTTAGTTAGTGCTCTGGAGTACTTTAACTTCGAGTACTCATCTCCTCCTCAGAAAGAGTCAATCCCTAGAGCTCTGAAAGGTCAGAACTTAGTTGTGCAGGCTAAAAACGGAACAGGTAAAACTCTGGCTTTTGTGTGCATAATGCTTGAGCTTTTGGAAGAGGCTTCTTCAGTTCCCCAAGTCCTAGTGGTGACTGCTACCAGGGAAATCGCTAACCAGGTTTTTGACTTTGTGAACGAAATGACTTTTGAAAGCTCCTCAGTGGTTTACTCAGTTCTCTGTTGTGGAGGCTACTCTAGAAAAGACACCGTCAACAACCTCAAGCAAGGAGCTCACATTCTGATAGGCACTGTTGGCAGACTCAAAGACATGATTCAAAACAACTACGCAAAGCTTGACCAAGTTAAATTGCTTGTCCTTGACGAAGCCGACAAGGTAGCTTCTAGTTTAAGTTGGCTTTTTCCCAAAGTCCCTAATGCACAAACTCTGTGTTTTTCAGCAACTTACTCAGAGGACTCACTGCAGTTCCTCAGAAAACATGTAAGCTTTGAAATGCTTAAGTGCCATGGAGACGACCTCAAGTTGCACCACCTAAAAGAGTACCACCTTGAGTGCGGAAGCACTATGCAGTCCAAGGTTGCTCAAGTTCTGTACATTCTTCACACAGTTAACTTCCAACAAGCCATTGTATTTTACAACAAAAAAGGAACAGGCAACGAACTAGCTAGCAAACTCAGGGCAGAGGGGTTCCCTTGTCTTTTCATATCAGGAGACATGCCTCAGGCCCAGCGTTTGCATGTAGTTCAGTCTTTAAGGTTCTTGGGAATTAAAGTCATGCTGAGCACAGACCTTACGAGTAGGGGAATTGATGTTTTAAATGTTAACTTGGTAGTTAACTACGAAGTACCTCCTAGTAAAGAAGTGTACCTCCATAGAGTAGGAAGGGCAGGCAGGTACGGAACTCCTGGAATGGCTGTGACTTTGGTAGAAAATCAAGAAGCTGCTAGCAGTTTAAGCCAATTCTCAGTAACTGAAGACTTTAAAAACTTCACTCCAGAGCCTTTGGAAGAAACCTTTGTTTACCCAGTTAACCTGGATGAGCTCCAAGCTTTGAAGGTTGAAAACATTGAAGACTTTTTTGGTTCTGAGTGTGAGTTGTGCAAACTCAATACTTACGGAAGTCACTGCCACTGCCAAACTTGTTTGGAAAATTACCAAGTAATGGTTAAGTACTTAATTAGTTGAATTAAGAAGATTTATGAGTTTATAGTGAAAAATATTGTTGAAGTGCTGTTTATCAATTTAGCGGTGGAAATTCAGCCACTTATGCTGTAAATGGATAATTTGACCTTGAAAATGCCTAATCTTGTTAAATCAGCATCTATCCTCAGAAGGCATTCTTAACATAAACTATTTAAAATGCTTATAAATTTAATCTGTACAAAAGCTCTTTTTGAACTGGTCAAAACTTAAACAAGGTTTCAGACCAAATTCTGCTCGAGGAGCCTGTAGTTTAGGATATTCTGAGTCTAAAGAGTCCTTTTGAAGTCTTAAATAAATGTCTTCTTTACTGAGGGTCCCGTCATTGTCCATATCAAAGTACCTAAAAGCTACTTTCAAGTCCTCGTCGCTTAAATCATACTTGAGGTCTAAAGTTGCACAGATAAAGTCTGAGTAAAAGATTTTCAGAGGGAAGTCACTTGGAATCTCCAGGTCCGGAACTACACTTTTGATGTCTCTTCTAGTCAAATAACCTTTTTTTTCTCGGTCCAAATGCAAAAAGGCATTTTTAAATTCACCTAGCTTCCTATTAGGCAAAGCCTTAACAAGCACTCTTTTGGCTTTATCAGACAAAGCATCTTCATGTTTGTAGTTGCATAGTTTTTCAAGCAAATGCCTATTGGCTTTTCCACAAGAGCCAAGTCCCCTCAAGCAAGGGTGGTTCAGGGCTTCTTGTGCTGAGATCCTTTTAAGTGGGTCTTTAATCAGCATTTTAGAAACAAGGTCTTTCAAGTGGTTACTTGCTAAGTTCCAACCTTTTCCGTTGAACAAAGGTTTTTTGGTTTCAATGCTTCTGAACAAGTCATCCATCGACTTCCCACTAAAGGGGTGCTTTCCTGATACTAAGTAGTAAGCAATCACCCCTAAAGCCCAAACGTCGCACTCAAAGCTGTAGTTCTTACTAATGACTTCAGGGGCCATGTAGTAAGGAGTCCCTGCTCGCCTAGTTATTTTTTGCTTAGTCATGCGAGACATCCCGAAGTCTAGGAGTTTCAGGTCGTCTTCGTCAAACACAAAGTTATCAGGTTTAAGGTCCCTGTGAACTATGTTTTGGTTGTGTAGGTAACTTACAGCTGTAAGCATTTGATAAAGCAAAGTGCAGACTTCATTTTCTGTAAGCAGAACTCTGGAACGGAGTCTCTGAGCTAGTGTTTGTCCTTTACAGTGCTCAGTGACTAGGTAGAAGTAGTTTTTGTCCTCAAAATTTTCGACTAAACTTATCAGATAAGGATGGTCAAGTTTCCTCAAAACCTCAACCTCGGCATTTTTGTGATCCTTAGTTGACCTAAGCTTTGAGATCGACTTTACTGCAAACTTGCAAAGCCTGTTTTTATCTAGGTTTTTAATGCCTTTTTCTGGCTCACAGACTCTTACAGCCTCTTTTACGAAGCCATAGTTACCCTCTCCAAGTAGTTGGGTGAATTCATAGTACTTGTGTATGTTGGGTTGACTTTTAGTAGGTTTTTGTGCTGTAGTTTGCGCTGGGTTTTGAGTTGATTTGACAATTTGGCTCTTAGAAATGCAAAGGCCCATAATTATTACTGACAAGTACTAGAAATGTCTAATCATATTAATTATGAATTAAACTTCTCAGAGTAAGTGAGTTTATAACTCTAGTTTTATAATATTCGTTAACAAATTTACTATAGAACTGTATTCACTGGCAACGACTAAACTGGCTTCAGTGTCAATATGGACTCCTAAAGCTTGACTTTAATCAAGCTACTGAGTGCTTCTAGTCACTTTAAAGCTAGAACCACCTAAATACCTAGAACTAGGCTCCAGACTTGTGCTTGGAAGCAGTCGCAATGCTAAATTCGATTTTGTGACTGTGGCACCTCACTTGGATTTAGAAAAGGACTTAAACTCAGAAGTTCTCTCTGGATTTGCTTCTCACTAGAAGAGCCCAGAAGCTCGATTCCTCACTAAGACCAGTATGGTTAAATACAACTCGATAATTCTAAGAGTTCAGGCAACACACTAGCTAGAACTTAACCAGCCTTAAACTTGGTAGTTTAATTAAAAAGTTACTTTAAAGGACCATTACGCACTTTGTTAATTTTTCGAGTTGGCGGTAAATTTTCCTTATCATGCAAAAAGTCTTTAATTTGGTCAGCAGCATCTTCAAAAATCTTGCTTCCCTCCAAAGCGTTGAATAAGCTCATCCCCCCGAACTTGCTGATTTCTTTTTCCACTTCACTCTCGAAGTCACAAAGTTCGAAAAGGTTGTGCAGGTTGAGTTTCACGTTTTGTTTGTTCTTGTTCCTAAGTAAGTACTCATGGATCCTGCTTTCCAAAGGAGGAATCTGTGGCGAGGGCCTATCCAGCACAGGCGACATAGGGGCTGGAGTTAGGGGCAAAGAAATGTCTAGAGCGTCTTCTATGAGCGTGTGAGGCAGTAGGTGGTATAGGTCCTCGTTTTTGAATTCCAGGTTTTCCATTTTTTAAAAATAGCGCCAATTAAGTTATACAGGAACTCCAGTTTGCTCGTCGTCAAAAGAAGTGTCGTTGGCTTGAGTAGGGTCCCCTGTTTGCACAGGCTCCCATTCCGCCACGTTGACTTCTTCGATCTCAAGGATCCGTTCTTCTTCTTCGTAGCTGCTGTTCCAACCTAGTTTATCGTGTTCCAGTTCAAGTGTTTTTGACTCAGTTCTTCTAGAAAAAGCTATGTTGGCTTTGGAAAGCAAGTGGTTTAAGTCTTCAACACTCAAAGGAATCCCTGTGTTAATAGGGAACATAGGCATTTGGCCTGAGGTTTGGAAAAAGCCCATAGTGGTTCTCATTTCTGGCCGGAAACACGAAGGAATCAAACTCCAAGACTTCCTTACTTGGAACTTCAGTAAAGTCTTGCCGCACTGAATCTGGATTTTAGGGTACTCGTTGAGTGGAATAGGTCTTTTGGTCCTTACTATGGTTCCGAACTTACTGCAGAGGTCTTCCAGGTAGACTTTGTTTCCCACGTTTACTAAGAAGGCGTGTGAGCGGGAGATTGAAATGTCAGGGAACCTTAAGTCGCAGTCTTGAGACCTGCCTACTTTGAGTTCTTTTTTGGAGCAAAAACTGATCAAGTGCAAGCCTTTAGAGATGGAGTTAGTCGAGCACAGTGACTCCAGAACTATATATTGACAAGGAGGCTTAGGAATCTCCAAAAGCTCAACTACTTGTCCTTTTACATAGAGTTTATAAGGGTACTGCTTGCTACACAACTCACAGGACAAGTTCTTCCAGTAAAAAGACAGCGCTGAGTCAGTAGAAGTAGTTTTGAGTTTGCAGCGCAAAGCACTTTGCAAGCACTTAACATGGATGTACTTCATAGTGCCGTCGCAGTTGCAAGGAGCAATCAAAGGGTTTTCATCGTTGTGAACTTCGCTCAGACATACTCTGCAAGGAAGTGCGTATGCTTTACCGTCTTCTTCTTCTTCTTCGTCAGGCTGTGAAAGCATGTCTACCAAACTAAACGCTTCTTGGTTTTCTTGGTTCCCGCAGTTAATTTCTTTAACTCGGAACTTGAGCCTCCCAAGCCGAATGATGTCGCCTTCAGCTAGTCTGTAGCCTTTGACCGGTTTGGTGTTCAGTGATTTCACTGCAAGCCAGGTTTTTTCTGAAAGGCACTTTGAATTCTGAGTGTTAGGTGGGAAAAATCCTATGGTATTGTTTTGGGTTTTTAAACTGGCTAAAATGTAAGATTCCGAGGTAAGTACAGCTTTGTCCAGGGACTCATAGATCTCAACTCCGTTTTCTTCGTTTCGAGTAATGTAAACTGAACCTTTACAATTGAAGTTCTGTTCGTGTATTGCTTTAGTGTCGTAGTCAAACAGTCCGTGGGAGTCTCTAGTCCAGGTTACTGCTTTAATCTTTACGCTAAATGTCTTTTACCTTAACTCAGACATCTTTTATAACAACTTACTGAACCAATACTTTTAACTTAAAGGCTATTACTGAGTCTGGTCAAGAGTGTTGCAAGAACTTCCATAGGGACCTGACTTCTTGTAGTGCGAGTAGTGCTGGCTCATCAAAAGCTTATCTGAGCACAGGAAGCAAAAGAAGTTTTTTCCTCTGCACTCTGAAGAACGACATCTTATAAAGTTGCACCCGCCGGTTTCTTTTTCTATGCCATTTCCACAGTAAGGGCACTTGCAGATATCAAGTCCTAGAAAGTCTGGTTCGTAGCACTTACACTGGCTGGTCAGCATAGTGCACTTGAGGCATATCATGTTTTTACACTGACTACAACCAACTTCTTTGTAGTCTTGTTGATCCACAAAAAAGAAGGTTTGGCAGTGCGGACAATTTATTTTCTTTTCTGAGTTGTGGAATTTAGCTAGTTTTAAGCTTTGCTCCTCGGAAACTATACTGCTAGTTATGTATGGAGGAATTGAAGCACCACAGCCTGGGCATTTAAGTTCAGAAGTGTTTTCGATTTGGTAGGTCAAATACTTCTTTATGCAGTCTTTGCAAAAGGTTTCTTGGCAAGGTAAGGTTATTTGGAGTTGGTCTTCGAGGTAGTTTAGGCAAAGTGAGCACTTTGGGGAGTTTGCTTTGCAGAGGTTGCATTTCAGTTTGCACTTAATGCATACAGAGTGGTTTCTTGTGCACTTTGTTATGGCAAGGGTGTATTCACAAGATTCACATTTTTTAGAGTTGTTTACTGGGGTGGGTATTTTAAGACTTTGAGATTGTAGAACTGAAAGAGCAGGTGGTTGCTGGGGTAATAGATTTGCTGGGGCTGAAAGAGCAGGTGGTTGCTGAGGTAATGGATTTGCTGGGGCTGAAAGAGCAGGTGGTTGCTGAGGTAATGGATTTGCTGGGGCTGAAAGAGCAGGTGGTTGCTGAGCTTTGGAGTTTGACACAAATAACGAAGGGGGTTTTTTAGAACCTAATAAGCCGGAGTTAGGCTTGGATCTTCCCACAGGTACTGCAGAGTGACCTCTCCTTTGGATCTTGGCTTCTTTTTCGCTTTCACACAAAGTGCAGAAACCAGTTCTGTACCCTTTGCATTCGTTGCATAGTTTGTGGTTGCAAAAATCACTTTCTGTTCCACAGTTTTCATTGCAAAGCTGGCAGATTCCTGGTTTTTCTAGGTAATTTCCAATTACTTTTGGGCCGCCGCGGGTCTCTTTTTTAGGCAGGCAAATTTCCCAGTTTTCTGGTTCCTCAAATTGCGTTTCCTGGTCTTTTGTAGGAGTCTTGAGTTTTTCTGGTTTCTCAAATTGCGTTTCCTGGTCTTTTGTGGGAGTCTTGTGTTTTTCTGGTTCCTCAAATTG
>PR_CR_10_Liq_1_inCRDRAFT_1001777_pt1 | contig 11738 bp, 7 predicted proteins | sample PRCRCaboRojoPR_3_FD_10241 | JGI IMG/M metagenome (IMG submission 10241) | reverse complement strand
GCGACCGCCTCGGCATGATGCAAAACGGACAATTAAAAATATACGGCAGCCGCGCCGAATTTATCGCGGATGAATCCACCGGTGCCCGGGAAGAGGCCCGGTTTTGGACAGATCTCCATGATTTAAAACTTACAAAATGAAAGTAGACTTCAATCACTGCGAATCTTTATACTGGGTCTTTACCCAATTGTGCAACGACGAGTGCGACCACTGCTACAACGATTCCGGCCCCTACGGTGCCCGCATCAGCGAGGAAGAGTGCATGATGATCATCGATAACCTGCCGGAGCGCATCGACCGCATCATCCTTTCCGGGGGAGAGCCTATCGCGGACCGCAAAAAGCTGTACAACATCCTGGATGCTTTGCGCGAACGCTACACCGATCAGGGCACCCAAATTATGCTGCAGACTAATGGCGACCTGCTGACCGAAGAAATCCTGGACATCCTCATCGAAAAGGGCGTCACCCGCTTCGACATCGCGAGCATCGACCGTTTCCACAAAAAGGCCGGCGCCCGGCTGATGGAGCTGGCCGAGTTGTTCGAGTCCCGGGGCGTCAACGGGGAGGACAAAGACCCGCTGGTGGACAAGCAAAACTACCTGCACGGCCATCCGCTGAGTTGGGGGGCCTGGGGGGCTACCGAAGACATGTGGCTGGGCGGCAACTGGGCCCGCGGCCGTGCTATGGAAAAAGACATCTGGAAGCGCGACCCGGAGCACAATTTCTGCACCATCCTCTCCGGTGCCCGCAATTTCCTGGGCGGCTACGAGGATATCCCGCAGGAAATCAGCATTCAGCTGTGGCGGATCAATCCCTGCTGTCCGGGCACGAAATTCCCCATGGGCGATGCCCGGAAGGAAAAAGTAGCTGATGTGCTGGCGCGCATGGCCGAGCATCCCGTTTTCAAAAAGCTCAACGAAGGCAACCCCTGGCACATGGGCGAGCACCTGGGCGTAACGGAGGCCGAAGCCAAAGCCCGCACCCGCGAGCTGGAAAACATCTGTCTGTACTGCGATGCCTTTTTCAACGAGCACCTGCAGGATATGAACCCGGATACCTTCGTGGAGTTGCCGGTAGTGAATGCGTAAACGAACATCTGCCGCCCATCAGTCCTTCACCAGTAAAAGCACTTATGAAAGTACTGATTATTGGAGCGAACGGGCAAATCGGCACACAGCTGGTAGATAAACTTAAAGATAGCCAACACGAGCCGGTGCCTATGGTGCGCAAGGAAGAAGACCTGAACACCTTTAAGGAAAAGGGGACGAATCCGGTACTGGCCGATCTGGAAAAAGACATCAGCCATGCTTTTCAGTGCATAGATGCTGTGGTGTTTACCGCAGGCTCTGGCGCAGACACCGGTAAGGATAAAACGGAACTGGTCGATAAAAAGGGCGCCGTCAAGGCTATCAACGAAGCCAAGTCCAAGGGCATCGACCGGTTCGTAATGGTCAGTGCCTTCGGTGCCGACTTTGAGCCGAAGGAATGGCCCGACTCCATGAAGCACTACTACGAAGCCAAGGCTGCCGCCGACAACCACCTGATGTCTTCCGGTCTTAATTACACCATCCTCAAGCCGGGCCGCCTGACCAACGATAGCGGAAAGGGTAAGGTAGACATCGGCGAGCGCACGCAGGAGCGCATGGGCGAAATTCCCCGCGAAGATGTGGCCACCACCATACGGGAAATCCTGGACCGGCCGAATACCTACCGGGGCTCCTATGAAATGTTGCAGGGAGATCAGCCGATTGAGCAGGCGGTGGAGCGGATTTAGGATAATGCAGAGATTTTGGAAAAGTCCTTATCTTCGGGAAAAGTAATCAACGTTGATGCGGTACTTCAATACTTCAGGTCCGAATAATCCAAAGCAGCACTATACGATAGAGCGTACCCCTCTTATCAAGAAGGGACAGCAGTTAGTGGCGCAGGAACGGTATTTTACGATTTGGGCACCCCGCCAAACGGGTAAAAGCACCTATTTCCGGCAGCTGGCAGGATTTCTGGAGGAAGAAGGCTATAAAGTAGCCCACACCAATCTGGAAAGCGTGCGGAACGCTACCCTGTCCACCTTTCTCGAGATATTTGCCAGCGATCTGGACCGGCAGTGGGGAACGACTCTGCCGCAGACAGATATAGCCGGGCTTTTCCACGCCATCGAACAGTTAAAAGAAGAAAAACTCGTCCTGATTATCGACGAGGTGGAAGGGGTGAATGAAGCTTTTTTTGGGGACTTTTTACATTCGATTCGGCGTGCGTACCACTCCCGCCACGCTCATGGTCTGAAAAGCGTCATTCTGGTGGGCGTCACCAATATTCTGGGTGTGGTGAGCGATAATGCTTCTCCGTTCAACATCGCAGACAACCTGGACATCCCCTATTTTTCAGACGAAGAAGTGCAAAGCCTGCTTCATCAGCATGAGTCGGAAACCGGTCAGCGTTTTGCGGAAGCTACTATTCAAAAAGTCAGCACCATCACTGCTAATCAACCGGGTCTGGTCAATGGCTTTGCAGCTAAATTGGTGGAGTTTTTTCCGGATCGCCCGGTATTGGATAAAGCAGCTTATTTGGAGGTGGAAGATTGGTATTTGAGGTTGTCGATTGATAAGAACTTTGAGAATATTCATAACAAGGCAAAAGAGGAGCGGAAATTTGTAGAAAGGCTTTTATTCACGGAAGACAAAATCCCATTTAAAATTGACCGTCCGAGCATCAAGTACCTGCATACCAATGGTCTTATAAGGCAGGACGAAGATGGATTCGTAACCTTTTGGGTGCCTTTTTACAAAAAGCGCCTGTACGATGCCTTCTATCCCTACACCAATGGGGAGCAAAAGCGTATCACCCGATCCATTTATGCCCCGGAGTACTTCACCCCGGAGGGCGGATTGAACTTTGAAAAGCTAATCGCTGCCTACAAGGCCTACGTCAAACGCCGTGGTTTTGCCCCTTTCCGGGAAAAAGACTCCGATGGTAACTATAAATCCATACGGGAAGCGGCATTGATTTACAGTTTTGAGACCTACATTCATGCTATCGTCGAGGAACTGGGCGGCAAAATTTACCGGGAAGCCGATACTGGCCTTGGTAAAAGCGATATGATTATCAATATCCGGGGGCAGGAATTTGTCATTGAGACGAAGGTCTACTACAGCCCCGGAAAGTTTGAATCCGGCAAACGGCAACTCGCCTACTACTGCCAGAGCCTCGGCCTCACCACCGGGCTGTACCTCGTCTTTTGCCCCAATAATATTGCCTACCCGGACATTGTGCGCGAGGGACAGGAAGACTTCGACGGCACGACCATTAAGGCTTACATTATCCCGTACGATGAGGAGCGCTGGGATTGATTTTTAGAGCGTGTTGGGATTTTGGTCTTCTAGGCGAGAATTTGCAATTTCTTGGTTAGACAAGGCACGAAAACCGGAGTCTGTACGGATGAGGATTTCCGGAACGAAGGATAAGCAAAAAAGTGTCCCGGTGCACCGGGATAGCCCGATTACTAAAGTCCAAACAGGCTCTTAACAAAAAACGGACCGCATATTGCTATACGGTCCGGGGGTTCAGTTGAAATAAGGGGGAATAATCTCTTTACTGACCATTAACCTTTACCAGTCGGATCGTTCGGTCCCGACCGCCATCGGTCAGCCGGAGGAAGTAGTAGCCGTTGGGCAGGTGGCTGAGGTCCAGGGGTTCTTGTAGTAGCGGACTATTGGTTTGAGGGTGAATGCGGGTCAGGCGGACCTTGCCATTCATATCTACTACAGTCAGGGTGCACGGAGCGCCGCTTTTGACGTTCGCATTGACTGTTGCCACATCATAAACCGGGTTCGGGAATGCCTGGAGTCGGGCACCCGGAGTAATGGGCGCTTCCGGCGTTGGACTAACTGTTGCAACCTGGCTTGTGGGCTCCGGTGTGTCAGGCGTAGTCAGCGCCAGATTCGGAATCGTCGCGTTGGTGTTATTAAAGGCAATAAAAGCAATGGATTCGTCCATATGCCAGCGCTCACTATCGGAAATCTGATCCTCATCTACGGATAACTCGAAGGACTGATTGCCGAAAGGCGCCGCACCGTAGAGGACAGGCCAATGCCCGTCGCCCCCCTTTATGCCTGCTACGCTGAGGATGGCGCCATTGGGTGCAGGAACGGTCGTATTATAGATGTCGCTCGCATTTTTACCGCCAATGATATCCGGCCCGACTCCAGCTTCAAGCATAACGCCGCTAAGGTTGTACTGTCCGGCTTCCATAAGGATGTAGCCGATGGTCTCCACTGCCCGGTCCGTGATGGTATCGGCAGCGACATGTTTGCCCATAGCGTAATTATCAGGTTCAGCAGGGTTTCCGGAATGGTTGCCCCTTGATGCCCAGAATACCGACCAGCGGGTATCGTTTTCGCTCATGACCTGCCCGAGCAAAACGGGTTGGCTGTATTGTTGCTCCATGTCGCGTTTTTCACGTGCAGACCACCAGGAGCTGGTGTTCGCCGTTTCAAGGGCACTCACGAATCCGGCTTCCATAGTAACGCCATCGTGCGCAGCCTGGTACTTGCCGGCCTGCACTGCCACAAAGTGGACATCGTAGAGGCTGTCGGTAGCGCCGCCTGGGTTCTGGACTTTCAGCTCAAAGGTGTTTCCGCTGGCGTTGCGTACCCGCGGGACCACAGGGGCGTAGTCATAGCTGGGTAGCTGCACGGTGGCGACAACAACCATGTCTTCAAAACTCCGGTTGAGGGTAACCGTCTGCCAGGTATCTGAAACGCCCGTGATTAAACCGGTTTCTATGGGCATCGTGGTGGCATCGCCAACATTTGGGTCGCAGGCATCCGGTATGCNATCGTTATCGGTGTCGATATTGTCATCGCCGTTCTCACAAATGTCTTCCCAGTTGCATACGCCGTCCCCATCGCTGTCCATAGGAATGCCTGCACAACCGCAGTCTTCGGTGTATACATCGAGAATCGTACAGGCAATGCCGTCGTCACAGGGGCGGCCGATCAGGTTGTCGTTACAGTCATCGCAGGCATCGGGTAGGCCATCTTCATCTTCGTCTGCCATATCGTCAAAGCCGGGGCACACATCTTCCGCATCACAAACGCCATCCATATCAGCATCGTACCGGCAAATGCGGTCTTCGAAGGCAAGGTAGGCAACCTGTTCGGTGGTATGCCCGCGTTCTGTATCATGGATTTGATCTTCATCCACTACCATTCGGATCAGTCCGGGCTCTACAGGTTGTCCTCCAAAAAGGACCGGCCAGTAGCCATTACCGCCGTCCATGCCGGCAGCACTCAGCACCGCACCCCGGATTTCAGGGTTATTCAGGTCGTAGGTGTAGCCATGATTATTGGGGCCACGGACGATGTCGCTGCCCAGTCCGGCTTCCAGGATCCGGTTGCGGACCTGATAGGAACCGGCTTCGATGATGAGGAAGCCGATCATTTCATCCGTACGGGTGGTGTGGTAGTCCTCGCCTTTATGTTTGCCGGCAGAGAGGTTGTTCATTTCCGGAGGGTGAGCGGAATGATTGCCCCGGGAGGCCCAAAATACGGACCAGGCGTCATTTTCATGGGTCATGACTTGTCCCAGCACGACCGGATTTTCATAATACTGCCGGAAAGTCCGTTGCTCCCGGTTGCCCCACCAGTTGGAAGCATCGGCTGTTTTTGTGGCGGGCTCCAGGCGGGCTTCCATTTTGATGCCATCGTGCTCAGTGGAGTAAGTACCGGCTTCAGCCACTGCGTAGTAAACGGCGTAGTTAGCGGAAGTTGTCCCACCCGGGTTCTGAATCCTCAGCTCAAAGCTGTTGCCTTGTGCATTCCGGATACGGGTTACTACTGGCAAGTCGGTTTTCTGTATCAGGTGTGGGGTAGCAATGACTACCATGGAATCGTAAGTTTCGGCCAGGGTAATCGTCTGCCAGTTTTCGGTAACAGATGGGGCGATGCCGGTTTCCAGGGGGAAATCAGCAGCAGTACCTACGTGCGGGTCGCAAAGGTCAGGAACCTGATCTCCGTCTTCGTCAATGACCCGGCCACCGCAATTGCAGTCCCGGTCGAGTACATCATCAATCGTACAGGGGGCGCCATCGTCGCAGGGGCTGCCGCTGTCTGCACAGCCGTCACAAATGGAAACCACCATACGGTCGAGGTTTGGGCCCCAGCCATCCACCGGGCGGAGAGTAACCTCGTGCGTACCTGCTGACAAAGAATGGTTGATTGTTATTTCCTGCCAGTCTTCCCAATCGGCTGTTTCCGGGAATAGCAGCTCATTGACAATTACTTCCCCGTCTATAGCCAATTGCAGAAACCGGTCGCGGTGATTGGAAGTGTACCGAAAGGTAAACTGGTGCTCCCCATTGATACCCGTCTCGACAGGCAGGAGGATAAACTCCGTGGTATCATTGGTATAGTCAACGAACCCGTCACCGTAAAAATGAGGGATATGGTTGTCTATATCAATATTCCCTTCCAGGAAGTTTTCTGCTTCATAAGCCAGGTTTTGGCAGGGGTCTACGCCATCGGGTATGCCATCCCCATCCGAATCAAGTACGGTGCCTTTACAGTCGCAATTGTCGTCGTACTGGTCGTGGACGGTGTACACATTTTGGTCATCGCAGGCCGTTCCTGCACCCGGGCAGTCGCAAGCCAGGCTCCCCGCCTCCGACAAAGTGGGCCAGGAGGAAACGGGCAATGCGGCCGTTCCGTTATTGGGCTGCCGACTGTTGAGGGAGGTGTGGGCGGCATCAAAGCTGATTTCCGGGGCGCTCCCCTGCTGTTTGACGTCAAAGCAAACCGTGCCTATGGTTACAGCAGGAGCTTCGTCCATTTCCGCGCAGGGTGGCATGGCATCGTTGAGCAGTAAGGTCAGGCTGAACTTTCCCGGATGGGAATAGGCGTCAAATTCATGGGCAGACCACGGGCTCATCGTACCGTCCAGGCAATCTTGCCCTCCGTTGTAAGCCAGGGGCTCATAGCTTTGAAACGCAAGTGCTTCGGCATTGTAAGTCAGCAGCAGGGAGGAGGTGCCCATGCGGACGGGCTCTCCGCTGTCGGAAGCGAGTATAATATCTGTACAATACCGGTAAAGGTTACAGTCTTTGGAGGCCTCGAGCTGCAGGGCAACGCTTTGGGCCAGCAGCTGACCGCTGGTGAAAAGACTGAATACCAGCGGCAGAATATAGGTGATCGTTCTTTTCATCGTTCGGTTATTTTAATTGGCCCAGTTTGCTGCGGTTACCGCGCCAGAGCTGGAAATCATTGGCATCAATCTGACCATCGGCATTCAGGTCGTGATTGTCGTAATGAGCGGATTGTCCCTGTTGGGTTTTCCAGAGGTTGTAGTCCTGATTGTTGACGATGTGGTTGTGGTCAGCATCGCCACTGCGCATGGCCCAAACCTGTCCAGTGATTTTGAGCTGCCGGTCACCGAGTGCTCGGTTTTCGCTGGTCGTGAAATCATACTGGAAGTTCGGGCTATCTGTGGGAATAGGCTCAGCGGAGACGACGGCCAGATGATTCCGGTGGAATACAGCCAGGTGGTAAGTACCATCCGGTACGCCATCAAAGGAAATCCCAGCGGTACCATCAGTTCCCATCAATTGTCCATCAGCGCGAAGGAGGAAAGCTTTGCGGGCTACAACATGAGCCAGATTATTGGCAGTGCGCAACTCAGTCAGCACCCAGTCAACGGTATCTTCCGGCCAGGCAGCTACGGTTTCGGTGCCATTGTAGTTGAAGGGGGTAACGCTGTAAGGCTGAGTGTTCGGCAATGCATTCCGGTCCAGCAGTTGGGTATTCATTTGCTGCAACTGCGGATCGTAGAAGCCTTCGAGGAACAGGCGCACCCGTATACAGGCGCAGGTCACGGGGGGCTGAGGGGTATAGTAGCAGGAGTCGGGCACCAGGTTGCTCTCGTTGATAAAAGTGGGCCGGTTTGTGATGTATTCCTGCCGCTTGAAGGTACTGCTTAGCGAGTCATCATTGGCCCCCAGCCAGTCCTGAAGGACAGTAGAGAACACCTGCCGGTAGTCGTACTGAATTTGTTCGGGGTTGGGCGCACCGGGATTGTCCTGATCGCTCAGATTGATGTTGTTGCCGATCACGCCACCGTCCACGCCCCGGCCGATGAGGAACATGGAGCTGAGGGTGCCGTGGTCGGTGCCTCGGCTGCCGTTTTGTATGATTTTGCGGCCAAATTCTGAGAAAATTACGGTCAGCACTTTGTTGTCGAGGCCCATGTTTTGGATATCCTCCTGGAACGCCGCCACGGATTCGCTTAGGTCGCCGAGGAGGTTGGCGTGGGTGCCCTCTGTATTGTTGTTGTACTGCACCATATTGTTGTGGTTGTCCCAGCCACCTTTGCTGGCCATGTAGATTTTGGTGCGGCTGCCCCCTGCCATCATCCGGGCAATGGTTTTGAGCTGATTGCCGAGGGAACTATTGGGGTAGTCTGCCGAATTGGTACCGTTGTTAAAGGTATCTGAAATCCGGGAAGCGTAGACATTCACGCTGTTGCTGATGGTCTGAATGTGGTTCAGTATGCCACCGTGATCGGTATTCGGGATGTCCATAATCGGCGCTCCGCCCAGGGAGGAGATCATGGTATAAAAGCCGGACGGGTCCTGACCGGAGAGGTTGATCTCCAGGCGGTGCTCGGCGGCAGAGTGGAAGCCGGTAGAGATGGTATTGCCAAAGAGGAGGGCCAGGGGGTCCGGCTCACCGTCAAAGGGCGTGCCGTTGTAGCCCGGGTAGCGGTCTTCCAGGAAGCGGGCCATCCAGCCGCTTCTTTCATTTTGCAGGGCGCCACCGCTGCCGGTTAGCCAGTTCTCCGTAGATTTGAAGTGGGAGCGGTTGGGCTGATCGTAGCCCACCCCCTGAACCATCGTCAGTAAGCCATCATCGTACAGGTTTTTGAAGGCCGAAAGGCGGGGGTGCAGCCCGAGTGCCTGATCGTCGCTGAGGCTGTCGTCCAGGGTAATCAGGCTTTGTTCAGGCAAGTAGATGGAGGGGCGGAATTGTGTGTAAGCTGAAAATTGGGATAAAGGTACCGCCGTGTTGAAAATATCATTGGCACCGTTAAGAAATATGATGACGACACTCCGGTCAGTCACTTCGCAGGGGTTGGGCAGGAAAGGCGTGGTCGAGGCGATTCCTCTAAGCGGCATCGCACCGGCCAGAAGGGGGTACATCCCCAATGCTGCCGATTGTTGAAGGAAGTTTCTTCTGTTCATGATTTCGGTGTTGGTCGGTTTTAGAAAGTTTGGAATTCCGGTGAGCCCACGACGGCTTCAAAGAGGTCGGTGAGGGCGACTTTGACGGACTCATCGTTGCCGGACTGCAGATAGCCCTGCCATTCAAACATCCAGTTGATGGGGCTGAGGTCGCCGAGCAGTTTCTGTAGGAAGTAGTCAAATCGTTCACCTTGTGGCATTTCCGGTAAGGTGAGTTCCAAAAACTGCCGGACCAGTTCGTCTGCGTATTCCTGATTGGTGAAGTTGTCCCGGAAGAAGGGAACCAGATCGATCTGAAACGGGATGTCGCGGTTGTTTTGAACGGTTTTGCCCTCCAATAGCGTATAGGGCAGGCGGAACCGGTAGGCGATGGTGGACTGATCGAACCAGGATTTACTGTAATTGGGCGCTTTAAAGAAACCCGGGTAGCCTTCTACGGAGAGGGGATAGAAGGTAAAACCAATATGCTCCAGGTGGTTGTACAAAAAGCGCTGAGCGGTGGCGTCGTAGTGGTCCGCGTTGTCATTGAGCACCCCCATTTTATTGGCATTAAACAAGTTGATGGCGCCGAGGAGGTAATCCAGTGGGCTTTTCAGTTTTCCGCCGATCACTTCGTCTTTAGCGTTGCTGTCATCTTCATTGTAGAAGTGACGGCTGCAGAGCAGGGTCTTCAGGGTGTTTTCGATATGGTATCCATCATTGTAGAGCTGTTCTGCAAGCGGTTGTATGATGTCCTGCTCGGTTTCCTCACTGATGATGTCTTTTACAAAAAAGTGGTAGAGGCGCCGTACGTAAGCCCGTGCGGTTTCCGGTTGGTTGAAGACCATGTCTACAAAGTCCTGTAGCTCCCGGTACATATCGGCCTCGTCGGTAGCGCCGGTAATGGTTTGATTTCCAAAAGCAGCGGAAAAGGTCTTGAACCCGGCGTGGTGGCGGTTGTAGATGGCTCGTCCGGTAGCCAGCCCGGTCTCTGGGTCTTTATTATCGAAGCCTTCATCGTCGAATCCGGTGAGGACGCGGGCGGCCTGTTTGATGTCTTCTTCGGTGTAGTTGGTGTAATCGCCGGTACCTTGCACGGGCCCTTTCAGGATGGTAAAAAGCTCCAGGAATTCGCGGGCGTAATTTTCATTAGGGCTGTCGCGCCGGTTGTTGTTATTGTTGAGATAGCGTAGCATTTTATTGTCGAGGGTGACCTTATAGGCCAGCGTTTTTACGTTGCCTGTGGCAAACATTTGGAACAGCCTGAACAAGTAAATTCAGACCAGTCGCGGTCTTCCTCAGTTACGAAAATGCTGTGCCAGAACAGCGCCATTTTATGCCGCACGGATGGGTCATGAAGCATTTCATTCACCACCCAGAGCCATACGGCACGGCGTTTTCTGCCCATGAAGGTGTTGGGGCCGTTATCATAGGGGCCTGTGGTGAGCCAGGGCGTTGTGCCATCCATCCAGTTGATGGGTCCTTCGGGATGCACAAGTGAAGGTATGGCCAGGAGTGTTTCCACTGCTTCCGTTGCCGTCATGCCGGCAAATGCATTAATCCGGTCTTTGGAGACAGCAAAGGAAGCCCGCCGGAGCAGATGGGCAGCAAGCCTGTGTCCAAGAAGCCCCGGCCGGGGACTTAGGTTCGCCATAGGTCAAAAGGTTGAGTAAGTAGATAATATTGCTATTATTCCTTCCGGCTGTTAACAGCTTCCGCCAATGCTTATGCTGAGCATTAGCACGGCAACCTGCGGATAATCCCAAAAGGGGATGTTACAGCTTAGGCTATGCTGTCGTTCAGATAGTGAAGGAACGGTAAATTGTTGAATACTGTAGGATTGTGAAGCGTTTGCTTAGCGCAATATTATTGGCTTGTCACAGGCAATTGAAGGGAATAAAAGGCATATGCCTTTTCGAACAACAATATAAATGATATTTGAGTTTTTTTTCAAATATTGAGAGCGGTTTTTATGAAAAAATTAATGTGTAGTTTTGCAAAAAACAAGGTTATGTTCAAAAATACTTGTCTTTTTCTGTTATTCCTGGCTGGGTTAACTGGATGTGAGTCAGGTGCTCCGGCTAATTCGTCGTCAGAAGCCTATCAGCTGGGAGAGGTAGATATGAAGGTGAGCGGGGCACCTGAGGCCTTACCTGTATTTGAGAAGGGGCTGCTGCTTTTGCACAGCTTTGAGTATGAGGATGCGCGTGCGGCATTCCAGCAGGCACAGGAGGTAGATCCTGATTTTGCTATGGCCTACTGGGGTGAAGCGATGACCTATAATCAGCCGATCTGGCACCGGCAGCAGGCGGAAAAGGGAAGAAGCACTATAGAACGTTTGGGTAAAAAACTGGATAAGCAGCTGGCTAAAGCAGGGACTGAACTGGAAAAAGACCTGATCCGTTCACTGCATGTGCTTTATGGAGAAGGCGAGAAGGCGGACCGTGATCAGGCTTACGCTGAGTTTATGAGCGATCTGTACGAAAAGTATCCGGGGCAACAGGAAGTGGCGGCTTTCTACGCGCTGT
>PR_CR_10_Liq_1_inCRDRAFT_1001775_pt1 | contig 11742 bp, 9 predicted proteins | sample PRCRCaboRojoPR_3_FD_10241 | JGI IMG/M metagenome (IMG submission 10241) | reverse complement strand
CCATCCGCATGACACGCCGCCGCGGCAGCAGCTACGGCCCACGGCGCGCCTGGGGCACGGTGGGCTATATCCTGGCCCTGGTCCTCACGGGCGTGCTGGCCGACCGTTACGGCCCGGCCGTCTTCGTGCCGCTGTTCGTCGGGATCGGCCTGTTGCGCGCGGCGACCTCCCTCTTGCTGCCGCGGTTCCGCGCCCCGGAAGACCCCCGTGACCCGGTGCCAGTCCAGAGCCTGCGGGCCGTGTTGAAGCCATGGTTCGTCCTGCCGCTGCTCGGAGCGGCACTGGTCTTTGGCAGCCACCTCATCCTGAACACCTTTCAAAGCCTGCTGCTCGTGCGGCAGGGGATCAGCGAAACCACCGTCAGCCTGCTGATCGCGCTGGGGGCGGTGGCCGAGACCGTGCTTTTCTTCACCTTCGCCCGGTTCAGTCACCTGCTCGCCGCGCGGCAGTTCCTGTTGATCGCCGCGCTTGTCACCGTCCTGCGCTGGGTCGCTTTCGGGTTCGAGCCGGGGGTGGGACCGCTGATCTTCCTGCAAGCCCTTCACGCGATTACCTTCGCTCTCAGTCTCATTGCGGTGGTCGGTTTCATCGCCAACCATACGGACGAGGGGATCGCCGCCCAGGCGCAGAGTTTCTACGTGATGCTGCAACAGGGGGCCTCGATCCTCGCACTGATGGTGTTCGGGTCACTGGTCGGATCATGGGGGGCCGAGGCCTATTTCCTGTCCGCCGGCATCGCGGCCCTCGGGGCGGCCTGCATCCTTGCCTCGCTGGTGCTGAAACCGCCACGCGAAAAATCGGACTGAGCGGGCGAGCCCTTCAACCGGTGTTCAGCCAGCCCAGCCCGTTCCCCGTCGTCCCGCGTGGGTGATACTCGGCGCTGACCCATCCCTCGTAGCCATCTGCATCCAGCTGCCTGAAGAAAGACGTGTAGTCGATTTCACCGTCGAGCGGCTCATGCCGCCCTGGCGCGCCCGCGATCTGGACATGACACACATGCGGGGCGACGGCCGCCCATGTTCCGGGCACATCACCGGTTATGCGATGGGCATGGTAGGCATCGAATTGCAGGCCCAGATTCGGCGCGCCGACCTCGTCCAGAAGCGCCAGCGCGACCGAGAAATCGTCCAGGAAATAGCCCGGCATGTCATGCGGGTTGATCGGCTCGATGGTCAGCTGCCGCCCCTCGGCCGTGTCTGCCGCCCAAGCAAGGTTGTCGGCAAAGACCGCGGCGGCCTCCGGCCCCTCGGCAAGGCCCGCCATGATATGCAGCCTCTCGGCCCCAAGGACATCCATATAACGCAAGGACCGCTGCAACGCTTTCCGGAACCGTTCTTGCTGTTCGGGCACGGCGGCAAAGCCCCGTGGGCCATCGGGATCGGCATAGTTCGGGGGCGGACAATTGATCAGCGCCAGCGGCAGGCCCGATTGCGACAGCGCCCGGCCCAGCGCCTTGGCGTCGACATCATAGGGAAACAGGATTTCAACCGCCTCGAAGCCGGCTTCGGCCGCGAGCGCCGGCCGATCAAGCAGCGGCGCCTCGGTGAAGAGCGTCGTCAGATTGGCGCAGAATCTGGGCACGTCGAATTACCCTTCTGCCATCATGGTAGCTCGGCCGCCGGAATGATCGGGAAAAACTCACCTTGCGAGCGCAGGCCGAACCATTCTTCACCCTCATGTGGCGCCGTTTCGCCGATCTCGACCAGCCGGTAGAATGACTTGCGATCAATAAGCGCCTCAAGATTCCGGCGGATCAGCACATAGGGCGACGGCTCGCCGGTTTCCGGGTCGCGCTCCACCCGGATCGGATGATCCGGCCCGGCGACAGCGTAGTCTCCGACATTGGTCTCGAACCGCAACCCGTCGCCCTCCCGTTCGAAATCCACGGCGACGAAAGGTGCGTCATCAACCGTGATCCCGACCTTTTCGACCGGGGTGACAAGGAAATAGTCATCCCCGTCCTTGCGCAGGATGGTCGAGAACAGGCGCACCAATTCAGGCCGCCCGATCGGTGTGCCCAGGTAGAACCAGGTGCCGTCGCGCGCGATACGCATGTCCAGATCGCCGCAAAACGGCGGATTCCATTTCTCGACCGGCGGCAATCCGCGGCCCTTGCTGGCCGCACGGGCTGATGAGGCTATGTTTTCCGCGGAAACGGTCACGGATGTGTCATTCGGGTTTGTCTTTGCCATTGGGGTCCGGCGCGATATCTGTTCAACTGCAATGAAATATAGTCTTCGAAGGAGATTTTGCCATGGCCGATGACGCACAGCTTGTCGCCGAGATGGACGCGCTTGGGGACAAGCTGGCCACTGCCCGGGCGTCTATTGCCAACAGGTTCATCGGCCAGGATAGCGTTGTCGACCTGACGCTCGCGGCCTTGCTCTGTGGCGGGCATGCCCTTCTGATCGGCCTGCCCGGCCTTGGCAAGACCCGGCTCGTGGATACACTGTCAACGGTGATGGGGTTGTCGGGCAATCGCATCCAGTTCACGCCCGATCTGATGCCGGCCGACATCCTCGGCTCCGAGGTGCTGGAAACCGGCGCTGACGGATCGCGCACATTCAAATTCATCGAAGGTCCGATCTTCTGCCAGCTGCTGATGGCGGATGAGATCAACCGCGCCAGCCCGCGGACTCAGTCGGCCCTGTTGCAGGCGATGCAGGAACGGGAAGTGACGATTGCGGGCGAACATCGCGCCCTTGGCGTGCCGTTCCACGTGCTGGCCACGCAGAACCCGATCGAGCAGGAAGGCACCTATCCCCTGCCCGAGGCACAGCTTGACCGGTTCCTTGTGCAGATCGACGTGCCTTACCCCGACCGTGACACCGAACGTGACATCCTGCTGGCCACGACCGGCGTGGAAGAGTCCGAGGCCAGCAACGTCTTTTCCGCGCAGGATCTTCTGAACGCGCAGACGCTGCTGCGGCGGATGCCTGTGGGCGAAGCCGTGGTCGAGATGATCCTGGACCTTGTGCGCGCATGTCGCCCCGATGACGAGAGCGCCCCCCAGATCGTGCGCGACACGGTCAGCTGGGGGCCGGGGCCGCGCGCCGCGCAGGCGCTGATGTTGACCGTCCGCGCCGAGGCTTTGCTGCATGGCCGCCTCGTGCCCAGCGCCGAAGATGTGCGCCGTATGGCCGCGCCGGTTCTGACACACCGCATGGCTTTGTCCTTTGCGGCCCGCGCGCGTGGTGAAAGCCTGGGTCACGTCATTTCCCAGGTCGCGGATCAGGTGACGAAGGTCGAGGCCGCCGCGTGACCGAACGGCCGCTCACCCTGCGCAGCGGGGCCGAGGCGCTTGCCGCGCCGTTGCCGCCGCTTCTGGCCGAAGCCGAGCATCTGGCCACGACCGTTATCGTGGGCGACCATGGCCGCCGGCGCGCGGGATTGGGCGATACATTCTGGCAATACCGACCTGCGCAGTATCACGACGAACGCCGCCATATCGACTGGCGCCGCAGCGCCAAGTCGGACAATCAGTTCGTGCAGGACAAGGAATGGCAGATCGCCCAGTCGGTTCAGGTCTGGGTCGATCAGTCGGCCTCGATGGCCTATGCCTCTCGCGATGACCTGCCCTCCAAGGCGGACCGGGCCCGCGTGCTGGCGCTGGCCTCGGCGATCCTGTTGCTGCGCGGCGGCGAACGGGTCGGGTTGACCGGCGGGCTGCTGCCTCCGAAACGAGGCGAGGCGCAGGCCGCGCAGATGGCGGCGCTTCTGTCCGAGGATCACCCGGACGATTTCGGTGCGCCGGTGGCCGACGGGATGCTGCATCATTCCCGCGCCGTCTTCGTGTCGGATTTTCTCGGCGATATCAACGCCGTGGAGCGGGCCCTGTCCGAGGCAGCCGACCGCGATATTCGGGGGGCGCTTGTCCAGGTTCTGGACCCGGCGGAAGAGGCTTTTCCCTTCGATGGGCGCACGATCTTCGAAAGCATGACCGGCGCGATGCGGCATGAGACGCTGAAGGCCGCCGACCTGCGTGACCGCTATCTCGACCGTCTGGCCCGGCGCAAGGACCGCTTGGCCGAACTGGCCCGCCTCAGCGGCTGGCAATTCCACACGCACCACACCGGCGACAGCGCAAGCGCGGCGCTGCTCTGGCTCTATTCCGCGCTGGAGCGGCGCAGCTGATGTGGTCCTTGGGTCCAATCGCGTTCGGGGCACCTTGGCTTCTGCTGGGGCTGATCGCCTTGCCGATCCTGTGGCTGCTGTTGCGGGCCGTGCCGCCCGCGCCGCTCCGGAGGCGGTTCCCCGGCGTGGCCCTGCTGCTGGGCCTTGCGGATGACGAAAGCCAGACCGACCGCACACCGTGGTGGCTGCTGCTTCTCAGGATGCTGGCTGTTGCCGCCGTCATCACCGGTTTCGCCGGGCCGGTCCTGAACCCGCAGGACGACCAACCGGGCAGCGGCCCCCTTCTGGTGCTGGTCGATGGCACCTGGGCCGACGCCCGCGACTGGCCGCGTCGCCTCGACCGGATCGAGGCCGCATTGGACAACGCGGCGAGCGATGGACGCCCGGCAGCGCTTGTGCAGCTGACGGATTTGCCCGCGGAGGGTCCGGTCTTTCAGGATGCGCAGGCCGTGGCGCAGGGCGTCGCGGGGCTTGTGCCGCGCCCGCATGACCCCGACCCGGCTGCGATCGCCGCCTGGGCCGCCACGCTTTCGGGCGATTTCGATACGTTCTGGCTGTCGGATGGCGTGTCCCGCGACTCGCGCGCCGTTCTCTTGGAGGCGCTGGAAAACCGCGGTTCGGTCCGAATATTCGAAAGTCCACGCCCGATCTTCGCACTCAAACCGCCGCGCTACGAGGACGGCGCTATCTCCATCGAAGCGCTGCGGGGGCAAACCGGGCCTGATACGGAGATCCGTGTTGATGCCATCGGCCTGGACCCGGCTGGCGTCGAGCGGCGACTGGCCAGCGAAGGGGTGACATTCGAACCAGATGCCAAGGCCGCGACACTGGACCTGTCGCTACCACCGGAGCTGCGAAACCGCATTACGCGGTTCGAGGTTCAAGGCCTGTCGTCCGCCGGGGCCGTGGCGCTGACGGATGACGCGCTCAAGCGGCGCGAGGTTGCGCTGCTGTCAGGGGGCAACGACCGCGAGGGGCTGGAGCTTCTGGATCCGCTGCACTACCTGCGACAGGCCCTGACCCCCTCTGCGGATCTTGTCGATGGCACGCTGTCGGATGTCCTGTTGGCCAATCCCGATGTGATCATCCTGGCCGATGTCGCAACTTTGTCGGAACTCGAAAGCCAGGACCTCCAAGACTGGGTCGAGGCCGGCGGCCTGCTGGTGCGTTTTGCCGGGCCGCGCCTGGCCGCCAGCGATGTCAGCCGGGACGCCGAGGACCCGCTGATGCCGGTGCGCCTGCGCGTCGGCGGCCGATCCATCGGGGGAGCCATGAGTTGGGGAGAGCCCAAGGCACTGGCCCCCTTCGACACGGACAGCCCCTTTTTCGGGCTCGCCATCCCCGACGATGTCACCGTCAACGCCCAGGTTATCGCCCAGCCCGATCCGACATTGGCCGACCGTGTCATCGCCGGGCTGGCCGATGGCACGCCGTTGGTTACCCGCAAGGGCACCGGGCAGGGCCGGATCGTCCTGTTTCATGTCACCGCCAATGCAGAATGGTCGACCCTGCCACTGTCGGGTCTGTTCGTGCAAATGCTGGAACGCCTGGCGGTTTCGACACGGCCCGCCATGCCGGACATGGAGGCGATGGAAGGCACAAGCTGGATGCCCGAGGACGTGCTCGATGCCTTTGGCGTGCTTCAGGATGCGGGCGCGCTTCCGGGTGTGGACGGCGCACGCCTGGCGCAGATGACGCCCGCCGCGGACATGCCGCCGGGGCTTTATGCCGGAGAGGACCGCCGCATCGCGGTCAACGTCCTGAACGCCGACAGCACGCTTTCGGCGACCGCCTGGCCGGCCCGCATCCCCGTCGAAGGGTTGGACGTGGTCCGTGAAACGCCGCTCAAGGGGTGGCTGCTAGGGGCGGCGCTGGTGCTCCTGATGCTGGATATCCTGGCTGCGCTGGCCCTGTCGGGGCGCTTGCGCGGCCCCCGCGCCGGGGTGACCGCAGCCATTGTCGTCCTCGCCATGGCCGGGCTGCCGACCCCACCGCAGGCACAAGAGGCCGAAAGCCCGGCACCGGTACCCGAGGAATTCGCCGTGGCCGCCACCTCGAACGTGGTGCTGGCCTATGTGCAGACCGGCAACCCCCGCGTCGACGAAATGTCCGAGGCCGGCCTTTACGGGCTATCGAACATCTTGTTCCAACGCACCTCGATCGAGCCGGCCATGCCCATGGGTATCGACCCGGAAACCGACGAGTTGGCGTTCTTCCCGTTCCTCTACTGGCCCGTCACTGCCGACCAGGACCTGCCCAGCCGCGAGGCCTATGCCAAGCTGAACCGTTACCTGCGTTCGGGGGGCATGATCCTGTTCGACACCCGCGATGCGGACCTTGCGCGCTTTGGCTCTTCCAGCCCGGAAGGCCAACGCCTGCAAGCCATCGCGCGCGGACTGGACATCCCGCCGCTGGAACCGATCCCGCAAGATCACGTTCTTACCCGCACCTTCTACCTGTTGCAGGATTTCCCGGGCCGCCATGCCAGCCGGGATGTCTGGGTCGAAGCGGCGCCGGCCGATGCCCAGGCCGCCGAAGGCATGCCGTTCCGCGATCTCAATGACGGGGTAACGCCGGTGGTGATCGGCGGAAACGACTGGGCAGCCGCCTGGGCAACCGATGAGACCGGCAACCCGCTGGTGCCGATCGGGCGCGGCATGGCCGGGGAACGCCAGCGCGAGATCGCCATGCGGTTCGGCGTAAACCTCATCATGCATGTGCTGACCGGAAACTACAAATCCGACCAGGTGCATGTGCCCGCACTTCTGGACAGGTTGGGCCAATGACCGGACAGATCCTTCTGGACCCTTTGATTCCGCTGGCGCTGATCTACGGCCTGGCCGCACTGGCCGGATTGGCGCTTGTAATCGCCGTCTGGAGGCGGCTGGCGGGTTGGGCGCTCCGGGCGCTGGCCGCGCTGGTTCTGCTGGCCGCCATCGCCAACCCCTCGCTCCAGAACGAGCAACGCGCGGCGCTTTCCGACATCATCATCGCGGTCGTCGATGAAACGGCCAGCCAGCGCATAGCGGACCGCCCGGCCCAGAGTCAGGCCGCGCTTGAGAAGCTGCGCGCCGAGGTGGCCAGCCGCAGCAATACGGAACTGCGCGTGGTCACGCTCGAAGATGGCGAAGGCGACCGTGGCTCGCAATTGATGACGGCCCTGTCCGAGGCCCTGGCCGAGGAGCCGCGCGCCCGCGTGGCAGGCATGGTCCTGATCACCGATGGCCGCGCCCATGACTTGGCCAATGCGCCACCCGACCTGCCCGCGCCTCTGCACGCGCTGTTGACCGGCCAGGCCGATGACTGGGATCGCCGTCTTGTCGTGCGCAACGCGCCCAGCTTTGCCATTCTCGGTGAACCCGTCACCCTGACCCTGCGGGTCGAGGATCAAGGCGCTGCGCCCGACCCCGGGCTGGTCGACCTGTCCATCGCCATTGATGGCGGCGAACCGATGCAGTTTCAGGTGCCGGTCAACGAGGACATCGAGCTGCCCATCGACATACCCCATGGCGGTATGAACGTCCTGCAATTCGCCACGCCCGAGGCCGAGGGCGAACTGACCGACCGCAACAACGCCGCCGTTGTCCAGATCAATGGCGTGCGCGACCGGCTGCGGGTGCTGCTGGTTTCTGGCGAGCCGCATCCGGGAGAACGCACTTGGCGCAACCTGCTGAAGTCGGACTCGGCGGTGGACCTTGTGCATTTCACCATCCTGCGCCCGCCGGAAAAACAGGATGGCGTGCCGGTCAATGAGCTTTCTCTGATCGCGTTTCCGACCCGCGAATTGTTCCTCGAAAAGATCGATGAATTCGACCTGATCATCTTCGACCGCTACCAGAGACGGGGTATCCTGCCCTCGGTCTATCTCGACAACGTGGCATCCTACGTGCGTGACGGCGGCGCGGTGCTGATCGCCGCCGGGCCGGACTACGCAAGCGCCGATTCCCTTTTCCGCTCGCCATTGGGGGCGGTTCTGCCGGGCAATCCCACGGCACGGGTCTATGAACAGGGTTTCCGCCCGACCCTTACCGAACTGGGCGAGCGCCACCCGGTAACCGAGGGCCTGACTGATTTCGCCCCATTGCCCAACGCTGCGGACGGCACCCCCGGTTGGGGTCGCTGGTTCCGTCATATCGAGGTGACGCCGACACCCGGTGCCACCACCGTCATGAGCGGTGTCGATGGCCAGCCCTTGCTGATGTTGGAGCGGGTCGGCGAGGGGCGCGTGGCGCTGATGGGTTCCGACCATGCCTGGCTGTGGAATCGCGGCTTCGAAGGGGGCGGGCCGCAACTGGAACTGCTGCGCCGGCTGGCCCACTGGATGATGAAGGAACCGGAACTGGAGGAAGAGGCGCTCTGGGTCGAGCCCACCGGCCAGACCATGCGCATCATCCGCCGCACCCTTGGCGAAGAGGTGGGCCCGGTAACGATCACGCATCCCGACGGGACCGAGACGACGATCGACCTTGACCAAGTCAGCCCTGGTCGGTTCGAAACGCTGTGGGAAGCCCCGGAAATCGGCCTCTATCGTCTGACCGACGGGGACGAGGAAACCGTGATCGCGCTTGGCCCCTCGGCACCGCGGGAATTCGAGCAAACCATCGCCAGCGGCGAAGAGATCGCGCCGGTCATCGACACCGTGAATGGCGGGGTATTGTCCATTTCCGACGGGCTGCCCGACCTGCGAGACGTCCGCGCCGGGCGGCCCGCCTCGGGCAATGGCTGGATCGGGATCACGCCCCGTGGGGCCTACCGAACAGCGGATATCACCGTTTCACCGATCCTGCCGGCCTGGGCCTTCCTGTTGATCGCGGCGACTCTGATCGTCGGAGCCTGGCTGCGCGAAGGGCGTCGCTAGGCGACACGAATNTCTTGAAATTCGTCGCCCGCGATCAGGGCAAGGCCAGCGCTGTCGTCTCGGTGTTCCAGCCATCGACGAGGCATTTCGCGCGCAGGAAGACCGTTGTCNTTCCCGGCGGAATCTCAACCCCTGACAAGGACCGGGTGAACGGCTGCTCCCTCACATGGGGATGGGCCAGAACACGGGTGCCCAGGATAGTGCCATCGTCCAGCTCCACCCGCCAGCCATCGGCATAATGGTCCCAGCCGGCATCGGGATGAGCGATGGTCACGGCAAAGGTCCAGCCGCCCGCCACCCCGCGCGCTGTCGCTTCGGTGATTGAGGGCGGGTCGGCAAACACCGGAGTGGCAACCAGAAGGCAGACAACAGCAAATCTCATGGTTCCAAGCCTAGCAGATCGGCAGCCGCGCGCATGTCACATCATCGCGACAGGATATCTCGGGGGATCGAGGTGAATTCGCGGCTCCAGACCACCCAGAGTGAGAAGACGGACGCCACTATCAGCGGGATCGGCCCCACCAGCCACGCCGCCGCCCCCAAAGCGAAATACATCGCTCTCAGGCCACGGTTGAAATTGATCGCGGCGCGCACGTTGAGCTGGGTGGCCCGCTGCACCATCGCGGGCACTTCCGGGTGGTCGGGCTCATTGGGCATGGCGCCCATCAGGACCGCGCAATACCCGAAAACCCGGTTGGACCAGACGAAGCGCAGGAAGGCCTGCGCGAGGAACAAGGCGACGAGCACCAGCTTGAGCTGCCAAAGCAACGTTGGTGCGGCATCCGCGTGCAGCTCTTCGGCAAGGCCGGCGAGCGGTTCGACGTTGCCGATCAGGGCAAGCACACCACCGATCGCCAGCAAGCAACTGGAGGCGAAGAACGTCGTGCTCTGCCGCAGATTGGCGAGAATCTGGCTGTCGAAGATCCGGTTGTCACGCTCGGCAAAGCGCTGCATCCACGCCAGCCGGTGATCGGCCATCATCACTGTGACAGACGGGCGCGAGGACGCCGGATGCTCGATACGCCAGCCGATGATCCAGGCCCCGCCGACCAACAGCAGCACCGCTGCGAGATCCAGAAGCGTCAGAAGCGGGGCGAGATCGGCAAAGGTTGCGGGCATCAGAACGGCTTGAACACGACCAGGTAAAGNACCACAAGCGTCCCAAGAACGCTGACCTCGTTGAAGACGCGCAGGTAGAATTCGCTTTCTTCAAAGCGNCCCTGCTTGGCCCGTGCCACCAAGCGCCCCGTCCAACCGTAATGAATCGCCAGAAGCGCGACCAGGGCCAGCTTGGCCCAGACCCAGCCCTGCCAGTTCCAGTGAAAGGCCAGGATCACCCCCGTGGCCACCGCCAGAACGCCCAGGCCCAACGAAAACCGGTAGACGCGAAAGGTCAGGTCCCCGGCCGGGCCGAATTGTCCCGTCGTGGCATATTCACGTTTCCAGTAGATCAGTCCGCGCGGCGCGACGAAAATCCCCGCCATCCAGCCCATAACGCAAAGCAGGTGTATGACCTTGATCCAATCCATGGGCCATTACTGCCGCCCCGGCGCGGCACCCGCAAGCCAAATAGGCAGTGCTTGTTATGGGATTCTGTTTGGTATAGAAATATTACCAATTATGGACGGAGGCGAAACCATGCAGATGCCGGACCCCGATGCGGCGATCCTCTCGCGCAAGGCGCGGATCGTCGAGAGGCTGCAATCCGTTTTGCCCACCGGCGCGGTTATCCACGAGCCATCCGAAGTCCGTGCCTATGAATGCGATGCCTTGACCGCATACAAGTGCCCGCCCCTCTGTGCGGTGCTGCCCACCAGCACCGAGGAAGTCTCTGCGGTCCTCAAGATCTGCCACGAGGAAGGCGTGCCGGTCGTGCCGCGCGGGGCAGGCACATCACTGGCCGGAGGGGCGCTGCCTACGGCGGATGCGGTGCTACTGGGAACGGCTCGCCTGAACGCGGTGATCGAGACGAGCTACGACGACCGCTATATCCGGGTGCAGTCGGGCCGGACAAACCTGTCAGTAACCGGTGCGGTCGAGGCGGACGGCTTTTTCTATGCGCCCGACCCGTCCAGCCAGCTGGCCTGCGCCATAGCAGGCAACATCGCGATGAACTCCGGCGGCGCGCATTGCCTGAAATACGGGGTAACGACGAACAACCTGCTGGGTGTGACCATGGTCATGATGGACGGAACGGTGACCGAGATCGGCGGAGCGCATCTGGATGCCGCGGGGCTGGACCTTCTCGGCGTGATCTGCGGCTCCGAGGGGCAGTTGGGCGTGGTGACCGAAGCCACCCTGCGTATCCTGCGCAAGCCCGAAGGCGCACGACCCGTGCTGATGGGATATGACAGCAACGAGGTCGCCGGCCAGGTGGTCAGCGACATCATCAAGGCCGGCGTCCTGCCGGTGGCCATCGAATTCATGGACCGCCCCTGTATCGAGGCCACCGAGGCCTTTGCCAAGGCCGGCTATCCGATTTGCGAAGCGCTTCTGATCGTTGAGGTCGAGGGGTCGGAGGCCGAGATCGACGAACAGCTTGACCTGATCAAGCAGATAGCCAATAAGCACAACCCTGTCGAGCTGCGCGAAGCGAAGGATGCCGATGAGGCCGGCCGCATCTGGCTTGGCCGCAAATCGGCCTTCGGTGCCATGGGTCAGATCAACGATTACATGTGCCTGGACGGAACGATCCCGGTCAGCGAACTGCCCTACGTGCTGCGACGTATCGGCGAGATGTCCAAGGCATA
>PR_CR_10_Liq_1_inCRDRAFT_1001774_pt1 | contig 11751 bp, 8 predicted proteins | sample PRCRCaboRojoPR_3_FD_10241 | JGI IMG/M metagenome (IMG submission 10241) | reverse complement strand
CTGGTATTATCCATTAAACTAACCCCGTAAAAGTCTAAAGCAACCCTATGTGAAGTGGTGTTTTTTACGGTTATTGTGGTAGTTATTTCTAAATTATCATCATCACAAGAGGCTCCAAGAGACAATAGCGTTAAGCAAATAATTTTAAAATAAATTTTCATATCCTTAGGCTTATTTTAACAATTATCACAGTAAGATTTATCTGTAGACATTCCTTTATACTTTTAAATAACTAATTTAATTCAGACTCCACCAGAGGTTTCTAAGATAAGGATTAGAAGCACCGCTAAAGCAGAACCCTTTGACTATTATTCTCACCCTTTACATAGTTTTCATTAAACACCATTGCCCTACTTTTGCGCCATGTCATTTACCCTAAAAGCCACTGACCCTAAAAGCCAAGCCCGCACAGGTGTTTTTGAAACCGCCCATGGCCGCATAGAAACGCCCATTTTTATGCCCGTGGGTACCGTGGCCTCGGTAAAAGCCGTGCATCAAAGAGAACTGGAACAAGACATTCAAGCCCAAATTATACTGGGCAACACCTACCACTTGTATTTACGGCCGGGAACCTCCATTTTAAATCAGGCGGGTGGCTTGCACCAGTTTATGAATTGGACCAAGCCCATTTTAACCGATAGCGGTGGCTACCAAGTGTACAGCCTGGCCAACACCCGAAAAATTACCGAAGAGGGCGTGGCTTTTAAATCGCATATAGATGGCTCCAAACATTTTTTCAGCCCTGAAAAAAGCATGGAAATTCAGCGGGAAATTGGCGCAGATATTATTATGGCTTTTGATGAATGCCCGCCCTACCCCAGCAGCTATGAGTACGCCAAAAATTCCATGCAGCTCACGCACCGGTGGTTAGAGCGCTGCATTACCTGGCTGGAAGAAAATCCTCCGCTCTACGGATTTCCACAATCTATGTTTCCCATAGTGCAGGGCAGTACCTTTAATGATTTACGCAAGCAAAGCGCTGAAACTATAGCGGCATCTGAAATGCCTGGCTGTGCCATTGGGGGGCTTTCTGTAGGTGAGCCAGCCGAAGAAATGTATGCTATGAGCGATTTGGTTTGCCAGTACTTGCCAAAAGGTAAACCGCGTTACTTAATGGGGGTTGGCACACCCGCCAATATCTTAGAAAATATTGCCTTGGGAGTAGACATGTTTGATTGCGTAATGCCCACCCGCAATGGCCGCAATGGCATGATATTTACTTCTGAGGGCATTATGAATATCAAAAATAAAAAATGGGAGAATGACTTTAGCCCGCTAGACCCTAACGGGAACACTTTTGTGGATGCGCAGTACAGCAGGGCCTACGTACGACACCTCTTTGCCGCTAATGAGTACCTGGCCCGCCAAATAGCCAGCGTGCATAACTTAGGATTTTACCTGTGGCTGGTAGGGGAAGCCCGCCAAAAAATTCAAGAAGGCACCTTTGCCAGTTGGAAAAATCATATGGTTGAAAAACTACAAACGCGTTTATAGGCTGTGTTTAGAATTATTGACCGCTACATTGTAGGCAAATTTTTGGGAACCTTTTTTCTCACCATTGCGCTCATTTTAGCTATTGCCGTTGTATTTGATATTTCAGAAAAAATTGATGATTTCCTAACCAAGGGAGCCAGCCCCCATGAAATTATCTTTGATTACTACGTAAACTTTGTGGCCTACTTTGGCAATCTCTTTAGCAGCATGATTGTGTTTATTGCCACCATTTTCTTCACCAGCCGCATGACGGCCAATAGTGAAATTGTAGCCATTCTAACAGGTGGGGTAAGCTTTAAGCGGTTGATGTGGCCCTACTTTTTAGCCGCTACTTTGATTGCCGCTTTAAATTTCACGCTTAGCCATTACGTAATTCCTAAAACCAATGTAAAAAAGCTGGAGTTTGAAATTGCCTACATCAACCCCGATGAAAATGACCGTTTCCGGAACATCCACCGGCAGGTGCTACCAGGGCAAATCATCTATTTTGAGAATTACAACACCCTGCGTAAGTCGGGTTTTCATTTCACCTATGAGGTCTTTGAAAATGACCGTATGAAAAGTAAGCTCAAGGCCGATTTTATTCGGCTGGATACCGCCACCAATACGTGGACCTTAGATAATTACAGCATCCGGTACATTGACGCCAATGGCCATGAAACCCTTAAACAAGGCCGAAAGCTGGATACCACCTTTGCTTTTGATGCTTCAGAAATTGTACCGCGCCTGTACACCGCGGGCATGATGACTACACCAGAGCTCAATGAGTTTATTGAAGCCGAGCGCCTGAGGGGTTCAGAAAACGTAAATTTCTATCTGATAGAGAAACATCAGCGCACCAGCTGGCCCATTGCCACCTATGTTTTGGTTTTAATTGGGGTGAGTATTTCTTCTAAAAAAACCCGAGGCGGGCTAGGCCTTAACATTGCCTTAGGCTTACTCATTTGCGTAAGCTACATTTTCTTTATGCAGGTGAGCACCACTTTTGCTACGGTGGGCAGTCTTTCGCCACTCTTAGCGGTGTGGGTTCCCAACCTTATTTTCACTGTTGTAGGCGCAGTACTCTATTTCTTAGCCCCCAAGTAAAAGCTAGCAAGGGCCTAAATTTTTTCTAATTTGCGCCCCTTAAAGCACGCCCATGGAATATCTTGATTTTGAGAAACCCATTGAAGAGCTGGAAGCTCAGCTAGCCAAGGCCCAAGACCTTGAGAAAGAGACCGAAACCGATATGAGTAAATCGGTGAAAGAGCTTCAAGAACGCCTGGAAAGCACCAAGAAAGACATTTATAAAAAGCTAAGTCCCTGGCAAAAAGTACAACTTTCAAGGCATCCGCAAAGGCCTTACACGCTAGCCTACATAGAAGCCATGACTGAGGGTAACTTTTTAGAGCTGCACGGAGACCGCGGTGTTAAAGATGATAAAGCCATGGTAGGCGGCTGGGGAATGCTTAATGGCGAGCCGGTTATGTTTATTGGTCAGCAAAAAGGTATTAATACCAAAATGCGCCAGTACCGCAACTTTGGTATGCCCAACCCAGAGGGGTACCGCAAGGCCCTGCGCCTAATGAAAATGGCTGAAAAGTTTAATCGCCCGGTGGTTTCTTTAATTGATACCCCTGGAGCTTTTCCTGGCTTGGAAGCCGAAGAACGAGGCCAGGGCGAAGCCATAGCCCGCAATATTTACGAGATGAGTGTACTTAAGGTCCCTATTATTTGCGTGGTTATTGGGGAAGGCGCCTCCGGTGGTGCCTTAGGCATTGGTGTAGGAGACCGGGTTCTAATGCTAGAGAACACCTGGTACTCGGTTATTTCGCCCGAAAGCTGCTCTTCTATTCTTTGGCGCAGCTGGGACTACAAAGAACAAGCGGCTGATGCCTTAAAGCTAACTGCGCCAGACATGCTTAAAAATAAGTTGATTGACGGTATTATTAAAGAACCCTTAGGCGGAGCCCATCAAAAACCGCAGGAAATGTTTGAAATTCTCAAGAAGGAGCTACTAAAGGAAATTACCGAATTAAAAGGTAAAACCATTGATAAGCTCATTGAAAAGCGCCTGGCTAAATTTGCCAAAATGGGAGCTTACAAATAATTACCGCACCAACAGTTTTTGCTGAAAGTGGTCACCGCTTTTTAGCATACCACTTACAATATAAAAGCCTGGAGCCATGTTTGAAAGATCAAGCACAGCTTTAGGCTTTATCGTTTGGCAATTACCGCCAAGGTCACACATGGCGATGGACTCAATTTTTTCGTAACCCCTTATGCGTAACTCGTCCTCTACAGGATTAGGGTACAAGGCCAACTTTAACGGACTCTCAAAATCGTGACTACTTAATGCTGGCCCACTAATCACGGGGATACTGTAACTGATTACAGGGTTGCGGTTATCATCAAATTCTAATTTAGTATTGTAGTTTAGAGATGCGTCAAACGCAATTTTCAGCTCAGCAGCTTCACCCGGCTGCACCGTTACGGAAGTAGTGCTCATGGCCAAGTTTGGGTCATTCACCTGAATATTATTTAAGGTTACCGGATTGGTTCCATTGTTAAATATTACAAAATTGAAATCATAAACACCGCTGCCCTGGGCAAGAAAAACAGTATCATCAGAAAAGTATAAATCTTCAATAGGCTGTGCTATGCTACTGCCCACAAAGCTGGTAATGCGCTCTTCAAATTGAGGGTAGTCTACAAAAGGGTTACGGTTGTTTTGCAGGTTAAAAATGGCGTTGTTTCGGCTCTGCTCCGCGGCCGATGGCGGATAAAGTTTATGCCAGCCTCTTAGCAGATTTTCCTGGCCTTGAAAATGGTTGGCGTAATCTTGATAGCGAATTACAAAATACATCATGGCACGGGCAGTAGCCCCTTTTTGTAGGTTGCGCGGCTCAAACTTACCGCCTCCAGACTTGGATCCACCCACACTCCAACTGGCATTAGAAACTACGTCAAAAGGGTCATTACCTCTGCGGCTGTTGGCCGAAACATCTGTGGGAAACAAATGGTGAATATCGCTGCGCATGGGCAGGTTTTGATTAAAAAAGCCCTGCGGAAAAGTATGCTCACAATTAAAGTTATTGGCATTGGCGCCACTGCGCGTGTTGAAGTTAGCCGTGCGGCCGGTGTACACGCATTCTACAGAACCGCCTGTGTTGTCAATAGAAGCGTACATATTATCGCGGGCCACGCTGTAGCTTAAAGAATTATAACCTTGCGCTAAGCGGTTCTTCAAGGCTATTTTCAGCGCCTCTTCGGTTTGATTCTGAGTAGGCGCGTAGTAGGTCTTTGAGTAATACCCCTGTCCTTTTAACAACAAGGCTTTATGTCCAAAACCACTGTTGGTTTTGAGCACTAAAGCCAAATCATGGTATACATTGTGCCTGGGCGTAAAATCTACGTCTAGCACTGTGGAGTCACCAGCGGCAATGGTAAAAGAAGTGGTGCTCACGGTAAAAGGCTTTTGGTTGTATAAATCAAAAAGATCTACGTCAGTAATCGTTATTGGATAAGCCGCAGTATTGTAGACGGTAACTTGCCCGGTTCTATTTTGCAATTCATTAGTGGCCGGAAAAACTAAGGTATTGGTGTTGAATGCCAACTGCGCCTGAACTAAAAAGAAAGAGCAGGCAAAAACTAAACTTAAAAATATTCTCATTACTTATTGTAGATGATTTCAAAATCAGTAGCACCAGGCACTGCGCCTTGGTAGACTAAGTTTCCGTTGGGTGCCAGCTGTTGAATAAGTCCGTTATTCAATAGCAAAACAGCTCCGGTAACTTTGTTTATTTCTATGTCTTGGGCGCCAAAAGTAAGCACTTTATTAGGGTTTAGTCCTAAGTCAATGTTATAAATAAAGGTGCCGTTTTGGGTGCTGTAAATGACATCGCCATTAGGCAGGGTTTTACAATCATAAAATTGCACCTGCGGCTCAATAAAGCGGGTGGTAGCAGTTTGGGTATTAAAATTTAGGGTTTGCAGCTCAAAACTGTCGCCCAATTTAAATAAGGCTATTTGGTTAAGGCTCTGGCCGATGGGGGTTAACTGATAATTGGCATCACCAATAAAATAAGTCTGCGCTGATCCTAAAAAACGTTCATTGAGTAAATGCAACTCGTCGAGATTACTGCCTAAACCCTTGCGCAAAGCAACTACCATTTGATCTCTTAAAAAAGTAGCCTGTAAGGGAAAGCTTTCTTGTAACTCGTAGCTAACACCTAGCTTATTATCGCCTGTGTAACTGGTAATAAAGCCATCGGCCCGCAAAGTGAAAACCGCCTGATTGTGGGTTAATAACTGGTAAAACTGAGGCGCTCCAGGCGGATTGGGTCCTGCCACGGTAAACTTACTGGTGAGATTTTGCAGTCTCCGTACTTGCAAATTAGGGGTAGAGGCTCCGGCTACAAACAGCTCCTGAGCAGAAGGCAATACTTCTACCCAATTATAATTGGTGCCAATTGCAACCGTACTAAGGTTGCCTACAGAGTCCACTTTATGCAAATTACCACCGCCCACTGCCACATATCCTTTGGTCTCAAGGGGCAGCTCTCTGTAATTAATGGTCCTGAAGTCGCTGGTGCTTTCGTCTTTGTAATCGGCTGTAGCCTTTAACTCATATTTACCGTTAGGCATGTAAGGCTCATTTAGGTAAAAGGCTACGGTATAGGTATTACCTACCTGGTCTATCAAAAAACCTTTGAGTAAAAAGCTCTGGTCTGCACTGGTTAAGCTGTAGCGGACTTTTTGGGCGGGTTGGGCGCTAAATTCCATTATGAGCGTATCTCCAAATTGATAAGAGCTGGCTGCGCCAGGAGCTAAAATTTGCACTTCGGGGAAAACCCGCTCCTCCTCTTGGCATTGGCTCAACAGTAGCCCCAGAAGTAGTAAAAGTGGATAAATTTTTAAAGATGACTGCTTCATGCGCAGGCTAAGTTAATACCTTTGAATACTCTGATAAAAAATCAATAAGACATTAAGGTTTATGGATAAAGGCGCCACACCTTCAAGGGGATTGTCAGCTCCAAGAAAAGGGAAAAATGTAGTTGAATTAAGCAAAGGAAGAATACCTCCGCAAGCGGTTGAATTTGAAGAAGCCGTGCTGGGCGCCATGCTAATTGATAATACGGCTATAGGTGACGTTATTGATATTCTTGCTCCTGAAAGCTTTTACAAAGAAGCCCACAGAATTATCTACTCAGCCATAAAAAAATTGTTTGGTGAGAGCCAGCCCATAGATATTTTGACCATTGCCAATGAGCTACGCCAAGAAGGAAACCTTCAGGCCGTAGGTTCTGAGTACTATCTGATTCAACTCAGCCAAAAAGTAAGCTCCTCTGCTCACTCAGAATACCATGCGCGCATAATAGTCCAAAAATATTTGCAGCGCGAAATGATTAGAGTGGCTAGTGACATTATTGAAAATGCCTTTGACGAAACCACCGATGTTTTTGAGCTTTTAGACGAAAGTGAACAGGCCCTTTTTGATATTGCCCATAAGAATGTGTCTAAAAACTACGAGTCTGCCGAAACGCTCATAACCGAGGCCATAAACCGTATTGACGAAGTGAGCAAAAAAGACGGTTTAAGCGGTATACCTAGTGGTTTTACCAAGGTAGATGCGGTTACTTCAGGCTGGCAACCTTCTGATTTGGTAATTCTGGCGGCCAGACCAGGTATGGGAAAAACTGCTTTTGTGCTTAGTATGGCCCGTAACATGGCCGTAGACCATAAAAACCCTGTAGCCGTTTTCTCGCTAGAAATGCCCTCCGTTCAGCTCATAACCCGTTTAATTGCCAGTGAAACCGGTATTGACTCTGAAAAACTACGCAAGGGAAATTTAGATGACGTAGAATGGCAACAGCTTTTAAGCAAGGTAAAAAAACTGGAGAGTGCACCTCTTTACATTGATGACACCCCGGCCCTTTCCGTATTTGATTTACGGGCTAAATGCCGAAGGTTGGTAGCGCAAAAAGGTATTAAAGTGATCATCATTGATTATCTGCAATTAATGACCGCTGGGGGGCAAAAAAATGGAGGTAATCGCGAGCAAGAAATCAGTACCATCTCGCGTTCACTCAAAAGCATCGCTAAGGAATTAAATGTGCCAGTAATTGCTTTATCACAATTAAGCCGGGCGGTAGAAACGCGTGGAGGCGAAAAAAGACCGCTTCTTTCAGATTTGCGGGAATCAGGTGCCATTGAACAAGACGCAGATATTGTTTCTTTCATTTACCGACCTGAATATTATGACCTCACAGAATGGCCTGACGGGGAGCCATGCGAAGGTCAGGGTGAGTTCATAATTGCCAAACACCGTAACGGTAGCTTAGACAACATTCGACTGAGATTTCAGGGGCGTCTTGCCAAATTCTCTGATCTGGAAGAAGCCACAGGCGAGCCTATGATGTTAGAGTCTAAGATGAATACAGATAGCTTTTTAACCAATAATGATGAAGATGACGGAGCCCCCTTTTAAAAAGATAACCGTTCTTTTTTTACTCATTTTAAGTGTTCAAGCCAAGGCCATTTATCTTCTCATCCCTATGGATGCTGAAGGCCAAAAAGAACATCTGAAAGCCTACGGAATTGCCTATTTCGTGCTAGAGCAAAACATTGAAATAGAATGGTTGCTAAATTACCGGGGCGGCAGCTTTTTAATTCCCTTTAAGGAAGAAGTTAAGCTAGAATGCCGCATCAGAAATGTATCCTATGAAGTAGTTTCCAACGAGGTTGCTGGAGCTCTGCGCACAGAAATAAGTAGCCCTGCCGTTAATCAAAGCATTGTTAAGTTGCAAAAAGCGCCTAAAATTGCGGTGTATTCTCCCAAAGACAATCAACCCTGGGATGATGCCGTAACACTGGTACTTACCTATGCTGAAATTCCCTATGACATTGTTTACGATAAGGAAGTACTGAATGATTTGTTGCCAAAGTATGATTGGTTACACCTGCACCATGAAGATTTCACCGGCCAATACGGTAAATTCTACGCCTCTTTCAAAAATGCCCCCTGGTACATAAAACAAAAGCAGCAAGCCGAAGCAAGCGCAAAAGACTTAGGCTTTGCCAAGGTGAGTGAACTCAAACTGGCGGTGGCCCAAAAAATTAAAGAGTACGCCATTGGTGGTGGCTTTTTGTTTGCCATGTGTTCAGCCACAGACAGCTATGATATAGCCCTTTCAGCTGCCCAAGTTGATATTTGCGAGCCCATGTTTGATGGAGACCCTGCAGATCCAAACTATCAAAACCGGTTAGATTATAGTAGCTGCCTAGCCTTTAGAGATTTCACTTTAGTGGAAAACCCCAATCAATACGAATTCAGCAATATTGATGTTACTCAAACCCGCAAGGTACAAGCCGAAAATGATTACTTCACTTTATTTGATTTTTCTGCCAAATGGGATATTGTACCCACCATGCTATGCCAAAATCATACTCGCGTTGTAAAAGGCTTTATGGGACAAACAACAGCTTTTAGGTCAAGCCTGATAAAACCAGATGTTCTAATCTTAGGAGAAATGAAAGGCCAGGGTGAGGCCCGCTATATTCATGGTGAAATTGGTCAGGGAACTTGGACATTTTACGGAGGCCATGACCCTGAAGATTATCAGCATAGGGTTGGTGACCCTCACACTGAATTAGAACTTTATCCAAACTCTCCAGGGTATCGTTTAATCTTAAACAACATTCTATTTCCAGCAGCCCGCAAGAAAAAACAAAAGACCTAGTTAAAGAAACGCCAGGAAATCCCAATTCTAAAAACTCTATCAGGAAGTGGATAGGCCGGTGCTGAATAATATCTATACCCTTGTAGCCCTTCATTCACGTGTTGATATTTTAGAAAGACCTTTGCCCTTTTAATTTTAAATTGTGCAAATAAATCTAAATAGGGGTAATTGCCAATTTCCTTTTCTCTGGCCAAAAAGAAGCGACCCGTTCCAGTACTGTAAGATGGAGAATTAAAGCTTGAAAAATAATTTAACTCGGTGCCAACCATACAACTTAGGGCCTTTTTAAAGAGAGCAAAGTCAAAATACAAAGCATTACGAGTTACCCAATTAGGTAAAGGAAGAAACTCCTCTCCAGCTAAGCTCTGTTGAAATACAGCCCTATTGTCTAGATGCACAAACCCCCAAAAGTCAAAGTTCCGCCTAGCCTCTATTTGTGTGTACTTAATAGCCTGCGTGGCTTGGTCAGGAAGCTGGTTTCCATTAAAGTAGACCCAATTATTTGCATTAAACTGTTTCCAGGCTAAATACCCCCCTTGCCAACCTAACTTGACATCTATAATTCCAGTAGCAATATCTTGGAAGTTATTTAGCCAGATGAAGTTATTAGAAACATACCGTTGCGCAAAAAATTCGGGACTTTTAACTTGATAGTGATAACCGCCCTCTAAAAAGAGTCTATGAAACAGGTTAATCCTTCCCTTCGCAGCTATTGATAGGTTATTAGTTAGCGGACCGGCAAAAACATACTCCAAATTTCCATTTACATCAACCAAGTCCTTAATCCTGCCAGAGATATTTGCTACCAGCCCTAGGTTGCCACTATACTGATTTAAAAAGTTATTTACATAATTGTATTGAAATGCGCGCAACCCACCCTGCATATTCAAATTGCTAGAATCGCCAAGATTTCCAGCCAGCATAAGTCGGGTATCTATTAAATGAGATGCTACACTATCTGTATATCCCCTTTCTTGAAAAAAATAATTGTCGTAAAAATCCTCAGCATTTGAGGTATAAGTGATCGACCTCCTTTGATACTTAACTTCATGCAGTAGGGAAAGATAATTGCCTCCGCTTCCAGGCAACTTACTCTGCAAAGTGTCCGCCTTTGTTGTGTCTTTGCTAACCCCACTTTGCAAAAATTTATATTCCTGCTGAAAAAAAAACTCTCGGTTCCTGATCACCCTTAAATCTGGAGAGCCCCCTCTAAGGTTTACAAGAATGCTTTCCCTTGGTACGTCAATATTTTGCTCAAACACTGAATCATTCTCTAAACCACCATTTTCTTGAGCATCCATTTTTTCACTTAACACATATCCGGCTATACGGTAGTTCTGGTTCTTTGAAACATAGCGACTAGACAGTAAAAACCTTGATTGAATGTTTTGTGCATTCTGATATGTACCTAAGGAATTTAACCTTCGGTAACGCAAAACGAAATTCCAACGCTTGTTAATATTCTGAGTATGTAAAATTGAAAAAACCTGCCCTCTATTAAGTGCAGAGAAGTATTGAGCTTCAGTGTAAGGAGACCGCACTTGATAAAAGGGCACATTTTGCGTATTGGTAAAATAGCCTTCGTAAGGACCCAACGTAAAATAATTGCCCAAGTCTGATGCAATCTCAGGTAGGGTTAATTGATTCCTAGCATCACCCATATTAAGCAAAGGCATGCTTCCAAAATCATCATCAAAGGTGGCATTTAACGTTCTGTACCATTTCAAACTTGAAAAAGATGTATCTATAAACCTATACTCACTACTTCCCAAAAATGTAAACTGATGTGAAAACTGAGGTTCTTTGTATCGAATATCTTCAAAGTTTACAGTTGTTTGTGCCACTGTACCTGTTGCCAAAACCAGCAAAATATGAGCAATTATGAAATAACGATACATGTATGAATTCAGCTTAAACCAGCCTGGTACAATTTATATTCCAAACATAAAAAAAGCCCCAACGTAAAACGAAGGGGCTTTAAAAAAGTGGCAACGACATACTCTCCCAGATTTTACTCTAGTACCATCTGCGCTGGTGGGCTTAACTACTCTGTTCGGAATGGTAAGAGGTGATCCCCACCGCCATAGTCACCATAAGAGTTAAATATTGTAACATATTGAGAGAAAGAGAATACATAAAATCAGCCATTTAAAAGCTAACGGGTAATTAGTACTACTTGGCTATGACATTACTGCCTTTACACCTGTAGCCTATCAACGTCCTAATCTCGAACGACCCTTAAAAGAAATCTCATCTTGAGGCAAGTTTCGCGCTTATATGCTTTCAGCGCTTATCTTTTCCAGACGTAGCTACCCTGCGATGCAGCTGGCGCCACAACAGGTACACTAGAGGTCTGTCCGACTCGGTCCTCTCGTACTAAAGTCAGCCCCTCTCAAATTTCTAACGCCCGCAATAGATAGAGACCGAACTGTCTCGCGACGTTCTGAACCCAGCTCGCGTGCCACTTTAATGGGCGAACAGCCCAACCCTTGGGACCTTCTCCAGCCCCAGGATGTGACGAGCCGACATCGAGGTG
>PR_CR_10_Liq_1_inCRDRAFT_1001773_pt1 | contig 11751 bp, 10 predicted proteins | sample PRCRCaboRojoPR_3_FD_10241 | JGI IMG/M metagenome (IMG submission 10241) | reverse complement strand
GACATCGTGGCGGGCGACCAGCCCGCCGAACTGGCCGAGCCGCTGCGCCGGGCCATCGGCGCGCGCTACCTGCAATATGCGCTCTCGACCATCATGGACCGGGCGCTTCCGGATGCGCGCGACGGGCTGAAGCCGGTGCATCGGCGCATTCTCTACGCCATGCGCGAGCTCAAGCTTTCCTCGACGGGGGGCTTCCGCAAGTCGGCCAAGATCTCGGGCGACGTGATGGGGAATTACCACCCCCACGGCGACGCCGCGATCTACGACGCGATGGCGCGGCTGGCGCAGGATTTCAACGTCCGCTACCCGCTGGTGGACGGGCAGGGCAATTTCGGCAACGTCGACGGCGACAACCCGGCGGCCAGCCGCTACACGGAGGCCCGCCTGACCGCCGCCGCCGAGGCCCTGATGGAAGGGCTGGACGAGAACGCGGTCGATTTCCGCCCGAATTACGACGGCACCCTGACCGAGCCGGTCGTCCTGCCGGCGCGGTTCCCAAACCTGCTGGCCAACGGCGCAAGCGGGATCGCGGTGGGCATGGCCACCAACATCCCGCCGCACAACATCCACGAGCTGATCGACGCCTGCCTGCATCTGATCAAGGCGCCGAACGCCCGCGACGAAACGCTGATCGAGCACATCCCCGGCCCCGACTTTCCGACCGGCGGTGTCGTCGTCGAGCCGCGCGAAACCATTCTCGAGGCCTATCGAACGGGGCGCGGCGGCTTCCGCCTGCGCGCCCGCTGGCAGGTCGAGGAGCTGCCGCGCGGGCAGTGGCAGATCGTCGTCACCGAGATCCCCTACCAGGTCCAGAAGTCGAAGCTGATCGAGAAGCTGGCCGAGCTGATCCAGACCCGAAAGGTGCCGATCCTGGCCGATATCCGGGACGAGAGCACCGACGAGATCCGCATGATCCTCGAGCCGCGGTCGCGCAACGTGGACCCGGACGTGTTGATGAACACGCTGTTCCGCAACTCCGATCTGGAGGTGCGGGTGTCGCTGAACATGAACGTGCTGATCGATGGGCGCACGCCGAAGGTCTGTTCGCTCAAGGAGGTGCTGCGCGCCTTCCTCGATCACCGCCGCGACGTGCTGCTGCGCCGCTCGCAGCACCGGATGGACAGGATCGACCATCGGCTCGAGGTGCTCGAGGGCCTGATCGTGGCCTTCCTCAACCTCGACCGCGTGATCGACATCATCCGCTATGACGACCAGGTGAAGCGCGCGCTGATGTTCGAGGACTGGGGCGGCGATCACGTCAAGGCCGCCTCGGAGGCCGACTACGTCTCGCCGCTCGACGGCCGCGAGATCCCCGAGGACGAGGAACCCTCGCTGACCGAGGTCCAGGCCGAGGCCATCCTGAACATGCGCCTCCGGAGCCTGCGCAAGCTCGAGGAAATGGAACTGCGCGCCGAACGCGACCGCCTGATGGAGGAACGCGCCGAGCTCGAGGATCTGCTCGAGGTCGAGGATCGGCAATGGGCCCGCATCGCCGAGGAATTGCGCGAGACCCGCAAGCAGTTCGGCCGCGACGCGCCGGGCGGCGCGCGGCGGAGCAGCTTCGCCGAGGCGACCGAGGCCGAGGAGGTCCCGATCGAGGCCATGATCGAGCGCGAACCGATCACGGTCGTCTGCTCCAGGATGGGCTGGATCCGGGCGATGAAGGGGCATGTGGCGCTCGACGGCAACCTCAAGTTCAAGGATGGCGACGAGGGCCGCTTCATCTTCCACGCCGAAACCACCGACCGGCTTCTGCTCTTCGGCACGAACGGGCGCGCCTACACGATTTCCTGCGCCAACCTTCCCGGCGGGCGCGGCATGGGCGAGCCGGTGCGGCTGATGGTGGACCTGCCCAACGAGGCCGATATCGTCACGCTTCTGATCCACCGCCCGGGGCGCAAGCTGCTGGTCGCCTCGGATGCGGGCGACGGGTTCCTGGTGCCCGAGGACGAGATCGCCGCGCAGACGCGGGCGGGAAAGCAGGTGCTGAACCTGCGCGCCGGCGTCAAGGCGCAGGTCTGCAAGCCCGTGGCGGGCGATCACGTCGCTTGTGTCGGCGAGAACCGCAAGGTCCTGATCTTCCCGATTTCCGAGCTGCCCGACATGGCGCGCGGCAAGGGCGTCCGGCTTCAGAAATTCAAGGATGGCGGCCTGTCGGACGCCACCACCTTCGATATGGCCGACGGGCTGTCCTGGCACGATCCGGCCGGGCGCCGCCGCACCGAGACCGCGCTCGATGAATGGATGGGCAAGCGCGCCAGTGCCGGGCGCATGGCGCCGCGCGGCTTCCCTCGCGACAACCGGTTTACCTGAGCCCCGGCCGGCTCAGGACCCCGTCTTGACGAAGGGGGCGTCCGCACCCCAGAGCTGGCGCACCCGCTGGTCCCGCCCGCAGGCATCGCGGTAGCGGTCATAGGCCTTGGACATCGGGATCCAGCCGAAGCGCGTGAGCACGCGATCGTCCCGCTGGTAGTAGTTCTGGTGATAGTCCTCGGCCTTCCAGAAGGTGCCGGCGTCCAGGATGGGCGTCACGATCTCCTGGCCGAGTTCCGCGCGGGCCTCTGCCTTGGCGGCCTGCGCGGCCTGTGCCTGTGCCGGGTCGAGCGCGAAGACCGCCGTGCGATAGCTCTCGCCGCGGTCGCAGAACTGGCCCCCGGCATCGGTCGGATCGACCGACCGGAAGAAGAGATCGACCAGCCGGCGATAGGACACCGTGTCGGCGTCGAAGGTGATCCGGACCGCCTCGTAATGGCCGGTGCCGCCGCGGGTCACCTGCTTGTAGCTGGGGTTCTTCACGTCGCCGCCGGTATAGCCGGAAACCGTTTCCTTCACGCCGTCGACCTTGTCGAAATCGGCCTCGACGCACCAGAAACAGCCGCCGGCGAAGATCGCGGTCTGGATATCGTCCGCCCTTGCCCGCTCGCAGTTGAGCAGCACCGCGAGGGTCATGGCCGCGACCAGCGCGGCGCTTTTCAGGGTGTTGAGATGCGGGGTGATCTGCATGGTTTCTTCCTCCGAAGGCGAGGGTGGGGCAGTCCGGACCGCACACTCAACTGACAACGCCGTGAGGTCACGGGGCATTGAGCTTTGTTTCAGCTTGGCCCCGCCGGCCCGGATGCCTACCCTCGCCACGAGGAGGATCGCATGACAGAGCGTATCACCACGCACCAGGCCGAGGACGATCCGCGCAACGCGGCGATCCTGATCCATGTGGACGGGCGGCTGGTGCCGCGGGCGGAGGCGGTCGTCTCCGTCTATGATTCGGGCTTCATGCTGGGCGACGGCGTGTGGGAGGGGCTGCGGCTCCATGGCGGGCGCTGGAGCTTCCTGGATGAACATCTCGACCGGCTGTTCGAGGCGGCGAAGGCGCTCGACCTCGAGATCGGGCGCAGCCGCGACGAGATCGTGACCGCGCTGGAGGAAACGCGCCGCGCCAACGGGATGGAAACCGATGCCCATGCCCGGCTGATGGTCACCCGCGGCGTCAAGGTCCGGCCGTTCCAGCATCCGTCCCTGTCGCGGTCGGGACCCACCTTCGTCATCATCATGGAGCATTCCCGACCCTCGCTGCCGCGCCCGGTCCGGCTGGCGACCGTGCCCCATATCCGGGGCCTGCCCATGAGCCAGGACCCCAAGCTGAACAGCCATTCCAAGCTCAACTGCGTGCTGGCCTGCATCGCCGCCGAGAAGGCGGGCGCGGACGAGGCGCTGATGCTCGACGTCCACGGCTTCGTGAACACGACGAATGCCTGCAACTTCTTCATCGTCCGCGGCGGCGAGGTTTGGACCTCGACGGGCGATTACTGCATGAAGGGCATCACGCGGGGCAAGGTGATCGAGATCTGCCGCGTCGCGGGCATCCCCGTCTTCGAGAAGAACTTCTCCCTGGTCGAAGCCTATGGCGCCGACGAGGCCTTCCTGACCGGCACCTTCGGCGCGCAGACGCCGGTGTCGGAAATCGACGGCCGCCCGATCGGCGACGGAAGGATGGGGCCTGTCACGGCGCGGATCCGGCAGGCCTACAAGGACCTCGTGGCGCGATGAGCCCCCGCGCGGCCGGGTCTGAAGCCTCGGGCGGGGGCACCGCCGGACGGCGGGCGCCGCGTTCCCCGGGGGACGGTGCATGAACATCGCCATGTGGTCGGGCCCGCGGAATCTCTCGACCGCGCTGATGTATGCCTTCGCCGCGCGCGGCGACACCGCCGTGTGGGACGAGCCCTTCTACGCCGCGTATCTTTCCGTGACCGGACTTGCGCATCCCATGCGCGCGGAGATCATCGCGGCGGGCGAGACCGACCCGGCCAGGGTTGCACAACGGCTTGCCGGGCCGGCGCCCGGTGGTCAGGCGGTCTTTTACCAGAAGCATATGTGCCAGCACATGATCCCGGCCATGCCGCGGGACTGGATGATGCAGGTCACGAATGTCTTCCTGATCCGCCATCCCGCCCGGGTACTGGCCAGTTTCGCCGCGAAGTACGAGGCGGCGACACTGGGCGATATCGGCTTCCTGCAGCAGGCGGAGCTGTTCGACCAGCTGGCCGAGGCAAGCGGACAGCCCCCCGTTGTCATCGATTCCGCCGATATCCGACGCGCCCCGGAAACGATGCTGCGTGCGCTCTGCGCGGCGATCGGGCTCGACTACACGGACCGGATGCTGTCCTGGCCTGCCGGCGGCCATCCCGATGACGGGGTCTGGGCGCCGGTCTGGTACGGGGCGGTGCACCGCAGCACCGGCTTCGCCGGTCCCGAGGGGCCGCTGCCGGCGCTTGACGGCGATTACGCCCGCATCGCGGAAGCCGCGCTACCGGCCTATGAGCGGCTTGCCGCGGTCAAACTCGCCCCGTCAGGTTGAGATCTCGGCCTCGCTGCGCGGGCAAGGCACCCCGCCGTAGAAAGCCTCCAGCACCCGTGCGAACACGTCCGGCGCCCCGGGCACCGCCGCGAAGAGCGTCATGGAGGAGCGCAGCTTGGCGGCGTCGATCCCGCCCAGGATCGCCGCGGGGTCGGCACCGGCATGATCCAGCATCAGCCCGGATGCCTCGACCAGCCGGGCGCGCAGGGTGGGATGCGCGAGATACGCTTCGGCCTCGGCGAAATCGGCGATCCCGTAGAACTTCGCGCGCTCGGACCGACCGAGCGACGCCAGCTGCGGGAAGACGAACCAGATCCAGTGGCTCGTCTTGCGCCCCGCCGCCAGCTCGCGTCGCACCTCGGCCCAGACCCGGTCCTGCGCGGCGAGGAACGCGCGCGCCCGGCGATCGGGCAGGGCGGACATCAGCGCAGCCGCCGGTCCCGCATCGCGAGCAGCCGGAGCCGCAGCGCGTTCAGCTTGATGAAACCGGCCGCGTCCTTCTGGTCGTAGGCGCCGGCGTCNTCNTCGAAGGTGACATGCTCCTCGGAATAGAGGCTGTGCGCGGACCAGCGGCCGACGGTGCGGGCAAGGCCCTTGAAAAGCTTCAGCCGAACCGTGCCGGTGACGTGCTCCTGGCTCTTGTCGATCAGCGCCTGCAGCATCTCGCGCTCGGGCGAGAACCAGAAGCCGTTGTAGATCAGCTCGGCATAGCGCGGCATGATCTCGTCCTTGAGATGCGCCGCGCCGCGGTCCAGCGTGATCTGCTCGATCCCGCGATGCGCTTCCAGCAGCACCGTGCCGCCAGGGGTCTCGTAGATGCCGCGCGATTTCATGCCGACGAAGCGTCCCTCCACGAGGTCCAGCCGGCCGATGCCGTGCTTGCCGCCGAGTTCGTTCAGTTTCGTCAGGATCTCGGCCGGGCTCATTGGCTGGCCGTCGATCGACACGGCGTCGCCCTTCTCGAAGCCGATTTCGACGTATTCGGGGGTGTCCGGCGCGTCCTCGGGGTTCACGGTGCGCTGGTAGACGTAGTCGGGCGCGTCCTCGGCCGGGTCTTCCAGCACCTTGCCCTCCGACGAGGTGTGCAGAAGGTTCGCGTCCACGCTGAACGGCGCCTCGCCGCGCTTGTCCTTGGCGATCGGGATCTGGTGCTTCTCGGCGAAGTCGATCAGCCGGGTGCGGCTCGTCAGGTCCCATTCGCGCCAGGGCGCGATCACCTTGATGTCGGGATCGAGCGCATAGGCGGCCAGTTCGAAGCGGACCTGGTCGTTGCCCTTGCCGGTGGCGCCGTGGGCGACCGCGTCGGCGCCGGTCTCGGCGGCGATCTCCACCAGCCGCTTGGAGATCAGCGGCCGCGCGATGGAGGTGCCGAGCAGGTAGAGCCCCTCGTAGACCGCGTTGGCGCGGAACATCGGGAAGACGAAGTCGCGCACGAATTCCTCGCGCAGGTCCTCGATGTAGATCTCGCTGACGCCCAGCATCTCGGCCTTCTTGCGGGCAGGTTCCAGCTCTTCGCCCTGGCCGAGATCGGCGGTGAAGGTCACCACCTCGCAGCCATATTCGGTCTGAAGCCATTTCAGGATGATCGAGGTGTCGAGACCGCCGGAATAGGCGAGGACGACTTTCTTGGGCGCGGACATGAGGGAACCTCCGGATTGAAGACCGTCGCCGGGTCTATTGCCTTTCCGGGGGCGCGGCAAGCCCGCGCCGGCGCCGGCCCGTGTGTCAGACCGGCGCGGGCGCAACCGGCGAACTGGCGGGGCGGTCGCGGCCGTGCTATCGCGGACGGACCATCGGGGCCGTGCGAGGGACAATCGACCGTGACCGCATTCAGGGACCGCGCCGAGAAGGCCGAACAGGCGCTGCGCCAGCTTTTCGAGCCGACGTCGCTCGGCCGCAACGACCATTTGTCGGATCGTTTCGGCGCCGACATATTCCTCAAGCGCGAGGATCTGACGCCCGTGCGCAGCTACAAGCTGCGCGGGGCCTTCAACGCGATCTCCAAGGTTCTCGCCGCGGGCATGGCCGACCGCTTCGTCTGCGCCAGTGCCGGGAACCACGCCCAGGGCGTGGCCTATGTCTGCCGCCATTTCGGCGTCGAGGGCGCGATCTTCATGCCGGTGACCACGCCGCAGCAGAAGATCGACAAGACCCGAAAATTCGGCGGCGACAAGGTGCGGATCGAGCTGACGGGCGACTATTTCGACCAGACGCTGGCCGCCGCCCAGGCCCATTGCCGCGAGATCGGCGCGCATTTCCTGTCACCCTTCGACGATGCCGACGTGATCGAGGGGCAGGCCAGCGTCGCCGTGGAAATGCTCGCCCAGATGGAGACGCCGCCGGACATCGTCGTGCTGCCGGTCGGCGGCGGGGGGCTGTCGGCCGGGGTGATGTCCTACCTCGCGGACGCCGCGCCCGGGGTGGCGCTGCGCTTCGTCGAGCCGTGCGGCGGCGCCAGCCTGGCTGCCGCGCTGGCCGCGGGCAGGCCCGTGCGCCTGCCAAAGATCGACAGCTTCGTCGATGGCGCAGCGGTGGCGCAGGTCGGCGCCGAGACCTTCGCGGTCCTGGGCGCCGCCGACCCGGCCCATGTCTACGCCGCGCCCGAGGACCGGATCTGCGCCACGATCATCGAGATGCTCAACGTCGAGGGCATCGTGCTGGAACCCGCCGGGGCGCTGTCGGTCGATGCGCTGGTCGACATGGCCGACGATATTCGCGGCAAGCGCGTTGTCTGCGTCACCTCGGGCGGGAATTTCGACTTCGAGCGGCTGCCGGAGGTCAAGGAACGCGCGCTGCGCTACACCGGGCTGAAGAAATACTTCATCCTGCGCCTGCCGCAGCGCCCCGGCGCGCTGAAGGAGTTTCTGAGCCTGCTCGGACCCGGCGACGACATCGCCCGTTTCGAGTATCTCAAGAAGTCGGCGCGGAACTTCGGCTCGGTCCTGATCGGGATCGAGACCAAGGATGCCGACGATTTCCCGCATCTCTTCGCGCGGATGGACGCGGCCGGCTTCGTCTACCAGGACATCACCGACGACGAGGTGCTGGCCCAGTTCCTGATCTGACGGCCCCGCGGTTTCGCTGAAAATTGGCGGCTTCACCGCATCTTAATCCCGTGGCGGGCTCACTGCCTGCCATGGGGAAGCGGGGACAGACGTGGGTGCAAAGGCCAGGATAGACTCCCGCCGTGCCGTTCGTGCGGCGATGGGCGATCTGCGTGCGCTCCGCGCGGCGCGGGCGCGCGACCTGCGGGCGGCGGGGCGGTTGCAGCAGGCGCTGCTGCCGAAGCGATTCTGCGACTTCGGCGCGGCAAGGGTGTCGCTGCTGCTGCGCTCCTGTTCCGAGGTGGGCGGCGACCTGGTGGGCCATTACCCGATCGGCCGGGGGCGGATCGGACTCTACGCGCTCGACGTTTCCGGTCACGGGGTCAGCGCGGCGATGCTGACCGCGCGGCTTCACGGTCTCCTGTCCGGCGCGGTCCCAGAGCAGAACGTCGCGCTGCGCCGCGGGCCGGGCGGGGAAATCCTGCCGCGCCGGCCGCACGAGGCCGCCGCGCGGCTGAACCGCCAACTGATCGAGGGGCTGGGTGCCGATCACTACATGACGCTTCTGCTCGGCGATCTCGATCTTGCCGCGGGGCGTCTGAGCCTGGTCCAGGCCGGCCATCCGCACCCGGCCCTGATCCGCCCGGACGGCGCGATCCGGTTTCTCGGCGAGGGCGGCCTGCCCATCGGGCTCGTCGCGGATGCCGCGTTCCGCACGGTGGAGCTGTGTCTCTCTCCGGGCGACCGGCTTCTGGTCTATTCCGACGGCATGACCGAGTGCCCGGCGCCGGGGGGGCGGATGGTGGGCGAGGACGGCCTCGCACGGCTTATCGCGCGGCATGCCGGCTTGTCCGGCCCCGCGTTTCTCGGTGCGCTTGCCGGGGATCTCTGCCGCGATGCCGGCGCGGTGCTACCCGACGACATGTCGGCCTTGCTGCTGGAATACGACGGACCGGGGGGCAGCCGGTCATAGCCGCGACAGCAACCCCGCCACGAAGTGCCGGTCGCCCGAATTGCCGAGTGTCTCGGCGGCGCGGGCCGCGTCCATCCATACCGCGCTGTGGCCCGGCTCGAGCGGGGGGCCGCGTCGCAGGACAGGGCGGGCAAGATAGATGTGGCAGACCTTCCGCGCCCAGAGATCGTATTCGGGCATGTAGGTCAGGCGCTGGAAGGCACCGAGCCGGTGGCCGACGCGGATCGTCCAGCCGGTTTCCTCGAAGACTTCGCGGTGCAGTGCCCGCAGCGGTGATTCGCCCGGATCGATCCCGCCGCCCGGCAGCTGGTATTCCGGCACCGGCTCGGCCTGGTGGGTGACCAGCATCCGGTGCCCCTGCAGCAGCACGGCGTAGGCGCCGGGCCGTTGACGGTAGCGTTTGCCGGGCCTGACCCGTTCCCCGAAGCGCCGCATCCTCCGTCCTCCGCCCTTGGTGCACCTGTTGTCCTGACTATATAGACGCGGTATGCCAACGCCCCCGAGCCGAGGAAACCCCATCACATGACCCTGACGCAGAAAATCGCCTGGGACGACACCGTCCTGCCCTTCCAGCTCGACCGGTCGGATATCCGCGGCCGGGTCGCGCGGCTGGACGGGGTGCTCGACCGCGTGCTCGCGCAGCACGCCTATCCGGCGCGGGTCGAGGCGATGGTCGCCGAAGCGGCGATGCTGACGGTGATGATCGGGCAGACCATCAAGCTGCGCTGGAAACTGTCGCTGCAGATCCGGGGCGACGGCCCGCTGCGCCTGATCGCCACCGACTATTTCGCGCCCAAGGCCGAGGGCGAACCGGCGCAGATCCGCGCCTGGGCCAGCTTCGACGAGGAGCGGCTCGCAGCGAGCGACGCGGCGCCGTTCGACCTGATCGGGCAAGGCTATCTCGCCATCCTGATCGACCAGGGCAAGGGCATGGCCCCCTACCAGGGGATCACGCCGCTGGCAGGCGGGTCGCTGCGGGCGTGCGCGGAAACCTATTTTGCCCAGTCCGAACAGCTGCCGACCCGTTTCGCGCTGTCGATGGGCCGCGCCGCCGAGCCGGGATCGGGCGAGCATTGGCGCGCGGGGGGCGTGATGCTCCAGCACATGCCGAAGGCGTCGCCCCATGCGACCGGCGAGGGCGGCTCGGGCGAGTCCGGCCTGCTGACGGCGGACGATCTCGTCTCGGGGCGCGAGGGCGAGAACTGGAACCGCGCCAACAAGCTGCTCGACACCGTCGAGGACACCGAGCTGATCGGCCCGCACGTGGCGCCGCACGAGCTTCTGGTGCGGCTTTTCCACGAGGAGGTGCCGCGCGTCTTCGACGCCCAGCCGGTCGCCTTCGGCTGCACCTGCAATGCCGACAAGGTGCGCCAGAGCCTGTCGATCTATTCGGCCAAGGACATCGCCACCATGACGACGGAGGCGGGCGTGGTCACGGCCGACTGCCAGTTCTGCGGCGCGCATTACGAGCTCGATCCGGCCACGCTCGGCTTCGAGGCCACCCGCCGTCCGGAGGACGACGGTGACCGGCGGGGCTGATCCCTTCGCGCCGGTCCGGGCCGCGCTCGACCGGGCGGGCGGCGAGTCGTCGGATTTCGACCTCAACCCCTCGGTCGTCCTGCCGGAGGGGCGGCGCCTGCGCCCGGCGGCCGTGCTCGTGCCCCTGCATTGCACGGACCGCGGGGATCTCAGGCTTTACCTGACCAAGCGTGCCTCGCATCTCAAGCATCATCCGGGCCAGATCGCCTTTCCGGGGGGCAAGCGCGACGAGGGCGACGCCGATCTCGCGGCGACCGCGCTGCGCGAGGCGCGCGAGGAGATCGGCCTCGACCCGGACAATGTCGCCCTCCTCGGCGCGCTCGCCCCGCACGAGACCGTTACCGGCTTCACCGTGACGCCCTTCGTGGCGAGGATCCGGGCGCCGTTCCGCCCGGTCCCGGAGGCCGGCGAGGTCGAGGAGGTCTTCGACCTGCCCTTCGCCCATCTCTGCGATCCCGGCCGCTACTCGGTGCAGCGCCGGCGCTGGCGGGGACAGTGGCGACACTACTATACGGTGCCCTGGGGCCCCTATTATATCTGGGGCGCGACGGCGCGCATCCTGCGCGGCCTGGCCGAGGGAATGGCAGAATGACCCGTGTGACGGGCTCCTGGCTCGACAGCGACGATACGCAGGCGGTGATGGCCGTTCTTGAAGCGGCCGGCCACCAGGCCCTGGCGGTGGGCGGCTGCGTGCGCAACGCGCTGCTCGGCGTCGCGGTCTCCGACGTCGACATCGCCACCGACGCCCGGCCCGAACGGGTGATGGAGATCGCCGCCGCCGCCGGCCTGAAGGCGGTGCCCACGGGCATCGAGCACGGGACCGTCACGGTGGTGGCCAACAAGGTGGGGCACGAGGTCACGACCTTCCGCCGGGACGTGGAAACCGACGGCCGCCGCGCGACGATCGCCTATGCCGACCGGGTAGAGGAAGACGCGCACCGCCGCGACTTCACCATGAACGCGCTTTACGCCCGCGCCGACGGCACGGTGCTCGATCCGCTGGGCGGTCTGCCGGACCTGCGGGCGCGGCGGGTGCGGTTCATCGACGACCCGCATGACCGGATCCGCGAGGATTATCTCCGCATCCTGCGGTTTTTCCGCTTTCACGCCTGGTACGGCGACCCGGCGGCCGGGCTCGACCCCGACGGCCTGGCCGCCTGTGCCGAGTTGGCCGGCGGTATGGACCGCCTCTCGCGCGAGCGGATCGGGGCCGAGACGCGCAAGCTGCTGGGCGCGCCGGACCCGGCGCCCGCGGTCGCGGCGATGGCGCAGGCGGGCGTGCTGATCCACGTGCTGCCGGGCGCCGATCCGCGGGCCCTGCCGGTCCTGGTCCACCTGGAACG
>PR_CR_10_Liq_1_inCRDRAFT_1001772_pt1 | contig 11752 bp, 11 predicted proteins | sample PRCRCaboRojoPR_3_FD_10241 | JGI IMG/M metagenome (IMG submission 10241) | reverse complement strand
GGGCCGGTCGAGCCAGGGGCTGCCGGGGTGTCGGCGGGCTGTGGCGCGGGGCTGGCAACGCGGCTCTCGGCAGGTTTTCGGCTATGATGGCGCGGCGCTTCGCCGCAGGTGGTCGCACGTCGCCGCTCTCCCGCCGCATTGCTCGCCAGGTTGTCAGCCCGTCACTGCGATGTCTTCCGAGGATCGAACCCGCGCCGGCCGCCTCCTGCGCCGGCTGGTGGCCGTGGCCGCCGGTGCGCTGATGGTCCTGTCCTTCGCGCCCTTCGGCTGGTTTCTCACCGCACCTCTCAGTATCGCGGCATTCTATCAATTGCTGCCCGAGCGCCGGCGCGGCGGCTTTGCGGTGGGCTGGCTCTACGGGCTCGGGCTGCTCGGCTTCGGCATCTTCTGGATCCGGATCAGTCTGAACGAGTTCGGCAATATGCCGGCCGTTGCAGCCAACGCCCTGATGTTGCTGCTGGTGGCGGCGCTCGCCCTCTTCTATGCGCTGGCCGGCCTCGCCATCGCGCGCCTGCGGCCGGCACCGGATTCGGCGCGCTGGTGGGCAGGCCCGCTGCTGCTGCTGCCCGCGGTCTGGGTGCTGCTGGAATGGCTGCGCAGCTGGCTTTTCACCGGCTTTCCATGGCTTCTGGCCGGCAATGGCCAGATCAACCCGTTGCCGCTGCTCGGGGCGCCCTTGGCCGGTTGGGCGCCGGTGGTCGGCGTGCATGGGCTGAGTCTCGCCGTCGCCCTGTCGGCGGGGCTGCTGGTGGTGATGCTGCGCGGTGGCGGTCGCGCCCGACCGGCGGCGCTCGCGGCGTTACTGGCGCTTTGGCTCGCGGGCACCTTGCTGGCGCGCGTGGAGTGGACGCGGCCGGCGGACGGTCCACTCACGGCTGCGGTGGTGCAGGGCAATGTCGAGCAGTCGGTGAAGTGGGCGGCGGACGGTGTGCTGCCCACGCTGGAGATCTACCTGGGCCTGACGCGGGAGGTGCTGGCGGCGGCCGACGTGATCGTCTGGCCCGAGACCGCCGTGCCGACCTTTCTGCACCAGGTGGAGTCGGCGCTGGTGACGCCGCTGGCGGCGGACGCGCGTGCCGCGGGCGCCGAGGTGGTCATCGGCGTGCCGGTCATGGAGACCGCCGAGCGCTACTACAACGGGCTCATCAGCATCGGCAGCGCCAGAGACCACTACTACAAGCGCCACCTGGTGCCCTTCGGGGAGTTTCTGCCCTTCGAGCGGCAGCTTCGCCCCCTGATCGACTGGTTCGAGGTGCCGATGTCGGACTTCAGCCGCGGCGAGGCACCGCGACCGCTGCTGCAGGTGGGGCCTTACCAGGCGGGCGTGTCCATCTGCTACGAGGATGTGTTCCCGGCCGAGGTGCGCCAGGCCCTGCCGGCGGCCGCGTATCTGATCAACGTGAGCAACGACGCCTGGTTCGGCGACTCTCTGGCGCCGCACCAGCACCTGGAGTTTGCCCGGCTGCGGGCGCTGGAGAACGGTCGGCCCCTGGTGCGGGCGACGAACACCGGCATTTCCGCCCTGATCGACCACCGCGGGCGGGTCAGGGCGGCGCTGCCGTTGTTCGAGCGCGGGGTTCTCTCGGGCAGCATCCAGCCGCGCAGCGGTGCCACACCCTTCGTGCGCTTCGGCAGTGTGCCGGTGCTGCTGCTGGCGGCAGCGATGCTGCTCGTCGCGCTGCTGCTCGGGCGTGCATCGCGACCGCCGGGCTGACGTGCCCGTCCGCATGGATAGGCCCTTGGCGTCCGTCGGGGCCCTCGGGGTATGATGCCGCGTCTTTTCTCCTGTCCACTGATCCGCCCGCCCACTCGCCTTGCTCGCGCTCGTCCACTTCTTCATCGAGCTGTGCCTGCTGCGCCGTAACCCGCAGGACCTGCCGGCATCGGCGGCGCTGTTCGGCCTGGTGCTGGCGGCGGCAGTGCTCGGCGGCCTGCTCTTGTCCATCACCGCTGGGGCCTCGCTGGCGGGGGGGCTGGCGCAGACGCTGCTGGATCTGCTGCTGATGCTGGGTGTGCTGCACCTGGCTCTGAAGGCGCTGGACAAGCAGGCGCGCTATCTGCAAACGGCGACGGCGCTGGTGGGCGCGGATGCGGTGATCGGGCTGGTGGCCCTGCTGCCGGTGTCCCTCGCCCGGCCCGTGGCCACGGGTGCGGAGCCCGGGGCGGATGTCCTGTTTGCGGGGCTCATGTTCCTCGCCCTGGTGGGCTGGAGCGTGCTGGTGGTGGGCCACATTCTGCGCCACGCCTTCGGTCTGTCGCTGGCGCAGGGCGTGGTCATCGCCATCGCCTTCGATGTGTTGAGCTTCGTCGTCATCAGCGCCTTGACCCAGGGCTCCGCCTGACATGCATCTCCACATTCTCGGCATCTGCGGGACCTTCATGGGCGGCATCGCGCTGTTGGCGCGGGCGTTGGGGCATCGGGTGACCGGCTCGGACGCCAACGTCTATCCGCCCATGAGCACGCAGCTCGAGGCCTCCGGCATCGAGCTGATGCAGGGCTACGCTGCGGCACACCTCGACCCGGCGCCGGACGTAGTGGTGGTGGGCAACGCCATGAAGCGCGGCGTGCCGGCGGTGGAGTACGTGCTGGACGCCGGTTTGCCCTATGTGTCGGGCCCGCAATGGCTGGCGGAGCACCTGCTGCCCGGCCGACATGTGTTGGCGGTGGCGGGCACCCATGGCAAGACCAGCACGTCCAGCATGTTGGCCTGGCTGCTGGAGGACGCGGGGCTGGCCCCGGGCTTTCTCATCGGCGGCGTGCCGCAGGACTTCGGTGTCTCGGCGCGGCTTGGCGAGGGGCCGTATTTCGTCGTCGAGGCGGATGAGTACGACACCGCCTTCTTCGACAAGCGCTCGAAGTTCGTTCACTATCGGCCGCGGACGCTGGTGATCAACAATCTCGAGTTCGATCATGCGGACATCTTCGATGATCTCGCCATGATCCAGCGGCAATTTCACCATCTGGTGCGAACCGTGCCAGGTGCAGGACTTATCGTGCATCCGCAGGGCGAGCCGGCGGTGGACGCCGTGCTCGACATGGGCGTCTGGACGCCGACCCAGGCCACCGGCGCCGGCGGTGATTGGTCTGCCGAGTGGCTGCACGACGATGCCTCGGCCTTTCGGGTGCAGGCGCCGGACGGCGGCGTGGCGGAGGTGCGCTGGGAGCAGACGGGTGCGCACAACGTGCAGAACGCGCTGTCGGCGATGGCGGCGGCCGCGCATGTCGGCATCGCGCCGGCGCGCTCGGCGGCAGCCCTCGGGCGCTTCGCCGGCGTCAAGCGGCGGATGGAGCTGCGGGGCGAAGTGGGCGGCGTGCGGGTCTACGATGACTTCGCGCACCACCCCACGGCCATTGCCAGCACGCTGCACGGGCTGCGTCGCCGCGTCGGCGATGCGCGCATCATCGCCGTGCTGGAGCCGCGCTCCAACACCATGCGCCTGGGCGTGCACGCAGCGGCGCTCGCGGACTCGCTGGCCGCGGCGGACCAAGTGCAGGTGTACGCGCCGCCGGACCTAGATTGGGATGCGGCGGCGATGCTGGCGCCCCTGGGCGAGCGTCTGCGGGTGGGTCGCTCGGTGCAGGAGATCGTGGCGGCCGTGGGTGCCGAGGCCCGCGCGGGGGACCAAGTGCTGGTCATGAGCAACGGTGGCTTCGGCGGCATCCATGCGTTGCTGCTGGAGGCGCTCTCTGCCCGTGCCTGACGCTCTGCCGCCAGGTGCTCCGGGCCGCGTCGTGGCTTTGATTTCGCTGGGGTGACCGCCACTTCGGCCCCGACTCGGGGCAACCGTGCGGGCGCTTGCGGGATCGGCCCATCCCATCCCAGCCCGGCCCATCCCAGCACGGCCCATCCCAGCCCAGGTCAGCCCGGCGCGCCCATGCCCCAGCTCATGCCCCAGGGCCGCGCCCGCCGGCCCATCTTCAGCCAGAGCCCCACGCCGCACCAATGACCAGCCAGCCCCTGCCCAGCTGGAGCAAGACCATCGCTGTCGGGCTCACCGGCGCTTCCGGCATCCACTACGGCCTGCGCGTGCTGCGCTGCCTGGTGGAGGCCGACGTGCGCGTCTATCTGTTGGTGTCTCAGGCGGCACAGGTGGTGATGCAGATGGAGGCGGGCCTGGACGCGCCGGGCCGCCCGGCGGAGGCCGAGCGCTTCTTCACCGAGCATTTCGACGCGGCGCCCGGGCAGATCCGGGTGTTCGGCCGCCAGCAGTGGACGGCGCCGGTGGCGAGCGGCACCAACCCGCCGGATGCGATGACCATTTGTCCCTGCACCACCGGCACACTGGCGAGCATCGCCGCCGGGCTGAGTCAGGACCTGATGGACCGCGCCGCCGATGTGGCCCTCAAGGAGGGCCGCAAGCTCATTCTGGTGGTGCGCGAGATGCCCTTCACCGTCGTGCACCTGGAGAACATGCTGCGACTGGCCCGCGCCGGTGCGGTGATCATGCCGGCGAATCCAGGCTTCTACTTCAACCCGCAGCGGGTGGATGACATCTACGATTTCGTCGCCGCCCGGGTGCTGGACCACCTGGGCGTGGCCCACGGGCTTGCCGCGCGCTGGGGGGATTGACCCGCTGCCCGCAGGCAGTCGGGCGCCAGGGCGGCGGGAAGGGGGTGTCAGCCCCTGCTTGCCGCCCTGTTCGGCTCAGTGTTCGGCCCAGTGTCCGGCCCAGTCTTCGGCCCAGGCTTCGGCCCAGTCTTCGGCCCAGTCTTCGGCTCAGTGCCCGGCGACCGCCGCAAAGGCCTCGCGGGCCGCGGCGAGGGTGGCGTCGATCTCGGCCTCGCCATGAGCGCCGGAGACGAAGCCCGCCTCGAACGCCGAGGGCGCCAGGTAGACCCCGCGCGTGAGCATGGCGTGGAAGAATGCCTTGAACTGCTCCTGGTTGCAGGCGGTGGCGCCCGCGAAGTCCGTCACCGGCCCGTCGGCGGTGAAGAAGAGGCCGAACATGCCGCCGGCGCGGTTGGTGGCGAGGGGCACGCCCGCCGCCTCCGCGGCCGCCTCCATCCCGCTGGTGAGGCGCTCGGTGGTGGCGGCGAGGGACTCGTGGAAGCCCGGTGCCGACAGGAGCTCCAGCGTCTTGAGCCCAGCGGTCATGGCGATGGGATTACCGGACAGGGTGCCCGCCTGATACACCGGCCCGAGGGGCGAGATCTTCTCCATGATGTCGCGGCGCCCGCCGAAGGCGCCTACGGGCATGCCGCCGCCGATGATCTTGCCGAGCGCCGTGAGGTCCGGGGTGACGCCGTAGAGCGCCTGCGCACCGCCGCGGGCGACGCGGAAGCCGGTCATGACCTCGTCGAAGATCAGCACGGTGCCGTGCTGGTCGCAGACCTCGCGCAGTGCCGTGAGGAAGCCCGGCACCGGCGGGATGCAGTTCATGTTGCCGGCCACGGGCTCGACGATGATACAGGCCACCTGATCGCCGAGCTTGCGCATGGTGTCGCGCACCGCGTCGGCATCGTTGTACGCCAGCGTGAGGGTGAGCTCGGCGAGCGCGGCGGGCACCCCGGGAGAGCTCGGCTCGCCCAGGGTGAGCATGCCGGAGCCGGCCTTCACCATCAGCGAGTCCACGTGGCCGTGGTAGTTGCCCTCGAACTTGATGATCTTGTCGCGGCCGGTGAAGCCGCGGGCGAGGCGGATGGCGCTCATGGTCGCCTCCGTGCCCGAGCTCGTCATGCGCACCAGGTCCATGCTCGGCACCAGCTCGCAGACGCGGTCTGCCATCATGGTTTCGAGCTCCGTCGGGGCGCCGAACGAGAGCCCTTTCTCGACTCGCGCCGTCACCGCGGCGATGATCTCCGGGTGTGCGTGGCCGAGGATCATGGGGCCCCAGGAGCCGACGTAGTCGATGTAGCGCTTGCCGTCCGCGTCCGTCACGTAGGCACCGGACGCGGACTCGAAGAAGACCGGCGTGCCGCCGACGCTGCGGAAGGCGCGCACGGGGGAGTTGACGCCGCCCGGGATGTGGCGCTGGGCGGCCGCGAAGAATTGTTCTGATCGGGACATGAAAGGCGGCTCCTGTCGACGTTGGGTGGCGGCGTGATGGGCATGCGCCGTCGCGCAGTCGCGGCAGACGCCCGCCGCCGGGCTGACCGCGCGCATGGTAACAGCGCCCGCCGTGGTTGCGATTGCGCTGCGGCAGGGCCGGGGCCCGATCCGGCCTGGCATCGAGGACGCAAGGCGGCGTATCGTCCCGCGCGCCGCCCGCTGGTGGCTGGAGGGCTCCTGGCTGGGCGGCGCCTGGCCGGGCGTTGCGCCTGCACCGAAATGTGGGCGGTGGACCCGCCGTGTCGGCACGGGATTGGTCAATCTCAGCATCATGGCCAAGGCATTGAAAAGCTGCATCCTGGAACAGACGTGGCCCGGCTGCGCGGGCTCCGGCTGGGCGTGCAGCGGCTCGGGAGCGGGCGATCAGAGGAGACAAGAACGGAGAGCGAGACGTGAAGCGTTACATGTGTATGGTTTGTGGCTTTATTTACGACGAGGAGCTCGGCTGGCCGGACGACGGCATCCCCCCGGGCACCAAGTGGGAGGACGTGCCGGACACCTGGGTCTGCCCGGAGTGCGGCGTGGGGAAGGAAGACTTCGAGATGGAAGAGCTGTGACGGCGCCCGTTGCGCCGGCGCAGATTACCTGAGTATTCCTTGTGGAAATGCCTCATGCGCTTGTGCTAGCGTGAGGTACCGACAGCGAATATGCGGCTCACGCGTTAAGGAGCGCAGATCCCATGGCAGTTCTCAACGAAACCGACCTGACCCTCACCGGCGCCGCTCAGGGCAAGATGAGCGAGCTGTTTGCGGACATCGAAGACGGCATTGCCGGTGTGCGCGTCTACGCGGCCCCCGGCGGCTGCAGCGGTGTCAGCTTCGGCATGACGTTCACGGACGTCATCAACGACAATGACGGTGTGCGGGATTTCGGCGACTACAAGCTGGTGGTCGATGACGGCACGCTGAGCTATCTCCGCGGGGTCGAGATCGACTTCGTGGATCGCGGCGATGGCCAGGCGACCTTCGTGTTCAACAACCTGCCGGCCTCGGGCGGCGGCTGCGGCACCTGCGGCTCAAGCTCGGGCAGCTGCTCCTGACGTCGCGCTCCCATGGCCACCATCGGCATCGTCGGCGGCACCGGCTACACGGGGTCCGAGCTGCTGCGGCTGCTGACGGGTCACCCCCAGGCTGAAGTCCGCTGCATTACGTCCCGCGCGGAGGCCGGCCAGCGGGTGGCCGACGCGCTGCCGATGCTGCGTGGTCGCTCGGAGCTGGTGTTCGAAGACCCGGCAGGCGCGCCGCTGGCGGAGTGTGACCTGGTTTTCTTCGCCACACCGAACGGGACGGCGATGGCGCAGGCGCCGGCCCTGCTCGACGCTGGGGTGCGCGTCATCGACCTGGCTGCCGACTTCCGCATCAAGGATCTCTCTGTCTGGCAGCACTGGTACGGCATGGCGCACACCGCCCCGGCGTTGGTGGACGAAGCCGTCTACGGGCTGCCGGAAATCAACCGGGCCGCCATTCGGCAGGCACGGCTGGTCGCCAACCCCGGCTGCTACCCGACTGCCATCGTGCTCGGGCTGCTGCCGTTGCTGGAGGAGGGCTTGATCGACCCGACTCGGGTCGTTGCAGACGGCAAATCGGGTGTCAGCGGTGCAGGCCGTACGGCGGTCGCCGGACTCCTGATGGCCGAGGTCGGTGAGAGCTTCAAGGCCTACAGCGTCGCCGGTCATCGCCACGAGCCCGAGATCGAGGAGACCCTGCGTCTGGGCACGGGGCAGGCGGTGAGTCTGACCTTCGTGCCGCACTTGGTGCCGATGGTGCGCGGTATCGAGGCGACCATCTACGCGCCTGTGACGCGCGCCAGCAGCGATCTGCTGGGAGCCCTCCGGCAGCGCTACCGCGACGAGCCCTTTGTGGATGTGATGGCGCCTGAGCTGCCGGTCGAGACACGCTCGGTGCGCGGCAGCAATCTGTGTCGCGTGACGGTGACGGAGCCGCAGGGCAAGGGCGTCGCCGTGGTGCAGTCGGTCATCGATAATCTTGTCAAGGGGGCTGCCGGCCAGGCGGTGCAGAACATGAACCTGATGCTGGGCTTCCCGGAAACCGAGGGTTTGGACGGCGTTGCCCTCGCTCCTTGATTGGCGCCGTGTCGGCCCTGATGCAGCCCCGACGGCGCAGGCTCGCAGCCACGGCTATGGACGCTGGCTGCTGGTCGGTGTCGGCTGGCTGCTGGTCGTCGGGGCGGCGTTCGTGCTGGGGTACCTGTTGGCGGAGCATGACGCCCGGCAGGCCTTGGCCCGCATTCAAGCCCTGCAGACGGAGCGGGATCTGTTGAGCGAGCAGCTCGCCGCGCAGCGTGATGCGCAGATCAAACTGGAGCGCTCGCACCAGATGGATGTTGCGGCGCAGCGGGCTGCGCAGTCGCAGATCGCGTCGCTTGAGCGTGAGCGCATGCGCCTGGAGCAGCAGCTGAAGCACCTGCGCGCCCTGGTCGGCTCCGGTGGACGCGGACTTGCTGAAGTCGAGGAGCTGGTCCTGATGCCTCGTGCAGACAACGCTTACGCCTACCGTTTGACCCTGGGGCAGCTGGTGCCGGACTTCGGTAGGACGGAGGGGGAGGTGGTGCTGTCCGTCGTGAGTGAATCCGATGGCGAAGAAGCCACCGTGCCGGTTGCCCGACTCTCCGACGGCTCGGCTGGGCGGCACGTCATGGCGTTCGAGCATTTCCAGGTGTTCGAGGGCGTGTTCCAGCTCGACAGCGGTACGGAGCCGCTGGAGCTGGTCGTTGAGATTCTGCCCAAGGACGACAACTTAATGGCCACTCAGGAAGTGGTCCGGTGGGCGTCTGCGCTGACGCCCGATCCGGTCACGCCCCTGGAGTCGCCGTATGCGCAGGGGGTGAAGCTCAGGCTGGCACCTGCGCACGGCGGTTCCGTGCCGACGACCGAAGCCGTTTCCGATCACTAATGCAACAGAGGAGTCCCAGACATGACTGACATCGTCGCGGAAGAAGCGCCCTTGGTGTTCACCTCCCAGGCTGCGGCAAAAGTCGCCGACCTCATCGCCGAAGAGGGGAACGATGAGCTGATGCTGCGCGTCTACATCCAGGGCGGCGGCTGCTCGGGCTTCCAGTACGGCTTCACCTTTGCCGAGAATGTCGACGAGGGTGACACGGAGATTATCACCGACGGTGTTAAGCTCTTGGTCGATCCAATGAGCCTGCAGTACCTGATGGGCGCAGAGATCGACTACACGGAGGGACTCCAGGGCGCCCAGTTCGTCATCCGCAACCCGAACGCGAGCACAACCTGCGGGTGTGGGTCGTCCTTCGGCGTTTGACGGCTCGTGTGAGGGCAGTGAGCCGGATCTGACATCGCCGCCGCTTCGCGGCGGCTGTGTGCTGGCCGCAGAACTGAAAAACCCTGGACTACGGGGCGTGCGCTTGCCGGCGGCGTTCGGATAACGCCCTGCTGCCTGGCGCTGTCTGAGCACGCTCGCTAGGAGGTTTCCCCGCGTCTTTGTATGCTCCAGATGTAATCTTGCGCTGTTCAGCGGGCGGACAGCTCACCGTCCGCATTGGCTCGCGGCGCAGATTGCCCCGGCGGGGGCAAGGTCAGGGGTATCTCACCGGTGTCCGGGGCGCTTGATGCCGCTTGGTCGCTCGCGCCGTCCGACGACCTGAGCGTCAGCCAACCCAGCAGTAGGGCTGTGGCGAGCGCTGCTGCCAGTCCCAGTAGCGTTTTCCCCGCGAGCTTCGGCTTGTGCGCCCGCTCTGCTCGGGGGCTCCGATGCGAGCCTGCGCCTTTGTAGTCGCGCATGTAAAATCGAGGTTGGTCGGCCGAAACTGTCCCCAGTCTAGACCATGTTGAGCGTCCCCGGGAAGGTGGACGCCCGGCTCTGGATATGGCGCATCGCACCGTCCATCCTATCGGCTGTCAGGACGGCTCTGGAGAATGAGATAACCGCATGCCAGGTGTAGAACAGGCGTTGGCCACACTGCAACGTGGGGCCGTGGAAACGATCGGGCTCGACGCGTTGCGCCAGCGGCTAGAGAGCGGGAGGCCGCTGCGCGTCAAGGCGGGCTTCGACCCAACCGCGCCCGACCTGCATCTGGGGCACGTCGTGCTGCTGCAAAAGCTGCGGCAGTTCCAGCAGCTCGGCCACAAGATCGTTTTCGTCATCGGGGACTTCACCGCCATGATCGGTGATCCCACAGGGAAGAGCGTTACCCGCAAGCCCCTTTCCCGCGAACAGGTGGCCGCCAACGCGGACACCTACCGCGAGCAGGTGTTCCGGGTACTGGATCCGGATGCCACAGAGGTGGTCTTCAACGCGTCCTGGGTCTCGGAGCTCGGTGCCGAAGGGATGGTGCGCCTGGCATCGCGCCACACCGTGGCCAGGATGTTGGAGCGGGATGACTTCTCGCGTCGCTACAAGGCCCAGCAACCGATCGCGATTCACGAGCTCCTGTATCCGCTGATCCAGGGCTACGACTCCGTTGTGCTGCGCGCCGACATCGAGCTCGGAGGCACGGACCAGAAGTTCAATCTGCTGGTGGGGCGGCAGCTCCAGGAAGCCGAAGGCCAGCCGCCGCAGGTCGTCATGACCCTGCCCATCCTCGAGGGTCTGGACGGCGTGCAGAAGATGTCGAAGTCGCTCGACAACTACGTCGCCATCACGGACGCGCCGGCAGACATGTTCGGGAAGCTGATGTCCGTGTCGGACGACCTCATGTGGCGCTACTTCGACCTCCTCAGTGATCGGCCGACGGCGGAGCTTGAGGACTTGCGGCGCTCGGTGACGCAGGACGGCGTCAACCCGCGGGACATCAAAATGTCCCTTGCGCACGAGCTCGTGGGCCGATTCGCCGGCAGCGACGCGGCCGACGCAGCCCAACAGGCGTTCGCAGCCCGCTTCCAGCGCCGGGAAGTCCCCGACGACCTGCCGGAGCAGCTCGTCAGGGTCGATCAGGCGGAGCCGCCAACCGTCGCGCAAGTGCTGAAGGCCGCCGGTCTGGTCGCCAGCACGTCGGAAGGTCTTCGCATGGTGGCACAGGGTGCCGTGAGGCTGGACGGTGAGCGCCTCGGGGATGGTCGCGGCTTGTTTCCGTCCGGCAGCGCGCACATCGTCCAGGTGGGAAAGCGTCGTATCGCGCGCATCCGTCTCGCGTAGCCTTGGCGCTCTCCCAGGATCCAAAAAACCCTTGACACCCCCGCTCAGGGGTGTATCATTGTCGGTCTCACTTCGGTGAGTTCAGATCTTTAACAATCTATCGAGTCAGCTTGTGTGGATGCTCCGTTGTGGTGCGTGATGCGAATCGCGGCTTGACGGTGTATCACACAGTGATGCCTGTCGAGCTGAAGGATCGGTTGCCGCCTATGGTGAAAGCCTGGGTGGTGGCCATAGAGATGAACTGAAGAGTTTGATCCTGGCTCAGATTGAACGCTGGCGGCATGCCTAACACATGCAAGTCGAACGCGAAAGCCCTTCGGGGTGAGTAGAGTGGCGGACGGGTGAGTAACGCGTGGGAATCTGCCCTGCAGTGGGGGACAACCCGGGGAAACTCGGGCTAATACCGCATACGTCTTACGGGAGAAAGGGGGCTTTTAGCTCTCGCTGCAGGATGAGCCCGCGTCCGATTAGCTGGTTGGTGGGGTAATGGCCTACCAAGGCGACGATCGGTAGCTGGTCTGAGAGGATGATCAGCCACACTGGGACTGAGACACGGCCCAGACTCCTACGGGAGGCAGCAGTGGG
>PR_CR_10_Liq_1_inCRDRAFT_1001771_pt1 | contig 11753 bp, 8 predicted proteins | sample PRCRCaboRojoPR_3_FD_10241 | JGI IMG/M metagenome (IMG submission 10241) | reverse complement strand
GCCGCCGCTGCACGGGGCTGCGGCTCGCGAGGTCCACCGACAGCGTCGTGCCCGAGCGCAGAAAGAGGCGGGTGGTCACGCCCGCCAGCGCGCGGGCCGCGAGCGCTGTGCGGTTCACGCGGTCCTTGTCGGAGAGCATGACGCCCGGCCGAGCACGGCGCAGGTAGCGGACGATGCCCGGCACACAGGCGTAGGTGTGGCGGCTGCCGAGATCAATAATGTCGAGACGCGGCGTGGTGGCGGCCGCGGCGCTCAGGTCCGGGCCGTGGCGCCGCACCCTGAGCAGGTCCACCCGATAGCCGCGGGCGGCGAGGGCGGGCAGCAGGTGCTGCGCGAGCCGGTCCACGCCGCTGTGCCCGGAGGTGGAGAACAGGCAGGCGATGCGGCCCGGGTCCGTGGTGAGTGCGTCAGGCATGGTCCGCAATCCAGTCCAGCACGTCCTCGTCCGGTCTCGGCGGCTGCGCGACGCCGTCGATGAAGAGCCGGTGCCAGATGGCAAGCTGGAGCAGCGCGAACAGCTCCCGGTCGCCGCCGCGCCCGGCCTGCCTTGCCGCCACCAGCGCCGGCACGGCTGTGGTGTCAAACCACTCGCGCACGCCGCGGTTGCACATCAGCAGCGCGCCGACGCGTGCAGCGTTCTCGCCTCCAAGCCAGTCCGCCACCGGCACATGGAAGCCGCGCTTGGGCTGCGCCAGGTGCCCCGGGGGGAGCTGCGGTGCCGCCCAGCGCCGCAGCAGCCACTTGCCGGTGCGCCCGCGCAGCTTGAGCCCGTCCGGCAGCGACAGCCCAAAGGCCACCAGCCGATGGTCCAGCAGGGGCACCCGGCCCTCCAGTCCGAAGGCCATCAGCATCCGGTCCGTCTTCACCAGCAGGTTGTCCGGCAGCGCCGTGGTGAGGTCTGTGAATTGTCGCCGCTGGAGGTCGGTCCAGCCTTGCGGCGTGGCCCGCCAGGCGTCCACGAAGGGCTGTCGGCTCGGCCCCGGCAGCGCGCGCAGCGCCGGGCCGAAGAGCCGGCGGATCCAGCGCGGCGACCACTGCGGGCGGGTACGGAAGCCGCCGCTGCCGGGGAACAGCAGGGCCTTGGTGAGCCGCTCCGCGGGCGCCGGGCGGTAGCGTCGGTAGCCGGCGAAGGCCTCGTCGCCGCCCTCGCCGGAGAAGACGACCTTGAGCGACGCGGCGGCGGTCTGTGCGAGCACAGAGGTGGGCAGGCAGGCATAGTCGCGCATCAGGTCGTCTGCCGCCCAGACGCTGTGCGGCAGACGCGCGAAGACCTGCGCCGGCTCCAGCGTGATGGCCGTATGCTCGAAGCCGAGCCGGTCGGCGATGCGCCGGGCGCCGTTCAGCTCGTCGGCCATGGCCGTGCCGCGCCAGCCAATGGAGAAGCTTCGGATGCGCCCGGCACCGTGCCGCGCCAGGGATGCCGCCAGGGTCGCCGAGTCCAGCCCGCCGGAGAGGAACAGACCGAAGGGGACATCCGCGCGCATGTGCTCGCGCATGACGGCATCGAGCAGGCTGTCCAGCTCCGCGGCGGCGGTCTCGGCATCCAGCCTGCGGGGTGCGACCTCGGCGAGCGACCAGTAGCGCCGGCGCTCGATGCCCAGGTCCGCATCGATGCTGAGCACCTCGCCCGGCAGCACGCGGCGGATGCCCGTGAAGATAGTCTCCTCGCCGGTGCTGAACTGGTGCAGCAGGAACTGCCGCAGCGCCGGTGCGTGCACCGTCGGCGCCGCGGGCAGCAGCGGCAGCAGCGCCTTCATCTCGGAGGCGAAGGCGATGCGGTCCGGCAGACGGACGTAGAAGAGCGGCTTGATGCCCAGACGGTCGCGCACCAGCAGCAGCCGCCGGCGCCCGTGGTCGTACAGCGCGAAGGCGTACATGCCCCGCAGGCGATGCACACAGGCATCGCCGTGCACTGCATAGGCGTGCAGGATGGTGGCGGAGTCCGAGCCGCGGGCCGGGGGCGGCGCCTGCCGGCTCAGCGCGGCGTCCAGCTCCGGGTAGTTGTAGACCTCACCATTGGCCACCAGCGCCAGCTGCCCATCATCACTGACCATGGGCTGGTGGCCGGTCTCCAGGCCGATGATGGACAGCCGCGTCTGTGCAAGCCCCACCTGGCCCAGGCAATGGCTGCCGCGGTCGTCCGGCCCGCGGTGACCCAGGCGTGCCGTCATGGCGGCCAGCAGCTGCGGCTCCGGCGGCGCGCCGTCCGCACGCACGAAGCCCGCTATGCCGCACATGGCGCGCGGCTCGGGCGGCTCGGCTGTAAGCGCTGACTCACGGGTTGGCGGGTGAAGGTTCTGCGTCGATGCGATCCCGCCGGCATCTTGCCATGCCCTCGCCGTTGGCACCAAAGCCCCGGTGCCGGCCCCGCGGCGGTGGGCTCTGGTACCATGGCGTGCCCGGCGCGGGTCGGGGACCCGCCCACTGCACCGAACCGACCCAGCACCTGCAGACCCCGGCACCCAGATGCATCGCAACCGAAGGCCCCCCGTTGGACGCCTGGATTGAGCGCCTGCGGCGCATCGGCCTGGATGTGACGGCGCTGGCGCTGTTCTCGGCGCCGGCAGGGGTCTCCGTGGGGCTCGGCCTGGTGGTGCTGGCCTTCCTCCTGCGGCTCCTGCGCCGGCCTGGCTGGCCCCTGTCAGGCGCCGTCGTGCTCGCCGTGGTCTTCGCGCTCTATGCGCTGGTGCGCGGGCTGTTTGCGGACTACCCGGGCGGCAGCCCCGGGGTGCGCTTCGAGGCCGCCGCGCAATGGGCGCAGCTGCTGGTGCTCGTGCCCGTGGCTTACCTGCTCGCGGGCGATCAGCGCCGGTTGCTGCGCCTGCTGGGGCTCGCGCTCGTGGGGCTGGTCATCGGTGCCCTGTGGCGCCTGGAGTGGGACCTGTTGCTGGCCGATCCGGCCGCCTTTCTCGACTCGCGACCGGGTTTCGGCTTTCCCGCCAATGTCTTCGCGCTCTTCAGCGGAACGGTGCTCATCGGCCTCGTCACCCTGCGCCGGCGCTGCTGGCACGCAGGGGGACCGCCGGCATTGCGGCGCGCGCTCTGGTGGCTGGTGGCGCTGCTGGTGGCCCAGGGCTTTCTGCTGACCCTCTCCCGCGGCGCCTGGCTCGCGCTGGCGCTGACCGCAGCCGTCGGTCTGCTGGCGGTCATGCGGCGCTCGGGCTGGCGGCCATCCCCGCGGCTGCTGCTGGTGCTGGCGGCGGCCTGCCTCGCCGTCCTGGTGGTCTACGCCGGCCCCATGGCCGAGCGCTTCGCGGCCGAATGGGAGACGGTGCATGGCATGATCACCGGGGAGATCGAGTATGCCGCCGACTCGTCGCTGAGTCAGCGCTGGCACGCACAGCGCTTTGGGCTCGCGGCCTGGGTGCAGCACCCCTGGCTCGGCTGGGGGCCGGGGGCGGCGCGGGCGCTGCTCGCCGCCAGCGACGACCCGGCGGTGATGCTGATCGGTTATGGACCCATGGAGCATCTGCACAACACCTACCTGGAAGTCCTGGTGCAACTGGGCCTGCTCGGGCTCGTGCTGTGGCTCGGGCTGTTCGTCCTGTTGCTGCGTGGGGTGCTCCAGGCCTGTGCCGCCGGGCGCATCGACTTCGATGTCGCGGGCTTCCTGGGGCTTGCGCTCCTGTACCTGATGCTGTGGAACCTGTTCGACTTCCATGCCATGCATCAGTCCTGGCGTGCCTTCTGGGCGCTGCTCGCCGGCGGGGCGCTCAGCGTGGGCCTGTGCGCAGGGCGTGCCGCCGGCGGGCGGGGGGATGACTGATGCACGTGGCGGTGGCGGTGCAGCGCTTCGGCGACGGCGGCGTGGAGCGCGTGATGACGGGGCTCGCCGGCGGCCTCGCGGCGCTCGGCTGCGAGGTGGATCTGCTGGCGGGGCGGACCGAGCACCCCTATGTGCAGGCGCTGCCTTCCGCTGTCCGTGTAAGGCCGCTGGCCCAGGGCGCCGATGCGCTCACCGCCGCGCTGCGCGGGCGCCCGCCGCAGATCCTCTTCACCGGTAAGCTGGCCGATGATCGGGCGGCGCTCGCCGCGCGGGACCGGCTCGACTCGGGGCTCCGTGTGGTGAGCACCGTCGGTACGCCGCTGTCGGTGAGCCTGGCGGCGAAGCGCTTCAATCCGCTGCGCACCTGGCGCGAGCGCCGTCGCGTGCGCCGCGACTACCTGCGCCTGGACGGCATCACAGCGGTGTCCGAGGCCGTCGCCCTGGACCTGCGCCAGCGGCTCGGCATCAGCGGTGTGCCCGTGCGGGTGCTGCCGAACCCCGTGGTCCCGGCGGACCTGGACCGGCGCATCGGCGCCCGGGCGCCGCACGCCTGGCTCGAGGCTGGTGCGCCGCCGGTGGTGCTCGCCGTGGGTGGGCTGCGCAAGGTCAAGGACTTCCCGACCCTGTTGCGGGCCTTCGCGCTGTTGCCGGCAGACCTCGACGCGCGGCTCATGCTCTTGGGCGAAGGACGCGAGCGCCGGCGGCTCGGCGCGCTCGCGGCGCGTCTGGGCATCGGCGAGCGCGTGGCCATGCCGGGCTTCGTGGCGGACCCGTTCCCCTATCTGGCCCGCGCCGCCGTACTGGTGCTGTCCTCACGCCGGGAAGGGCTCGGCAACGTGCTGGTGGAGGCCATGGCCGTGGGCACGCCGGTGGCGGCCACCGCCTGTCCGGGCGGCGTCACCGAGCTGTTGGACGGCGGCCGGCTGGGGCCGCTCACGCCGGTGGGCGATGCGCCGGCGCTGGCCGCGGCCATCGCCGGCGTGCTGCGCCAGCCGACGCTGCCCAGGCTGCTGCGCGCCGCCGCTGCGCCCTACGGCATCGCGGCATCCGCGGCGGCCTATCTGGCGTTCTTTCAGGATGTTCTCGCCGGGCCGGCGGGGCGTGCGCCATGAGCCGAGCCGAGCGACCCGGCCCTCGACCCGTGCCCGAGCGGGTGCTCCTCGTGCGCCTGAGCGCCATCGGCGACGTTATCTTCGCCTCGCCGCTCGCGGCGGCCTTCCGCCGGGCCTATCCGCATGCCTACCTGGCCTGGCTTGCGGAGCCGGGTTGTGCACCGCTGCTGCGCCATCATCCGGACCTGGATGCGGTCATCGAATGGCCTGGGCCGACGCTGCGCCGGCTGTGGCGGGAGCGGCGGTTGCCGGCGCTGGCAGCGGAGCTGCGCCGACTGCGGCCTGAGCTGCGCGGATACCGCTTCGATCTGGCTGTGGATCTGCAAGGGCTGCTCAAGAGCGCCCTGCCGGTGCGGCTCTGCGGAGCGCCGCAGCGCATCGGCCTCGGCAGCCGCGAGGGCAGCCGGTTTCTGCTCACCCGGGTGGTGCCGCGGGAGCCGCCGGCCGCGCGTGCCCGCATCGGCTCCGAGTATCTGCACCTGGCGCGCACGCTCGGGCTGCCGGTGGCGGACTTCGCCATGGCGGTCCACTTTGCTGCCGGTGACGCGAGCGCCGCGGAAGCACTGGTGGCGGAGGCCGGCTTGGGGCGGGGTTTCTTCGCCCTTTGTCCCTTCACCACGCGCCCGCAGAAGCATTGGCTGGCACCGCGCTGGGCCGAGCTGGCGGCGCGCCTGCGGGCCGACACTGGGCTGCGCGCGGTGCTGCTGGGCGGCCCCGACGACGTCGACGCCGGTGCCGACATCGCCGCCGCATCCGCCGGGGCTGCCGTGAGCCTCGCCGGGCGCACTTCGCTGCTCGCGGCCGCCGCCGTCATCGACCGCAGCCGCGCGGTGGTGGCCGTGGATACGGGCCTCGGGCACATGGGCATCGCGCGCCGGCGCCCGACGCTGCTGCTGTTCGGCTCGACCCTGCCGTACACCGACACCGGGCGGGCGGATGCCCGGGTGCTCCACCATCCACGCGCCTGCTCGCCGTGCCGGCGGCGTCCCACCTGCGACGGGCGCTTCGACTGCATGCGCGACATCACCGTGGATGAGGTGCTGGCGGCGCTGCGGGCGCTCCCGGGTGCAGGCTGGTGAAGGTGCTGCACGTGGAGGGCGGCGCCGAGCTCTACGGCGGTGCACAGCAGGTGCTCTACCTGCTGGAGGGGCTTGCCGGGCAGGGGGTCGAGAGTCACCTGGCCTGCCGGCCCGGCTGCGCGCTGGCCCGACGCGCGGCAGCCTTCGCGCAGGTGCACGAGATACCCATGGGCGGCGATCTGGACATCGGCATCGTCCGCCGCCTCGGCCGCGTGATCGACGCCGTGCGCCCGGATCTGGTGCACCTGCACAGCCGCATCGGTGCCGACGTGTTGGGCGGCATCGCCGCCAGGCGTGCCGGGGTCCCGGTGGTGCACACGCGCCGGGTGGACAATCCCGAGCCGCGCTGGCTCGCGGCGGCCAAGTACCGGCTGCACGACCGGGTCATCGCCATCTCCGCGGGTATCGCCCGGGTGCTGCTGGACGCGGGGCTGCCGGCCGCCAAGCTGCGGGTGGTGCGCAGTGCCGTGGACCCACGCCCGTTCGCCGGCGGCTGCGACCGGGCGCTGCTGGACGCGCTCCTCGGCACCGCCGTCGATGGCGGCGCAGCGCCCGAGCCCACCATCGCCGTGCTCGCGCAGCTCATCGAGCGCAAGGGGCACCGCTTCCTGCTGGAGGCGATGCCGGCGATCATCGCGGCGGCGCCGCGGGTGCAGGTGCTCTGCTTCGGCAAGGGGCCGCTGGTGGGGCCGCTGCAGGAGCGCATCGACCGCGATGGGCTCGCCGGCCATGTGCGCCTGATGGGCTGGCGCGAGGACCTGCCGCGCCTCTTGCCCTGCATGGACCTGGTGGTGCATCCGGCGACCATGGAGGGCCTTGGGGTGTCGCTGCTGCAGGCGGCCGCCGCCGGCGTGCCCGTCGTCGCAAGCGATGTCGGCGGCATTCCGGAGGCGGTGCGCGACGGCGTCAACGGCCGTCTGGTGCCGCCGGCGGACGTGCCGGCCCTCACCGCCGCAGTGCTGGGGCTGCTGGCGGAGCCGGCGACACGCCGGCGTATGGGGGACGCCGGGCGTGCACTGGCGGCGACGGCCTTCTCGGTGGCGGTGATGGTGGCCGGCAACCTCGCGGTGTACCGGGAGCTCGTGAGCGGTGCGCCGCCTGCTCCCGAGACCCTGCCGCGCTGACCGAGACAGTCGGGCCGCCGCCATGCATACACCGCCCACGCCGTCGCCCGGGCCACAGCCCACCGCTTTCATCATCGCCGCTGCGCTCGGCTGGCTTGCGCTGAACGCACTGCTGCTGGGCATGGTCACGCCGACGGCGGAGTGGGACCACGCCGAGCAGCTGATCCTGAGTCAGTTCCCGGCGCTCGGCTACAACAGCCAGCCGCCCCTCTACACCTGGCTGGTGCAGGCGCTGTTCGCCGTCTCGGGGCCGAGCCTGCCGGTGCTCCTGGCACTGAAGGCGCTGCTGCTCACGCTGATGGTCGCGGGCGTCGCCGCGGCGGCGCGTCAGCTCGGGATGACCCCGGCACAACAGTGGGTCGCCGTGCTGGGCCTGGCGCTGATCCCGCAGGTGGTCTGGGAGGACCAGCGCAATTTCACGCACACGGTGCTGGTGGTGGCGGTGGCCGCCTGGACCCTGGTGGCCCTGTTGCGCCTCGCGTACCGCCCGGGCTGGGGCGAGTACGGCGCCCTCGGCCTGTTGCTGGGGCTCGGGGCGCTCAGCAAGTACAACTTCGGCTTCTTCGCGCTCGCGCTGCTCGCCGCTGCGCTGAGCCTGCCGACCTGGCGGCCGCTGCTGCTCAGCCGACGCTTCGCGGTTGCGCTCGCGCTCGCTGCCGCGATCTTCGCGCCGCACGCGCACTGGGTGCTGGCGGAGCCGACGGCGGCAGGCGAGGGCTTCCATAAGCTCAGGATGACCGCAGGCATCGGCTGGGACACGCTGCTGGACCTGGCGGCGGGGCTTGCGGCGAGCCTGGGTTTGCTGGTGCTGCTCTCGCCGCTGGTGCGCCGGCGCAGCCCACGGGATGCCGCGCTGCCCCCGGGCTGCCGGCTGTTGTGGCGCACCGCGGGCCTGGTGCTGGTGCTCGCCGTCGCGCTGATCCTCTTGAGCGGCGCCCGCGACATCAAGGAGCACTGGCTTCAGCCCATGGTGTTTTACGCCCCGCTGCTGCTTGCCTGCCATGCGGAGCCGGGCGGGTGGCGGTGGCGCGTCTTCGTCGGCGCGGTGGTGCTGGTGCTCGCAGGGGTGTCTGTCGCCCTGCCCGGGCAGGCGCTCTGGGCGGACCCGGAGCGGCCGTCGCGTCTGAATGCCCCCTATCGTGAGCTCGCCGCGCAGATGCGCGCCGCCGTGCCCCGGCCCGCTCTGGTGCTGGCGGACAGCGACCCCCTTGCCGGCAATCTGCGCCTGGCCTTTCCGGATGCGGTGGTGATGTCGGACCGGAGCTTCTTCCCCGAGCGGCTGCCGGGCGGGGACTGGCTGCTGGTGGGCGAGCACCTGGCGGCGTCGGACCTGCCCTTCCGCCGGTGGCTGCGCGACACGCTCGGTGTCCATGAGCTGGAAGTGCACAGCGCCGAGGCGCCCTACTATCACCTGCCGGGTCGGACCATGGCCCTGCAGTGGGCGGTGCTGCCCGTGCCGCCTGCCGCCCGCTGATGCCTGAGGGCGGCGCGCGGCTCAGTTGTCGGTGGCTGGCGGCGGCAGTCCGGCGGCCACCGCATCCAACAGCGCCGCATAGGCCGCGGCGCTGGTGTCTGCGTGGTAGGCGGCTACGGCGGCCTTGAGCTTGTCCGCCGGCGGTGGGTGGTCGAGCACCTGCGCCATGGCCGCCGCCAGCGCCGGCGCATCCCCCACCGGCACCAGCGGCCCGAAGCGGCCGTCGGCGAGGATCTCCCGGGGGCCGCTCGGGCAGTCCGTGGCCACCACCGGGGTGCCAAGGGCCATGGCCTCGGTGAGTACGTTCGGCGAGCCTTCCCAGGCGGAGGACAGCACGAACAGGGCTGCACGGCCGAGGCAGGGGTAGGGGTTCGCCTGGAAACCCGGCAGGTCCAGGTCGTCGGCCACGCCCAGGGCGGCGGCCTCCGCCAGCAGGCGCTCGCGCCAGGCGCCCTCGCCGAGCAGCAGCAAGCGGCAGCGGCGCCCGGCGCGCAGCCGCGCGAAGGCCCGGAGTAGGGTGGGAAAGTCCTTCTGCCGCTCCAGCCGGCCGGCACCGAGGATCACCGGCGCCTGCTGCTGCGCCTGCGCATCGAGCCAGGGATGCGGGCAGGGCAGGGCCGCCCGTGCGCTGAGCGTCGGGGTCACGACGGGGTTGCGGATGACGCTGATGCGCGTGGGTGGGTAATGCGCCACCTCGACGGTGTCGGCGGCGACGCCTGCGGACACGGCGATGATGTGGTCGATGCCGCGCCAGCTGCGGCGCACCGCGGCGGTGCGCAGCCGCCGCACCAGGGGGTGCCTGCCCGCGAGCGCGGCGCTCAGGTTGGTGCCGATGCGCATGACGATGGGTGTGGGCACCCCCGCCAGCCGGCGCGCGAGCACCGCCGCCCGCCCGGCCCGGTCCTTGGCGGCCAGCAGCACCGGCGGACGCTCGGCGCGCAGGTGGCGGGCCAGCGCGGCGACGGCGCCGAGGCTGTGACGCGCGCCGAGGTCGATGCGGCGCACCCCCGGCGGCAGCGCGTCCAGGTGCGGGCTCGTGGTGCGGATGGTGAGCAGGTCCAGGTCACGGCCCTGGTCTGCGAGCCCCTGCATCAGGTTGACCAGCATGCGCTCGACGCCGCCGGCGCCGGAGAAGGAGGCGAGGATGGTGATGCGCGGGGGCCGTTGCGACATGGTTGGCCTGGTTGAAGCTCAGCCCACTCTCGACTGGAGGTGAATGCGGCGTGCGGGTGATCCGGGGCAGCCCTCAAGGGGCAACAGGCACCGCAGTCCGATGCCCGGCACCGGTACAATGGCGGCGGTCGCCCCTCTGAGGAGCGGGGCCATTGTGCTATAGTCCATCCCGCGCTGTCAGTGAGGATTCGAGATGGCAAAATCCGCAAACCAGGCCCCCGCAGCAGACGCAGCGGCGGCCGCAGCTCCACAACGCAAGAGCTCCTGGCTCTGGTTCCTGACCCTGCTGCTGGCGGGCGCTTTCGTCGCATCAGGACTGGTGGGCCATGAGCCCTGGACCGAGCGGGAGGCCCAATCCCTCGCCGCCGTCCAGAGCATCGTGGACAGCGGCAATTATCTGGCTCCGAGCGTGGACGGCGAGCCGCTGTTGCAGACGCCGCCGCTCTACTACATAACCGGCGCCGCACTGGCGCAGGCGCTGGGCGACTATCTGCCGGCGGATCAGGCCGCGCGGGTCGCAAGCGGCGTTTTCCTGGCCGTGGCACTCCTGTTCACCTGGCTCTTCGGCCGCGCCACCTGGCGGCATGGCGACGACCCCCCGATGCTCGGCGCCGGCGCCGCCTCGGTGCTGGTGCTGCTGAGCAGCCTGGGGGTGGTCTGGTACGGTCACGATATGGTGCCGGAAACGGCACTGATGGCCGGCATGGCCATCGGCCTGTACGGCATGGCGCTCTGGCCGCGCCGGGTGTTCTGGGGCGGGCTGTGGCTCGGCACCGGACTCGGCATCGCCTTCATGGCCACCGGCTTCTTCGGTCCTGTGGTGCTGGGTGTCACGGCGCTCATCCTGCCGTTTCTCGGCATCGCCCGCTTCGGTCGCTACCTGAAGGGCATCATCGTCGCGGCGATTTTCGCGCTGCCCTGGCTGCTGGTCTGGCCCCTCCTGCTCCGCCAGCAGGACCCGGCGCTTTACGAGGTGTGGCTTGCGGCAGACACCTTGGACCGGTATCTCGCCGGCATCGACTTCAGCAATCCGAGCGTGCAGCTGCAATGGCTCTGGCTCTTCCTGAGCATGGCCTTTCCGGCCTGGCTGCTGACGGTGCTTACCCTGCTGCTGCGCCCGGGCGCGCTGTTCGGCTTCCCCGGCTTCCGTGCGGCGCTGCTGGTGGCGGTGCTGGGCTGGGGGCTGTTGGTGCTGTCCGACGCGCTGAGTCCGGTGTATGCGCTGGGCCTGCTGGTGCCGCTTGCGGTGATCGGGGCCGGCGGCGTGCAGCGGGTGCCGCGCTGGCTGGTCTGGCCGGTACATTGGCTCTCGGCGCTGCTCTTCGGCGCCGTCGCCGCCGCGCTCTGGGGCGCCTGGATCTGGCTGCTGTACCAGGGCGAGCCGCCACCTGTGACCGGCCTCGGTGACTACCTGCCCCTGGATCAGGGCTTCACCTGGCAGCCGGTGGTCTATGTGACGGCGGCGCTGCTCACGGTGATCTGGCTCTGGGCGGTGATGCGCTTTCGCCCGTCCCGGCCGGCGGCGCTGCTGGCCTGGCCCGTGGGTGTGGTGATGGTGTGGAGCCTGCTCGCCCTGCATCAGCCCTGGCTCGATGCCGCCATCGCCGAGGGCAAGCTCGCCAAGGCCGTGCCGGAAGAGCTGGTGCCCGAGCCTGCGACAGCGCCTGCCGCAGAGGGCGGTGCGGACGCCGCGGGCGCAAGCTCCACCACGGCGACGGCGCTCTGAGGTCCGCGCAGCGGGCCCCTGCACAGGGGCAATGACCCCAGCGGGTCTGCCGGCCCGAAACCGCCGGCTCGATCGGCTGGGGTCTATCCACCGGGGGCATCGGGTCGGCGAACGCTGAACCGATGCCTTGCCGAAAGGGCCTTACGCCGGCAGCCGACCCCTCGCCTTGTCGCGCCGAGTCTACTCCTTCCTGGTTGCGCTGCTGATCCCGGCGGCGCTGCTGCGCCTGCTCTGGCGCTCACGTCGGGCGCCGGCCTACCGTGAGCGCTGGCGCGAGCGGCTTGCCCGCGAGACCAAGC
>PR_CR_10_Liq_1_inCRDRAFT_1001770_pt1 | contig 11754 bp, 5 predicted proteins | sample PRCRCaboRojoPR_3_FD_10241 | JGI IMG/M metagenome (IMG submission 10241) | reverse complement strand
TAGTGGCGGCGGGCCCGTAGCTCAACGGTTAGAGCAGAGGACTCATAATCCTTTGGTTCCAGGTTCGAATCCTGGCGGGCCCACCAATCTCCAAATAGCCTGCACAAAGCGCGTTGCACTCTGTCCATTCTGACTTTACAGTCCTGCCATGGCTGACCCAATTCAGTGGCCCGAGGATACTCGGCAAGCGCTTTTGCAGTGGATCGACCGCGCTGATGGGCTCGAACGGTCCTGGACGGTGTCTGATGCCTACCATCAGGAACGCCTGCTGCTCTACTTCGAGGCCTCACCCGATCGAATCCGGTCATTGGCAGCCTTTGCCACAGCACTTGGCCTTTCAACATCCTGGATTGAAGCCTGGCAAACAGCCAGCGAAGGCGCCGATGCCATTTTTATCGGCTGGCACACCGATCTGTCGTCGATTCGACTCTACACACAGCATTGGGAACAGGTGATCAGCCATTTGCCTGAGGTCAAAATCCCTTTATACCAAGGCTTTAAGCGGCTCAAAGACGGCGGCTATCGAGCGGATGCCTATTGGCCGGTGCCACTGGCCGGCAGCGACCGGGTAAAAGCGCCCGTCATGGATGCGGGTTTATCCGCAGGGCTGGACTCGGCAGCATTGTCTGAATTTATCGATAACTGGGATCCAAACGCGCTTATCTGGACCGAAACTGCGTCTGACCAACGTCAAAGCTGGCTAGCCACCGTCCGGCGTCTTAACGTGCCCTTGCAAGTGGGCACCCATTTAATAGCGCCCTTGGCAGCAAAAAATCCCTGGGGGGCGTCTCTGTTACGTCATGCTAAGAATTATCGACTGACTCACCTTGCAGGCGGTAAAGACACCGAAAAAAAGCAGTTCCTCACCGTCTATTTCGAGGACTCTGCCGATCGACAAAAGACCGCTCTGCAAGTCCATTAGTAGTCAGTGGCATTCACCACCGCACAACTCATCCCAGACGTGAGTAATCCCTCAGAATTGTCGATTTCTGCAGTCACACGAAAGGTATTGGATTCCGGGTCGATTGCAGGACCTACCTCCAGAATTGTGCCCTCTGCTGTTTGCATAACCAGATCAAAAGCGAACGTCAATTGGTCACCGGGTTCTATCTGACGAAAATCGGTGTCTAGCACGCTCATTTCAGCTCGCAAGAAACGAGTATCAATCAGCTGCGCCACCGGCTGATCCGCCACTAACTCACCGGGAGCGACGTAAACATCAGATACGTATCCGCTAAAGGGAGCTCGCACCACCATACGCGCTTGCATTTGCTCCAAGCGCTCCAGATCAATGCGCGCCAGAGCTAAATTGGTGCGTAACTCGTCAAGCTCTTCCCCAGGAATGAGCTGTGACTCAACCAGCGCTTCATTTTTTGTCAGCCGGCGCGCCAGTGAATCCACCACCACCTGCTGGCGCTCCCGATCAATCGCCAACAACCCCTGATCAAGGGTCAGAATGGGAGCACCCGCCTCTACCCAGGAAGCTCGCTTCACGCTAACGGTTTCCACGACACCGGATTCCCGACTGCCAAGCTCAGTTACAGATTGGGGTTGCAGCAAGCAGGTCAGGGGCTCTATTGCCAGTACCCATTGAGGCAATCCAAGCCCCAACAGGCACAGGCCAATCCCGGTCAGTTTTCGTGCCATGATTTATCCCCTGTCATATCCCAGTTGCTGTGCCATGCGCTGCTCACGCAACAATGCCGAGATGCGCCGTTTTTGCTCTGTTTGTTGTCGTGCCGACTGAACAAAAGACTTAAGCCGCATAGCCGGCACGCCCAATGAAAATCCGGCCGCCCTAAGCCATTGCCACCCCAGAATCAGCCCTTCCCGCCATTGGCGATCCTCCAGACTGATCATCCATTCGTAAGAGCCAGGCGCACCCTGACGCCCGGTCCGACCGCTTAACTGTCGCTCCAACCGCGAAGAGCCCATGACACTTGCGATAATCACATGCAGACCACCAGCGGCCAACACCTCGGCGGAAACCGGAATGTCGGTTCCCCGACCCGCCAAATGCGTGGCAATGGTAATTCGACCCGGCTCGCCGGCCTTTTCAATCAAAGAAGCCTCCATGGCCTCGGACAAGGCATCGAGGATATGCACTGTTAATCCGCGATCTCGACAAACCGCCTGCAGGGCTTGTGAGGATTCGACATCATTAACGCCAATCAATACCGATCGAGTCGCCGACAACTCAGCAGCCCGATCTGCAATGGCCCGCCATTTGGCCTGATTAGTGGCAAACACCGACTGTCCTGTACAGGTCATTTGCGGAGCACGATGCGGGGCGACAATATGTACTGCGAGGCCATAAATCGCCCATAGTTCAGCCCGGCATTCACGCGCGGTCCCGGTGAGGCCGGCCAATCGATGATAGCGCCGGAAAAAGCGTTGTTGCGTCATTTGCTCGATTTGCTGGGTCTCACCGGTCAATGGCACACCGGATTTCAGCTCCACTAATTGTTGTAGCCCGTAACTCCATTTACGATCCGGTACCAGACGGCCTGTGGAGCGGTCAATCAGCACCACGGCCTCATCCTGAATCACATAATGCACCCGCTCATGCAGCTCATGCAGGGCAAACAGGGCATCTTCAGCCAATCGCACCAGATGCTCGTCCCAGTCAATCACATCCTTCAGTGCGGACAACGCCGATGCCAACTCTCGCCGCCCCTGGTCATTGAGTCGCCACCACCCCTGAGCGTCCTGACTGGCATGCCGGGGTAAGGCAAGCCCCCGGGCAAACGCAAATAAGGCCTCAAACAGCGCTTGATCCACAGGCGGGGGTGGTGATCCCACCTCAGACAAAATCATCGGCACCGTGGCATCATCAATCAGCACGCTGTCGGCCTCGTCCACGATCGCAAAAACCTGCCCCATCAGCCGCGGACTAAAGGCGCGTTTTTTCTTCCTCGCGTCGGCCTGATCGCGAAGGGCATCGAATACCAGCGTTTTGTTATTCAAATACACAATATCCGAATCATAAGCCTGGCGTCGTTGCTCATCGGAGTCGTCAGCACACACCAGCCCCACCGACAGGCCGAGCCCGTCTGTCAGCATCTGGCATTGCTCAAAGTCCCGGTGCGCCAGGTAATCGTTGACTGTAATAACATGCACCGATACCGACACCGAGGCTGCCGCCAGCGCAGCCAACTGCGCCGCTAAAGTCTTGCCTTCTCCGGTGCGAAGCTCAACCACTACGCCGGTAAGCAAGGAAAGTGCTGTTTCGATCTGATTATGGCGCAGGCGAAAACCTGTACGTCGCTCGATCAGCGCGACCAGAACCCCCAATAATTCACTGTCCTCAACCAGAAAATCCGCACTCGCTTTTGCTTTCTGTTGTTGATATCGAGCCTTTAGTTGGGCCTCGGACAGGCTTTGGCATTCATCGGCCACATACTCAATATCCATCAGAAGATGGGCGGGAATTCGATGAGCTCGTTGCCAGCGAAAACTGCACCAGAGCTGCCAATACAAGCGAAGCCGATGCAGATTTTGAACCCGGGCTCTGACTGGCCGAATACGCGAGCGCGGATAGGGAATCAGTGGCATCGCGGCTCGACCCATCACAAGCGCAGGGCCCTCGCAAACAGCTGTCGCAGGTGGAAGGCTAATTGCCGGAATAAGGATGCATCCCCCAGGCTCAATCTGGCATCGACGCGAGTACCCAAAAAACGTGTCAAATCTTCAGTAGCTGTAGCCCAGACCAACCATACCGGCTCCAGAGCGGTCCCAGGATTTGCCGGGTCCTCGGCCACTGCCCCACCTCCGGATATCGCAACCGCCCTTGGCAATGTTCCGCCAATATCCACCACCCGCGAACGAACAATCGGCAAGGTCTGCTCAGTCCCATCCAACAGACGCACCGACACCGTCGAACCTTCGGCACCAAAGCCTGAATACTGCGCTGGAAAGGCCAGAGCAACCTCCATACCCGAGGCGGAAATCAACGCCCCTAAGGCCTGCCCCCGGGTGACAAAAGTCCCCGTATGCGGTGGACNCCCGCCGTTCCATTGCACCTGGCCGGCCTGGCTTGCATAGAGTGTCAAAGCTTGAAGCCTTGAGGAAAAATCAGCCGCTGTTTCCTCGACCACTGCCTGCTGTTGACGCAGTTGTGAGCGCTCGTTCGCGCTTAACCCTCCGCGGGATAATGATTCACCCAGAAACCGACGACTGATCTCAAGCGCCTCGGCACGGGCACGAAGTTGCGGGTCATCCAACTTTAATAGCGGATCAGAAGCTTCCACGCGCTGTCCATTGGCAACCCAAACCCGGGTTACCGGACCGGAGCCATCGGCCACAATCAATGCTTGATCCGCAACCACCCACTGACCCTGTCCATGGGCAAAAAAAGGCAAAGGGACGAGACCTCCCAAGCCGACAAACGCCGCCAACCATAGAAGCGAGCGTCTGGAAGCCTTGGGAAGCTGGTGTTGCCGATAAGCGCTTTTAAAACCGGTCACCACTGATTTGCCAAACGGCCAGGCAATGCCGGTTACTACCGCCCACAATGCGAGCGCCAGACCAACGACGTAGAACCAGCTCATGGCAAGCCAGGCAATGGCCAGGGTCAGGCCCACCCGATATAAAAGAGACAAAGGCCCGTAGACCCGAAAGATAGCGGCCTCTCGCGGGCTGACCGCCAGGGTTCGGCGCACACCGGCCAGCCGAAAAAACAAAGTCTCGCGCACATAGTCTGCACTGCGCTTTGCCAGGTTGGGGATTTCCAGGGCATCGGCCAGTACAAAATAGGCATCGAATTTTAATAAAGGATTGCCATTGAACAGCAACGTCGAGACCGTGCCGATAATGATGATCTGGTACAGAAAAGCGCGTACCACGCCCGGTTCGATCCAGGGCCAAATCAGCATGGCCGCGGAGGCCATGCCAATCTCCGCCATAATGCCTGCTGCGCCGACCAGCATCCGTGCCCGCTTATCGGTAAATGCGCTGGCCTCGGATGCCTCGACGTAAGGCACCGGGAAAAATACCAACCACATAATGCCAAACTCACGGACCTGTCCGCCGAAGCGATACACCATCCAGCAGTGCGCAAATTCATGCACAACCTTCATCATCGGATAGCAGATCAACAGCATCAGCAACCCGCTCTGCGACAACAGACTATCGTCAGCACTGGCGAGTAACTGTGGCCCGTGCATGGCCCCGGTAATGACTGCAGACACCAGCAGACCAATAAACAGCCAGGCGCCGGATCGGGTAAACACCCTACTGACCCAGGGCCAAAGAGCCTGGGTCAGCCGATGCGGATCGAATAGCCGCGTTTTAATTGCCAAAGGACTGGCTAAACGCTGCTCAATTTGTGCGTTAAGTCGTTTTTCCTGACGTTTAGCCAGGGCATCGGCATCCAGCGGATGATCCGAGAGCAGGAAACCCTGCTGGACCAACTGCACCACCCAGGAAACCAGTTCATCCTGCGTCGGTGCTTTTCGCTGCTGAGCGCGTAAGTGATCCCAAATCGCTTGCATGCTTGTGCGACCATCAATGGCGCGCCACAACTGTTCAGCCTCCGCCGATAGCCTGACATGTGCACCTAATACCGGATCGCTTAAAACCACGTAAGGCTTGGCATCAAACCACTGATAGGAGACGCGAACCAGGGCCCGCTTTCTGAAAACCTGACGGGCAATCCAGTGCCAGTCGGGATGGCGCAGGGTGCTCATGCCGGCGACCACCGCCACCATTGACGAGCTATCCAGCGTCGGATACCTCGGGTGTAGTAAGCAAGCACGGTGGTCTGGCCTAACTGAACGCGGGCCACGCCGCGCATACCATCCAACACCAGCGCTCGCATCGACTCAGGCAAACTGATCCAGACTGGGAAGGTGTTGATTCCCTCTAACGCTCGGGTATCCGTGCCGATAGATTCCACCTCACCGCTAAAGGAGCGATCCGGGTAAGCGGCCAATTGCATCCGGGCCGGCACACCCACGCTCAATTCAGTGACCCAATCCTCATCGATAAAGGCCAGCACTCGCAGATCCTCGGCCGATGCCACCTCCATCAGCGGCTCACCCAAGCGCACGCGATCGCCCACCCGTTGCCAGGCATCACCGCCCAGGACGACCGAATCTTCGGCCGCCGTTTTCACAGAATTAGCCAGTTGGGTCTGCAGCAGTTGGATAACAATGGCAAGCTGTGACTCACGCGCAGACAATCGGCGAACCTGAGCCGCATCCCTTCGCCCTCGGGCGGTTTGCAGCTCCAGTTGCACTTCAGCCAATTCGGCTTCCTGCCGCGTCAATTCCAACCGCGTCTCAGAGGTGTCCAGGGTTAAAAGCACGGAACCGGCCGATACCCGATCACCCAGTCGGCGAGGTGCTTCCTGGATAAACCCGTCAAAAGGCGCTGAGATAACCTGCTTTTGCTGAGCCTCAACGCGAGCGACAAATGCAGGTGTTGCTTGCATTGGAGTAAAATGCGCCCAACCGACCAGGATCAGCAACAGCAGAAGGGCAAGTTTAAGTCGCCAAAGTCTTGGCCCCACCACATCTGAAAAAGCATCCCCCAGCGACCTGCTCAGCCGACCGATAGTCGGCAGATGGGTTCGCTGCTGCACATCCAGGGACTGACTTAATGCGTCTAATACCCAGGGTGCACCTCGAGCCACCTGCGCGGATGGCGTGGTTTCAAACCCCGCTGCCACCACCGCCTCAATTTGTTGCTGTTCACCGGCCCGAACGGGAAACAACGCCAGATGATTCATCCCCAGGGCCGACAGCCCTGTTTGATTCAATAACGCATCCTCAGTGCCCAAGAACAATGGGGCATTAGCCGATAGGGCCTGCCGACCCAGAGTTTCCAGATGGGTTCGAACATCGCTGCGGCGTTGGACCGTGCCGCCACCGGAAATAGCAGCGAGGGACAGCGACTGACCATTGCGCCAGAGCACTGCAACAGTGTCTGCCTGAAGCACTCGTTCAACTGAAGCAATCCACTGTTGAGCCAACTTGGCTCGGGAGGGAGCCCGGGTCGAGGCCAATACCAACTCAGTGACAAACTCACTGTCTTCAATGCGAAGCGTGGCCTCTTCCTGACAATCAGCAAGCACTGCCAGTGACACCCATCCCAGGTGGGTTTCAATACGCTGCAAAAGCTCTGTCAGTCGATCCGCTTCGACCAAGGCAAAGTGCATGACAAAACAAATTGGTCGATCAAGCGCCTGTGTCCAATACCGGCCAAGCCAGCCTTTATTATCAGGTAACGCCTCGATCAGACCGCCACTGCTGGGATCAAAATCCCGCAGCAAACGCTCGATTTCATAATCGGGGGGATTGCCGAGCCTGGCAGCCTCAATCCATTGGTCATCAAATTGCACAAAGCATTGAACAGCAGCCAGAGACCCAGAGGTGGGCAGATGTTGTAACAATGCCTTTTGGGTGTGCGGAAAAGCACGACGCTCATAAGGCTCCTGATAATTAATGCGTTCAGGCGACATCACAACCTTTGACTTTCCAGCCTACAAGGAACCAGCCGCTGTCTGTCACCTCAATGGCCACTTCCTCTGCTTCAGTGCTGGTATTTTCCTCCGGTAATGCTTCTGTTGGCGGCACCTCATTCAATTCGGCCGGCTGATCAGGCTCGGGATCCGCTAAGGGTGGGGTCTGTTCACCCTCGGCACCTTCTTCAGTCGATGAGGTGCTATCCGGCGAAGGACTTTGTTCAGACTCGGTCTGGATTTCAGACGAGGGATCATTGATCTCCTGGAGCGCGTCCGCAGGCACCAGCACAGGTTGCGGCACAGACCACTGAAACCCGGGCAATCCTGCATTTAAATCATTGACACTATCCAGCGGTGTCTGCACCGACAGCGAGATCGGGCGAGCCAGGTTATTTGCCAGCGCAATGTCCAATCGACTCGACATGAAAGTTCTCAAATCCGGCCCATCAGGCGCATAGCTTGTCTCAACCGGCCTGAACTGGGTTGATTTAGAGGCACCCACCGCACTAAGTGTCACTTGCGCCAATAAATCCAAATCCCGCACCGCCGGTGTCAGGAAGGAGGTCACCACCTCTTCGCGAGTAAAGGTGCTCTGATCGATGCGTACACGCAAAAACTCTCCAACGACGATGTCGTCTTCGATATTCAGATCAAAGCGATCATTACCCAGGGCACCGGCCATGACATCGTTGCCCGGGCCACCGATGAGAATATCATCACCCCCGATTTCGATCGCGGTCGACTCAAAGGTCCATTGGATCAACCCGGAATTTAAAACCGACAGGTAGGCCAGGGCATTGTCACCGGCCAGAAAATCATCACTCGCCGCGCCATCGATTACATCGGAACCGGCACCACCAAACAGGAAATCACGGCCCGACCCTCCGGTGAGCGAATCGTTACCGCCAGTAGCAAATTGCGTGTTCACGATCCGAATCACTTCACCCAGGTCGTTGCCCTGGATGGTACCGGCATCGGCCACCACGGCATTAAGGCCCGAGGTCATTGTCAGGGTGTCGTTGCCTGCACCCAGGACAATCCAGTCGTCTCCGGTTCCCGCAAAGACCGTGTCATTGCCACCGAAGCTTGTACCTTCGATCGGGCCGGTCAGCGCCGAGCGAATGCCGTTGCGGTAGAGCAATTGACCGACATCGCCGAGCACGACATCATCACCCGAAGTCAGCGAGATCGTATCACCATCCCGACCCCCAAAGACCACCGCATCGCCATCGCCCAGGGTGATCTTGTCCGAACCGCCGACCACCGAATCCAGAGTTTCAATCGACACCCAGGTAGTCTCACCCGAGGACACCGCCTGCTCCATCCGGCCATTATCGCCCAGGAAAACACCGCCGCCATCGGCCGCTGTGATCACATCCGCACCCTGACCGCCTAAAACCCAATGGTTGCCATTACCCAAAGTAATGGTATCCACATCCCCCTCTGCGGCGTTGGCACGACTGGTCACCGCAATGCTTCGCGCCACACCCTCGGCCACAGCCAGAGAACCAACATCACCAAAGACCACATGATCGCCTGCCCCTAACGAGACCGTATCGGCGCCTTGACCGGCTAACACCCAATGCGAGCCCGACGCAGTCGATGTGATCTGGTCATCGCCGCCCTCATTCTCACGAACGGTCAGCACAGAGGCCACTCGATTCGTATTAAAGGCACGATTAGTATCCGCCAGCTGATCGATACGACCGAAATCGGCCAGGATAACGGCATCCCCGGCAGCTGTGATGGTGTCATTACCGGGAGCGGCAAGCGCATCTCCGGTGGCGGACTCATAATCCGATGCCGTGACATCCTGTTCGGTAACAATGGAAATCAATTGATCCAGTAATTCATTGCGCACTGAAAGATCAATGCGAAGCCCATTGTCTCCATAGACATGATCGCGACCGGCCAGAGCGTGAATCATGTCCTGCCCGGAACCACCCAGCAGATGATCATTGAATGCAGACCCGGTGAGAGTGTCATCGCCCTGTCCGCCGTAGATCATGACGTGCCCGGTGGCTTTGGATGCGTCGATCACATCATCGCCCGGATTCATGAAAATGCGACCGGTGGCCGTGATATTTCCGGCAGTGAAGTCTTCCGGCCGAGTCTGATAGCGATCGCCGTTTTGTGTGGTATCACCAAAGATTGCCAGCACCCGGTCATCGCCGCCGGCATTGACCGTTTGCTGATCTGTCTGACCCAGGGTGATGGTGTCGTCACCTCCGCCTCCGTGCACCACGGTGACGGCATCCTTTACGGTGGCTTCGATTATCAGATCCTCGTCAGCCGCACCTAAGAGCAGCTCAACGATTTCAAATTCATCGAAGCTAATCCCGGCCGCGAAGGTTTGCGTTTGGGAAGAGCTGACCGTACCGACATTCAATACAAGGTCCTCGGCCCGCATGCCAAACCCGGTTAACCGCCCCTTGCCCTCAGAATCCTCAGACAAAACACCCGCGGTTAAATCAGTATCGGTATTGCCCGCAGTGACGCCCGCATGGAACATCATCAACCGATCGGTTTGCTCTGCTTCACTTACGTCATCGGAGACTGCTTGCAGTGGAGTATCCGTCTCGGTCGGCAATTTGACCGCCTGGGTCAAGGCCCTCGAAGCGCCTGGGCCTAAGCCGCCATAAACCATCAGCGGGCCCTGAATGCCCGTCAGAATCTGCTCCTGCACGCCGACGCGCACCGTCGGCTGCGGCGTCTCAACAGCCGTGCCCGCACTGAGTGTGATCATAACCGGCTGATCCCAATTATCAGCGCCGAAAGTCACTGTTCGAGTATCGCTATCGAAACGAGCGTCTGTGCTGGTGGCAACGGTTTGCCCGTCGGTTAATACCGACACCTCAACATCCGATGTCGGTTGCTTTGACAACACCATCGAATACGTATCATCCGCAGTGGGTGTGACGATCGTATTGCCATTGGTTTCGGTAATCAGTACCGCACCGCGATCGTTATCAGAGATCGATACATCCACTTCACTGACCTGGCCATCAAAGGCTGAACCGTCGGCCGAACTCGACAGAGTCAGGCTCATCACCGGCCGCTCTCGATTCTCAATCTCTGCATCATCAACGGCAGAGACCGTCACTGTTTGCGCGGTATTCCAGTTACTTGCATCAAAGGTCAATGCATTCACCAGAGCTTCACCGACAATGAATGCCAAATCCGATCCCGGCTCGGACAAGGTTACCGTCACCACTTCGCCGGCCTCAGGCGCGGTCGCCAACTGGAGCCCCAAACCGACTCCCGCACCGCCTTCGGCGACGGCGATTTGCGAGAGGTTGTCGCTGATCAGCAACGAGGCCAAGTCATTATCAAACACCGCCACTTCAGCGTTGGCGATACGGGCATCCAAAGCATCTGCAGTGCCAAAGGCTCGGTGACTGATCACCACATCACGGGTGCCCTCAGCCGCATCATCATCAGGGGCTTGCACATAAACGGTTTGCCAAGCGGTGCTATTGGTAAAGGCCAGTACCTGCGCTGAGGCGTACTCACCGCCTTCAGTGGTAGCCAGCAGCGCCGACAAGGCCTTGGTTGCCCCGGGCAGCGCCCGATCCTCACTGGATGAACGAGCGGCTGAGACCGTGAGATAAACTGTTTCAGTTAACGCTTCGGTCATGCGGACGCGGTAGGAGCCGATCGCGCCGCCCTCATCCAGCACCGCCAGGCCTGAGGTATCCACTTCAAACAAGGCCGAATCGGCTGTAGCAATCTTCGGCCGTAAACCGTCGACAAAAACCCCATCAAACGTATTGTCGTCAGAAATGACCGAGTGATTGATAAGGCCTGAGACGCCTTCCACATCCAGAGAGACAATCTCGCCGGTCACATCACCCGCCACACTCACAGTGTCAGAGCCAAACCCGCCAATAATGGTAACCACCACGTTACGAGGCGTGGATAACACCCAGAAGTCATCATCGCCTTCTAATCCATCGACTTCGGCAATCTCGATACCGGCAAAGCTGATATTAAGCCCCGCACCGTAAATGGCCGATTCGGTGATCAGGAAGTTATCCGCCACCTCAGTGCCGATCACCACCAGGGTATCGGTGCCGGTGCCGCCATCAATCGAGATCGGAGCATTAAGGTTATACAGAATCCGATCATCACCCTCGCCGCCGAAGACTTCCGTATCCCCGCCACCGGCTTGCGCATTGCTATCGGCGAGAACAAAGGCTCGCACCACGAAGAAATCGTTGCCGCTCTCACCAAAGAGTTTGGTCACGGCCTTATTGGAATACACGTTGAATACATCCTCGCCGGCCCCG